>Ga0207674_10004596_pt1 | contig 16574 bp, 18 predicted proteins | sample KBSCornC72_FD_184303 | JGI IMG/M metagenome (GOLD analysis project Ga0207674, IMG submission 184303) | Corn rhizosphere microbial communities from Kellogg Biological Station, Michigan, USA - KBS Corn C7-2 (SPAdes) (version 2) | ecosystem: Host-associated > Plants > Roots > Rhizosphere > Soil ... | reverse complement strand
ACTTCGTCGTAATGCTGCGGGAAGTGCACTGGCTTGCCTTTTCCGGATTGCCAGGCTGGAATGATGCTTTCCCAATTCGCCGCGATGATCAGGTCGGCTTGCGGGATGGCGGGTGTGAGCAGGTGCGTATACGCCAGGAAGAAGCGCAGCTCGCCGAGAAAATCGCGCGGCGTCTTGTCGAGAAAATGATACGGCAGAGATTCGCGGCGGGCTTCGGCGTCGTAATGGATTGGTACTTTGAAATCGAGTCCGGGGAATGGCTCGTCTTCCAACCACATGAACTTCGGCCAGGTAGTGAGGGAGACTTCATGCCCCTGCACCTGAAAGCGGCGTGCGTATTCGAGGGTGTTGGCGGCGCTACCGGTGCGGACTCGCGCGGTGGGGCCTAGGAGAAAACTCATGGATAGATGCTGCGGCGCGTGTACGGCAGGAGCCTGGACGTTCTTGACGACAGCCTTGGGCACGGCGGAAGTTCCTTTTTCGACGCCAATCACTACCGTGAAGCCGTTGCCGACTTTGTCATCGGTGTCCTGAACGTGGAGGATGTTCCAACCCAACCAGTGAATCAGCTCGACAAAGTCTTCGGTGATCCACACCGAACAGTGGTCGACATTGGGGTCCGGATAGTTGCCGGTTTCGTGGCGTTCGATCAACTCGGCTAGGGTAGAGCGCGGACGCTCCTTATCGAAAGTGCGTTCCTTGTGCGGCGCGATGATGTAGAGGTAACCGCCGGGCTTGACCACGCGATACCACTCACGGAGTGCTTTGATGGGGTCCGGAAAATGCTCGATCACATGCGAGCTGACGACGAAATCGACGCTGTTGTCTTCTAGCGGCAACTGGTCGCCAGGGGAAACGATGTCCACCGGGAGAGCCTCTCCACACAGCTTGACCTCTTCCTGCTTGAAGCTCGTCAGTTCATTGGTGAAATCGACGTTCCGGGTCTTCAGGCCGAACGAGTTGTGCGCGGAGCCGCCGATTTCAATCCCTTCGAGTCCGTCGAGCAACTGGTGAGCAAGTGCACTTTCCTTGAATTTCATAGTGTCAGCAATCCGTCCTTTGTGAACTGTAATAGGGTGTGGGCATCAGCTGTAGTACGAAAATTTCTGGCTGGCGCGGTAAAACGCTTCTTCCTCTGGCGGGACGATTCTGTCCGTGTACCAGGGCAAATGCCGGCAGGTGTATTTTCCGCCGACTCTAACGCCCTTCAAATGGTCGGCGGGATCGAAGAATTTCTTGTTGTATACGGCGAAGGTCGTGTCGACAGCGGCACTGTAGACCTCATCGCTGGTGCTGGTGAAGCCCACGGGATTCTTCCAGAACTGGGCTTCCCATTCCCAAATTTGGTAATCCGCGGCGCCGATGCGGAACTTTTCGTGGCGCATCTTGGACCAGTCGGATATGTTGAGAGCCAGTCCAGCTTTGCCTACGCGGTGTTTCTCGGTGAGCGAGATCAGCTCGTAGACGAAATCGTCCGGCAAGGAAGGATTCAGCTCCAGGTCGGGGTCGGTGATGCAGAAGTGATCCGGCAGCGAGAGCAGATTCTTCGGGTCCAGGAATAGGTTGTGCGGGCCTTTGTTCTCTTCCAGGCGGATCACGGAAAGGTCCGGGCTGCTCTGCGACAGATAGTCGAGCAGCGGCGGGAAGGTCGAAGCGTTGTCGATGGCAATGATTTCCTCAAAACCATAGCGGCGTAGTTGCGAAACCATGCTCTTCAAATACGTGACCGAATTGAAAATAGGAATCAGAACGGGGATGCGCTTCTGGAAGTGAGCGCCTAGCGATGAAGACGGCTTGGTACGGACGCTGGCGGCCGTCTGCTGGGGTGCGGGCGAAGTCATGCAGGAGCGCAACGGGGACTTTGCGTCGAACAACTCCGACGCGATCCGCGATATCAAGGCGGCCTTCACGAACAAGATGTTGAATTGGTGATCCCCGTACTCGCGATCACGGGCGACCGGAACAAAGCCTTTCGCGATCAGCTCGCGAGTGATGTAAGCGCTGTCCTTCTGTTCTTTCCAGAACTCGAAGTTCTCGACTTCGATCAGGACGGCCACTGAGCTCGCCAGGGCCTTTTCGGCGCCTTGCAAAACCTTGTCGGCCGCGCCTTCGACGTCGATCCAGAGAACCATGCGCTGTTCCGCTACGTCGAAGCCTTCGTCGACCAGGAATGCGTCAAGAGTGGTCGCGTCCACATTGAATTCTTCATAGACGGCGTCCTCATTGCGGAGCAGCAGCGATGTTTTGCCGGTGGTCTTCGGCTCATTAATTTGACCCGGCAGCACCACGCCTTTGTCGTAATATCGCGACAACGTTCGCGGCGCGTACATCTTCACCGAGCCCACGGAGTCAGAGACGGCACGGTTCAGATAGGTTACGCCGGCCGCCGAAACATTCGCCTTGTTGAGTGCAAATATCTCGGGGTTGGCTTCGAACGAATAGACCAAGAGCCTGGGGAACCTTTGTTTCGCGGCGACGGCGCAGGCTCCATCGAAGGCTCCGATGTCGAAGAAGACGGTGGGGCGAAGGCGCCCCAGGACATCCCACAGAAGAGATGTCAATCTTCCGTTGCCGGCCGGGCCTTCTTCGCCGCGGTCGAGCACGTTCAGATTGGCCATCAATAAGTAATCGATCGCCAGCTTATTGTTCTGCGTCTCGGTCGTCATCCTTGCTCCTGGACGTGGCCCTGGGCAATGTCCTTTAGCATCTGCTCGACCATCAAATCCCCTATCGCACGGCGCAACTGCGCGTTTTCTTTTTGCAGCTTGTTCAGTTGATCCAAGTCGGGGCCCGCCAGGGAAGGCGGCGCGGCCGGAGTAAATCTCTGCGGATTCGCCCACGCAGGCTGCAGCGGGGACACAGACCTTTTCGCGACGCTAGCTACCGCGTTCAACTGCGGAGCGTTGCCCTTGGCCACTCCGACCACAACGGTAAAGCCGTTGCCGACCTTGTCGTCGGTGTCCTGGACATGGAGTATGTTCCAGCCCAACCAGTGAATCAGTTCGACGAAATCTTCCGTGATCCAAACCGAGCAGTGTTCGTTGAAGGTTTCCGGCTGTTTGCCGGTCTCATGCCGCTCGATCAGCTCGGCCAGCGTGGTGCGGGGACGTTCCTTGTCGAAGGTGCGCTCTTTATGCGGCGCGATGATGTAGAGGTAACCGCCGGGTTTGACCACGCGATACCACTCGCGGAGCGCCTTGATAGGGTCCGGGAAATGCTCGATGACATGCGAGCTGATCACGAAATCGACGCTGTTGTCTTCGAGCGGCAGCTGGTCACCAGGCGACACGATGTCCACAGGCAGAGACGTTCCACACAGCTTGATCTCTTCCTGTTTGAAGCAGGTCAACTCGTTGGTGTTGTCGACGTTGCGCGTCTTCAGGCCGAATGAGTTGTGCGCGGACCCGCCAATTTCAAGCCCTTCGAGTCCGTCGAGCAGCTTGTGAGCCAGTGCGCTTTCCTTGAATTTCATAGTTGGTTTCCTTTTTAGCTAAATGAGAACGGGTGACACTTCCTCGGCCTGGGCAGCGCAGGAGTGGTCCCCTGCGAATACTTGCTCCCACAGTTCGACGTTCTTTTCGATATTGCGATGCGTCAACACCCAATCGCGCTGTTCGCGATACAACTTGGTCCGATCCGCTTGCAGGACTTCTTCCAACTTCCGTTTCCATGACTCGCGGTTATTCTTTGCGGTGATCGGTACTTCAGTGGAGTACGGCACCACGTGCGACGCCAGTGTGACCGCACCCGACATTGCGTATTCGTAGTATTTGATGCAGCTCTTGTGACGATTGAATTGGTCATCGAGCAAAGGCGCAATGCCGATATCCAGCTTCAAATCGCAGACCTTTTGCGGATGCTGTTCGAGCGGCACGTTGGGATGAAACTCGTAGCGTATACCGGACAATTTGTCCATGAAGTGCTTGATGGATCTGCCCATCGGCGTGCTGAATAGAGCCTGGCCCCAGCGGGCATCCAGCACAGCCATCAATTCTTCGAGACTCGATTCCTGGCAAATCCCCTGCAGCACGAACGTGAACGGAATCTTTTTCTGCACCTCGCGTATGGCATCCAACGCTACCGCCAAGTCAAGAAAGTGAGTGGGGCTTCCGGTCCACCCGATGCGCGCTTCCCCGCTTCTCGGTTCGACTGTCCATTCATCCGGATCTACGCTATTGGGAATTACCGTGACGTTGGGATTCCATGTGCGAAGATAGCTAGCCAGCGTGCCGGTCGTGGTGGTGACGACGTCCGCGGAGCGCAGCAGGAATTCATACAGCGGCAGCCGCGATTGCACGGCTTTATAGTTAAGGTTCTCGGGTGGAACCAGATCCAGAGCGTCATCGGTGTCGAAAACAATCCGGATGTTGTTTTTCTTGCACCATTCGACGACTTTCACCGCTTGCGGATAGTGCGCGCGATAGAGGACCAGTACGTCCGGCGCCTCGTATTCCGTTTGATTCGAGAGAATCTGGACCTTGTGCCCGCGTTGGGTCAGATATTTGGCAGGGATCGCGCCGCGCCATTTGTAGCAGCCGCTTTGCGTCTCCGTGAGTAGACAGATGTTCAAGCAGGTCTCTCCTCACTCTCGGCGTTGGTGCGCGCCCAGTTTGAAATGTAAGATTCGGCGGCAGTGTTTTCGAGCTCACGGTCGTTCAGATAGGTCCAGGCTTTCTTGCGCCGGTCTTTAAGGTTCTCCAGAATCTTGCAGTCTTTACGAACCTTCAGAAGGCGCTTGCGCTGCTCGGCAATCTGGACTTCCAGGTTTTTACGCGCCGCCACCAAGGAAAGCTTTTCGCCACGGATGCGGAGTTGGAACGCCGCTAGGGCACGAAACTCGCTGGCTTCGACTAGAGGCCGCCCCAGCAGGTTCATCTCTGCATTCAACTGAGCAGCCGTCAGTGCGTTCTCGCGATGCAGCACTTCCGCCAGTTTGTTTTGAATAGTGGAAAGCTTTTCCTCTTCCGTGCGCATCTGCAGCTCACGCCATTCGAGAACCCGTTGGAGCGGAAACTGGAACGCCTTCATGAGAGTTCCTTGGCCAGCGTAAACAGGCGGCTGCGCGTCTCGTCGAGTGGCGCGTAAGCCTCAGAGTCCTGCCGCAAGAAGTCCAGAATTTGTGGACGGACGCGGATGCTGCGATCCAATATCGGATTGGCACCTTGCACATGTGCGCCTAACTGAATCAGGTCGGCCGATTGGTGATAAGTGGACAGGGCTTCACGGATACGGCGGTTCGCGGCCAGCTCTTCTTCTGTAATTACTTTGTTCGAAAGCCGGCTGACCGAGTTCAAAATATCGATGGCGGGGTAGTGTCCGGACGAAGCTAAGTCTCTCGAGAGGATGAAGTGGCCGTCCAGAATGCCGCGGGCCGCGTCGCAAATTGGTTCGTTGAAGTCGTCACCCTCGACCAACACCGTGAAGAAGCCGGTGATCGATCCCGTTCCGAAATTGCCGGCGCGCTCAAACACCTTAGGGAGCAGCGCGAATACCGAAGGAGTGTAGCCCTTCTGGCTCGGCGGCTCGCCAGCGGCTAGCCCGATTTCACGCTGAGCCATTGCCAGGCGGGTAACGGAATCCATCACCAGTAACACGTCGGCGCCTTGATCGCGGAAATACTCTGCCGCTGCTAATGCCACATAGGCGGCGCGGATGCGCAGCGGCGCGGGACGGTCGGACGTTGCCACAACCACCACAGAACGCTTCATGCCTTCCGGTCCCAATTCGTTCTCGATAAATGCTTTGACTTCGCGATTGCGCTCGCCGATCAGGGCGATGACGCTGACTTGCGCCGAGTTCTTGCGCGACATGGCGCCGAGCAGAGTGCTCTTGCCGACGCCGCTGCCGCCGAAGAGTCCGATTCTCTGGCCTTTTCCGCAGGCCAGCAGGCTGTCGATGGAACGGACGCCGGTTACCAGGCGATCCGTGATGTGTTTTCTCTGAAGAGGATTGGGAGGAGGCGCGTAAAGCGGATAAGTGCTGGACGATTCTATCGGCGGACCACCATCCATGGGCTGCCCGAATCCATCGATAACCCGCCCCAATAGTCCCGGCCCAACCGCTAGCTGGGCGTCCTGCGAACGGGCAATCACGCGGCTACCCAATTGCAGACCATCAGGCTCATCGAGCGGCATCGCTAGAACGCGGCCGTTACGAAAGCCGATGACTTGCGTGCGAATACTGCGTCCGTTCGCGGACTGGATTTCGCAAAAATCCCCGATCGCTGCCGCTGGGCCTTGCGATTCGATCAATAATCCGACTGTCGCTGTGACTTGACCGCTCCACGGCAGTAGATCTATTTGGTCGAGATCGACCATGTAGGGAGCGAGCGCGACTTTTTCAGTAGAATCCATGATCATCGATTCGCCGGCAGCCGGCGCATGCGGTCCGCGAAACCACGTTCAATTTCACGAAGCTGCGACTCGATAGACGCATCCAAATTGCCGTGCGCGGTTTCGAAAATAACGTCACCGCACTGCATGGAAGAATCCGCCACCAGCTCGACTTTCTGTGAGTTGGAAAAGCGTTCCAGGGCGTTCCGGATCGTGCCTTCCTGGTCCGGGTGCACACGAATGCGGCACAGTTCGCGGGATTGAAGCTTTTCGAGAGCCACTCGAATCAGGCCTTCGATCGATTCCGGCTCGAGTGTCAATTCGCGATGCAACACGCGGCGGGCGATGGAAATGGCAAGTTTGAGTAGATCTCCTTCAGCCTCCGCACGAATACGCGAGCGAAGAGAGGAAAGTGCCGCCAAACTTTTGCCAAGTTGGTCAAGAACCGGCTGCAGTTCGGCTTTGGCCTGTTGTTGCCCGACGTTTTTTCCCTCAGAGAAGCCGCGTTGATAGGCTTCCTGCTCGATGCGCTCGCGGTCCTGCTGCGACAACCGATCCTCTGGAGGGGCGGGCGGTTCCGAAGGAACGTCCTGCACTCCAATCGGATTCAGTTTTGCTTTTGGAGGGAGCGCAGTTGTGGTCGCACGCCAGGCGATGGGGGTGACCACTGCTTGCTCGGCGCCGCGCAGAATTCTAGACGACGTACTGGTCATCACCGCCGCCCCCCTTCAGACTCAGGACGCCCTCGGTTTCGAGTTGCCGGAGGACTGCAATCATGGCTTGCTGCGCCGCTTCCACTTCGCGGATTTTGACGGGGCCTAACGCTTCCATGTCTTCGAGCAACATGGCAGCGCCGCGTTGCGACATACCTTTCAACAGATGCTGCCGCAATTCCTCGTTGGTTCCCTTGAGGGCGGTGGTGAGCTGACGGCGGTCGGCGCGCGCCAGCAGTTCTTTGACGCCGTTAGCGTCGAGCGCCATCAGGTCGTCGAACACGAACATCTTCTGGCGAATAGAGTCCATCAGCTCAGAGTTCTGCTCGCCGATTTGACTGAGAATTTCGCTGCTGAGTTCGGTATCGAGCTGATTGAAGATTTCCGCGACGGCGCGAGGGCCGCCGGAGGGCTGGCGCTTCATCTCGCCCAACGATTTGAGTTTCTGGCCAATCACCGCCGAGATTTTTCCCACAACGATAGGCGAGATTTTGTCCAGTTTGGCGATACGAAGAGCGATATCGGGCCGCGCCGCCGGTTCCATCGAGGCCAGGACCCCGGCGGATTGCGTGGGGTCGAGCTGAGAAAGTACGATCGCCACCGTTTGCGGGTGCTCGCTTTTCACGAAGCGCGCTAAGAGTTGGGGCTCGACGTTTTGCAATTCCCGTGCGCTTCCCATTTCGCCGTGCGGGCCGGGCAGCTGGTCCAGATGTTTCTTGCTTCCTTCCGGCCCAAAGGCGCTGGTAAGAATCCGCTTTGCGTAAGCGATACCGCCGGGGCCAACACGAGCGAAGTCCGATGTCGCGTCACGAAACTCTTGCAGAACAGATTCCGCTTCCGCAGCCGTAACCGAAGAGAGATCTGCAATCGCGCCGCTGACGATCTGCACTTGTTCTTCACTGAGCTGCTTCAGCAACCCAGCCGACGCTTGATCGCCCAAAGCAATCAGAAGAACGGCCGCTTTTTGTGCGCCGGTGAGGGTCCCGGAGCCGCTAGGAGTCGCCATCAGGAACTAGACCTGCCCTTCTTTGAGCCATCCACGCAGCACCCCAGCACAGATTTCCGCGTCTTTTTGCGCAGTCTCACGCAGTTGCGTGGTCAGCATCTCCAGGCGCGCCGGCGCTAACGTGGGAACATTGTTCGCAGAAGAACTGGATGGTGCCCAGGTGTCTTGGGCGGCAGTGGCCGCTCGCGACAGTTCCTGAGAATTGCCGGCAGACCCTTCCGGCAGAGCATGCGTCATTTGAACCTGGGCCGCGCGAGCTGAACCTTTCTTCATCCGCGCGAACAAGAAACCGCATCCGGCCAGCAGCACCACCACGACTGCCCCTGAGATCGCCAGGAGTTTCGGATTGGCCTTCAGTTGTTCAATAGGGGAGCGCTGCCCAGGATTCGTAGCCGCTGGCGGCAGCGCCGTCAGAGGAGGATCCAGATTCAGCGTGGACTCAAAGGGCAATGCCTCGACAAACAATTGGTCGCCGCGATCCATATTGAATCCGGCGGTAGCAGCCACCAGGTCATGTATCACTTTCATGCGCTCGGGAGACGGCGGCACCAGGACGCGCTTGGCATTGGCGCCGGTGCCTTCCCAGTGGGCTTCGTGATCGATCAGCACCGATACGGACAAACGTTTGATAGAACCCTGCGGGAGAACGGTCCGCTTGACGGTGCGGCTGGTTTGGTAGTTCACGTTTTCGGTTTTGCGAGAGGTTCCGCCTCCCGTGACCGCCGGCTTCGGGGCCGCATCCGGAAGATTCGAAGCGGTTCCGGGGATACCGGCGATGGCGCGAGTGGGAGTAGAAGTGTCTTCGGTGGTCTGCGAACTCAACATAGCGGATTTGGTGGGGTCGAAACTTTCCTCGCTCTGCTCGCCGCTGGTTAAATCGGTGTCCGCGGAGACCGACGCGCGGAAGCGGCCGGCGCCGACTAACGGCTCGAGCGTCGCTTCCAATTTCGAAGTGAGATCCTGCTCTACCTTGTGGCGGTATTCGAGTGCCGCTTCCGAAGAATCGGAGCTGCCGGAGTTATCGACGCGCTTGGCGCGATTCAGTAAATTGCCGCGCATATCCAACACCGATACCGATTCCGGGGCCAGGCCTTCGACGGCGCTGGAGATCAGATGTGTGATCGCGGGAATCGCGGTCTCAGGTAACGACGCGCCGGCCCTGATTTTGATCAAGACGCTGGCTTTCGCCGGCTGCTGCGCTTCGCTGAAGACCGACTCTTTCGGGAAGGTGATGTGGACGCGCGCTTGTTCCACCTCTCCCAGCGCCATGACGGAGCGCTCGAGTTCTCCTTCGACGGCGCGGCGGTAGTTGATGTGTTCCGCGAAGTCGGTCATACCGAAATTGGTCTTGTCGAAGATCTCGAAGCCGATTCTTCCGCTCTTGGGCACACCGGCGGCGGCCAATTCCAAACGCAGCTCAGCCACTTTGTCTTCGGGCACCGAAACGGTGGTCCCGTTATTGGACAAGCGGTATTCCGTGCTGCCTTCTTTTAGTTTCTGAATGACGATGGACGCGTCTTCCGGCGCGAGCGTGGTGTACAACGGGCGGAAGGCGCTTTCCTTCTCCCAATGGACCAAGCTGTAAAGGCCAGCGGAAATCAAGACAGTCGCAACCAGGATGGTCCAGCGTTGCGAGGTCGACAGCATTGCTAACAGTCGTTTAAGTTGTTCCATGAACGGTTTCGATCAGGCGGACTTACATCGGCATTTTCATGATTTCCTGATATGCGGAAACCACTTTGTTACGAACTTGCATGAACATTTGAAACTCGAGCTCGGCGCGCTGCGTGGCGAGAATTGTAGAGTGCAGGTCTTGGCCGTCTCCAGAAAGGAACTGCTCCACGCTCTTTGCGGCACTGCTGCGCGAGTTCTCTACTTCGCCAACGGCGCTGTTGAGAACATCTTTGAAGGATGTTCCAGCGGCGCCCGCTGTGGGGGCAGCCACGTCGGTTTGTATTTGGTTAATTGGGGAAATTCCGGAAATGTGCAGCGACATGGCGGGGCTCTACTTGAACAGATCCAGCGAACGTTGAATCATATCTTTGACGGCGGACACAGCTGAGACGTTGGCTTGATATCCGCGCGAGGCGCCCAGCAGGTCGACCATATCTTCGGCGGGATTCATGCGCGGGTAGGCCACGTAGCCGTCTTTGTCGGCGTCGGGATGGCCCGGCAGATAGCGCTTTTCAGGATCGCGTTTATCGGTGATCACTTCCGAGACACGCACTCCCGAGCCCGAACCCATTTCGGATTCGAACAGTGACGAGAACTGCGCGGCCGAGGGATCGGAAACGAAGACCGCGTCCTTGCGCCGGTAGGGGCCGCCTTCCGGGGTCCGCGTGGTATCGGAGTTGGCTAGATTTTCCACCAGCAGCTCGGTACGCTGCCGTTGCGCCGACATCCCCGAGGCGCTGATAGAGAGAGCGGATAAGAGACTCATACGCTATTTGCTTTCCTGAATCGCTGTCCTCACCGAGTTCAACTCGGCGCGCGCGAAGTTCGAGGCAATGGAGAACCGCATGGAATTTTCCGCCAGCAGGCGGGCTTCGCGATCGATGTTGACGTTGTTGCCGTCGGGTTTTGCAACCAATCCCTCCGGTTCCATAACCATGGGTTCCGTTGACGTTTCGCCGCTGAGCGCGTTTTCAAACTCCGCTCGAAAGTTGATGTCCTGCGTGTGATAGCCGGGAGTATCGGCGTTCGCGATGTTGGAAGCGACCAGTTTCTGACGGGCGCTCAACAAACTCATGTAGTGTTCGGAGTTCAGGGCCAGACCTTGGAACATGGTGCACTCTGAATTGCACGCCGTGTGCCAATGTCTAAATGATTGATTTCCCGGCGGCTACGCTCGCTTTGCTAGGAGAGAATTCGACGCTTCCGTCGGATCTCTGACGCTGCTTACGCGTCCAGATGCAGCACTTCGTTGTTGTCGATGCCGGGCGTGTAAGCGCTCTGGCGGCGCAACAAGATCAGCTTGCGCTGGGTGTGCGAGCGCGCGGCGAGCGTCGCCGTGCGCGCCCACTCAAAAACTTCGCTCACTTCCGTGGCGATCGCGAGCCTGGTGTCGTCGGAGGTGGCTGCGTACCAGGACGCTTCCACGTCGCGGCGGTAGGATTCGAGAAGCTTTTCGGCTTCCGCAAACGCCCCGGCGGACACAGCCTTGCGAAAGAGATCAACTGCCGTTCTGGGCGATTGCATTCTGAGCCTCGAAGAGTTGCGTCATGAAGGTGGCTTGCGATTGCAGCGTCGAAAGCAACGCATCCGCCGCCGACATTTGCGCGGTCAATTGATTTTGCATGGTGGTGATCCGCGCCTGGGTATCCGAGATCTCCCGGTTGTCCGCTGAAATGCGGTTCTGAATGGTTGCCTGCTGCGCTTGGAAGAGTCCGTTGGAGGCATTGGTCATCCCGTCGATGATGCCGCTGGCAGACGCCAGGAATCCGCTTCCCTTTCCAGTGCCCAAAAAGGACGCTAAATCACCAGGGTTGGCGGAGGCGACGCTCGTAAACTGCGATTGATCGAAGGCCAAATGCCCCGTTCCGTCGAAGGTCAGGCCGAGATCCGCCAGGCTGGTCACCGCACCGTTTCCGCCGGTAAAGCTGGTTAGATCGCGCAGCGTCTGCCCCAAAGAGAAAACGATGCTTTGTCCGGTGAGTGGTCCACCAGCCGTACCGCGATTGGTATTTAGTTCGTCAACCGTGGCGTTGAAAGCGGTCACGAAGGAAGAGATCGCGGTGGTGGCGGCTGTGGGATCCTCGGCCACCGTGATGGTGGTTTGGCCCGTTCCAACCAAGTTAGCCGTCAGGCCCGGTGCCAGTGTAACTGTGCTGCTGTTCGACGAGATCGGCGTAGAAGGCTGTCCATTCACTTGATACTGAGCTTGCGTACCGGTGGATAACGTGGTGAGAAGATCCTGGGTGCCGTCATTGAGCTGGATCGGGATATTCCCGAGCGCCGCGCTCTGCAGGGAAAGAGTGTAGGATGGCGCGGAGGGCGATCCTAGATTGATGACGGTTGCACTCACTCCCGCGCCCGACGTATTGATCGCCTGCGCCAGTGCATTTAAAGAGTCGCTGGTGGGAGTGACGGTAAAGTTCGAACCGTTGACGCTGAGGGTGTAACTGGTGGCGGTGCTGATGGATGTCGATGAGGGATCGGCCACGGTTGGCAGTCCGCTATTGCTGACGCTGGTAGTCGGCGAACCAGCGCTGATCACATTGAGCGTGTAAGTGCCGGCGGTCGCAGAGGAGCTGGAATTCAGATTTGCCGTGGCGATGGTGTTATCGGAAACGGATGCGGAAAGGCCACCACCATTGACTCCCGTGGTAAGGCTCTTGATCGCGTTCTGCAGCATGACGAAACCGTTTTGGAGATAACCGATTTCCGTCGATTGATTCTGTAACGCGGTCACGTTGGCGTTCAGCTGATTGAGCGGGATGGAGGCAATGTCCACGGCGTGGGTGATGGTTTGTTGCAGATCGCCCGCGTAAGTGCTGCTGCCGTTGAAAGTGGCCGGGGTGGTGCCCATAAAATCTCCTTCGCCCGATCTAGCCTCGCGTGACCCTAAAAGCAAAACTGGGCCGTTCTTGGTAAAGAATCGGCCCAGCTTGAGTGAAACGTTAGCCCACTAAGTTTATTGGAGCAGTTTCAGGAGAGCCTGCGGAGCAGAATTGGCTTGGGCCAGGGCGGCAACTGAGGATTGCTCCAGCACTTGCGACTTGGTCAGGTTGGCTGCTTCGCTCGCAACATCCGCATCGCGAATGCGCGACTCGGCGGCGGAATCGTTGGTGATCTGCGACTGCGCCAGGCTGATGGAGTAGTTCAGATCGTTTTCGCCGGTACCAACACGGCCCTGTGTCAGACCCAAGTTGGTCACCGCAGTCCCAATGTCCGCAATCGCTGTCAGGGCATGCGCGATGGTGTCGATCTTATCCAGACCGATGCCGAGGCCGCCGGAGTTGACGACGTTGCCGCTGCCGCTCAGATCGACGGAAACCTGGGCGTTGGCCGCCGTGCTGCCGCCACCGATGTAGATGGTCAGGTTGGCGTTGTACTGGGCGCTGGTGCCGGTGCCGGTGCCGAGGCCGATGTTGGCGGCCTGACGGTCGATTTCACCCAGCAGCGTCGTGAATTCCTGGTTCAGAGTCGCGCGGTTGCCGGCGAAGGTACCCGAAGCGGACTGCGTCGCCAAGCTCTTCAACTGATCCAAGATGTTCGAAATGTTGTTCAAGCCGCCATCGATGGTCTGCAAAACGCTGGCGGCGTCGTTGGCGTTGCGGACGCCCTGGGTCAGCTCGGCCACCGTGCTGCGCAAGCTGTTCGCTACGGCGAGACCAGCAGCATCGTCGCCGGAAGAGTTAATACGGAAGCCGGAAGTCAGTCGGGTGATGGTCTGCGATTGGAAGTTGCTGTTCACCTGAAGGTTGGTTTCGGCCGTTAACGCGGTTACGTTAGTTTGAAACGAAAGTGACATTGTCTAATCCTTTGTCCTAAATATTTCCGGCGTCTCGCCGAACCCGACTGTTTTCTCAGCGGTGCTATTCATGTCGCAGACCCTTGCAAGAATTTTAGTTTTACTTCAAATAATTTTTTCAATGGTACGGCCGCGAAGGCAGTCCTAGTCGTTTGCATCCAGTCTTTTACTAGAAGACTGGCCCTCTTTCTCGATATGCCTGGTGGAAAGAAACAATGACCTGCACACAGCCCTTAACCGCTTCCGAACGCTTTGCCCGATCCGTTCTCACCGCCTGGAACAAGCGCGAGTTCAGTGAGTTGCAATCGACCCTCAGCGGGATAGCAGCAGAGGCTTTTTCCGCCGAGGAACGCGAACGGATGGAACTGATTCAGGGTCTCGGTCAGGATCTTCTTCTATGGGACGCCGCTGGACACGCGAAAAACGCGGCGAAGCAGAACGCGGCGCTGGCGTTGGTACGCCACCTCGCCCGCTGCGGCCGCTAAGACCTCTCTTCCACCTGAAAGGCCCGCTTGCGTCCGGCGCTCAAGACGTGTCCAATCACGGAAATGTCGCCATTCACCACGCCGCGCAGCGGTTGGTTTAGTCCGTGATCGAAGCGCACCACCTGGCCTTGCCGCAGCGCCCGCAAGTCTCCAAACGTGAGCTGGATGCCCTCCAGAAGCACTTCGAGTTCAACTTGCGCGTCTTCGAGCAGACGGGCATTACGCTCCCGATCGACTTGCGAGGAGGTCTCCACCGCTAGTTCCTGGGATTCGCGAAGCGGTGCCGCGGCATCGAAAAAGGACCGCGGAACCGCGATTTCAAAGCGTCCAAATTGTTCGGCGAGCTGCAGGTCGAAAGCAATCCGCAGCACGGAGAGCGCCGGCTCGGGACACGGCGTCAAAGATGGATCGCTGCCCAGCGACTCCACTACAAACTCCACCGCTTTGACCACCTGCCAGCTTTCGCCCAGGCAGCGCATCATCACCCGGCTGATTTCCTCCAGCAGGCTCCATTCGATTTCCGTCAATTCACGCGGCTCGGGTAACGGCTGTCCGCTACCGCCCAGAAAAAGGTCCAGCAAGGTGAGCACGGTGGCAGAATCCAGAAACAGGATCATGCGTTCCTGCTCGGGATGCAGTTGCAGCTTGATCAGGCAACTCGGATTCGGCAGGTTCTTTTGGAAATCGCCAGCCGTCGTGGTGTTGATGGCGGCGAGGTTCGCCTGGATTTCGGACTGCAAGAAGGTCGAGAGCACATTCGAAAGCGACTTCGCGAAGGTCTCATGGACGCTGCGCAGCACACGGAACTGGGGGCTCGCGTCCTGCTGGCCCAGATCGAGGGCTCGCAGGGCCGGCTGGTCCGTCGTCTTCAGCGTGGTTTTACCCGTGTCGGGTTGCCGTAAGTTCATAAGTGCACTTAGCGATATGATCGTCCGCCTAAGAGCAATCCTTTAGGCGGCGGCGGCCCGGGAATGCCGCTTCTAGGTGGACATTATGCATATACAATCGCCTTCTTTCTGCGATATGCAAATGTGCGGAAGACGACCTCGGGAGGGTGCTCAACTCCATGATCAAGATCACCAGGCTGAACCACACCCCGCTGATTGTGAATTCAGATCTAATTGAACACATCGAGGTGACGCCGGACACGGTGATCACGCTGACGTCGGGGCAAAAATACATGGTTCTGGAGACTACTGAAGAAATCATCGAGCGTATCATCGCCTTCCGCCAGAGCCTGCTTCGCAATCAGTCTTTCCCATCCACTCTGGTTCCGGGAGCGAATCCGGCGGCCAATTTAGGGATAGGAGAGCCGCGGTCCAATGGCTGACAAGAAAGCCGAAGGCAAATCGAATCTTCGCGCCTCGCGTCCGGACATTGCCAGTATCCTCGGGATCCTGGTAGCTGTCGGGGGCATCATCGGCGGATTAGTGATGGAAGGCGGCAAGGTTTCCGACGTCACCCAGGTCACCGCCGCGATTGTAGTCCTGGGTGGAACGCTGGGCGCCGTCATGATCACCTCTCCCATGCAGGCCTTGATCGGTGCTGCCAAGAGCCTGAAGAAGGTGTTCTTCGAGGAAATCATCGATCCCCACGCCGCCGTCGAGGAAATCATCCGTTACGCCACCAAAGCGCGTAAGAACAGCATTATTTCGCTGGAGGAGGATCTCGACAAAATCGCCGATCCCTTTCTGCGCAAGGCACTCTCACTGGCGGTCGACGGCACGGATCTCCAGGAACTCCGCACCATGATGGAACTGGAACTCACGCAAGCCGAGAAGCATGCCGAAAGCGACGCGAAAGTGTTCGAGGCCGCCGGCGGATATTCCCCCACCATTGGAATCATCGGAGCGGTGATGGGCCTGATCCAGGTGATGAAACACTTGGAGAACATCGAGGAAGTGGGGCGCGGAATCGCAGTGGCGTTCGTGGCCACGGTTTATGGCGTCGCGGTGGCCAATCTATTCTTCCTGCCCGCCGCGAGCAAGATCAAAGCCCGAATCCATAACGACGTTTCGGCCAAGGAACTCATGCTCGAAGGCGTCATCAGCATTGTCGAGGGCATGAATCCCAAGTTGATCCGCGTGAAACTCGAGGCGTTCCTCCACGAAAAGGGCGGCGCCAAGAAAGCCAAGGCCGGTTCCGCCGCGGCCGAGGCCGGCCAGGCCGTGACGGCTGGTTAACCCCCCATGGCCAGGAAGAAAAAAGAGGCTCCGCACGAAAACCACGAACGTTGGCTGGTTTCCTACGCCGACTTCATTACTCTCCTGTTTGCGTTCTTCGTGGTCATGTTCGCTTCTTCGCAGACCGACAAGTCCCGGGCCAAGCAAGTTTCGCAAGCCGTGGAAAAAGCTCTGGCGGACGGAAAGACACTCGGCATGCCACCGGCCGTGGCCAAGATACTCGGCGGCACGGTGGACGATCGAGGCCAGGGCAACGCTCAGATGAGAGGGCCGGGCGGCGCGCAGAAAGCGGCCAAGGAAGCTCCCCCCGAAGACTTGGTTGAACTGGCGCCTTCGCTGAGGAAGTTAACCAGCGAACTGGAGAACGAGATCCAGGCCGGCT
>Ga0207674_10004595_pt1 | contig 16574 bp, 10 predicted proteins | sample KBSCornC72_FD_184303 | JGI IMG/M metagenome (GOLD analysis project Ga0207674, IMG submission 184303) | Corn rhizosphere microbial communities from Kellogg Biological Station, Michigan, USA - KBS Corn C7-2 (SPAdes) (version 2) | ecosystem: Host-associated > Plants > Roots > Rhizosphere > Soil ... | reverse complement strand
GAGCCGAAGCATCGGCCATCCCATTCCGACTCCAGGAGACAATCGTGACTACATCCAAGTTCAATCTCACCCGCCGCCAGGTGCTGGCCGGCGCCTCGGCGCTCCCGCTGTTCTCGATCGGGACGCGGCCGGCACGCGCTGCCGAGTTCGAGCTCAAGTACGCCACCGGACAGGATCCGACCCACCCCGTGAACGTGCGCGCCAAGCAGGCGCTCGACCGCATCCGCGAGGCCACGTCGGGCCGGGTCGACATCAAACTGTTCCCGGCCAATCAATTGGGCAGCGACACCGACCTGCTGGCTCAGGTTCGCAACGGATCTGTCGATTTCTTCAACCTGTCGTCGTTGATCCTGTCGACCTTCGTACCCGTCTCGGGCATCACCAGCGTCGGCTTCGCCTTCAAGAACTACGACGATGTCTGGAAAGCGATGGACGGGGACCTGGGCAACCACATCCGCGCCGAGATCGCCAAGACGCCGATCTTCACCGTGTCGAAGATCTGGGACAACGGCTTCCGCCACGTCACCTCGTCGACGCGGGAGATCAAGACGCCGGCCGACCTGAAGGGTTTCAAGGTGCGCGTGCCCGCCGCGCCGCCGCTGACCTCGCTGTTCACGGCGCTCGAGGCGGCGCCGTCGCCGATCAACTTCAACGAGGTCTACACCGCCTTGCAGACGAAGGTGGTGGAGGGCCAGGAGAACCCGCTCGCGATCATCGCGACGGCCCGCCTCTACGAAGTGCAGAAGACGTGCAGCCTCACCGGCCACGTCTGGGACGGCTACTGGGTGCTGGGCAACAAGCGCTCGTTCCAGAAACTGCCGGCAGATGTCCAGCAGATCATCCAGCGGGAGATCGACAAGTCGGCAACGGACCAGCGCGCCGATGTGGCCAAGCTCAGCACCTCGCTGACGACGGACCTCAAGAGCAAAGGCATCAACTTCCTCACCGTGCCCCAGGAAGAGTTCCGCAAGAAGCTGGCGAACACGACCTTCTACAGCGATTGGAAGGCGAAGTACGGCCCGACGGCCTGGGATCTTCTGGAGAAAGTCTCCGGCAAGCTGGGCTGAGCGCCCTGCACCTCGCACCTTCGGTCCGAAGGTGCGGGTGACATCTCGACCGAATAGCTGATTGAACAGGCCGCGCCGCTGTCAGGCCGGCCGCCGCATTCTCCAGGAGAAAGCACCATGGACATCCCAAGTGATGCCGGCGCCGCGCTCGACGTGGCACGGCGAGAGCCAATCCCCTGGCTCGAGAATTTCAACAAGTCGATCGGCACGCTGATCGAGATCCCGGCAGCACTTCTGGTACTGGCCGAGGTCGTCGTGCTGCTCATGGGGGTGACGAGCCGCTACCTCCTGCACGAACCGCTGGTCTGGTCGGACGAACTGGCGTCAATCCTGTTCCTGTGGCTGGCGATGCTGGGTTCCATCATCGCGTTCCAGCGCGGCGAACACATGCGCATGACGGCAGTCGTCGGCAAGCTTCAACCACGCGGACGAGCCTTCCTGGATCTGATCGCCATCGCAGCGGGGATGGCCTTCCTGGCATTTGTCGTCCACCCGGCCTACGAATTTGCGCAGGACGAGGTGTACGTCACCACGCCGGCCATGGGCATCGTGAACTCATGGCGTGCGGCCGCGCTGCCCGTCGGCCTCGGTCTGATGCTGCTCATCGGGCTGCTGCAGATCTTTCGGGTCGGCCGATTGAAGGACGTGCTGCTCGCCCTGGGCCTCGTGGCAGGCATCGCCGCTGGCCTGGCGCTGATCGGAGGCAGCGTGCTCAAGCCACTGGGCAACTGGAACCTTTTCCTCTTCTTCGTGGTCGGGGTGGGTGCCTTGGTGTTGCTCGGCGTGCCGATCGCATTTTCATTCGGACTGGCGACGTTCGGCTACATCGCGCTGACAACGAACACGCCGACGGTCGTCGTCGTGGGCCGCATGGACGAAGGCATGAGCCATCTGATCCTGCTGGCCGTGCCCTTGTTCGTGCTGCTGGGCTTGCTGATCGAGATGACCGGAATCGCACGAGCCATGGTCAGCTTCTTGGCCAACCTGCTCGGGCACGTTCGCGGAGGACTCTCCTACGTCCTGATCGGCGCGATGTACCTGGTCTCCGGCATCTCGGGCTCCAAGGCTGCCGACATGGCCGCCGTGGCACCCGCACTCTTTCCGGAGATGCGCAAGCGCGGCGCCAAACCCGGCGACCTGGTGGCTTTGCTTTCCGCAACCGGTGCGCAGACCGAGACGATCCCGCCGTCGCTCGTGCTGATCACGATCGGCTCCGCAACGGGTGTATCGATTGCAGCGTTGTTCACCGGCGGCCTGCTGCCTGGCGTCGTGGTCGGCGCGACGCTTGCAGCGTTGGTGTGGTGGCGCTATCGCGGCGAAGACCTGTCGGGCGTGCATCGTGCGAGCGGTCGCGAGATCGGCAAGTCGCTTCTGGTGGCGATCCCTGCCCTTGCACTACCCATCGTCATCCGCGCAGCGGTGGTCGAGGGCGTCGCCACGGCGACCGAGGTGTCGACGATCGGGATCGTCTATGCCGTGATCGCCGGGCTCGTCGTGTACCGGCAATTCGACTGGAAACGAATCTACCCGATGCTGGTCAGCACGGCAGCACTGTCCGGCGCCATCCTGTTCATCATCGGCGCGGCCACCGGCATGGCCTGGGCGCTCACGCAGTCCGGCTTCTCGACCGCGCTGGCCGAGGCGATGAAGGCGCTGCCGGGTGGCTCCATCACCTTCATGGCGGTGTCGCTCGTGGCCTTCATCGTTCTCGGCTCGGTTCTCGAGGGCATCCCCGCCATCGTGTTGCTGGGGCCGCTGCTGTTCCCGATCGCTCGGCAGGTCGGCATCCATGAAGTGCACTACGCCATGGTGGTGACGCTCGCAATGGGCATCGGTCTGTTCGCGCCGCCATTCGGCGTGGGTTACTACGCCGCCTGCGCCATCAGCCGAATCCACCCGAACGAGGGCATGAAGCCGATCGTTGGCTACATGGTCGCCTTGTTCATCGGCACGGTTCTCGTGGCCGCGATCCCCTGGATCTCGACCGGCTTCCTCTGACCCATTCACCAGGAGAAATCCATGTCTGATCTTTCGACTCTTGAGAGTAACGCCTACCGCATTCGGCGCTACGCCCTGCGCATGGGCGAAGTGCAAGGCCAGGGCTACATCGGCCAAGCCCTCGGCTGGGCCGACGTGCTCGCCGTCGCCTATTGCCATGCCATGAACCTCCGCCCTGCGGAACCCGAGTGGGAAGGGCGCGACCGCTTCCTGCTCTCGCACGGCCACTACGCCATTGCTCACTACGCCGCATTGATCGAGGCCGGCATCATTGCCGAGAGCGAACTCGAAACCTATGGCAGCGACGACAGCCGCCTGCCGATGTCCGGGATGGCGACCTACACGCCGGGCATGGAGATCTCGGGCGGCTCGCTGGGCCAGGGGCTGGCGATCGGCGTGGGCATCGCGCTGGCACTCAAGCAGAAGAAGAACCCCGCGTTCGTCTACAACTCGATGTCGGACGGCGAACTCGACGAGGGTTCGACATGGGAGGCCGCGATGGGCGCCGCGCACCACCGGCTCGACAACCTGATCTGCCTGGTCGACATCAACAACCAGCAGGCCGACGGGCCGTCCAGCAAGGTCCTGGGCTTCGAGCCGCTTGCAGACAAGTGGGCCGCGTTCGGTTGGGACGTCCAGCGCGTGAAGGGCAACGACCTCGCGGCCGTGCTGAGCGCCTTCGACCGGGCGCGCTCACTCACCGAGCGCAAGCCGCGCGTGCTCCTGTTCGACACCCTGATGGGCAAGGGCGTGCCCTTCCTCGAGCAGCGCGAAAAGAACCATTTCATCCGCGTCGATCCGCCCGAGTGGCAGCAAGCGCTGCAGATCCTCGATCAGTCCCAGCCCTACATGCAACCCGAAGGAGCCCCGGCATGAGCACCGTCACAGAGAAGAAGCCGCGCCTGACCACCTCGGCAATGATCGCGTCGATCGCGACCGAAGGCCAACGCGTCAAGGCCGCGCCGTTCGGCAAGGCCCTGGTCGAACTGGCCGCCGACAAGCCCGAGATCGTCGGCCTGACGGCCGATCTGGCGAAGTACACCGACCTGCACCTGTTCGCGCAGGCCTACCCCGACCGCTTCTACCAGATGGGCATGGCCGAGCAGTTGCTGATGGCCGCTGCGGGCGGCATGGCCAAGGAGGGGCTGATCCCCTTCGCCACGACCTACGCCGCGTTCGGCACGCGCCGCGCCTTCGACTTCATCCACCAGGTGATCGCCGAGGAGAATCTGAACGTCAAGATCTGCTGCGCGCTGCCAGGCCTGACCACCGGCTACGGCCCGAGCCATGCCGCGATCGAAGACATCGCGATGATGCGCGGGGTTCCTGGCCTGACCATCGTCGACCCTTGTGACGCGCTCGACCTGGAGCAGGCCGTACCGCAGATCGCTGCCCACAAGGGCCCCGTCTATATGCGTCTCGCGCGCGGCAATGTGCCCTTGGTCCTCGACGAAGTGGCGGGCTACACCTTCGAACTCGGCAAGGCCAAGCTGCTGCGCGACGGCGCGGACGTGCTGATCATCTCCAGCGGCTTCATGACGATGCGTGCGCTCGAGGCCGCACAGGCCCTGGCCAAAGACAAGGTCGACGTCGCGGTGCTGCATTGCCCCACGATCAAACCTCTGGATGAGGTGACGATCCTCGATGCCGTGCGCTACAAGACCCGTCTGGTGGTCGTGGCCGAGAACCATTCGGTCGTCGGCGGCTTGGGCGAAGCGGTGGCGAGCACGCTGCTGCGCCATCGGGTGCAGCCCGCCGGCTTCAAACTCGCCGGCCTGCCCGATGCCTTTCTCGATGCAGGCGCGCTGCCGACGCTGCACGAGCGCTACGGCATCAGCCGCGACGCCCTGGCCACGCGCATCAAGGACTGGCTGAAATAGGTCTCATCGGGTCGATCCCACGCCCGGCGGCGTGGGCGAGTCCCGCCCCGGGACGGAAGGAGCATGCATGAAGGTCACCTTCATCGGACTGGGGGCCATCGGCTTGCCGATGGCTCTACAGATCCAACGCGCAGGACACGAGGTCACCGGCGTCGACGTGTCGGAGAGCGTCATCTCCAACGCGAGGTCGGGCGGAATCGAAACGGTCGGCAAGCTTCTAGATGCGCCCGTGGCCGATGTGGTCGTCGTCATGGTCGCTACCCCAGAGCAGCTGGCCACGCTGGTCAGCCATGTCACGGAATCGGTCCGAGAATGCTTGTGGGTCATCATGTCCACGGTCGGACCGCAATCCGTGCGTGAGCAAGGCGAGGTGCTGCAGCGCGCAGGCGCCCGTGTCGTGGATGCCCCGGTAACAGGTGGCGTCGCCCGCGCCAGGACCGGCGAGTTGGTCATTTTTGCTGCCGGGGCGCCGAACGACGTGGTGTCCGCCATGCCTTTGCTTGGGGCCATGGGCAGCGTGCACATCACGGGTCAGAAACTCGGCGACGGGCAGAGCATTAAGGTGGTAAATCAGCATCTGTGCTCCGTCCACATTGCAGCGGCCGCCGAAGCACTCAGTCTCGCGCGCTCGCTGGGCCTCGATCCGGCCACGGTGCTGCGACTGGTTGAGAAGGGCGCAGCCGGGTCCTGGATGTTGTCCGACCGAGGGCCTCGCATGGTCGCCGGGACTGACGTCGAGGTGACGAGCGCCGTCAACATCTTCGTCAAGGACAGCGGCTTGGTGGTGTCAGCGGGGGAGTCCTGCGGCGCGCAGCTTCCGTTGCTGTCGATTGCTCATGAGCGCTTCCTCCAGGCAGCCGAAGCCGGGCTTGGCCTGCAGGACGACAGCAGGGTAATCGAAACCTGGAATTGACCGATTGGCCAGATTCCGGCGCGCGCTCGGGCCGCAATTGCCTTGTGTTGCTGTGGGTCCGGCTCTTGGCCGTCCACGACTACTCGCCGACGTCAGCAAATCGAACATCAAACGACGGCGGATCGCTTCGCTGTCTGCTGTTCGGGAGACCGAGTGCCTGTGCACGACCGGATCAGTCTGTCTGCTCCGGGGAGTTTTGGCGGGCGAGGTGGCATCGAACGATCGCGCTTCGAGAGGACCAGCTACTCTATGCGCGGCGCGACGACGAAAACGCTGCCCGATCGACTACACCACAGACCTATGCGTTGCGACCGCTGCGACCACGAAAACCCCGACGGGCAGAATTTCTGCGGAGCATGTGGCGCTCGTCTCACGAGTGAGACAGCATCGACGATCACAGGCGTTCCCCAGCGCGGGGCATCGAGTCCACGCAGTTATACCCCCGCTCACCTGGCGCAGCGCATCCTCAAGGACCGTACGGCGCTTGAGGGCGAGCGAAAGCAGGTGACGGTGCTCTTCTGCGACATCGCCGACTCGACGCCGCTGGCGGAGCGTCTCGGCCCCGAGCGCATGCATCACGTCTTAAGCACCTTCTTCGAACTCGCGATCGAACAGGTGCACCGCTACGAAGGGACGGTCAACCAGTTCCTGGGTGATGGCTTGATGGCGCTGTTCGGTGCACCGATCGCACTTGAGGACCATGCTCTGCGCGCCGTGCTCGCGGCGCTGGACATCCAGAGAGTATTGACGGAGCGTTCCGCCACAGTCACCGGGTCCGGTCAGCGCCTGGGACTTCGCATTGGGCTCAACTCCGGCGCCGTCGTCGTCGGCAAGATTGGCGACAACCTTCGAATGGACTACACGGCTATCGGCGACACGACCAACGTCGCGGCACGGTTACAGGGTCTCGCGGAACCCGGGACGGTGCTCGCGAGTGAAAGCGTCTGGCGGGCCACTTTGCGGTGGGTAGAGTTCGAGGCGCTGGGACCGCGCACGCTCAAGGGCAAGACCGAGCCGCTGCCCGTATTTCGCGCGGTCGCCGCACACCGCGAGTGGCGCGAGTCACGCTCAGGGACAGTGGGGGCGGAGGGGGCTGAGCCAACACCGATAGTGGGGCGTGACGCCGAGCTGTCGGCGATCCGCAACCGGATCGATCGCCTCGCCGAGCACGAAGGCGCGATCCTCACGCTTGTCGCGGGGCCCGGGCTGGGCAAGTCTCGATTGGCGGCGGAGGCCGTCCGGATGGCCCACGAACGAGGCTTCGACTGCTTCGAGGGGAGTTGCCTGTCGTTCGGCCGAGCCATTAGCTACTGGCCGTTTCGCGAGGCGATCCGGCGGCACTTCGGCATCGGCGAGGACGATCCCGAGGACATCGCCTGGGAACGGTTGCGATCGGGGGTGGGCTTCCTCTTTCCTGCGGGCGTCGACGATCTGCTTCCATACGTCGGGACGCTTCTCGCGCTGCACCTTCCGGTGGAGTACATGGAGCGCACCCGCTACCTGGACGGCCTCGCGATGGGCCAACAGGTGTACCGGTCGTGCCTTCGTCTGCTCGAATGCATGGCACATCAGCGTCCGCTGCTCGTAGTGCTCGAGGACTGGCATTGGGCGGACGACTCTTCCGTCGAACTGTTGTCGCACCTGCTCACCCTGGCCCGACGTGCGCCGATTCTGTTCCTGGTCGCGATGCGATCGGAGGAAGGTCGGCCGGCGCTGGCACTGAAGGAAGCGCTCGACAGAGATGCAGAGCTGCGGGCCTGCAATACGACGATCACGTTGTCACCCCTGCCCCCAGAGCACAGCGTACGGGTCGCCGTGAATCTTCTGGCGGGCGGGGTCATGTCGAGCGCGGTGCGAGGATTACTGCTGGACCGAGCCGGCGGCAATCCATTGTTCATGGAAGAGATCGTGCGCGCGCTGATCGCGAGCGGTGCGATCGGGTGCAATGTTTCTTCTGCGCAGTGGGAGACCACCGCGCTGCTCGCCGAATCGCCGCTACCCACGACGATCGAGGGCATCATCGTTGGTCGTATCGACCGACTCGAGGATGAAGCCAAGCAGGTGCTGAAGGCGGCGGCGGTGGTGGGGCGCAGCTTCTTCTACCGTGTCCTCCAAGCGGTGACGCAGGCGAGCACGGCGCTCGATGTGGACTTGGCCACATTGCAGCGTACGGAACTGATCAAGGAGAGACGGCGCCTGCCGGAGCTCGAGTACATGTTCCAGCACCCACTGGTGCAGCAGGCGACGTACAACAGCCTGCTTGAGGCGCGCAGGCGAGAACTGCACCGTCAGGTCGGCGAGACGCTTGAAAGGCTCTTCGCTGGGCAGATCGAGGAGTTCTATCCGATGCTGGCGCATCATTTCGCTCAGGCGCATGAATGGGGCAAGGCCCAGCGGTACCTCTTCCACGCGGGCGATCAGGCGGGCAGCCTCGCTGCGGACGCGGAAGCCCTGGAACACTACAGGGACGCGCTCGCAGCTTCGCAGAGGGCGGGAGGTGTGCCGTTCAGCAGGGTCGAACAGGCCGTGCTCGACCGGAAGATTGGCGAAGCATTGTTTCGGCTCGGGCAGAACAATGAGTCAATCACCTATCTCCTCAGCGCACTTGATCGGCTTGGCATCGACTTTCCTTCGACGCCAGGCCGACGCGGCATGAGGATCGCTGCACTGGCCGTGCGCCTTGCAGCGAATCGCCTATTTCGGTACCTGCAGCTTCGGCGGGACTCGACCGAGCCGCCGAGCGAGGAAGTCTTGGTTCGGATCCAGACGCTCGAGATTGTCGGGTTGATCGAGTTCTACCGCGATCCCGGGGGATTCCTCTTGTGCCTCTTGCATGGACTCGCCCAGGTAGAGCGCTCTCCGCAATTGCCAGCGTACAGCACGCTGATCTCGGCCCTGGGCCTTGTGCTGGACATGTTGGGCATGTATGGCATTGCGAGTCGTTTTCATGACCGAGCTCGCGATGCCGCCGACAAGCTCGGCGATCCGTACAGATCTGACTACGCTCGCCTGCTCAGAGGCATCCACGAGTTTGTCAGCGGTGATTGGGTCGCCGCCGACGCAAGCCTCGCCGTCGCGTCGAACGGAATGCGCAAACTGGGGCACCTGCAACACTGGGCCATCGCGGCCAACACACAGATGTTGGTGTTCATGTCCTCGGGTGACCGGCGATGGTTAGACATCCCATCGGAACTGGTCAAGATCGCGGCCGACGCCGGCGACAATCACATGATGGGTTGGGCCACGTTTGCAACCGGCCTTGTGCGCATCTTTGAGGGCGACCCGAAGGACGCGGTGGTGCATTTCAGTCGGTCCCGCGAACTTCTAGAGGCCGTGCCGGACTACCCGCTGCTTGCGTCAGCGTTGTGCCAGTTCGCATTTGCGCTCGTCCAGCTGGGGCGCACGCGAGAAGCGCTCCCGCTTCTCGTCCGTGGCCGGGAGCTCTGTCGACGCCACTCGGTTCGAGCTCAGATCGCTACCTTGTCAGTATTGGTGAGCGCCGAGTCATATGTGCTCGCGCTCGAGAACAAGGGCCTCATCGACGCGGAGCGTGCGAACCTGCTGCGCTGGGCGCGCATCGCCTGCAAGGAAGCGATGCGACACGGTCGGCGGGTGCACGACCACTCGGGATCCGATGCGATGAGGCTGCAGGGCATGCTCGAGTGGCAGCTTGGCAACGCTCGTGCCGCGAGGCGACTATGGGCGCGTGGTTGCGATCTCGCCGAGCGCATGGGAGCGCGGTATGTGCTCGCACAGACGCGCTACGAGATCGGTCGCCGCTTCAAGAGCCGAGACGACCTCGAGTTGGCAGAGCGGCTGTTCATGGCGGCGGGAGCGCTGGCCGGCCTGGCGAAGACGCGCCACGCTCTTACCGAACTGCGGTCGGGGCGGCCCGTCGAGGCATTTTCGCGCTGATCGGACGCCTCTCGGCCCGAGCGAGCAATCCGCGCGGCCCGGCGTTGACCTGACAAGGCGATTGCTACTTGCGAACGCGCGAGCGGCCTCGCCCGCGACTTTATCCACGACTCGTGTATCCGGGGACGGTCTTCAGCATCGACTGCTAGGCGGGCCCGTGGGCGCGAGGCGGTTCAATGGCTGCGAGCCCGACGGCTACTTATCGGGCAGCCCCGCCTTGCGCAGTCCGTCATACGAGTGTTGCGGGACATACTCACTCGGCTAGCACGGCTGAGCGCGCGACCGTCCGCCAGCCCCCACTCGAGTGCCGATTTCGTTCGCGAAGAGTCATCAGCGAAACAAGGCGGCTGCTGCAAGAGCGCTGGCCAGCACGCCTGCGGCGGCTGGCCAGCGAGACGGCTGAGGGGAAACGACGTCTCGAAGGCTGGAACCCTGGTTTGGATCCTGGCCCGCGCGGAGCGCTCCGCGGCTTCTCCGAACCGGCCCTGCCTGGTCAGAGATCGCTGGGGTTGCCGAGGATTGCGCCCTCGTCGCGTTGATTACATCGCTGCGACTCGCCCCCCAAGACCGGCCTTGCGATGATCCGATGGGCTGCCTATATTCTTGGGGACCGATTAGGAGAAGGGCTGACATGAACACCCATGCACGCCGCTACGTCCCGTCTCCGTCCTCGTTTCGAAATGTCGCGTTGGCGGCGGTGCTCTGTGCGCTGCTTGGCGCTTGCACGAATGGCCCCACGAGCGTTACCGCCGGGGCGGTCAAATCCACAGCGACGCCCTGGACTGCATCGACATCCACGTTCCAGTGGAACGACTATGGCTTGGAGCTGATCGCGCGAAATGCCGTCGGCCAATTCCCGGCCTTGAGGACACTGGCTTACCTGAACCTGGCCATCAACAACGCGATCGTTCAAGCGAACGCCCGGGGGCTGGAACCCGACGGCGCCGCTGCAGGGGCGGCCGCGGGGATGCTGATGCACTTCTTTCCCAAGGACGAGCCGGCGACGACGGCACGCCTCCAGCGAGAAACGCAGGCACTTGGAGATGAGCCCCGCGCGAGATTTCTGTCCGGTGTGGAAATCGGCCGGCAAGCGGCGGCTCAGGTCGTGGCAATGGCGCAGACGGACCGAGCCTCGGCTGCCTGGTCGGGTACGGTCCCGGTGGGGGACGACAAATGGTCGAGCCGTCAGCAGCCACCGACCCCACCATTGGGCCCGAACCTCGGCGACATCCGGCCGTTCTTCCTGAATCGCGCCGCGGACTACCGCGCGCCGCCGCCGCCGCCCTACGGCTCGGAGGCTTTTCTGGCCCAGGTGCGACAGGTCCGAACGATAGCGGACACGCGGTCGAATTCCCAGCTTCGCATCGCGCAGTACTGGGAGAACCTGAGCGGCTCGTTTGCCGCTGGTGCATGGAACGCCGTCGCACGTTCTGCGATCGCTGCACGCGGCCTGGACGAAGCGAGTTCAGCGCGGACGCTCGCCCTGATGCACATGGCCGCCTTCGACGCCAACCTTGCCTGCCACGACTCCAAGTACATCTACTGGGTCCCACGTCCGACGCAGGCCGATCCGAGGATCACGTTGGCGATCGGCGTTCCAAACCACCCGTCTTACCCCAGCAACCACGCATGCATCTCCGGGACGGTGGGCCGTGTTCTCGATGCGTCGCTGCGCGGCACTGACGGCATGTACGAGGCGATGGCCAAGCAGGCCGGCGAGTCGCGCGTGTACGCCGGCATCCACTATCCGATGGATCTCGACACCGGATTTGAAATCGCCCGCAAGGTGGCCGCGCGCGCGCTCGAGGTCGGGCTTGCGAGGGACAAGCCATTCATGCCACTGGGACAATAGGCGTCGCGTCGCCGTCGTTCCGACGCGTCATGCGAGCCTTGAACGTGACGCACGCGACGCAATTGCCGTGCGGATCGCGCAGCCAGTGCAAGCGATGCACCGACTCGACCAGCAGCCGATAGCTCTCGATCCGCGATCGCGTGTCATCGGCCAGCCGCAACCGGATCAGCTGCGGGCCGAGCAGCGCCGGTCTCGGATAGCGGTAGCGGCTGCGATGCTGGACGACGACGCGCACGCAGCGTCGGCGAACTGCTCGCCCAGCGCAGGGCTCTTCGCAGGCGACAACGAATGGGCACTCACGAGTCGGCGTCGCGCCGAACGGTGCGGAACCCGATATGGGCGGTCGCCAGATCGGCCTCCTGCGATTCGCGCGCCGAGGCGCGGTAGCGCACGCAGTAGTCGGGCGCACACAGGAACGAGCCGCCCTTGATCACGATGGGCCGGTTGGGTTGCCGGTACGGCGCCGCCACCGCCGCAGTGTCACCGTTCGCGTGCGGCTGGCGCGGCCCGGTGTAGTCGTCGAGCGTCCATTCCCAGACGTTGCCGATCGTGTCGTGAAGGCCCCACGCGTTGGCCGCATAGCAACCCACCGGGGCGAGCCCGGCATGGCCGTCTTCGTGCAGGTCGACGGCCGGGAACTGGCCCTGCCAGTAGTTCGCGGTCGGGCGCCCGGCGGCGTCGCGCGGCGCCTCGTCGAGCTGCGCGTCGCTGCGCCCGGCCTTGGCCGCGTATTCCCACTCCGCTTCGGTCGGCAGGTCGCGGCCGAGCCAGCGCGCATAGGCTTGTGCGTCCTGCAAGGTCACGAACGTCACCGGCATCGCTGCGAGCCCTGAGATGTCGGTGCCCGGGCCGCCCGGGTGACGCCAATCGGCGCCGCGCACGAAGCTCCACCACGCGTAGGGCCGCGACGCGAGCTGCTCGGCGGTCGGGATCCGGAACACGACAGCGCCGCCTTGACGCTCCGCCTCGGTCAGGTAGCCGGTGGCGCGCACGAACGCCGCGAACTGTGCGAGCGTGACTTCGGTGCGATCAATCCAGAAGCCGCGCACGCGCGTCGGCCGTGCGTCGTGCGGGCGTTCGTCGGGATAACCGCGCGTGCTGCCGAAGATGAACTCGCCGTCGGGCACACGCGCCATGCCGGCATGTGCATCGGCGAGCCAGCCCGGCGGCAGGCCGCGGTAGGCCTGGCACCGCGCTTCGTCACCGAGCGGCGCGAAGTTCGCCGCGCCCTGCGCACGCGCGGCCACCTGCACGGCCGCGGCGCCCAGCGCCACCGCGGCCAGCGCGCCGCCGGCCCACCAGGCTGCGCGTCGCAGCCCCTGCGTCGACGTCGTCACGTCGCCGGGCTCAGTAGTAGCCCACCGGACGCAGCGGCTCGACGCCGCCGACGCGCTGCAGGTACTCGTGCCATTGCGCGACGAGCTGCTGCAGCACGTCCGGATACGACGCGGCGACGTCGAGGTTCTCGCTGCGGTCGCGGCTCAGATCGAACAGCTGCCAGTGGCCGTTCAACGGACCGGTCGGCGGCTCGGTCCACAGCGCCTTCCAGCGCCCGTCGGCGCTGCGGATGTAGGCGCGCCCGTAGGCCTCGTCGCCGAAGGGCGCGACGTGGACGCGCGGGTGGCCGTTGGCGAGGCCGGGGCCCTGCCCGTTCGCATCGCCCTGCTGCTTGCTCGCGACCACGTCGAGCAGCGACACTCCGCTGACCGGGTAGACGTTGCGGCTGCCGTACCTGACCTTGCCGAGGTTGCGGTCGACACCGGTCGCCGGATCGACGTCGGGCGGTGCCGGCTGCGTTGGCGGCTGGACGCCGGCGGCGGCGAGCAGCGTTGCGGTGACGTCGGTGACATGCGTGAACGGGCCGATTGCGTCGAGCGCCTTCTTCTGTCCCGGCAGCCGGACGATCAGCGGTGTGCTGACGCCACCTTCGCCGGCATAGCCCTTCGACTGCGCCAGCGGTGTCGCGCTGACCTCGGCCCAGCGCAGGCCGTATTGGAGTCGCTGCGCACTTCCCAGGCCGTTGTCGGTGCCCAGCTTGGAGAACGCGGGCTCGGCCGCGTTGGCCTCGTCAATGGCGCGCGGATCGACGTTCGCAGCCGCGATCGGCCAGCCTTCGGCGCCGTTGTCGGACTGGAAGATGATCAGCGTGTTGTCGTATTCGCCGATGTCCTTCAGATGCTGGATCAGCCGGCCGATGTTGTGGTCGAGGTTGGCGACCATGCCGGCGTAGATCTCCATGTAGCGCGACTGCGCCTTGCGCTCGAGCGTCGTCAGGCTGTTCCACTTCTTCGAGACGAAGCCGGCGCGGTAGTCGATGTAGCCGGCCTCGGCCGCGTGGTCGGCGTTGACGTAGCGCGCCGCAGCAGTGCCGTTCTTCGCCGTCGCCGGCGAAGACTCGAGCGTTTCCGGCGCGCCGGCGTAGGGCGTGAAGTCGACCGGGATCAACCCCAGTTGCTTTTGCTTCGCGACCCGCGCGGCGCGCACCGCGTCGTAGCCCTGGTCGTAGCGGCCACGGTACTTGCTCAGCCAGGGCTCGGGCACCTGCAGCGGCCAGTGCGGCGCGGTGTAGGCGGCGTACGCGAGGAACGGCTTGCCGTCGCCGCGCCTGGTGTCGATGTAGTCGATCAGCTTGCTCGTGTAGAAGTCGGTCGAGTAGAACGCCGGTCCGCCGGCGCCCCCGGGCTGGCCCGGCTGGCCGGGCTGCACGTACGCGCCGTCCTCGGTGTAGTTCTTCGAGCCGGCAGCCTCGTGGCCGAAGTGGTTCCCCGCCGCGCCGCCGAGCAGCGCGAAGCTCCGCTCGAAGCCCCACTGATCGGGCGTCTGACCGACGCTGCCGAGCGGCTTCGGCGCCGCCGGGTCGGCGATGTTGGAGCCGAGGTGCCACTTGCCGGCCATGTAGGTGTGGTAGCCGGCATCCTTCAGCAACTGCGCAACCGACAGTGCGCGGTCGTTCAGGAAGCCCTCGTAGCCGGGCAGTCCCTTGCGCTCGTCGCTCGGCGCGCCCATCGTGCCTTCGCCGACCAAGTGGTGGTCGGTGCCCGAGATCAGCATCGAGCGCGTGATCGCGCAGACGGTGCCGGTGTGGTGGTTCGTCAGCAGCCGCCCGCTCGCCGCGAGCGCGTCGAGGTTCGGGGTGTCAATTTCGCCGCCGAACGCACCGATGTCGGAGTAGCCGAGATCGTCGGCCATGATGAACAGCAGATTGGGCCGACGAGTGGCGGTGGCGCCGATGGCTGGTGCTGCGGCGTTCGCCGTGGGCTGCTGCGGCGTGCCGAAGGCCTGATGCCCGACTGCTCCGAGGACGGCGAGTCCGATCAGTGAATGGCTGAACAGCCGGCGCGCAGCTTTCGTCGTTGAGGCAGGGACCATGTGCGCTTTCTCCAAGGGAAGATGCAAGGGCGGTGAGCCTATCGGCCGCCCGCGTCGTCGTCCTCGAAGAATTCCGGGCAAGCTAATGCGACGCGCGCATAAGCTGGCCGACAGCTGCCGCTGAGCAAGCTGGAAATCACGCTGCAGGACTGCTGCGGGGCTTGGCCTCGAACTCACCGTCTCGGCCAACTGTGGGCAGCCGGCCGTCGCGTGCGTCTGACCGCTTGATGCTCGACACTGGGAGTCGATTCCGCAGGCGCAGGGACTTGGCACCCCGGCGCGCCAGCCCGATCAATCCGTGAGCTGGCCCACGACGTTGCGCGAGGCGGCCCTCTCCGTTTGTTGGTATTCGCCTGTCACAGCAAGAACTGCTACTGCTTTAAGCCGGCACCGCGCGCCCGTTGCCTCCCAGCCGGAAGACCGATACCGCACTCACCAGCCGCGCCGCCTGCTGCTTCAGGCTCTCCGCCGCAGCCGCTGATTCCTCAACCAGGGCGGCGTTTTGCTGCGTCACCTGGTCGAGCTGCAACACTGCATCATTGATCTGCCCGATGCCCGTCGTTTGCTCCGCGGTGGCGGTGCTGATCTCCATCAGCATCTCGTTGACGCGCCGCACCTGCGCGACGATGTCGCCCATCGTGCGCCCGGCATCATCGACGAGCTGGCTGCCGGTCGCTACCTTGCTCGAACTGTCACCGATCAGGACCTTGATTTCACGGGCCGCCTGCGCGCTGCGTTGCGCAAGCGTGCGCACCTCGCTGGCGACGACCGCGAAGCCGCGGCCTTGCTCGCCGGCGCGCGCCGCTTCCACAGCCGCGTTGAGTGCCAGGATGTTGGTCTGGAATGCGATGCCGTCGATCACCCCGGTGATGTCGGCGATCTTCGCGCTGGCTTGGGCGATTTCGGCCATGGTGCGCACCACGCGCTCCACCACCTCGCCGCCCGCGGTTGCCACGCGGCACGCCGAATCGGCCCCTTCGCTCGCGTTGCGCGCCGTGTCGGCGTTGTTGCGTACGGTGCCGGTCAGCTGCTCCATCGAGGCGGCCGTCTGTTGCAGGTTCGAGGCCTGTTCCTCGGTGCGCTGGCTCAGGTCCTGGTTGCCGGTGGCGATCTGGCCCGAGCCGGTGGCGATGCCGTCGCTGCTCTGCCGCACCTCGGCGACGATACGCACCAGACTCGCATTCATCTCCTTCAGCGCCTGCAGCAGCTGGCCGGTCTCGTCCTTCGTGTCGACACGGATATCGGAGCTGAGGTCGCCGGAGGCCACCGCATTCGCCACCTGCACCGCCCGGCCGATCGGACGCGTGATGGAGCGCGTGACGATCCAGGCCATCAGCACCGCCAGGCCGATCGATGCGCCACCGAGCACCAGCATCACCGTCTGGCCGATGCGGTACGCGCGGTTGCCCTCGTCGCCCGCCTGCTTGAACTGGTGGCCCAGATCGGCGAGCAACGTGTCGAGTGCCGACTGATAGCTGTGTTGGTCCTTGCGCATCTTGCCAAGCGCCAACTCGACGGCCGCGTCTTGGTTGCCGGCGGCGATCAGGTCCGCGAAAGCCAGCTGATCTGCGACGAACGCC
>Ga0207674_10004593_pt1 | contig 16576 bp, 9 predicted proteins | sample KBSCornC72_FD_184303 | JGI IMG/M metagenome (GOLD analysis project Ga0207674, IMG submission 184303) | Corn rhizosphere microbial communities from Kellogg Biological Station, Michigan, USA - KBS Corn C7-2 (SPAdes) (version 2) | ecosystem: Host-associated > Plants > Roots > Rhizosphere > Soil ... | reverse complement strand
TCGCGTCACCCCCTTTGGGTACTGCGAGTCACGGGTCATCCCCGTGCTCCAAAGTGAGCTCCGCTCAACTACCCTGGACGGAATTGTCCTCCGCTCGTCTTCGCTTTAGCGAGGGAGGGGGTCGTTATTCGATTTCTCTAAAGGTTGCTCGCGTGGAAGGAAGGTCCATCTCGCAACGCGTCAGCAACCAACTCATTCCAAATCTGGAATGAGCCAGGTCCACTTCGGACCCTTTCAGCGCGTGAGGAACTCCGTGCGCCGGTTCACCGCCACGTCGCGTCTATTGTCTGTGCCGCTTCTCTAGTATCGGTCGCTCGCCAATCGTTTCCATCAGGCGATTGCCCGACACACTACCGTTCCGCCGCGGCGCGTCGCCTCAGCGGTCCAGCCAACGATTCGTTGCGTCCAAAATCGCGAGCACGCTCGCCGTCTCCGGGCTCTCGCGGATCTCCGCGCTGCCCGTCATCAGCGTGCTCTCGCGACCAACCTTCGTCGTTACACCAACAAAGACGAACGTGTGATCGAATGCCTCCACCACCCGGCATCCCTCGAGCGCCAAAATCCGGTCGTCCCCCTCAGCCAGTCGAATCGCCTGGAGGGCCGCCCGCGCGGCTAACTCGATTCGCAAACGTTCGTTTTCTATCCCCTCCGCCTCACCGAGATACGACTCATCGCCTTTCCGCAGGGTAACTCGGCAGGTCACGCCCCGGCTCCTCGAGCGACGGACTTCCACGTCCTCGAAGTAGATCCGACGACCGGTCTTCGACGGCTCGGGTAGCGCGACGGGTGCGGGCGCCGGTGACGGCGCTGGTGCCGCGGGCTGTCCGATCGCAACCGTCCTGTCCGTCACCACGGGCGTCGCCATCGCCGGGGCCGGCGTCGCGAGGGGCTTTCCCATCGGCGTCGCGCCAAAGCGCGACTGCCGCTCTTCGGACGTCGCCACCGAAATCTTCTTGTGGCTCACGTGCATCCCGAGGTGCGCGATCAACGCGCTCTCCACGTTGCGCACCGTCTGCTTCGGCGTGACGTCGGTCGACGTCAGGATATGAATCTCGTCCACGGCGCCATTCGGGCTCGCGACGATACGCGCCGAGATGACTCCAGGCAGCGTGGCGAGGAGCTCTTCGGCGCGCTGAATAGGCAGAACACTGCCGGCGATCATCGACGGTTCAGCGGGAATCGCGGTGTGTGGATTGGGGAGCGACACGCGGGCTCCAACGTCGGGGCGGGTTTAATACCGGAAGATGACGACAACCTCTGACTCGCGTCACCTTCATCGGCGTCGCTTGCTCGCTGGACCAGAGGGAAGGACGGGCCGCCAATATTGCCCTAAAGAAATCAGTTGGCAAGGCGTTGACAGTTACCTTCGTCTTGACAGGTGAAGAGTTTGCGCGACGCCACCAATTTTGTGATCATCGGCTGACGGCTGTTAACCCGAGGGACCAGACGGCCGATACTGCCGCCACTTTGCGCTCGGACGCCACCAGCACCAGCTTTGGCTCGCACATGTCCATCTCTCGTCGCGACGCCGTCTCCCGCTTGGCCGCGCTCACCGCCGCTCTACCGTTGGCGAGCCGGTTACCTGCCCTCACCGCGGCGAATCCGCTCGACGGTACGATCGCCGACTACCAGGCCGGACGCCGACGCGGCGAGTGGACCGCCGTCGAGGTGACGACGCACGCCCTCGAGCGCTGCCGTGACGCCGGCGCGCGATTCCGAGCGATCGATGTCCTCGACGGAGACGTCGCGCTCCGCGCCGCGCGCGGCTCCGACGATCGCCTTCGCGTGGGCAAGACGCTTGGTCCCCTCGACGGCGTCCCCGTGTTCGCGAAAGCCATCTACGATATGAATGGCTTGCCCACAACCGGCTCGAGCGCCGAGTGGGCGCGCCTTTTTCCGGAACCGGTCCGCCGCGATGCGCTCGAAGTGGCGCGGCTCCGCGCCGCGGGTGCCGTCATCCTCGGCAAGACCGCCGCCGACGATTTCGCCTATCGCGGCAACGGCACGAGTAGTCACACCGGACAGGTTCTCAATCCGCACGACAAGACTGCTACGAAGACACCCGGTGGCTCGAGCGCCGGATCGGCCGTCGCCGTTGTCACCGGAATGGCGTTCGCCGCATTGGGCACCGACGACGGCGGCTCGAATCGCATTCCGGCGCAGTTCACGGGGGTGGTCGGAATGAAGCCGACGTTCGGCCTTGTCCCGCGCACCGGAGTGATTCCGACGTGGCCGTACCTCGACACGCACGGCCCACTCGCGCGCTCGGTCGCCGACGCCGCATTGCTGCTGGCCGCGATCGTCGGTCCCGACGCATCCGATCCACTCGCGCTCACCACCGGGTTCGATGTCGCGGCGCTCGCGACGCTGCGCGGCGATGCGCTCAATGGTGTGAAGCTCGGTGTCGTCGACGCACATGTCCCGCGCGAGCAAATGACCGCCGAAGCGTTGGCGGCCTGGGACCGCGTTTTGGTCGACCTCCGCGCTGCCGGTGCGACGCTCGAAGCATTTTCGCCGCCAGTAACACGTCTCACGTATCGCGACGCCTTCAACGCCGCGGCAAAAACTCGTGGGGACGTGGCCGTCGACCCCGACTCTCCTCCACCGACGGCAAACGCGCTCTATCGCTATTTCGCCGGACGCGCCGACGATCCGCGCGGCGCGATCCGCCGCGGATACTCGGCTTATCAGAAGTTTTATAACGTGTTGCCGGCGACGTACGAAGAGTGCGAACCGTTGTTCGAGCGGCCGATGACGGAGGATCCGGCTGGCCGTTCGTTCGCGCGGTCGCGCGCCGAGGTTGTGGCGCAGTTCGAATCGGCGATGCGGAGCGCGGGTGTTGCGGCGATGGTGTACCCGACAATGCCGTTCAACGCGCCGCGCGCCGTAGATCCATGGCCTAACGTTCGCACGGCGCTCGGCTTTGGGAATTGGCTCGGGCTGCCTGAAGTATCGGTGCCGGCGGGTTATGGGGCGGATGGAATGCCGGCGCTCAATCTCTCGGTCGTTGGTTTACCGGGAACTGACGCACGAGTACTTGCCCTCGCCCACGCATACGAGGGGCGTTCGCGGCGGTTTATCGCGCCCCGTTGAGGCGGGGCTACTCCGCCAAATACGCCTCTTCCGGCATCCGATATTCCTTGATCTTCCGGTAGAGCGTCCGCTCGCCAATGCCGAGCAAGTCGGCGGCTCGGCGACGATTGCCGCGCGTTTCCTTGAGAGCAGCCTCGATCACCGCACGCTCGATCTCCGACATCTTCATGCCCGGCGCAACGGTCACGACATTCGGCGGCGGGGGTAGATCCCGCGGCTCGATCGCGCGCACGACCGGCGGGTTGTATCCTGGCCCGAGTGCGATCGACGGTTCCATGTCGCCGATCCAACGCGCGTCCGGCCCGCCAACTGTTGGCGTCGCGGCCGCAGGCTCGCCTACCCGACGGCGCAGCTCCTCGACCTGCAGCTTGAGCTCGAGCAAGCTCCGCACGATGAACTCCAGCTCCCGACCCGTCGCCTGCTCCTGCCCGCGCACCAACGGTCCGATGTGCACCGGCAGGAGCCGCGCCGCCCCACCCTCGCGAATGTGGCGCGGGAGGTCGCCAACCTGGATCTCGTGATTGGGCGCCAGCACGACCATGCTCTCGACGAGGTTCCGTAGCTCGCGCACGTTCCCGGGCCACGGATACTCGACCAGCTTCTGCATCGCCTCCAGCGCGATACCATGGAACGGCCGGTCGTACTGCTTCGAGTAATCTTGAATGAAGCGACGAACGAGGAGCGATACATCTTCCGGGCGATCCCGTAACGGCGGCAGGTAAATGCGCAGCACGTTGAGACGGTAAAACAGGTCGGCGCGGAAGTGGCCGCTCTCCACGGACTCGCGAAGCGGCTGGTTGGTCGCGGCGATGACGCGCACGTCGACGCTGATCGGCGCCGTACCGCCCACGCGCATGAACTCCCGCTCCTCGAGCACGCGCAGCAGCTTGACCTGCGTCGCTGACGGTACTTCGCCGATCTCGTCGAGGAAGAGGGTCCCCGTGTCGGCCAACTCGAATCGGCCGAGCCTCCGTTCGGCAGCTCCGGTGAAAGCGCCCTTCTCGTGGCCGAACAACTCGCTCTCCAACAGCGTCTCCGGGAGCGCTCCTACGTTTTCGGCGATGAACGGCTTGGCGCGGCGCGGGCTGAGCATGTGCAGAGCGCGCGCGACGAGCTCCTTCCCCGTTCCGCTCTCGCCCTCGATCAGGACGGTGCTCGACACGGGCGCCATCTGCTCGACCTGCACCATCACCTCACGCATCGCGTCGCTCTCGCCGATCAATCCGGTGAGGCGTTGGAGACGCCGCCGCTCGAGCACGCGACGCAGACTGCCCGCGACGTCGTCGACGTTGATTGGCTTCGCGAAGACGTCGACGTAGCCGGCGGTTCGCAGCCGCTCGATGTTGGACGGATCCGCGTTGTCGGCCAATCCCACGGCGAGCGCGCCATCCCACGACTGCTCCTTCACGATCGCAATCGTGGAGGGGTCCCCCAGGTCGCCGCTGAAGACGATCAGGTCGGGGCGTTCGCGCCGAAGGGCGCCGCGAATGTCGTCGAGCGGCGAGACGACCGCCGTGTCCACGCCCTCGCGCTCGAGGATGGCGTTGAGGCGCACCGCCGGCTCGACGTCGTTCAGCGTCAGCAGAACTTTCATGCGCGAGCGGGCGCGGGGGCGGCGTCGTGATCGAGGCGCCCGCCGCGCAGGACGGCGATCGCGTGATCGACGATCGGTTCGAGCGCGGCGAGCCCATCCTTCACGCCGCTGGTCGAGCCGGGAAGATTGATAATGAGCGATTTGTGCCGGACTCCGGCAACGCCACGCGACAGCGCCGCGCGCGGGAACCGGTCTATTGAGAGAATTCTAATTCGCTCGGCGATCCCGGGCGCGTCTCGCTCGAGCACGGCCCGCGTCGCCTCGGGGGTGGCGTCACGCTCGCTCAGGCCGGTGCCGCCTGTGGTGAGGACCAGATCGGCGGCATCCTTGTCGCACCACTCCGTCAGGGTCGAGACGATCCGCACCGACTCGTCGGGAACGAGCGCGCGCGCGACGACGTCATAACCGCGCGCGCGCGACCACTGCTCCGCGGCGTCACCGGAAGTATCCGCCCGCTCGCCGCGCGCTCCCGCATCCGAAATCGTGAGGATCGCGACCCGCACGCTACTCCGATCTGAGGGCGATCGCCGGATCGACGCGCGCCGCCCGTGCGGCCGGGAGCCAACACGCCGCAACGCCGACGAGCGCGAGAACGCCGGCGACGCCGACGAGCGTCGTCGGATCGTGCGGTGCGACGCCGAACAAGAGGCTGCGCAACGCGCCCGACGCGACGAAGGCGAGTACAGCACCGAGCGCCAGACCGACGACCAACAAACTTCCACCCTCGCCGAGGATCATGCGGTGCACTTTGCCGGCATCGGCGCCGAGGCTCATGCGGATGCCGATTTCCGCGGTGCGCGCGCTCACCGAGAAGGCGAGTACGCCGGCGATACCGACCATCGCGATGATCATGGCGAGCGTCCCAAACGATGCGATGAAGAGCGCGTTGAGCCGGCGCGGCGCGACGGTCGCGTCGCGCACCTGCTCCAGCGTCGCCACGTTTTCGATCAGCTGCTTGGGATCGACGTCGCGCATGGCCTTGAGCACGGCCGGCTGCATCAGCGCGGGATCGCCCTTCGTCCGAATGACGAGCGAGGCGCTGAAGATCTCTTCCTGCATGATCGGCTGATACATCGTGGGCGTCGGTCCAGTATCGAGTCCTTCGTCGCGCGTATCGCCGGCGATTCCGACCACCGTGCGCCAATCAGGAGAGATCGGAACGAACTGGAGCACCTCCCCCGTCCACGCGACGCGCTTTCCGATCGGGTCGTCGTTGCCAAACAGCCGCTCGGCGAACGACTTGGTGAGCACGACGACTCGTGCGTTGCCGCGAGTATCTGTCGACTGGATTCCGCGTCCTTTGAGGATCGGAATGCCGGCCGCCTTGAAGAACTCGGGGTCTGCCGTCTTGAAGGTCGCGCGCGGCGTCGCTTCGCCGTTGCCGAGCGGACGGCCTTCTGCCTTCACCTCGAGCTGGAACTGCGTGCTCTTGAGGGGCACGTTCGATGCGATCGACACCGTCTCGACACCCGGCAGCGCGCGCACGGCGTCGCGAAGGCGCTCGTACATCCCGAGCTTCTGCGGCTGCTGGATCGACGGGCTCTCGATCGGCGCGTCGAGCGCGAGCACGTGGTCGGCGCGGACGCCTGTCTCGACGGAATTGAGCTTGCCGAGCGTGCGCACGAGAAGGCCAGCCGCGGTGAGCAGAACCATGCACACAGCGAGCTGCGCGACGACGAGCGTCTGCTGAAGGCGGTGTCTTCCCTTCCCCGCGGTCAGCTTGCGTCCCACCGCGGCGAGCGGCGCGGCAAGCGAGCTCTCGTTGCCGATGCTCGGGATGAACGAGAGAACGATGGCCGCCAGGATGCTTATGGTGAGGCTAACCAAGAGCACGAGACCGTCGACGCGGATCTCGTCGGCCCGCGGCGTGAGCTGCGCGGCGAACGCGGTGAGCATCTTGAGTCCCGCGAAGGCGACGAGCACGCCGACGACGCCGCCGATCAAGGCGAGCGTGAGATTCTCGATCATGAGCAGCACGCGAAGGCGCCAGCGGCCAGCGCCGAGCGCGGCACGGACGAGCATCTCGCGCTCGCGGCCCACGCCGCGCATGAGCGTCAAATTCGCGACGTTCGCGCAGGCGATGAGCAGGACGAATCCCGCCGCGCCCATGAGCAGCCAGAGCGTGAGCGACGCCCGCTCGTTGATGGCGACGCGAAGCTGATTGACGTCGATGGCGTAGCGCGCCGCCTTCTCGTATGCCTCTGGGTGATCGGCAAAGACGTGCGACGAGATGCCCTTGATCTCGGCGCGCGCCTGTTCGACGGTCGTGTTGGGCGCGAGGCGGCCGAATACCTCTGTCATTCTATGAGTCCGACCCTGCTTCATCGTCGCGCTCAAGTGGTGCGGGCTCGTCACCGTGTTCACGAAGACGTCGGTGCGCTGCGGGTAGTGGGGCTCACGCTGCGCCACGCCGACGATCGTCGAGACCATGTCGTTGATGCGGATCGTCCTCCCGATCACCTTCGGATCGCCGCCGAAGTGCTCCATCCAGAACTCGTGCGTCAGCACCGAGACCGGCGGCGCCGCCGGACCGTCGTCGCGCGGATTGGTGGTCCGGCCGAGCAGGGCCGAGAGGCCCATCACCTCGAAATAATTGCCGCTGACGATGCCGGCCTGGATGTGCACCGGCTGGTCGTTGTCGACGAGCGTGAACGTCATCCGCGAGTACTGGGCGATCTCGCTGAGCGTCTTCGTCCCGGACTGGTAGTCGATGATCTCGGGAACGGAGAACGCAACGTTGGTCGCGCCGACGCCCTGCGCCGACTGCCGGAGGTAAACGAGCCGGTCACCATCACGGTTCGGGAGCGCCCGGAGGAGCGTTCCGCGCAGCAGCGTGAACATCGCCGTGTTCGCGCCGATGCCGAGGGCAAGCGTCAGAATGACAGCCGCGGTGAAGCCCCGGGCGCGGCCCAGGCTGCGGAAGGATCGGCGGAGGTCGGAGAGGAGGTTCATTGGGGCTCCGTGAAGGGGTAGGCTCTACCTCTTCGTCGAACGGGAGAGCTTAAAATCGACATGCAACCGTCATCCTCAGCGAGCGCAGCGAGCTGGGGATCTACCCTACCATTCTGGCAACTAGTCAAGGAGACTAGATCCTCCGGGCGCGGAGCGCCCGGAGGATGACAGCTGACTACAAATGCGATGCTTCCTTATAGAAGGGGGTCTTCACCACCGTCGCCGGGACGCGCTTGCCGCGGATCTCGACGTCAAAGGTCGACCCCTCCTTGGCGAGCTCGGTCGGGACGTATGCCGTGCCGATCGGGATGCCTAGCGTGGGGCTCAGGGTGCCGCTGCAGACGCCGCCGCTTGACTGACCGCCGGCGAAGACCGGGTAGCCATGCCGGGCGATGTTGCGCTCGGGAAGTGTGAAACCGACGAGCTTCTTTCTCACGCCGTTGGCCTTTTGTTCGTCGAGCACCGACTTACCGACGAAATCGCCTTTCTTGAGCTTGACCAGCCAGGCCAGGTTGCCCTCGAGCGGCGTCACGGTGTCGTCGATGTCGTTGCCGTAGAGTGCCATGCCCATCTCGAGTCGCAGCGTGTCGCGCGCGCCGAGTCCCGCGGGCGTGACGTCGCCGGCGGCCATGAGCGCGTCCCAGAGGCGCAAAGAATACTGAGTGTCGTGATAGAGCTCGAAGCCGTCTTCGCCCGTGTAGCCCGTGCGCGAGACGATCATGGGCATGCCCGAAACTTTGCCTTCAGCGAAGTGGTAATACTTGATAGTCGACAGATCGACGTCGGTCAGCGGCTGAAGAATCGAAGCGGCCATCGGCCCTTGGAGGGCGAGCAGCCCCATATCGTCGCTGACGTTCGTGAGCTCGACGCCGAACTTGTCGGCGTGACGCGCGATGTGCGCGAAGTCTTTGTCGATGTTCGACGCATTCACGACCATCATGACCTTGTCGGGAAAGCGGTAGACGAGGCAGTCGTCCTCGATCGTGCCGCGATCGTTCAGGATCGTGGAATAGTGCACTTGACCGATCGTCAGGGCGGCGACGTCGTTGGTTGTCACATAGTTCACGAAGTCGACGGCGCGCGGACCGCGGATGATGAACTCGCCCATGTGCGATACGTCGAACAACCCGCACCGCTCGCGGACGGCTTTGTGCTCCGCGGTGATGCCTTGGGGATACTGAACGGGCATTTCCCAGCCGGCGAACGGGACGAGCTTGGCACCAAGTGCTGCGTGTTTCTCGTAGAAAGGAGTACGCTTGAGCGTCGAGGGAGCCGTGGTTGTAGTCATGGGCGGAATATGCCGGACTGGCAGGATTGGGTCTAGTGTTCTCGTACTCACATGTCTTGCCGTTGGCTCCGCCGCGGCACAATCAGGCCCCGACACGGTGGGGGCCAAGCGCTTTGGCCACACCACAGTCGTCCCGAGGGCAACGGCGAGCCGGCGCGTCGGCGAGATCGTTTTGGACGGCCGCCTCGACGAAGCCGCCTGGCGTGCCGCGCCCCCGATCACGGATTTCACGCAAAGCGACCCTGACGATGGCAAGCCGCCGACGCAGCGAACCGAAGTTCGCTTTCTATATGATGGCGATGCGCTCTACGTCGGCGCGAAGATGTACGACACCGAGGGACCGACGGGTGTGGCGACGCGCTTGGTGCGCCGCGACGCCAATTTCGACTCCGACATCTTCGACGTCGAGATCGATTCGTATCACGACCATCTGAGCCGCGCGATCTTCCAGGTCAATCCGGCCGGCTCGAAAGCCGACCAGATCGGTGTCGGCAACCAGTGCTGCGACGTGTCGTGGGACCCGGTCTGGCAGGCCGCGACGCACATCGATGAAGACGGATGGACGGCCGAGCTGCGCATCCCGTACAGCCAGCTGCGCTTTCCGCACGACACGACTCAAGTCTGGGGGTTGCAGGTCGCGCGGGCCATCAAGCGGAGGGAAGAGGCGGACGTCTGGGCCTATACGAAGAAGAGCGACCCAGGCGGTCCGTCGCGCTATGGTCATCTGTTCGGCGTACGCATTCCCGCGTCGTCGCAGCACATCGAGCTCCTACCGTACGCCGTTACGAAATCCTCTTGGATCAGCGGCGCCGAAGGCGATCCATTCGACCGGCGCGGGAAGCCGTCGATGCGCGTCGGCCTCGACCTCAAGGATCGGTTGACCTCGAATCTCACACTCGACGCGACGTTCAATCCCGACTTCGGGCAAGTCGAAGTCGATCCGGCAGTCCTCAACCTCTCGGCGTTCGAGACATTCTTTCCGGAGAAGCGGCCGTTTTTCGTTGAAGGGTCGCAGGTCTTCGGGTTTTCGAACATGTCGTGCAACTTCTGCGACAACACGCAGGACATGAACGCGTTCTACTCGCGGCGCATCGGCCGGCCGCCGACAGGAGCGTCGCTCGCTGAACAGAACTATCAGTTCGCCGACGTGGCCGACGCGACGACGATTCTCGGCGCGGCCAAGCTCACCGGCCGAACGTCGCAGGGTTACACGCTGGGGCTGCTCAACGCCGTTACCGGACGCTCGAACGCGAACGTGATCACGGCGGGCGGTGTCCGCGGGAAGCAAGAGGTCGAGCCGCTCGCCGACTATTTCGTCGGTCGGGTGAAGCGCGACTTCATGAACGGTGACCTCGTCGCAGGCGCCGTGGTGAGCGGCGTCGCGCGCAACATCGACTCCACGTTTGCGCCGCTGCTCGCGCGGCACGCCGAGTTGATCGGGCATGACCTGTTCTATTCGACGCCGAATCACGTCTACAATGTTCGAATGCAGGCGTCGGTGACGAACGTGTCCGGCGATCCGCGGGAGATTCTACTCCGACAGCAGTCCAGCGCGCGTTACTTCCAGCGGCCCGACCGCGGCGCCGGCAATGGTGGCTTCTTCTCCAATCGACTCGACTCGACCGCGACGTCGCTGAGCGGGGGCGGCATTTACGCGCGCGCGGGGAAGGACAACGGTTTCACCTTCGGCGAAATCTCCTTCGACACCCGCACACCGGGCTACGAGTCGAACGACTACGCCTTTCAGACACGCGCCGACTACATCTTCACGAGCAGCAACTTTGGTCTGAACTGGACGAAGCCGACGAGTTGGCACCATGGGATAGTCGCGCTGGCCGGCGGTCAGTTCATTCGCAACTACGAGGGCGACCTGACGCAGGTTGACTATCACATCTTCGCCCAGGCTACGACGCCACAGTTCTGGAACGTGCACGCGTTCGTGATCGATTTTCCTTCAGTGATCGACGACAGGCAGCTTCGCGGCGGCCCGGCCGTTCGCACCACCCACGGCCACTACGCGAATCTCAACGTATCTACCGATTCGAGACATGCGCTCGTTGCCAATCTCGGCACGAGCTATAACTGGGACGAGGCGGGTAGCAATGCGCCGAACGTTAGCCTCGGCGTAACGTATCGACCGAGCTCGCAGGTGAGTCTGTCATTCTCACCGTCGTACTCGCGGTCTCACAACTACGCGTTCTACGTCACGTCGGTAGCCGATGCGACAGCATCAGCCTTCTATGGTTCGCGATACGTGATGGCCGTGCTCGACGAACCGCTACTAAGCCTCGAAACGCGCGCCAGCTTCACCTTCACGCCGACGATGACGCTCGAGGTGTACGCGCAGCCGTTCTTCGCCGCCGGCCGCTACTCGAGCTTCGAGGAATACGTGGCGCCACGCTCGAAGCAGGTTGCCGTGTACGGGCGCGATCGCGGGACGATCAGCGAGATTCGAGACACGACGGGGCGAATCGCGCAATACGCGGTGGATCCCGACGCGGCCGGACCGGCGCAGCCGTTCACGTTCGACAATCCGAACTTCAGTCAGCAGTCGCTGCGCGGGAACGCAGTGTTTCGGTGGGAATACCGACCGGGCTCCGTGTTGTATCTCGCATGGACACAATCGAGAGCCGCGGGTGCTGGCTTTGGCGACTTGGAATTCGAGCGCGATCGGTCAGCGCTCTTTCGGACAAAACCCGACAACATCTTCCTCGTAAAGGCCAGTTGGTGGATTCCCCGCTGAGCGACGGACACCTTTGCCATCGAGTTGATTGGTGGTTGGCGCGTTGGGGTCATTGCGTGGAGGCGGGCCGGAGAACAGCTTCAGGAAGCCCTCCTATTTCAACCTTTAAATCCACGATATGATGAACCGCGCCGCGATTTCTTTCGCGACACTCGCCGTGGGACTGGCCGCCGCGGCATGCTCGACGAGCAAGCCCGCGCCCGCACCGGCGCCGCAACCGACGAACCCGAACGCCGGCCGCGGCGGGCCCCCGCCCACCGTACCCGGGCAGGGCACCCCGGACACGACAGGGCGTGGCGGAGCGCCGCCTGCAGGCTTCCCGCCGGCCGCGGCAGCCGCGCCGCGTCCATACAATCGCGTGATCACGGCCGAGGCGAAGACCAAGACCGGAATGTTCAAGGTCCATCGCGTCGGCGATCGCGTGTACTTCGAGATTCCGGCGAAGGAGCTCAATAAGGATCAGTTGATGGTCGGACGATTGGCACGCGCGGCTGCCGGGAATCAGACACCGGGCCCGACGACGCCCGGCTTCGGCGATTACGCGGGCGATCAGTTCACCGAGCGCACCCTGCGCTGGGAGCGGAATGGCAACCGGATGATCCTGCGCAGTCCTTCGTACGCGATCACGGCAGACACGACGCAGGCGGTCTATCGTTCCGTACAGAACTCGAATTACGGACCGATCATCGCGACGTTCAACGTCGAGTCGTACGGCCCGGACAGCGCGGCGGTGGTTGACGTGACTCGTCTCTTCACGACGAACGTCCCGGAGTTCGCGGCGATCCGGAACCCGGCGCCGACGGGCGTGGATCCGCAACGGTCGTACATCGAGCGCGTGTCGGCGTTTCCCGATAACGTCGAGATCGAAGCGACGCAGACGGGCACTCCGGCGGGCGGTGGCCCTGCCCTTCCCGGCGCTCTGCCTGCTCAGCGTCCGGCGCAGAGCGTCGTCGGGCACTGGAGTATCGTGCGTCTGCCCGAGCATCCGATGAAGCCGCGCTATGCGGACGAGCGTATCGGATTCTTCAATGTCGGCACGGTGGATTTTGGGACGAACGAGCAAGTGGCGAAGCGGAAGCGCTTCATCACGCGCTGGCGCTTGGAGTGCTCGGACCGCAAAGAGGGCAACCTCTGCTATCCGAAGAAGCCGATCGTGTACTACGTCGATCCGGATACCCCCGAACAGTGGAAGCCGTGGATTCGAAAAGCGATTCTCGACTGGCAGCCCGCGTTCGAGGCAGCCGGCTTCAAGAACGGCATCGTACCGGGCGAGGTGCCGGCGGAAGACGCGGATTGGTCGCCGGAAGACATTCGGCACACGATGGTCCGGTGGCTGCCATCGACGGTCGAGAACTCGGTCGGTCCGAGCGTGCAGGACCCACGCACGGGTGAGACGCTCAACGGGTCGTCGATGATCTTCCACAACCTGATCGAGCTGATGCAGTACTGGTATTTCACGCAGGCATCGCAGCTCGACGCACGGGCGCGGACGATTCCCTTCCCCGACTCGCTCATGGGCAAGCTGCTCGAGTTCGGCGTCGCGCACGAGATCGGGCACACGCTTGGCCTGCAGCACGACCAGATCGGCAGCTCGACCTATCCGGCGGATTCGTTGCGCAGCCCGTCGTGGACGCACCGCATGGGGCACAGTCCGAGCATCATGGACTACTCGCGCATGAACTACGTCGCGCAGCCGGAAGACAAGATCCCGCTCGACGACATCCTTCCGCGCGTCGGACCGTGGGACAAGTACTCGATCATGTGGGGCTATAAGGAAATTCCAAATGCCAAGACGCCCGACGACGAGCGCCCGACGCTCGAGGCGTGGTCGCGGATGCAGGACACGGTGCCGTGGTATCGCTTCTCGGGCGGCAACGCGTTCGGCGGCTACGGCACTCTGAGCGAAGCCGTCGGCGACGCCGATCCGGTGAAGTCGAGCGGTCTTGGCTTCAAGAACATCGCGCGGGTGATGAATTACGTCGCGTCCGCGGGGACACGGAAAGGCGACGACAACTCGCTGCTGCAAACGCTCTACGACCGCACTGTGGGCCAGTGGGCGACGGAAGCCGCGCATCCGGCGACGATGATCGGCGGCGGCACCGTACAGTACAAGTCGGGAAGCCAGCCCGGCGCGGTTTACGTCGCGCTGCCCAAGGCTCGCCAGAAGGCGGCGATGAAGTTCCTCAACGACAGTGTGTTCAAGACGCCGACGTATCTCATTCATCCCGAGATCGCGTCGCGCGTCGAGGCAGGCGGCATGCTCACGCGCGTGGGCAACGCGCAGAACCGCGTGCTCGCCACGGTGCTGCAGGACCAGCGCCTCAACCTGCTGATCGAGGCGCCGGCGGTCGCGAAGAATCGCGACGATGCGTATTCGCTGGCCGAGATGCTCGACGACTTGCAGAGCGGAATTTGGTCGGAGCTCAAGTCGGCGTCGCCGAGGATCGACGCGTATCGCCGGTTGTTGCAGAACAACTATCTGACACAGGTCAACAACAAGTTGAATCCATCGGCGGCGCAGATTGCGCAGGTGCAGCAGCTGGCGGCGCTGGGGTTGAACATCCAGCTGTCGTCGGAGGACACGAAGTCCGAGCTGCGCGGTGAACTCATGTCGCTGCGGCAGCAGGTCCGCGCGGCGATCGCGAAGGCGGGCGACCGCGAGACGGAGTTGCACCTGACGGGTATGGATCACCGCATCGGCGACATTCTCGATCCGAAGCGATAGCCGTTTTGGGTGCCAGCGAGCGCGAGGTTGTCTGATGGTGCGGGCGGCGAATCGATTCGCCGCCCGCGTTTTTTCGGGGCAGACATTGCATCTGTGCTGCCGCGGAATCGAGCTGGCTCAGGTGTCACGCTACGTTCCCGTCGTCCTATCGGACAGCGAAGTTCGGGCGATCGTGGGACACCTCACCGGTGCGCCGCAACTCTGCGTGACGATCACGTATGGCAGCGGTCTTCGATTGTTGGAATGCCTTCGGCTTCGCGTGAAGGACATCGATTTCGACCGGCGAACACGCGTTGCAGCTGAACTGGGGCGTTAGCTGGCGCTTGATCGTTGGAGCTGATCCACGTACGTTCGAGCAGTTGGTCCACGCGCAACCCGCTGACATGTCGATGGCATCGTCTCGTGCCCTGATGCGCCTGCTTACTGCGGCGTTCCTGTTGCTTCTCGCGAGCGACACGAACGGACGCGCGCGTATCTCGGTGCACAGCCATCACAGCGCGCACCCAGGTATCGCGACAGCGAACCATAGTGCGCTGCTGGCGACGACGCCCGTGCGGAAGGACGTCGATACCGCGCCGCCGCCGTTGTTGGCGTCCGAAGCGAGCCTGCACGACGGCCAAGTTCAATCCGCGCCGGCGCCGACTCGCGATTCCTCGTCGTTGTGCTTGTTCGAGCACACGACGGGCCAAGCCGCCCGACCACCTCCGTTGCAGGCCTGAAGTCCGACGGAACGATCGCAGGCACTCGCGTGCCGCGCATCGCACTGTCCGCGAACACGTCGCGGCAGTGAATCTCTCACGTCCGAACTCTCAGACTGGAGCACCCAATGTACGAGTCATTTCGCTGGCCGTCTTGCGTGAGGCCCCGCATGGATCGCAAGCCACTCTTTGTAATCGTTCATACTCTGTTGTCGCTGATGATCTGTCTATGTCTCGCTTGCGCCACACGCCATGAGGCTGGCGCGCCATGCCCCGCCATCGAGATGAGCGCGGTCGCGGATACGCAGACGGATTCCACGAAGACCGGCACTCTGAACGACACTACGACAATCCTGATGTCTCGGACTCCTCTGGTGGCTACCGGCGATATCACGGGCGCCACTGCGTCGCAGACCGAGGGCCAATGGGTTCTCAACTTCACTGTGACCGATGATGCGGCGAAGCGCGTTCATGAATTCACCAAGGAGCACGTCGGCGGAAGCCTGGCCCTTGTTGTCGACGGGAAAGTCCACGGCACGCCTCGAATCGCCGATGCGATCATCGGCAATAGATATAGAATCGACGGCTTCAATCGAGCAGACGCGGAGCGGCTGGCGACCGCGATAAGCAACGACTGCCGTCGCTAGACGCCGGCGGCCCCGCCCAGCGCGGTAGAGTCTGACGCGGACCAGCCTAGTGGGTCGCAGCTGTGGCCCACGGCTGGGCCGCGCAGCTTGAATCCGGAACGCTACGTTGGGCGTCGCACCCTATGCACTGTAGTCCGCTGAGGCTATGACGCACGAGGACGTATCGTGATATGGCGGGGGAAGCTCCTGGCGCCGAAGCGCCAGCTAACGAGCGCTGAACCTGACAGAGGCTCGCTCTTGATTGGTGCGGGCTTCGCCCGCACTCTTATTTAAATCCTTTGCAGCTTAGCTCGGCGTTAGATGGCGACCAGCATTGACGCATGGCAGGTCCAGATGGATAGCACACGCGCGATTCATGTATTGGTCTTCGACGGTTTTGCCGATTGGGAGCCGGCTTACGCCCTCGCGGAGTTACGGCGCTGGGGGAAGCGGGCTGTGCGCGTCGTCGGCTTCACCTCAGCTCCCGTTGTCTCGATGGGCGGGCTGCGAGTGTCTCCCGACATGACGCTGGATGCGGTCGGAGTTGACGACGTCGAGCTGTTCTTGATGCCGGGTGGTGATATGTGGGAGAACTCGACCTATCCACGCGCTGCTCTCGAAACCCTGATCGAGCGACTCGTCGAAACCGAGAGGCCCGTGGCGGCAATTTGTGCGGCCACGCTCGCGCTCGGACGCGCGCGTGTGTTGGACGAGAGACGGCACACCAGCAACATGCGCAGCTATTTGCCGACGCATGTGCCGGAGTATGCTGGCGCCTCGCACTACGTCGAGGTCGCCGCTGTGCGCGACAAGCACGTGATCACCGCGAGCGGGCTCGCGCCAGTTGACTTCGCGCG
>Ga0207674_10004591_pt1 | contig 16580 bp, 23 predicted proteins | sample KBSCornC72_FD_184303 | JGI IMG/M metagenome (GOLD analysis project Ga0207674, IMG submission 184303) | Corn rhizosphere microbial communities from Kellogg Biological Station, Michigan, USA - KBS Corn C7-2 (SPAdes) (version 2) | ecosystem: Host-associated > Plants > Roots > Rhizosphere > Soil ... | reverse complement strand
ACTACAGTTCAACCCTGCTGCAGTGGCTGGCGCTACGTCGTTGAGGAATAGACGATCAACCTTCGCCACGACACTTGTAGAAGGCATGAAATCGCCCATCAGTCAGTTCGAAGTCGATTGGGTGGCCCCTCTTCCGTCATTCGGATGTCCAGTGTCATCATCCACCACAGACTCGGAGATCCGACCCATGCGCTACGCCCTCCTCATCCACTACCCGCAGCCTGCCGTCTCCACCCTCTCCGAGGACGAGATCAAAGCTGGCATGGCGGCCTTCCATGCCTACGCCAAGGCCCTCGAGGAGGCTGGCGTGCTCCGCTCCGCCGAAGTCCTTCAGACGATTGCCAAGGCGACCAGCGTGTCACTGAAGCAGGGCAAGCTGCAGGTCCAGGACGGCCCATTCGCCGACACCAAGGAGGCGTTCGCAGGCATCTTCATGCTCGATGTGCCTGACCTCGACGCCGCGCTCGCCTGGGCAGAGAAGTGCCCGGCGGCTCACTGGGGCACGGTAGAGATCCGCCCTTCGGCGGTGCGGTTCGCCGATGGCGCGTGGACCAGCGCGTCGGAACCGGTCCGGGTGTGACCCAGGACGCCGCGGCGTGCGCCGAGGAGCTGGCCCGCGCCGCCTACGGCCGGCTCCTCGCTATCGTGGCCGCCAAGAACGGCGACATCGAGTCGGCCGAGGACTGCCTCGCCGAGGCCTTCGCACAGGCGCTGCGCACCTGGCCAGAGACCGGGGTCCCGAACAGTCCCGAGGCCTGGCTCCTCACCGTGGCGCGCAATCGCGGGCACGACCTCCGCCGTTCGGCGGCGCACCGGCTGACCGAGCCACTCGACAACCTCAGTCCGGCCGGGGCGCTGTCGGTCGTGCAGGAGCTCGATCCCGATGCGATCCAGGACCGGCGGCTCGCGCTGCTCTTCGTCTGTGCCCACCCTGCCATCGATCCCGCGGCACGTACACCGCTCATGCTCCAGGCAGTGCTCGGTTTCGATGCCGAGCAGATCGGGCGCGCGTTCGCCATTCCGGCGACGGCGATGGCTCAGCGGCTGGTGCGTGCCAAGCGCCGCATCCGGGACGCGCGCATTCCGTTCGTCGTGCCCGATCGCGGCCAGATGCCGGCACGGCTTACCCCAGTGCTCGAGGCGGTCTACGGCGCCTATGCGATTGACTTCCCCCTGGTCGCCGGCACGGTGCCGCGGGATTCGCTCGCGGGCGAGGCACACTACCTCGCCACTATGCTCGCCGAGCTGCTTCCCGAGGAGGCCGAGGCGCTGGGCCTCGCGGCACTCATCTCGCTTTCTCTCGCTCGCCACCCCGCGCGCGGAAGAGTCGACGAGTTCGTGCCGCTCGACGAACAGGACCCTTTGCTCTGGGACGCTGAGCTCATCGTGAGCGGGGAGCAGTACCTTCGGCGGGCGCGCGATCTCGACCGGATGGGCCGGTTTCAAATCGAGGCTGCCATTCAGTCGGTCCATTGCGCCCGCGCGACCTCAGGCGAGACCGACTGGCGCGCACTGCTGACTCTTCATACCGCGCTCCTCTCCTTCGCGCCGACCCTCGGCGTGCGAGTCGCCCATGCGGCGGCGGTGGGACGGGTCGACGGTCCAGATGCGGGGCTCAAGGCGGTCGATGCGATCTGGGATGATTCTGCGCCGCGGTTCCAGCCTGCGTGGGCATTGCGCGCCCACCTGCTGGCGGCGGCGGGACGGACCGAAGAGGCCGCGCGGGCATACGAGCGCGCCATCTCACTCACGACGAACAACGCGGTGCGACGGTACCTCGAGCAGCGATGCGCCGGATTGGTGCCCAACGCTGGATCGCCGATCACCTGCCCTGGGGGACGATTGCCGTCGTAGGGCCCTCCCCCTAGGCTTCAGGTCAGTTTGGTCCCCCTTTCCATCTTTGGAGACATCTCGATGCGTCGGACTTTGGCTTACCTCCTGGTCGCCTGTTTCGTCGTCGGTTCCCTGCAGGCCCAGACGCCCGCAAAGCAAGTCTCGGCGACCAGCCCCTCGCCGGCTTCGGTGGATAGTTCCCTGACCGCTTTCCGTGCCGACATGCAGAGCAGCAGGGCAGACATCATGGCCAAGAACCTGTCGCTCACCGCGGACCAGGCAGCCAAGTTTTGGCCGGTCTTCAACGCCTACCAGAAGGAGCAGAACGTCATCATGGACGAGCAGCTGAAGGGCATCCAGCAGTACGTGGCAGGCTACGACAGCCTGGACGACGCGGCCGCGCTCGCCCTCATGAAGGCCCATCTTGACCGCGATGCCAGGATGAACGCCCTTCGCCAGAAGTGGCTGGGTGAATTCCAGAAGGTCCTGCCCGGAAAGCTGGCCGCGCGCGCGATGCAGATCGACCGGCGGCTGTCCCTGGTGGCTCAGCTGGAGCTCGCCTCGAGAATTCCCCTGGTTCACTGAGGCCCGAGGCGACTTGGAAACGGCTGTGGCAACCCTGAGCGCCGCATTGGCGCTCTTGGGTGCCATGGCCTGCGGGACTCGACCGACAGTCGTAGCCGGTCCCCAGGAGATCTCCTCCGCTCCCCAACAGATCAGGTTCCTCGGCCCAGTCCCCGTCTCCGGCCCGCGGCGGGAACTCTGTTTCGACTTCGACCCGCCTGGGGAATCTCAGAAGGCTTCGACCCTGCAGGCGGTTCTACTCACCACCGAAGGCCGTCGCGATACCCTGCTCGAGCCCGGCTTGGATCGTCGCGGTGAGAGCCGGGTGTGTCTCGTGGCTGAGCACCCCTCTGTGGCCGAAGTAGCTCGCCTCGAAGGGTCGCAATATCGGGGCGTGGAGCTCACCAGCAGCGCTCCTCCGGTGCATGTTAAGGCCATTCGCTGGTGGAGCGGGCGCTAGGTGACTCCTGAAGCTGTGGTCCAGCGCCAGTTCGAGGCGGCCAACACTCACGACATTGAACGCTTCATCGCGGAATTCGCTGACGATGCCCAGGTCTTTATGCCGCCGGCGGTGGCCCCGACGCTGGTGGGTAAAGCTGCCATTGCTCATCACTACAGCACCAAGCGTTTCAATATCCCGGCACTCCACTATGAGCTGCTGAACCGCATGGTTACCGGAAACATCGTGGTCGACCACGAGCGGATTAGCGGTATCGAGCCCGAGCCGTATGAGGTGGTGCTTGTATACCAGATCGTGAACCGCCGGGTTCAGACAGTGTGGCTCTTCCGGCCGGCCTAGCCAAGCTCTATCCTGATCCCCTCCATCTGGTAGGCGCCGCAATCGTACTCTGGAGGCACCATGGCCGACTGGCTTCTCAATCTTCCGGTTCTCTGGATGGGGATCGTCATCCTCGCTGTCATCTATCTCTTCACCGCAGCGATCTACCTGCTGGTCACCAAGCTGGCCGTGGGTGAGCGGCTGAAGGCATTCAAAGCCATCACACCAGGCATCCTTCCGCCGCTCAGCGTCGTCTTCGCCCTGCTGGTCGCCTTCCTCGCTTCGCAGGTCTGGAACGAAGCCGACAAGGCGGGCACTGCGGTCAATCGGGAGGCCAGCGCTCTACGCGCCGTCGTTCTTCTTTCTTCCCAGTTTCCGGGTGAGACAGAGACACACCTGCGCGGGCTGATCCACGACTACATCCAGGACGCGGTGAATCAGGAGTGGCCTGACATGGCCCGGCACCACGTCACCCTGACCATCGCACCACCCAAGCTCGCCGAGGCGTTGCGGCTGGCACTGTCACTCACACCGAAAGGAGAGGGTCAGGTGATCGCCCAGCGCGAGATGGTTGCCGCGCTCCAGAGCGCCTTCGATGCCCGCCGCCAGCGCATCGTCCTGAGTGGTTCGTCGATCAACTGGTTCAAATGGACCGTGCTGCTCATCCAGGCGGGACTGACCCTGCTCACGATCGCCATGGTGCACTGCGACAACCGCCTCGCCAACCGGATCGTGCTGGGAATCTTCGCGACTGGCATCGGAGTCGCCGTCTGGCTGATCGCCGCTAATACCCGCCCCTTCGCCGGTCAGATCTCGGTGCGTCCCACGCTCCTGCTTCAGGTGATGCCGGAGGCGGGCCCGGGCGGAGCAGGCCCCTGAACTGATCACCGGTCGCGGTTGGTGTCTTGGTGTCTTGCAGAGGGAGGGCACATGCGCCGCACGAATCTCAGTCTGATCTACGTAGCCGCGTATCTGTGGGGAGCCGGCATCTCTCTCCTGCTCGCACCCCGTCTTGCGCTGCACCTGCTCCTAAGCACTGGCGACTACGGCGAGATCCTGCCTCGGCTGGCTGGTCTTCTCCTCCTTGGCCTCGGCATGCTTGTCGTTCAGATCATCCGCTATCGGGTCACGGACCTCTACCAGACCACGCTCGCCGTCCGAGTAGTCTTCTGCCTCGGGTTCATCCTACTCTACATGCGGAGTCGGGATCCGCTGTTTCTCGTCTTGCTCGCGGTCGTCGGCGTTGGCGTTCTGGCGACAAGTGTCTGTTATCTCCTCGACCGACGAGAAGCCACTAGCTGACGGGGTGCGGTGTCAGGGGGCGTGATGCACTTCGATCTATGACGTGCCACTGCGAAGCCACCGATCACCACTTCGGGCCCGCCCGAGCTCAGGAGGACCTGGAGGCCTACCGACGGCGTGGGGCTACGGGCACGGCCCGACGGCTTCTTCGCCTGGTGGGCGACTGCCAGGTGCAGGCCGAGACGCTGCTCGACATCGGAGCGGGGGTGGGGATCCTGCATCATGAGCTGCTGGCCCGAGGAGTCGGCACCGCAATGCACGTGGAGGCCAGTCGCGCATTTGTGCAGGCCGCGCAGGATGAGACTGGGAGACGGGGACACGGCGGGCGGGTGACATTTCTGCACGGCGATTTTCTGGCTCTGGCTCCCAAGATCCCGGTGGCCGATCTGGTGACCCTTGATCGCGTGCTCTGCTGCTATCACGAGCTCGACCCGTTGGTGCTGACCTCCGCGGCGCGCAGCCTGCGCTACTGGGCGGCCAGCTTTCCCCGAGATCGCTGGTACGTCCACCTGCATACCCGCTGGGAGAACCGGCGCAGGGCACGCGACGGGGACGCCTTTCGAACCTTCGTTCACCCGGTTGCGCGGATTTACCAACTGCTGACTAAGGCTGGGCTGCGTCCACTCCGGGTCTCTCGGCGCCCGGTCTGGGAGACCGTGCTCTGCATCCGGGAGAGCTAGGCGAAGCGGGCGGGATCGACGTGATGGCCACGGCGGATGAGGTCGGAACTTCCGCCCGTTCGATCCGTACAAAAGGGTGGCCGCTCACACAGAATCCCCCTCAAGGAGACCCTATGACCGCCTCACCGAGTCGGTTCTCGGTGCCAGCCCTGGCCGTGATGGCGGGCCTGGCCAGTTTCGTCGCCACCCCGCTCGCTGCCCAGGCCGTCAGTAACACGGCCGAGTTCGAGGCCTGGCGCAAGGTCCAGAAGGAAGACATCGACGGACTCAGAGAAAAGTTCATGGCACTGGCCAAGGCGGTACCGGCCAACAAGCTCAGCTGGCGGCCGATGGAGGGAACCCGGTCTTTCCACGATGTGTTCGCCCACGTGGCCGCCGAGGGGAACACTGAGACCGCGATGTTCGGTGGAAAACTGCCGGCGGGTTCGCTCGCCGACTTCGACGCCGAGGAAGCACGGCTCGGCAAACTCTCGGATGATCAGCTGATCGCGGTGATGGACAAGTCGATGCAGAGCCTGAGCGCCACCCTGGCCGGGCTGTCGCTCGACAAGATGAACACGCCGATCACCTACTACGGCCAGTCCACCCTGCCCCGCGTCGCGACCACCTACACGTTGAACGATCTCCACGAGCACCTGGGCCAGCTGGTGTCGTACGCGCGGATGAACCAGATCGTGCCGCCCTGGAGTAAGAAAAGCGGGTGACTGGGCACGGAGACCGTGCCAAAGTGTCTCGACGTTGACGGCCATGACTATGGCGTGAATACTCCGGTCTCCATGGCCCTCGCTCCAAGCGTCCTCCCTGGTGCCATTGCGATTGGTCTTGGCGCCACCCTGATCATGGACCTCTGGAACCTGTTCCTGAAGCGCGCCTTCCGCATGCCGTCACTCAACTACTGCCTGCTCGGGCGTTGGGTGAGCCACATGCCGTCGGGCACGCTCAGGCATGCGAGTATCGCTGCTGCACCGAAGAAACCGCACGAGTGCACGGTCGGCTGGGTTGCCCACTACAGTATCGGCGTCGTGCTCGCCCTCGTGTTTGTCCTGTTTGTATCCGGTGAGTGGATCGCCCGGCCTACCGCCCTCCCCGCCCTGCTCTTCGGCATCGCCACCGTAGTCTTCCCGTTCTTCATCCTGCAGCCTTCCTTGGGGCTCGGCATCGCTTCATCCCGCACTCCGAATCCCATGCAGGCCAGGTTGAAGAGTCTGGCGACTCATACCGTGTTCGGCGTCGGGCTGTATGTATGTGGCCTCGCCGTAAGCTACGTCCACTCATGAACAAGTCCGCATTGACTCTCGGTGTTGTGACCGTCGCGATTCTCAACGTCGTGATCATCGTTGGCGCCGGGCTTCCAGATTCGGCCAGCGGTGAACACCTGATCGCCGTCCTGATACCAGTCCTCGACTTCTGCGTGGTTGTGTCGAGTGTTCTCCTCGGTCGTGTCCTCCTCACTAAGGGCTTCCGAACACTCGGCATCCTCTTCTTTCTCAACTTGGCACTCTATGCCCTGGCGATCGTGGTGCGGGTCAGTGGTTCAATGCCTCCCCGCTGGCTGCTGTTCGCCACCGATGCGTACTGGCTGAATCTGTATCTCGTCGCACTCGCGAAGCATTGGAGACTGCTCGCCGATCGCCCGGCGGCCTGATCGCACCTCGAGCCCAATCAGGCCACAGGTCGAGGAATCTGAATGGCGAAGACTCGTGTCCTCCTGCTATGGCTGGCCCTGAGTTCGCTACTGCGAGCCCGGGTTATCGCGCAGGTCCCCAGCCCCGATACCGTTGTGGTAACGAGCGGAGACCTCAAGGTCCGTGCACTGCTCTACCATCCCGAAGGGACCGGGCCCTTCCCCGCGGTCCTGTTCAATCATGGGAGCGGTCACGCAGCCGGGAGAGACTCGTCTGGACGCGTGGACCATCGACACCCCGAGCTGCTCGGACCACTCTTCGTCAAGCACGGCTATCTCTTCCTCTACCTGTTTCGTCGGGGTGACGGACTCTCCGCGGGCCATGGCGTCCCCAGCGCCGACCGGATGGACAGCGCCGCCGCGGCAGGGCAAGTCGCGCGCAACGACCTCCAGCTCCGATTGATGGAAGGCGATGAGCTGAACGATGTCCTCGCTGGACTCGCTTTCCTTCGGGCCCGCCCCGATGTCCAGGCCGGCCGGCTTGCGGTTGTCGGGGATTCCTTCGGCGGATCGCTCACGCTTCTGGTCGCTGAGCGCGATAGCACGCTGCGGGCAGCGGTCGCTTTCGCCATCGGCGGGTACAGCTGGGAGCGCTCTCCGCCCTTACGCACCCGGCTACTCGAGGCGGCCGGACTGACGGTAGTGCCGATGTTCTTCATTCACGCCGCGAATGACTACTCCGTCGCTCCAGCCCCAGCCTTGGGATCCGAGATGACGCGACTGGGAAAGCCCAACCGCGTCAAGATCTATCCCGCGGTGGGCAACACCCCGGAGGAAGGTCATGACTTCATTGATTTGGGAGTGCGGACCTGGGAGGCTGACGTGTTCGGCTTCCTGGATGAGCATGTCCGCCAGTAACCCAAACCGGAATGGTTGACACACCGCTGGCGAAGGCCCGTACTAGGGGCTATCCCAGCTCTCTATGAGAGTGCACATGTCCAGCCCAGACGAACTCTCCAGCTTCCGTCTTTACCTCCTCCGCGCGACATACCTTCTGATCGCCGTCGGACTCGGTGTCACGATCTGGCCGCTTATCCTGAAGTCGGCTAGCGCCCCGCCAGAACACATGCAGGGTGTGGTGCGGGCACTGCTCGGCGCGGTCTCGCTGCTGGCCCTGCTGGGCCTTCGCTACCCGGTGCGGATGCTTCCTCTCCTGCTCTTTGAACTCACATGGAAGACGATCTGGGTGCTCGCCATCGGACTTCCGCTCTGGCGTGCCGGTCAGCTGGACGCGGCGACCCGCGAAACCTGGAAGGCGTGCCTCATAGGGCTGGTGATCTTTCCGCTGGTAATCCCGTGGGGGTACGTTCTGCGACACTACCTACTGACGCCCGGCGACCGGTGGCGTGGCGAGTCTCGACATCGAGTACCCGAGGTGGTGTGAAGAACCGTTCTAAAGGATTCCCATGAGATCACTCGACTTCGCAACCGTGACGCCTCGGGAGATCGCGCCAGGCTACCTCGGCCGCTATCTCCACTCGGACCATATCACGCAAGGCCGAGTTGACATCGCTCCTGGCGCCGTCGTCCCAGAGCACTCCCATCCGCACGAGCAATGGACCCTGCTGCTCACCGGGTCCCTCGAACTTACGGTCTCCGGCGTTCCACATGTTTTGCGGCCGGGGCAGATGCTCTATATCGCACCACATGAGCGCCATTCGGCGCGCGCCCTTAAGGCTTCCGTGGTCCTCGATGTGTTCTATCCGACTCGGGACGACTACCGCTGACGGCACGGGGCTCGTACCATGACGCTCAACGTGCAAGATGTGACTCCGATCCTGAACGTCTCGAGCCTGAAGGAGAGTTTCGCCTGGTTCGAGCGGCTCGGCTGGCAGAAGCACTGGGAGCACGGCGACCCGCCAACCTTTGGTGCCGTCATTTCAGGAAGCACAGAAATCTTTCTTTGCCAGGGCGCCCAAGGCGTTCGTGGCGGCGTCCCGCATCGGGAGCCTTGGGATAATCAGGCTGGCAGCACGTGGATGAGCTGGTGGCTGCCTTCAGCGGCCGACGTCGACGCGCTGTATGCGCTCGCGGCGCGGCTTGGGGTGGAGTCCCCGTGGCCACCGACCGACATGCCGTGGAACGTGCGCGAGTGCCACATTCGGCATCCGGATGGTCATGTCTTCAGAGTCGGTGCGCACCTCCGCGAAGAATGAGAGGCTCCTAGATAAGCGCAGAACCTCTGCAAGTGTATTGCGCAGGGCGCCTGAGGACTGACAAACCCTATATCTGCGTTAATCTGCGTTTATCTGCGGCTCAGTAAGATTTAGCCGCAGACGAACGCAGATAAACAGAGAGCTTTTTCCCAGTTGCCCTGGCTAGGCTGTCCCAAGTGAAACAATGACTGTGTCCTCGCCACTCCACCTAGACTTTCGACCACCTACCCGAGCGTGGTCCCAGGCAATCGGTCTGTGCGCAGCCTTGCTTGGAGGTTTCGCCGGGGGAGCAGAAGGGCAGGTCCAGCCACATGCTGACCGCTCCCTCGCCACGGTTCACTTCCCCATCAGCTGCTCGGAAGCGGCTCAAGTGGAGTTCGACCGGGCGGTCGCCCTTCTGCATCACATGACGTATCCCCAGGCGCGCGAAGGATTCGGGCGGGTCGCCACCATCGATTCCAATTGCGCGATGGCGCATTGGGGAATTGCGATGACCCTGTTTCAACCGCTCTGGCCTACACGGCCACGACCCGAAGCGCTGCAGCGCGGGTGGGACGCCGTGCTGAAGGCCAAGGCCCTCGAGCCACCGACGGAGAGGGAACGGCTCTTCGTCGCTGCGGCGGAGGCCTTCTTCCTGGAACCGGCGTCTACGGATTATTGGCTCCGCATCCGGCGGTGGGAACAGGCGATGGAGAAGGTCTACTCGTCCTTCCCCGACGATCCCGAAGCAGCATCGTTCTACGCCCTGGCACTCCTCGCTACTTCACCCGCGGATACCAGCTCCCGGTCTCATGCCGACCAGGCCGCCGAAATTCTCCTCGGTGTCTACGAGAAGAATCCGGGTCACCCGGGTGCCATGCACTACCTGGTTCACGCCAACGACGTCCCGGGGCGCGAACGGGAATCACTGGAGATCACGGAGAAGTACGAAGCCGCCGCGCCGAGCAATCCACACGCGCTGCATATGCCGACCCACATCTATACCCGCCTCGGCGACTGGAATGGTGTAATCCGGGGGAACCTGCGGGCCGCAGAGGCAGCCTTACAGTATCCTGCGGGAGACCGAGGGGAATTCGTCTGGGATGAGTTTCCCCACACGCTCGAGTATCTCGTCTATGCCTATCTCCAGAAAGGCGCGGATGACGAAGCCGCCACGCAGTTGAACCGGCTGCGCGCAACGGCCCGTTTGGAGCCCACCTTCAAGACCGCTTTTCACCTGGCGTCTACGCAGGCCCGCTACGTCTTGGAGCGTCGCGCCTGGAACGAGGCGTCGTTGCTGGTTCCCCGGGAGCCAGCGAGTCTCGACTGGGATCGCTTCACCTGGCCGGAAGCCATCGTGCGATTCGCGCGTGGCCTGGGCGCGGCACATCTGGGGAGAGTCAATGAAGCCAGAGGAGAGGTCGAGCGGCTGAACCAACTCGACGAGGCAACCCGGAAGATGGGAGAAGACCTGTTTGCCCGGAACATCCGAGTGCTCCGACTCGAGTTGAGCTCCTGGCTTGCCCACGCGGAGCGCCAGGAGGACTCGAGCGTTGCCCTGATGCGGGAGGCCGCCGAGCTTGAGGTCTCGACCCCGAAGCCCGCCGTAACTCCGGCACCCACCCTTCCCGCCCACGAGTTGTTGGGGGACCTTTTGCTGGAGCAGCAGCGCCCGGCGGAAGCGCTCGCGGCGTACCAGCGTTCCATGGAACTCTATCCCAGGCGGTTCAACAGCCTGCTGGGCGCCGCTCGGGCAGCACACGCACTCGGTGAGAAAGCCCAGGCGCGTAGGTTCTACGGCGAGCTTCTCGAAGTTGCGGATAGTGGAACTCGGCAGCCGGCCCTGAAGGAGGCCCAGGACTATGTGGAACAACGGCAATGATGGAGCGGTCTGGACCTTCTTTTCCCCGGGCCCGGCTCTCGTCCTGATTCTGGCCCTGACGCTTGCTCCGGCCCGGAACCTCATGGCCCAAGGCGAGCGTCCGATCGACGGACATTGGGCCTGTCAAACCATCCAAGCCAACAACACGATGTACGTGGCCGGAGTATGGGACGACAACGCGTGGCAGGATGAGGTCAGCACGGCCTGGCTTCAGTACCTCATCTCCAAGTATCAGTTCAAGGGCCAACCTTCCTGCAGCGTCGCCTACAAGTCCGGCTCGACCCTCGAAAAGATTCAGGGGGATCAAAAGAACTACTACGCTCAGGCGCGGGCGCAGGGTGTCAAGGTCATCGAGACCGGCTGGACCTTCGTCTCCGCCAAAGTCAGCCTGCCCTACTACTGCATGGGAGGGGTGATGGTGCGGAACGGCGGCCAGCAACAGGGCTACTTCTACATGACCAAGGTGCTGGGGATGCCGCCCAACACGCAGGCCCCGCTAAACACCTCATGGACCAATCATGCCGAGGAGTTGCACCCCGGACTCTACTGGGAGCCGCGGCCTGGTTGCAGTCTCCTGCCCGCCGACCCGGCCAAGCAGCAGGCCACGTTCGACGAGTGGGTCAAGCAGTGGACCGACAAGAAGTACGAAATCGTTCGAGACGACTGGACCTACACCGGCCCGGTTGTCGCCACCGCGGCCGATTCGGCGAAGGGCTACTACTGCCAGTTCCTCAACGGCAAGCTCCTCTATATCACCGGCGTAAACCTGCTGGAAGAGCCGGAGGAATCCTACGACTGGCAGGGCTATCGCGCAGCATGGCAGAACTACGCCCGCAACACCCTCAAGATCGACCCCGGCGCCTTTCTCGGCGGTTGTGATACGGGGAGAATGCCGGTGGTGAAGCAGGCCAGGGCCGCGCGCGTCGCGGACATAAGGGGACAAGCAGGGGGCGAAGTCCACGAGGTAGACTGGAAGTACACCAAGGGCCAGACGGCCGTTCCGGCACCTGCGGCCAGCGTCGCTCCTGTAGCCACCGCAGCGCCCGCAGTCGCGGCTCAACGCCAGCCCATTGCTGCGCAGGCCGCTCCCGCCGCTCAACCGGCGCCAGCAGTGACCACCCCGCCCAAGCCACAGCAGTCTTATTACTGCCAATGGATCCGGCAGCCAGCCAACGGCCAAGGGGCGATGACCTTCTACCTCACCGACGCGTTCTCCAGCGCTACCCCGCAGGCCACCATCACTCAGAAGTGGCAGCAGCACGTCACCGCCACCTACCACCCGGGAGGCTCGGTACAGGGCTCGGCGCTTTGCAGCCATGTCTCGCCGGATCCGGCGTCACAGAAGGCGGTGATCGGTGCCATCATCAACGGCGCCAAGGCGAGCAAAGCGCAGGTCGTCAGCGACAAATGGAGCGACTGAGAACATCGCCCACCAAGGCTCGGCGGATCGCACCGCCGGGCCTGTCGATTTTTCCGATCCCCATTCGACGTCTCATTGAAGGCGAGCGCATCCCGCGCGGCACCTCAGCCAGGTCGGGAGAGCCAATTTCAACAAGGGCAACACGTTGCCGCTACCCTGGAGACGACAGATGAAGTTCCTCATGATGATCAAACATTCTGAAAACGTTCGCTCGGAGCCCATCCCGCAGGCGCTGCTGGACGCCATGGGCAAGTTCGTGGAGGACAGCTTCAAGAGCGGTGTGCTCAAGGACACGGCCGGACTCAGGCCCACCGCGGAGGCGTTCCGGATTCGCTTGAGTGGCGGCAAGCTGAAGGTGACCGATGGTCCCTTCACCGAGGCCAAGGAAGTCGTGGGTGGCTACGCGCTGGTCGAGGTGAAGTCGCGGGACGAAGCGCTGAAAGTCGCGCGAGATTTCATGGAGCTCCACCGGGTGCACTGGCCGACCTTCGAGGGCGAGTCCGAGGTGCGGCCGCTGGAGGATTACTAGCCAGCCTGGTCCACTCAAGGCCTATGCCGGCCGGCGTCGGTTTCCGCCGGCTGGCACCACCCGCCATGCCCCGATAGGTTGCTTGTTCTCCTCTTCAATAGTGGCACGAGCCGCACCGCCGTGACTCCAGCCCAGCTGACCGACTTTGCCGTCCGGTACACGGCCGCCTGGTGCAGTCACGAGCCTGCGCGCGTCGCCTCCTCCTTCGCCGAGCAGGGCTCGCTCACCATCAATCACGGTGCACCGTCGGTTGGGCGAGCGGCCATCACCGCGGCGGCCCAGGGATTCATGAGCGCGTTCCCCGACCTGGTCGTCATCATGGATAGCCTCGAGACCGGGCCCACGATCCGCTACCACTGGACTTTGACCGGTACAAACACCGGGCCGGGCGGCACCGGCCGGCCCGTGCATATCAGCGGCTACGAGGAGTGGACGTTCGGGCCCGATGGGATGATTGGCCGCTCACTGGGGCACTTCGATGAGGCGGAGTACCAGCGTCAGATTCAGGGGACGGCCGGGACGACGTCCTAGGCGATCACCAAGCGGGCAGGCGGGCAGGACGAATGCCACGCACAGTGGAGAGCTCACCTATGAGCCGAGCCGGCCGCATCATCGGCGTTCTGACCATCCTACAAATGGTGGGCAGCGGCATCGTGAACTTCGCCCTGAGGAATTCCGCCCCGCACTCGAGTCAAATGGGGCTGGCTGTACTCCTGGGTCTGGTGACTACAGCAATGCTGGTCGGCGTCGCGGTGACAGCGTTCCCGATTTTTTGGGAACGTTCCCGAACGATGGCTTTGTGGATCCTTGCGCTGGCCGTGGTGAGCCTGGCGGTCACTGTCATGGAGAACATCGCCCTGCTCTCCTCGATGTCCCCGAGCGATGCACAGAACTGGGCCCACTACCTGGCCAAGATCTTCGACGGTTTCACGACCCTGGTGTTCTACGCTGCGCTGTACCGCTTCGCGCTCGTCCCGCGGGTCCTCGCTGTCTTCGGCCTGATCGCGGCTCCTTTGATGATCACGTCGCTCGCGCTGCCCCTATTCGGCCATGATGTCGTGTTCCCAATGCTGGCGCCGCTGGGGCTGAGCCAGCTGATTCTGGCGCTGTGGCTGGTGACGAAGGGGTTTCGAGACGAATCGTAGCCGGTCCTGATGTGAGGCCATTATGGGGATCTCGTATCGCGAGGCTGGTGAGGCCGACGTGGACCAGCTTGCCCATATCCGCGCCAGAGACTGGGGATCGGAGCAATACTGGCGCGAACGCGTTCTGGGATACATGAAAGGCACCCTCAACCCGGGGCAGGCTTTGGCCCCGCGCGTCGTGCTGGTCGCGTCTCAGGATTCCCGAATCGTGGGGTTCATCGCGGGACATCTGACTCGGCGCTACGAGTGTGACGGCGAGGTGCAGTGGATCAACGTGATTCCGGAAGAACGTCGCACCGGAGTGGCCGCCGAGCTACTCCGGTGGCTGGCTTCCTGGTTCGTTCGGCACGATGCCAAACGGATTTGCGTGGATGTGGATCCGGAGAATGCCCCGGCCCGGGCCTTCTACCGAAGGCACGGAGCTCAGGATCTCAATCCGCATTGGCTGCTGTGGCCCGACATCACACTACTGGTGGCCGGGCCGGCACCAGCTCAGTAGAGCTGGCTCCAGCTCCTTGAGCCCATTTCCTGAGCCGTGGCGGAGGCCTGCAGCGCGCGGGTGATGGCGCAGCGCGAGAAGGTCACCGTAGAGTTACCCGAAATGAGGCTGCTATTGAGGACCGCGTCCTGGGCCATGAGCCCGCCCACGATGTGGCCGCCGGTACCGGTACTGCTCACGCCCCCCTGCACGATGACTGGCCCGAAGAACTCGAATCCGCCGGCAATATCCAGGTCACCATTCACCAGGAGGATGCCCTGGCCCACGCCGCCGGAGATATGGAGGGTTCCCGGCGAGTAGATGATCGGGAAGTAGCCGAAGCACGGACTGGTCGGCGTGAGCGGGTCGCCCCAATTGAGCACGTCGGTGGTTCGGCAGCTGAGGGGCGACGCGTTTAGCGTCGGCCCCACGCCGGTGACCGTGCCCGATACCACTTTGGTTGCCATCCCCGCCAACTGGGCGAAGTTGAGGTCGCCGAACTGGTTGAAGCTCCCGGTGGTGATCGTCGGATCAGTCAGAACCGCCGGGCTACCCGTGATGCAAGACGCACCGCTGCAGGCCCCGAAGGTGCTCACGTTGCCGCTGGAGTCCCGGACGCCCGCCGCAGTCGCGCCAGGGGGCGGGCAGAGGCCGCCGCTCCAGCTGGGTGGCACCGAATCGTTGCCGCTTATCTCAGTCGATCCGCCGATGTCGATGCCGACGCGGGTGGTGACCGCGGCGTTCATGTCAATGAGGGGGATGGTCAGTTTCAACAGCTTGCCCAATTGCTGCCTGCTGATCACGGCGCCAGTCCTACTCAAGTGCCGCCCCTCGGAGCGCACCATGTAGGCGGCCTGGTTGATCCGGAGGAGGTATGGGGTATAGGTGTTGGTACCTCCAACCGTCACCGTGGGAAGGGTGATCTCGGAGCCGTTGGCCATGGTGTTGTACGTAGCCGAGTTCCACCCCGCCACCGTGGCGGCGAGCCCAGCTTCCGCCGCCTCGGAGGCCTGGGCCCGCGCCATGAAGTTGTCGCCAGTCCGCTGCTCCAACCGCCCCATGTAGAACACACCGGCCAGAAGCGCCGCAATGATGACCAGCGCAAAGAGAGCCAGGGGCAGCGCCATGCCGCGCTGGTCCAATCGAGGCAATCGGGACATCGGGACACTCCGGAAAGGAGAGGTCATGGCAGGGGAGAGTTACGGAGCGTGACCCACCGCACGAGGGTGTCCTGCACCGGCTGGACGGTGGCCGAGGTCCCGCCGGCCCGCACTGCGCGATCGCTCTGGCCGCGCAGCGTGATGCTGATGCTGCGGACCCGCGCCAAGGTGCCGGTAACGTTCCCCAAGGAGTCGTAATAGGCGATCGAAAGACCGCCGGTCTGCAGCGGCCCGGCAACCGCCTGGAGCGCCTGGCCCGCGCTCACCGAGCGGGCGCCCAGGTAGTCAACCCCAGCCTGAGTCACCGGAGCAATCTCCATGGTTTCGAAGGTCCGTACCGGCGCCTCGACCAGGACGTCCGCGTTGGACGCGCTGTCCAGCGACGTGCCCAGGGTGATGGCCCCCACCCCCCCGCCGCAGCTCCCGCCCGTCACCGAGGTGATCGGAAATGCCCGCCACCGGTCGTCGCTCGAGATGTCCGGATCCTTTTCGACGAAGAGCAGCAGGTTGTCCTGGCCTGCCACCGGGAGCCGGGTGCCGTACAGCCGATCGGTCCGGATCTTCACCTGCGAGCTGGTGACCGCGCAGGCAAAGCCCATCGTGCGCATGGCCCGGTACGTCACCGACGAGGCATTGGCAGTCACCAGATCCACCGAGTCGAGGTCGCTTCCCATCTCCTGCAGCTCGCTGGCCAGCACCTGAGTGCCGACCCGCACGTTTGACTGCAGCATCGCCTGCTCCACCTGGGTGACAGACAGGCGCTGCTGATTGCTGAGGAGTCGGATGAGCGCCGCTCCCACGATGCCCACGACCACCATCGCCACGAGCATTTCCACTAGAGTGAATCCGCGCCGCATAGGTCAGTCGCAGGCTAGAGTGGTGAACAGGGTATCCGCCGTGGAGCCCCGAGAAGTCGGATAGCGCACCCACACCTGCACGGTGCGCGTCGGGCCGGAGCCGGTAACCGTCCAGGTCTCGGTAACATTGCCG
>Ga0207674_10004590_pt1 | contig 16582 bp, 14 predicted proteins | sample KBSCornC72_FD_184303 | JGI IMG/M metagenome (GOLD analysis project Ga0207674, IMG submission 184303) | Corn rhizosphere microbial communities from Kellogg Biological Station, Michigan, USA - KBS Corn C7-2 (SPAdes) (version 2) | ecosystem: Host-associated > Plants > Roots > Rhizosphere > Soil ... | reverse complement strand
GTGCTGCTGGATGGTTGCCAGACGTGCCTGAATTGCGGCTATTCGAAGTGCGGTTGACAATGAGAAATTCACACGGGTCTCTCTCCGCTGTCCGCTAGCGCATAAGCTTTCGTGTCTAGCGCATAAGCTTTCGCATTTAGCGCATAAGCTTTCGCATGCTCGGCACAGAAGCTTGTCGAATGGCCCCGGGACTCCCGGGCCATTTTTGCGCGCCAGCATGTGCCAAGCTACTGATTCCGCAAGAGACCCGGCCCGTGCAGCTTGGCAGCGTCCGCCTGTTCGTTGAACATTTTGAATAGCTCGCCCAGTTCGGCCCACTCCTTTTCAATTGACGCAACGCGCTCCAAGGCGTTGGCCAAGGCGGCCCTGAGATGGACGGCTGACACGTCGGTCGCAGACTGGAGGGCCTCCGCGACCGCGGATGCAGGCCCGTGGCGGAAATCGACTTCGGTCATCGGTTGTTCTCCTCGTTCGATCCCGGGCGGCAGCGAAGAAACCGCGAACGGGGGCGAATCGCCAGTGTGTCATCAGCGCAATCTTCGGCACGACTCATCTCATATCTGGAGACAGCCGCCTGAGAGCCTCGCCCTTTGATCACCGGTCTTGCTCGTGGAATGAACGCAAGAAAGCCGTCGATCGGCTCGTACGGATCAGCAAAAGGCTTGCGACCGAATTACGCTCCTTGTCGATAGACGTCCTGCCCCGCCCCCGCATAAGAATCAAACACATGCGCGAACGCGGCGGCAAGCTTCTCGTTCTGCAGCTCGCGGGTATATGGCGGGGATGGGAGCTTACGAAACTCCACCTTGATGGCATTCCGCACACCCGCGCGGGTCTGCTGCTTCTCACGCCAATCCAACACCAGCTTCTCGCGCTTGAGTGTGGCCAGCAGTTCGCGGCAGGCCGCCTTTACCTGCGCTTCGTCCTTCTTCGTCAGCTTGGGCTCGGGTCTGGTAAGGATGTCGAACAGGGCCAGTTCTTCCTCGCTCAGGCCCTCCCTGACCGCGCGCTTGTCCTCCTCACTCATCTTGCCGGCGAGATCGAGCAGATCCTTGAACAGTTCCTCGATGTTGCGGCTTCCGGCGTTGTATTCCTCGATCAGCCGCTCGTACTTCTCGGCTAGGTCCACGCGCGAGTGGTTCTGGCGCACCATCTGTGCGAGCTTGCCTTCGATCAGCCGCTTCAGCTTTTCGGCCTCGGTGAACTTGCGACCCTCGCTGAAGCGCTGCTTCAGCGCCTCAAAGTCGATCTCCGACAGGTTCACCAGTGCCTCGGGCTTGCTCGCCGGCGGCATGTGGTAGCCCTCGGTCGCGATCGAATCGTTGAGCAACTCCTCCACGTCCGACATCACGCCCGATATATCCGGCTGCTCGGTCATCGCGCGAATCTTCGCGGCCAGGTATCCGATCAGCACCGCTTGAGGGGCGAGTTCGTTGGCTGCCCGATCGGGCAGGATTGCCTTGAACAGCCTCGCCACGCGATCGGCCAATTGCAGGTACTTCTTCTTGATCGCGTCCGAGTGCAACAGGCGATCCATCGCGTCTTCGATCAGGCCAATGCGGGTGAAACCGCTTGCACTGGCGATCGCATCAAGCTCCACGCCCCGCGCTTCGCAAAACCCGCACGCTTCCAGCAGCGCCGCGCGCAACGCATCCACCAGGGCTTCCTTGCTGACGATCGGCTCGTTCGGTCCGGCTCCCGGCGTCGGCTTGGCATACACCGCCAGCGCGTTCTGCAGCGCGCGGAAGATGCCCACGTAATCCACGATCAGGCCGGATTCCTTGCCGGCCGACACGCGGTTGGCGCGCGCGATGGTCTGCATCAGCGTGTGTGCCTTCATCGGCTTGTCGAGGTAGATCGTGGAGCACGTCGGCACGTCGAAGCCGGTGATCCACATCGCGCACACAAACACCAACCGCAGCTCGTTGTCCGGGTTCTTGAACTTCTCCGCCAGGTCTTCGTACAGCATCCGCTCGCGGTGCGGTTTGATGTCGAGGCCCTTGGCGGCGAGGTCTTCCACTTCGTTCTGGCCTTGCGACACCACGACCGCCATGTCGGTGCCTTCCATCAACCGGATGCGGGCGATCAGCGCCTCGCGTGCATCACTTTGGGCCTTCTGCAGGTCCGACTTCAGGTGTTCGACGCCGGCCCGCCAGCGCGCGCGCACCTTATCGAACATCCGAACCGCGCTGGCCTTGTCGATGCACACCATCATGGCCTTGCCGCGATAGCCGCGTCCGGTGAAGTGCGCCACCAGGTCGTCGGCGATCGCGTTCAGTCGTTCCTCGCGCGTGATGATGTGGTACTCGCGCGCAAACTCCCGCTCCAGCTTCTTCTGCTGCGCCTCGTCCAGTTCGGCGTTCTCCAGCAACTCCTCGAGGTCGCGGTTGAAGTGCTCGTTGGTGAGCTGCACCTCGGGGATGCGGTTCTCGTAATACAGCGGCACCGTCGCGCCGTCCTCGATCGAACGCGAGAAGTCGTACACGCTCACGTAGTCACCGAACACGTCGCGGGTACGTTCGTCCTCGCCCTTGATCAGCGGCGTACCGGTAAAACCGATGAAGCCGGCATTGGGCAGCGCCTCACGCATGTTCAGCGCGAATACGTCGTACTGGCTGCGGTGCGCCTCGTCGGTGATCACGATGATGTCCGAACGATCGGACAGCAGCGGATAACGCTGGCCGGGCTCGGTGCGGAACTTCTGGATCAGGGTGAAGATGTAGCGCTCGTTGCCGCGCAGCAGTTGCTTCAGGTTCTCCGCACTGGTCGCGCGCACGTCCTCGCGCGCGGTGGCGCCGGTGTTCTTGAAGGTCTTGGCGATCTGGTCGTCCAGTTCCTCGCGGTCGGTGACGATCACGAAACTCCAGTTGCCCGGCAATTTGCGCAACACCTTCTGCGTGAAGAATACCATCGACAGCGATTTGCCCGCGCCCTGCGTGTGCCAGAACACGCCCAGTTTCTTGCGCTCCCCGGCATTGATATCGCGCAGTTCCACCAGCCGGCCGATGGCCTTGTTCACCCCGAGGAACTGGTGGTTCTTGGCCGCCTTCTTGATCAGGCCGCCCTTGGCTTCCTCGAACACGACGAAGTTCTCGACGTAGTCCAGCAGCCGCGCCGGCTCGCACAGGCCGCGCAGTGCGACTTCGAGCGATGCCTGCCGTCGCGGAGCCGGTTCGTTTTCGTCCAGCACCCGCTTCCAGTCGAAAAAATGCTCCCACTCGCTGGAAATCGTGCCGATCTTTGTCTCCGTGCCATTGGAAAGCAGGATCAACGCGTTGGGATGGAACAACTGCGGAATGGACTGACCGCGATAGTCGCGGAAATTGCCGTCGTAGGCGCTCTTCAGCGGCACGCTGGGTTTCTTGAATTCGATGAACACCAGCGGCAGGCCGTTGACGAAACCCAACAGATCGCAGCGGCGGCGATACATGTCGCCGGCCACCCACATCTGCGAAGCGAGGAAATAGTCGTTGTTGGCGGCTTCGTTCCAATCGATCACGCGGAGCGTCTCGATCGTTTGGCCGCCGTGCTCGTCGGGCAGGCTGACCTTCACACCATCCTTCAGCAGCCTGTAAAGCTCCCGGTTCGCATTCACCGGCAGTTGCCGGGAGCGATCGCTTGTCAGTTGCTCGGCCGCCTGGGTGTAGGCATCGGCCGACAAACCGGGGTTCAGGCGTTGGAGCGCGGCCATGAGGCGCGGCGTCAGGATCACTTGGTGCTCGCTCTCCCGGCCCTCGGTGCCGTCAACGCCGAAGGTTTCAGCGTAAAGGTCCCTGTGCTCCCAGCCCAGCGACTTCAGGAATTCGATCGCAGGTTGCTCGACCAGCATCAGCTCGCCGTAGCTGGCCGTTACCGCATCGCGGGCGCCAGCCGGCGGCGTCATGCTGCCACGGCCTCGGGTTCGTGCAGCGCCGACACGTCCAGCTCGCCCGAGATCAGCCTGGGCAACAGCAGGTCGCGGGTGGTGCGGAGGTTGGTGTTGTTCCGTTGCAACGTAGAAATCAGTCGAGCCATCGGTTCCGCCGCATCGTTGAACGTACGAAGCGTTGCGTCATCGGGCAAAACAAATTCAGCGTTTTTAAAATCCTCAGCCCCGACCGCAGGGTACGCTGCGCCCTTGGCGTGGTTGGTGAGATAAGCAACAAAGTCCTCAGTCGTTACGGCCTGATAGAGAAACGTCCAAGGAACCGCAACAGCGGAAAGAACCGCAAAGCCGGTCGAGACGATCAGGTTCGGTTCTGGATCAAGGACCAGTGAGAACGACTTTCTGTTCGGGCGGACACAAGCCCAGATCACATCACCGTCTGCGACGATGCGGCGCGCACGGCCCGGAGCAGCTTCATAGGCCATCGCTTCTTTCTTGTTGATACTGCCAGTCGCAACCGAGGATATATCGACGTAGACGATTTGCTCTGGCTCACGATCTCGCTTGATGCTCTTTCGATTGACGTGCGCGACCTCTTTCAACTTCACCCACCGCCATCCGGCCGGTAGAGAGCCAAGCTCGGAGTCGACCATGCGCACGCGCTCGTGGCCGGGGAAGCGGAAGTGGACGAACCACTCCTCGTAGATGCGTCGCGCCATTTCTTCCAGGATCGCGATGCGCCGCGTGTTGTTCTCGATCAGGTCGTCATAGGCCGACAGGATCGAGGCGATGCGGCGTTGCTCGTCCAGCGGCGGCAGCGGAGGCAACGGCAGATTGCGGATGTCTTGGACATTCAGGTGGTGAACCGTTGCACCGTTCGAAACGGAGGCGATGTGGCCTTGCACTTCATCGCCGAGTAGCAGGTATACGAGATAGCTCGGTAGCACCTTCGATGCGGCGGCACGAATCAGCACTGTACGTTGCCCAAGACAGGCCTTCAGGCGGGGTGGAATGATTGCGACATTGCCTACTGGTGCTTCGCGAGCGAGGATCAAGTCTCCCGCGCGCGGCATCATTCTTCGCGTCCAAGCTGCGTATGTTTCCTGCGAGACGCGATTCACACCATCCAAGATCAAACGACCTCGGCCGATGTTAGGTGTACGGATCGACGGGTAGCCATCCGGCTGAGTCGGTGCGGTTTTATGCTCGCAATCGACGATTGCCTCGCAAACATCGCGCAGTGTGCCGCGTGCCTCGTTCACGCCGCGCCTTCCAGCAGTCCGGCGACGGAGTCGGCAATACTTGTTTGCAGCGTTTGAGCCTGAGCATTCAAGATTTCAAGCTCTTCATTCAACTCAGCCAATCGCTCCGCAAAATCGACCTCATCCGCCGGCCGCTCGCCCACACCCACGTAGCGGCCGGGGTTGAGGCTCCAGCCCTGCGCTTCGATTTCCTGCAGCGTCGCGGCCTTGCACAGCCCGGCGATGTCCTCGTAACGCAGCTTCGGGAAGCCCCCTTGCAGCAGCGCCTTGCTGCCGGCGTCAAACTCGGGTTCATCGCCGCGGTACAGCCGCACGATGTTGGCGAGGTATTCGATCTGCTCCGGTGTGAAATCACGGTGGGCGCGGTCTATCTGGCGGAAGATGTTGCGCGCATCGAGAAATAGCACCTTGCCGTGGCGGCTGGCATCGCGCGTCTTGGCAGCATCGAAGAACCACAGCGTGCACGGAAGCGTCACGGTGTAGAAGAAATTGGGGCCGACGCTGACGATCACGTCCACCGCGCCGGACTGGATCAACTGCCTGCGGATTTCCAGTTCGGTGCCGCGCGCGTCGCCCGCGGAGTTGGCCATCACGAAACCGGCGCGGCCATCTTTGTTGAGCGATGACGCGAAATACTGGATCCACAGGTAGTTGGCGTTGTCGGTGTTGGGCACGCCCAGCGGCAGGCGCGGATCGCCCTTGATGCGATCCTTGTCCACGCCCGACACGTTGAACGGCGGATTGGCCATCACGAAATCGAAGCGCCCGCGGCTTTCGTGTGGATCGTCATAGAAGCTGTTGGCCTCGACGATCTTGCCCGACAGGCCATGCACGGCCAGATTCATCTTGGCCAGCTTCACGGTGTCGCTGGCCTTCTCGACGCCGAAGATGGAAAGCTCGTGACTGGCGTTCTTGCGGTGCCGCTGCACGAACGCTGCGGACTGGACAAACATGCCGCCGGAGCCGCAGGCCGGGTCGAAGATGCGGCCGTGGAAGGGCTGGATGGCTTCGACGATCAGCTTGACGATGCTTTCGGGGGTGTAGAACACGCCGCCCTTGCGGCCTTCGTTCATCGCAAAGTTGCCGAGGAAGTATTCGTACACCTTGCCGAAGGCATCGCCGCTCAATTCCAGCGGCGCCAGCAGCCGCAACAGTTCCACCAGCGTGCCATTGGGCAGCTTGTTGTAGCTGCGCGGCAGCACGCCTTTCAGGTCTTCGTTGTGCGCTTCAACCAGCGCCATCGCGTTGTTGATGGCGCGGCCGAGGTTGTCGCCTTCAGCCAGCGTGATCAGGTACGAAAAGCGCGCTTCGTCGGGCAGGTACAGCACGCCGTCGGCCTGGTAGTCATCCGGATCGAGATCGTCCGGCTTCAGGCCCTTTTTCGTCAGTTGCGCCTGCTTCGCGGCAAAGCGCTCGTCGGCGTAGCGCAGGAAGATCAAGCCCAGCACGGGCGTTGAGAAATCCGCAGGACTCAAGCCGGTGTTGGCCCACAACTGGTCTGCCGCGGCCCACAGGCTACGCTCGACGGCAACGAGATCGGCTGACACGTGGTACTCCCCCATGCGGAATACGCACAGTATCCGGCATGCGGGCGGTGCTGTCATGCAATGGCGTCAGCCAAGCTGAGCAGCATCACAGACACCGACGTCAATTCCGGTTCGGGTTGCTGGCTTCGTCGTCAACCGAGCTCAGCGAGCGACGGAAAACTGGCTGCAGGCCAAGGTCTGTCAGCCATTTCGGCGGCGGCTGGCTCGTGTCGAAGTGCGCCATGTCAACGCCTGCTACGAACCTCGCCGCTTGCCGTTGTAGCACCGTCGTCAGCGCTCGTGCCGCTCGCTCCGCCAGCCTTGGGTCACCGCCCAATACGATCAGAGTGGCGCCAGGATCTTGCGGCTTATCCGAAGACCGCCTCGCAACGTATGCGACATCAACGAACGGGAGGTCCCGCAGCACTGGGATCAAAATTTCGACAAGACCATCCGGAATCGAGCCGGATGCACATGCGAATACCCTCGCTTCGTCGACGCCCAGCCCTACGACTGGAGCCATGTAGTTCTCGTCCAGCAACGAGGCGACCTCTTCCGGGTACAAGATGCAGCAGGGTGTGTCTTCCGGATTGAGTATCACTGTCGATCCGCGACTCGCTTCCAGGAAAGCCCGGCCCTGCATGGCGACCACTCGAGCCACGCGTTGGGTCGATTTCTTGGCGCGCCTCCGATCAGTAAAGAACGGCGTGAGCATGCCGGCCTCGCCAGGTCGCCGAAAACGCATGAAGCGCCAAGGAAACTGGCGCTTGTCTTTCGGCACGTGCACATAAATCGTGGCATCAAGCAGCGCTTTGAAGAACGCTGCGTCCTCGGCACCACTCGCCTTGGACCGTTCCATGAGCAGTTCGAGCTCACTCGACGTCGTCATATCAAACTCAGGTCTCCAGTGCGCGGTCCTTGGATCTCGTGTCTTCGAACGGCAACCGCTTAATCGGCCTGAGTTCCCAGGCTTTAGCGGATGCCAATGTTGATCTTAACATCCGAGCAAATCCTTAATCAGGTCTAGTTAATCAATGGAATAACCTTCCTTTACTCCATTTGTTGCGCTTACTAATAAGCGCAACAACTCCACGGATCGGGGACGCGAACTAACGAGTATGACACACGGCTTGTATTACGCGCCATATTGACACAAAGCATGTGAAGGACCACCGTGACGCCCAGTGCGCAGCAGGCCCAAAGTCCGAATCGCAGACCGATGCGACTGGATGAAGCCATAGGAGCGCTGATGTTGTCGTACCTGCTAACGATCTTCTATGTCGGCTCTGAGTGTCAGCACGTGAAGCCCCCTCGGTGGCTTTTGTTTGAGGTTTCGGGCGGCTTCCCAACCAGGATATGTGAACCTTGGTAGGGCTGCTGACCGCATGTCCCCCACAGCTCGGCACCAACAGCCGATACCTACTAACTTCCTCTCCGAAACCCAGGCCCACGCTCGATCTTGTGCGCGCGCGGCTGGGTGATTCGCCGGTTGACGGCCTGACGATCGATTGGCCGCCGGCGTTCCCTGACCGGATGCGCAAAGTCATCACTCGGTCGGGCACCCGCCGTCGTTACGTCGTGCCGTGCTATCGCTATGGCGAACGTGAGGCCCATGGCGAAGCCGCCGAGGAGGAAGCAGCCTTCATCCTGCTCGACGCTTGTCCTGGTGTCGAATTCCAGGAACAGCCGGCCCGCTTTACCTTCCAGTGGTGCGGCAGAACGTGCCAACACTTCCCCGATCTGCTTGTTGCCTCAAACGACCGCCTCGAGTTTTGGGAGTGCAAGCGCGCCGAAGAATCACAAGACTTTTGGATAAAGAAGCGTACTGAGCGACTGCTAGAACTCTTGGCACCACTTCACATCGGCTACCGGGTTGTCAGTGGTCTTGAGCTTTTTGATGAAGGCTTCTTGGACAACGCGAAACGAATACGCCGGTTTGCAAAACATTCGGTCTCTCCATCAAGCGAGGCTGATGCTCGCGCCCAGCTCGATCTCCATGGTGCGCTTGGATTTCAACAACTGGCCGAGCACCTTCGCAGTTCCTCACCAACCGACGACCTGATGGCAATGATCTACCACGGGAATGTCGTCACAAACATGGGCATCAAGCTAACGAGGTTGTCACAACTCTACACATCTTGCGGCGAGAGGAGGGACCCATGGGTCTGGCAGCTCTTCGACCGGGACAGAAATTGAGCCTCAATGGCGTGAGGTACGAACTGATCGGTCTTCTGCCTTCGGGCAACTGGCAAATGGCGGAGGCCGACTCGGGGCTACGGGAGGACAAGCCGCCCGCTGAGCTCTGGCAGGCGTTTGTAAACGGGCGGCTCCGCTTCATATCTGATCGCGATGGCACGCCAGGCGACACCACCCTTCTGTCGCACCTCAGAGAAGCAGCGGTCGAAACACCCCATTCGTGCTCGGACGCAGATCTCAAGGAGGCGTCGTGTCGACTTAAATACGTCCAACAGGTCGACAAGCTCAGGAGGTTCCTGTCCCTCAAAGACATCATCCATGAAACGTGGGAAAAGCTTCATTGGCCAGAGCTTGAACCGACGACACGCACTGTCGAGCTGTGGCTCGTAAAAGTACGCAATGCGAGCGACCCGGCACGTGCCCTCGTCAAAAGGACCTTCAAAAAAGGCAATCGGAAACAGCGCTACCCGATCGAGGTAGTTGAACTCGCTGATGAAATCGTGAGGTCAAAATACCTGCAATGCAAGACGCGTCTAACCATCGCTGGCGCGGTTGAAAAGCTTGCTGACGCTGTCGATAGGGAGAATGCTTTGCGGCCCGCGTCGGAGCACCTCCCAATTCCTGGTCGGCGGCTTGTCGAATCGCGCGTTGCACTTGTTCCAGAGCGAGAACGAATAGCGAAGCGCTACGGTTCCGATGCGGCGATGGCTGCAATGCGAACTTCGCTCGGCGGGACCAAGACTACGCGCGCACTGGAACGGGCCGAAATCGACCACACGCTGCTTGCGATCGTCCTCCTCGACGAAGATTTCATGCCTTGGGGGAGGGCCTCCTCGAGTCTCTGCCTTGATGCCCATACGCGAGCCGTGACGGGTTTCTGCAATAGCGCGGAAGTACCAAGCATCGTCAGCCTCGCGCGTTGCATGACGTGTTCGGTATTGCCGAAGAGCGAACTGTTGAAGAAGTTTCCCGAGGTGAAATTCACGTGGGATTGCTTCGGCGTTCATGAGAGTTACGTGGTTGACAATGGCCTCGAAGAGCATGCCACTGCCCTTCGCCACGCGGCTTCCGAGCTTGGGGGCTCCACGATCGAGTTTTGCCCAAGGAAGGCGCCATGGTTCAAGCCGCATGTAGAGCGCCACTTCCGACGCCAAGACGTTGATCTTTTGCAAACCCTCCCTGGATGCACAGGCGAGAACATTACTGCCCGCCCCGCGTTCAATCCCAAGAAGGATCTGCTGCTTCGGAGAAGCACCTTCCATCTCGTCTACATGCTTTGGCTGCTTGGTGTTTACATGCGTAAACCGCAAGCGGCACTTGGCGACATCTCTCCGGCAGAAGCATGGAAACGATCTATCACACTCGAAGATCAATTTGTGCCGACGCGCCGAATCTTGCTGGAACGCCTTTTCCTGCGAAAGATATCCGACCGGGTATTGGATCATGAAGGCATTCAGTACGACTGCCTGATCTACAACAGTGGCGACATGGGTGCGCTGCGTACCCAGCTTGGCGCAAAACTGAAGGTGAACATCTGGGTTAGTGACGAGGACCTTGGTTACATCTATGTCGAAGTCCCGCAACAGGACATTTCGATACGGGTGCCATGCCTCGATCAGTCGTATGCCTCTGGCCTGACGCGGTGGCAGCACCAAAAATGCAAAGACATGCGCCGCGTCCGGAGGACGGAGGGTCTGCGACTTTCGCTGAGGGAGGTGCGTGATGAAATCGAGCGACTGGTACTGATGGATCTTTCTGAGCTCCGTCAGGCCAGGCGGAAAATCCGCTCGCGGTTTAGAGAACGCCCGCCTCAAATTCCGGAAGAGAGCAACTGTGAGGAAGAGGCGCAGACATCAAGTATTTCAGATGGCGAATTGATGCGCGACGAGGACCGGGCTCTACCGGTGCTCCCACAAACCATTGTTCGTTGAGGTGCCGCCATGGGAGCTGTCGCCGACAAAGCACGCCGAGTTGTCAACGATGTCGTCATTCAACATGACTGCTTCCACCAGGTGCTCGAGCGCATGGAAGCGCTGTGGCGGGACGCCCAAGCGCGGATACCCGTCATTGCCCCGTTCATCGGCGAGACCGGCACCGGGAAGACTACGGCGATCAGGGCATTCGCGATGAAACACCCGCCCAGACGGACCCCTGACGGCTTGTTGATCCCGGTATTGATCATCAATACGCCATCAAAGCCAACTCCGCGGAGCTTGGGCGAGCGATGGCTCAGGGCGCTGGGCGATCCGCGGCCCACGGCTGGATCTGCCGCGAACAAACTGGACCGCATCGTCACCAACATGGCCCATTCCCAAGTGCGCGTCGGTGTCATGGATGACGGGCATCATTTTGTCGACAAACGACAGCAGATTGCACTTTTCGAAGCCTCCGACTACTTGAAGGAGCTCCTCATCAGCATTGACATCGTCCTGTTCTTGATCGGTCTGCCCGAGTGCCAAATTCTGATCGAAAGCAATGAACAACTCTTGACGCGTAGCAAGGCCGTCTGTGAGCTATCGCGGTTTGATTGGATGGATGGTGCATCCCAAGACCAATTCGTCGCGGTGCTATGGCAATTCCAGCAAAGTATTGACGGGTTCGAACTGCCGGATCTCAGATCGCGGGAGCTCTCCATCCGGATGTATCTCGCAACTGGCGGAATCATTCGATACGTGGCTGCAGTCCTGAGCAAGGCGGTCCGAAACGCCATCGACCACGGGACGACGAAGATCCGCATGCAAGACCTCGCCTCCGCCTGGTCGGAAGAGGTTGTCGGCGCGAACGTCAAGTATCCGAATCCGCTCGATCGCTCATTTGTCCTGAAAGACTTGCCAACAAAGATCGCCCTTGCAAAGGCGATCGGTCAACGTGCGCCGCGACCCAGCATGCGGAAGCCAGGGGCAGACTTGGCGGGAATAGGAATGTGAAGCTGCCTGACGGGCTGTTGATGCGGACCCCCGCATACCACTCGCTCGAATCACCGCTGCATTACGTGCTGCGACTTGCCGAGGCGAACGGCTACCAGACGCCTGGGGTTGTCGTTCAAATTGCAACCTGCGCCGAGGAATGGCACGTACTTGCGAACTGGGACTTCATGCACCTCAACAAGGTGTTGCCAAACTGCAGACATCTGCCGGCAACATGCACCTACCGGTGGCCCGGATCAGATCGACGCTGCGATCTGTCGCTACTGCATAAGCGCATATTGTCCCGGCACCTCAATGCACCTTCCGCAGGAATTTGCCCAGAATGTGTGCACGAGCTTGGATTTGCGCCAGCATGGTGGGATCTGAAGTACGCGATCGCCTGCCCAAAGCATAGGGTGATGTTCGTCAGTGCCTGTCCGCGCTGTGCAAAGCCCCTATCGCACACGAGGCGCGGACTTCTCACCTGCGCGTGCGGTGCATCGCTTGATGTTCCCCCCTCGAAAGCGCCGACGGACGAGCTCTTATGGTTGATGCAACTGCTGCAATCCAAGGCGGAGGCGCGACCTGGCTTGTCGTCCGGCCGCGGATCGAAGCGACGACCTATGAATCCGGACGAGGTCGACTTGAACACGCTCTGCCGGATTATCGAAACAGTCCTGAGGGCGGAACTGAAGATCGCGCGGACTGGCACATCGTCGCCCTCCCTTGAGGACTTGCACAGATTCCTTCCGAACGTCGCGTCGTTCCTTTATGGCTGGCCCAACGGCGTTCGGGCGTTCTGCTCAAGGTGGCAAGCGTATGTGCGGGCGACGAAGGTGAAGCGTCTCAGCTTTCGTTCGGAGTTCTCATGGGCCTTTGAGAGCTTGTTCAAGAACCTTGGCAGGCAAAGGCGAGAAGCGCTGTTCGTCCCGGACGCCGTCCTCTGCAACGAGATCGCATGCAGGGGCGGTTGCGCGGTTGATGTGCGTGCCGACGACCTGAGGGAAATCGCCCGGAATGACGGCCCCTATTGCTCGCTCGCCCGAGCTTCTGTTCTGTCTGGAATTCCGCTGCACACGCTAGTGAGGCTCGCTAGGAAAGGCGCCTTGCCAACACGCGTCAAGTATCTAGGTGAGCGGCACCGGTACGAGATTCAGACCGAAGTCGCGCGAACAGTGAAATTGGATTACCACCCATCTCTGCAACACCGTGAGGCATCAAAGTACCTCGGCGTTACACATGGGCTTTTCCGCGATCTCAGGCGCTGTGGTGCCCTGAAAAAAGTCCGGACAACCATGATCCCATCGGCGATCGCCATCTGTGATTTGGCGGAGTTCAAGCAAAAAGCCTTCGAGGCTGCGATCGAACCTGGTAACGCCAGCAACCTGGTCTCGCTCGACGCGCTCCGCCAAAGCCGGTACCCACGCGACGTGATCGTCCGCCTCGTCACGGGAGCGCTTGACCGATCGATACCTTGCTACCGAGCACAACCGCCGAGCTCCCGGCTTGACGCTTTGCTTGTACGACGCTCGGATGCAGCACAGGCGGTGCTGGAATGCGTACACCGAGGAGACTGATCGCTCGAACCAGGCAGCGGTAATCAGGTCATCGACATGAAGGTGTACTTCCGGCTTCGGCCAAGAACGGAAGTTCGCGTGTGCCGCTGATCCGCTCGAAAGCAGCCCTTCCGCCGTTACCGCCCCGGATCGTCCGTGGTATTGAATGCTGCCCCAGATGTGTCGGATAGAACCTCGCCGGTATTCAGTCCATGGCAGCATCGGATGGGGCGAAGCTCCTGATAGCGCATAGCAATTTCCTGATTGACATGCGCCACCGGTGGCGGGACGATCCCGATACCGCCTCCGATCAGGGGCAAAAATAGCGTTATGCCGTTTGATGGAGTTCCATGAATACTGCATGGGTCGGAGTAATTGCTGCCCTTGGCGGCGCAGCAATCGGCGCGTCTGTCACCATCGTGCAAATGGTGCTTGGTCATTTCCGTGACCGAGACAAGCGCCTTGACTCACTTCTCGTTACCGCGTTGACGTTCCTCGCAGGTAACGAGACAGAACGGAGCTGCGGCGTCTCAATGATTGAGGGCGTCTTTGCCGAACGCAAATCATATGCAAATGTGCTTGTTCCAGCCCTTACCAGCCAGGCCGTTCAACTGCTCTTGCATACAACCGCATCCGAATCACGCACTGAATTCTACAACTGGCTTCGCATCATGGAACTCCTGGAGCACTTCTTCTCGGAGTTTAAGATCATCGGAAACTACTATGGTGAAATTGGCAACGCCTTTCTTGTTAAAGTAAGCCCAGACCACACCGGTGGACTCAACATACCGCTTGAAACGCTCAAGCCGTGGGCTGCACGGTATTCAATGGACCTCGACGCAGAGGCATCAGCGTATGCAACGGCATAACAAATCGCTGCAGCCGACCGTCAACCCGCTACGCGGGCTGCCGGCGGCTAGGCTCAGGCGTTATGCGTCCTATCGTTATCGCGGAACAAATCATCATGTTCGATGATCTAGCTGCGTATTACCACGAGAACGTGGTGGATTCGTACGTTGAGTATCGGGATTTTTGCAAGAACGGCACAGCTGGAAGAAGTCGTGACCTTCGAGCTGCAATGGCTGCGGCATCCGCATTGTTCCATTTGCGTGAGCACCTTCCTGGCGCGCCACTGTCGCGTGCGGACGTGGAGCGTCTTTGCCCTGACTACGCGCTGCTAGGCGACATTGCAAATGCCTCGAAGCACAAGGCGTTAAATGGCCGTACGCCCCACGGCGCCCCGTTAGTCACGGACGCCTCAAATCTCACCGAACGGGTCGCGCTCATCGAATACGAAGATGATGCTGGCACCTATCGATTTGCCCAGAAGATGGTCATGGCAAAGCTATCTGACGGCACGGAATGTAACCTGCTCGAAATTCTTACTGCTGTCATCAACTTCTGGGAAGAGCATATGTGTTCCATTGGTGTCCTATCGCAAGCGCGGGTGTTCAAAGATGACAGCGCAATTCGCTACCGGTCACGTACCGACTGTGAAGCGAATCAGCTGAATTTCGAAGTGGTGAAGGGGCAGCGCTTTCATCAAAACATGCAGCTTCTTCGCTTCGATCGGGCGACTGGAAGCGTCACGCCTGTTGATTTAACCGGTTGCAAGATCGAGTGCCGAATCTATAAGCCAAAGTTTGACCTCACAGTGTCTTTAACGCATAAAGATAGTGGCAAGATATACAAGGCAGATGTTTCGCTGACAGAGGAACAAAGCGTGGCCCTGTCCCGCATGGCGAGCGATGAAGAGCGGCAAGCCTTCATCAACGACCTGCCGGCAGCGCAGGCCGCCCTTCAGCAGCTCGTAGCCGAGGCGCGGCTTGGCAAGCATCGGCGATGACAACCGAGCGTCGGACGCGTAGCATCAAGTTTGAAGTGCACAGATGATTAGCCTTCCCGAGGGCGGCCGGTCGCGACTGGCTCCTTCGGGTCGCAAGCTGATCGCCGCACGCCGCTGGACTCAATCCCGGGCGCTAAACCTCAAATGCAGGAACGCCCAGCCGGTATCCACTTCGTGAATAGCCACCGGATCATGAACCGACGGATGACACGGTCGCCGCGCAGAGTGCCCTTCAGATCCCGCTCCGCGTTCGTCGACATCTAGCCCTCAACAATCCGAAACCCGATCGAAATGGCCTGCTCCAACGTTGCAGGGGCTTTTGGTGTCGCGACGTCCAGGGGCGGCGGCGCGCGGGACAACTCGATCCAGTGTCTGCATTCGCATCTCGAGTACATGGTCACCACGGCTTCGATCTCGACAAGATCCATCGTCAGATCGCCATCCTTTGTCTGAAACCCTCGGACCGTCTTGCCGCACTTTGGGCACGGCATCTCAAAATTCACGTAGTTGAACATTGCCATAGTGGGTCACCGCCCGAGGGACTCCCGGCTGCCGAGGCGGCCGTTTGAGGGCCCTCGGACTTGCTCATTTCGTCGGTTGCTGAGAAAAGCGCGGCTAGCGCGGACCGGTCCCGGTCTATAACGCGTACCCTGATCATCCTACAGCTGCAGATGGATACGGTTGCTGTCGTGGAGTTGTGGTCTGACCCGCCGGTTCCGGGGAGTGTGGCGCCGCGAACGGGACAAGCTTTTGTCCCACAACAACGAAGGCTGACGAAAGATGGGCGCCGCCCATTGGAAGCATGATAGGATTTAATCCTACTTGAATGAGATACGTGGGATGCGGTCCACCCGGCAGTTCAGCATCACCCTCCCGAACGAGATGGCCGATGTCGTGAAGGCGAAGGTCGCCAATGGAGAGTACGCGACGGAGAGCGAGGTGATACGCGAAGGCCTGCGCGCGCTCTTTGCCCGTGACCAAGCGATCGAGCAATGGCTGCAAACGGAAGTGGCGAGCGCTTATGACAGGCTCAAGACAGATCCTTCGCGGGCGCTGACCCCGAGGCAGCTGCGCGCTTCGCTTTCCAAGGCACGCGCCCAGCATGACGCGCGCAGGTGAGTTGTGAGCGGCCAGCCCGCGACCAGCCCATCACCCCCGGCAATTTTAGAGAGAAATGTGTCAGACCTTCCCCAACGCAAGCTTATGCGCAAAAACGCGCCCCTGGCGAAAGCTTATGCGCAAATCACGCGCAAGCTTATGCTGTGGGTCCAGTCCAGAAACCGCATCGTAGCGGGGCCTCGAGCGAAAGCTTATGCGCTGCGGGACATCTCCGCCTCCCGCTGGCGAGCCATCGAGCATCAAGCACGATTTCTGCAACTGGAATTATGGAACTCGCGCAATAGCTTGTGGAAAAATGATGCGCCA
>Ga0207674_10004588_pt1 | contig 16586 bp, 8 predicted proteins | sample KBSCornC72_FD_184303 | JGI IMG/M metagenome (GOLD analysis project Ga0207674, IMG submission 184303) | Corn rhizosphere microbial communities from Kellogg Biological Station, Michigan, USA - KBS Corn C7-2 (SPAdes) (version 2) | ecosystem: Host-associated > Plants > Roots > Rhizosphere > Soil ... | reverse complement strand
GGCACCCGCGTGTCGAGGGCCGAAGCCACCTCGATCCGCAGCCAGAGTCGGTCGGAAAGGAGCGCCTGCAGGATCACGACCACGAGGCCGAGGGCGAGACCGCCGATCAGACCCGTGAGGAGGATCAACGCCGGGCGCTTGATGTGGGAGACCCGGACGGAGGCGGCGGGGTCGATCACCCTGCTCGCCTCGACCACGGAGTCGCGCTGGACCTTCGCCTGCTGGACCTGCTGCTCCAGGTCGCTGACCTGGCTGGTGAGCCGCGACCGGTTCGTCACGGCGTCGCTGATCGTGTCGGTCTCGCTCTGCCCCTCGGCCGCGAGCTGCTGGATCTGTGCGGTGGCGGCCTCGACCTTGGTGTTCAGGTCTTTGATGCGCTTGTTGTAGCCGGAGATGAGGATGTCCGCCTGAGCACCGAGCTGGTCGCCGCGGAACTGCAAGTAGGCCTTGCTGAAGGCGTCCAGGCGCCGCACCGCCTCGGCGGTGTCGGGCCCGGTCATGGTGAGCTGGAGGACCTCAGCGGAGCCGGTGGACACAGGGGTCACGGTGCCGAGCAGCTGTTGGGGCGTCATCGACAGCCCGAGAGCGCTGATCGTCCGCTCGGCCACGGCGCGCGTGGTGAGCAGGCTGATGTCGGTCGCGTTCGCGCTGTTCGGGTCGGCGTTCGGGTCGTGCGTGACCATCAGCGTGGTGGACGCCGTGGGCATGGTCGGGTTCACCGCCAGGAAGGCCCCGGCGAGCAGCAGTCCGAGCACCGCGGGCAGCGCGAACCGCGGCCACCGGCGGCGGATGGCGTTGCGCAGGTAGTGAATGCTTACCAGCGCCGCGAACGGGCGCGCGGGGTCGTCCGCCTCCTCCGGGGCGACGTCGGGGATGTTCCAGGCCGACGGTTGGTCCCACGGCTTGGGCGCCGGCGGACGGGACGTCGGGCGATCGAACACAGACCGCCAGCCCATCGGCCGGCCGCCCTCGGTGCTCGTCATCGACCCGTCCCCCGTTCATTCGCGGCCACCGACGATGAACTGATCCCCGTCACCCTCAGGGGCAGGGGGGCCTGGCGGCTGCGCTCGTCAAGCGTATGCCGCCCGGTGGTCCGGTCCGACGGGTCGGGGTCGGCCACGACGATCCCGTCGATGCGTCGCCCGGTTTCGTCCACAGCGACGGCGAGGCGCGCCAGCTGTTCGCGCGTACTCACGCCGGGCGCCAGGGCGAGCACGGTGACCTCAGTGCTGGGGACGCCGTCGAGGGTCGGCTCCTGCGGGTCGGCGACGACGAGGACGATCGTCAGGTCGGCCGCCGGACGCTGACGCCCGTACAGCAAGGGAAGCCGCTCGGTGGCTGGCGGGGTGAGCCCGAGGGCGGACCGATGCAGCACCTCGGTCGGCTCGTCCTGGTAGCTCAAATCGGCCTCGAGGCCGTAGTCGTCCACCTCGCCGTTGACCTGTCCAGGCTTCCTGTCGATGTCGTCGTAGGCACCGGTCGTGCTGGCAGCCTCCCACCACTCGCCGGTGCTCCCTCGGCCGACCCCGCCCATGACCAGCTCGTCGAAGGACCCGGCGGCCGGCAACGACAACCCGTCACGGAGGACAGGGCCCTCGGGCTTCACTTCGAGCCGGAGTCCCGGTCGGGGCGCACTGCCCCGCTCGGCGGAGCAGGCGGCCCACATCGACGCGGAAGCGTCATGGCTGCTCGCCAACAGGAAGTCAGTCGTGATCCCCACCGAGGCGGCGAAGGCCGCCAGCTGCGGCGCGATGGCGAGCGCGCGCACATCGCCCGCGACGGCAACGACGGCGACCGTCCGCGGATGCTCCAGCCGTCCCGACGTCGGCCCACCGCCCCGCCCCGACGACCCGGCGTCCGTCATCGACGACAGGGCCCGCAGGAGCCGCCGGAACGCCCAGGCGTCCACGGGGGATGCAACGTAGGTCTCGAAGAGCGCGAGCCATTCCGCCACGGACCGCTGCGGCCGGCTGCGAACGTCCGCCAGCACGCTGCTGGCGACCGCGTCAGCCAGGTCGTCACGGGTCCGCAACCGCGGGTCCCGTCGCGCTAGGAGCGCCACCAGGGCGGCCGCGAGGACTCCCAGCAGGAGGCCGCCGACTAATCCCGGTGTCACCGGTCTGAACAACGGGTCAGGGCCGGTGGCCGGAGCGGCCGGCTGGACGATCGAGGCCTGCGTGGAGGCGGAGCCGACGGCGCCGCTGTCGGCCAGCTCACTCTTGACGCCGTCCAGCAGCTTCGCGACGTCCGCCTGCTCGGCCTGCAGCTGGGCCAGCAGCTGGGCGTCCTTGATGCCGACAGGGGACGTCCGGTCCTCCCCGGACAGCCGCTCCGTCGTGGCGTCGATCTGTGTCTGCAGCGCCTTGACCTGGTGGTCCAGTGCGACCCGTCGGGTCTCCAGGTCCGCGACGATCGCGCCCGTGACGCTGTGGGCGTTGGCGGTGACTCGCTGGACGTAGGCCGCGGCCACGGCCTGGGACAGCGCCTGCGCGTCCGTCGCCTGGGGCGACGACGCGTCGATCTGGAGCAACTGCGACGTGGCCGGCTGGACGTCGACGCGGTCGAGAACCTCGGTCGCGGAGAGCGGGGGGTGCATGGCGCGACCCGCCTTCGCCAGGACCGGCGTGCTGAGCACGATCTTCACCTGGGTCTCGGCCCCCGGATCCGCGCTGCCACCGCCTGAGGAGCCGCCGCTCGTGAGCAGCACCAGGGACCGGCTCGTCAGCTGTGCTGGTACCAGGTGGGCGTAGAGGACGCCGAGCCCGACGCCGAGCACCACGGCCGCCGCGATGATCTTCCAGCGCCGCCGGATGACCGCGACATTCGCCCGCAGGTCGGGCGACCGCTCAGCCATGGGAACTTCCCCCTGCCACTATCCGGTTCCTTGGCCTAGGAGTGGGTGAAGCGGCTACCGACGTCGGGCCCGCTCGAGCTGACCGACGCCGACATGACCGGTCGCCGACCTGGAGCGTGATCGCCGTCGGGTACGGCCGCCGCGTTCACGAGGCCGCCAAGGCCTACCTGGGCGCCACGATACGGGTGCGACGGCGTAAGCGGGTGGCTTTCCCCCTGACACAGCCTGCTCCGTGGCGACGGACGTCGCCGGCGCCACTGTGGCCTGCATCACCGCCGCAGGTCTCACGAGGGAGGTGGCGTGGCACGGACACCGGCAGCGAGGACGGCGAGGTCCGGCGCGGACCCGGTCCGGTAGACCAGCGTGAGCCGATCGCCCTGGAACCAGCCCGCAACGGGCACCCCGTGCGTCGAGAGCGCCATGACCTGACTGCCGGCGCGGAAGAAGCGCGGGGAGGCCTTCGGTCCGGCGACCGCGTTGACGAGCTGCACGACGTACTGGTCCTGGAAGGTCGTGCTCTTCGTCGCGCCGGCCTTCGTCGCGTAGACGGCGACGCCGCCGACGTCCGAGCCGCCGACGGCCAGGGTGTGCACCGACTTCGAGACGAGCAGCCCCCCCGACACCTTGAGGGCGGCTGCGAAGCGGGCGCGGTCGGCGGCGGACGCAGCGCCGTATGCCAACCCGGCGACGGGGCTCGGGCTGATTCTCGGCATCGAGGCCCGCGCGTCGGCCGTCGTTCTGGCCCCGGGTGTAGCCGCCCCCGCGGCGCTCCCGGAACGGCTCGCCGGCGCGCCGGACGTTGACGGAGCAGTCTGCGAGGCTCCTGATACCGAGCACGCACACAAACCTGAAATCATGACCGCCAGGGCAGCAAGGATGCCCTTTCGGGCAACCACTCGATCCATCAGACCACCCTTTCGCGCAGGCGCCGTACACGCCCTCGACGGGATTGCCATCGTAGCCACAGTCCGGCGGTCGGCGAGAAGAAACGACGATTTCCGGGCCCGAGGAACGGGGACAGCGCACACGCAATGACACGGCGTTCGCGAAGGCACCGTGCGGTCGCCGTTTCTCATGGAGGGCGTGGTGCATGATCCTGGCAGGGTCGCATCGCTGAAGCTCTCGATGCCTTCCAAGGACGCCAAGCGTCAGGTCTGCGGGCAGCGGACTCAACGACACCGCCGTCTTTCATAACGGGTTACCAACGCGATCGAAAGCATCAACTTCAGCTGCGCAAAATATCCAAGACCCGCGGCCAATTCCCCACCGACGACGCCGTCCACAAGATCCGCTACCTCGCCGTCTGCGACATCGAGACCTGCGACAAGAGCCGAGGAAGCGACGCCAGGAGGAGAGTTGACACGCTCGATCCAAGTAGAGCCCGACGATGTCGCGGACCTTCGCCTTTAACTCGGGGTCGGTGGAAACGTGAACGTCCCCGACCGGTGCGGGCTGGATCCCGACTGCGCTGGCCCGCGTCATGGCCCGACTGTCCGGAACGGCATGCCCCGCCGGGAACCGTGCTGCACACTATTGGGTGCCGAGCCGGGAGGCAGCGGGTCGGCGGTCGAGGGGTGGGGGGCGGATGTACCTGTCGTCGGCGCGTGCCCGGGACGCGGGTCTGGACCGGTCGGTCAAGGGCCGCGGGATGCGGGTCCCGGGGAACGTGGTGGCCCTCGGCTCCGTCAGCCTGATCACGGACATCTCGTCCGAGATGATCACCGCGGTGCTGCCGGTGTATCTGGTCTTCGGCCTCGGGGTGTCCCTGGTCAGCGTCGGCATCGTCGACGGCTTGTACGCCGGGGTCACGGTGCTCGTCAGCCTGCTGGCCGCGCACGTCGCGGACCGGACCCAGCGCCGCAAGGCGGTCGCCGCCGTCGGGTACGGCCTCTCCGCGGTGAGCAAGCTCGGGCTGCCCGCCGTCGGCGCATCTCTCGGAGGCATCGCCGCGGTCATCGGCGTGGACCGAACCGGCAAGGGCCTCCGGACGGCGCCGCGGGACGCCCTGATCTCGCTCTCCAGCCCGCCCGACCTCCTGGGCCGATCCTTCGGCGTGCACCGCGCCATGGACACCGCCGGGGCGCTGGCGGGTCCGATCGTCGCGTTCTTCGTCCTGAGGGCGGCGCCCGGCGCGTACGACGCCGTCTTCGTCGTGAGCTTCTGCATCGCCGCGATGGGCCTGCTCGTCCTGCTCGCGTTCGTGCGCGACCGCCGCGACCGGATCGCGGCCGGCGTCGACGTGTCCCTGCGCGCCGGCCTTGCCCTCCTACGACAGCGGGAGTTCCGCACCACGACCGTACAGGCGACCCTGCTGGCTACGGTGACCCTCAGCGATGCCTTCGTCTACCTGCTCCTGCAGCACCGCCTCGACGTCCCGCTCGTGTGGTTCCCGCTGCTGCCGCTCGGGACGGCGTCCGTCTACATGGTCCTGGCGGCGCCCGTCGGCCGCCTGGCCGATCGCTGGGGGAGACGGCGCGTCTTCGTCGCGGGCAACGCGGCGATGCTCGCGGTCTACGTCGTACTGCTCGCGCCGCTGCCGGCGGCCGCCGTCCTGCTGCTCGCGCTCGCGCTGCACGGCGTCTACTACGCGGCCACGAACGGCGTGCTCATGGCGCTCGTCACGCCGTCGCTGCCGGCGTCTCTGCGCACCAGCGGGATGGCGATCGTCCAGAGCGGCACGGCGGCCGCCTCGTTCGTGTCGTCCGTCGCGGCCGGGGTGCTGTGGTCGTGGCGCGGGGCGACGTTCACGCTGGCGGTGTTCGTCGTCGGGCTCACCATCGCCCTCGCGCTCGTCGGCACGGCGGCGGTCGGGGCCCGGCGTCGGGCGACGGCGAGCGCCTGATGACCTCCCTCCACGGCCGCCTCGTCGCGGTCGGCGCCGCCTTGGTTCTGCTGCTCGCCGTGGCCGTCGGGTACGTCGTCCACGCGGCCGCGGGCGGCGCGCAGCCCGCGGGGCACGGGTCCGGTGGCGCGGGGCCCGCCACGGCGGCCGGCGACGTCGGCGCCGTCACCTCCACCGGCCCGTTCTACGCATTCAAGTCCAGCCGCCTCGACCGCGACTTCGGCCGGGTCGCTGTCGCCCCGGCGTCCGACCCGACCCGGCGGGTCTTCACCCGCGACCTGAGGTGTACCCGCCTGGCGATGACCGGCGGCCGGGGGCTCTGCCTGCAGCCCGCCCCCGGCGTGACGGTCGCCATCCAGGCCCTCGTGCTGGACGGGAACCTCGCCGTGACGCACCGGCTCACGCTCCCGGGATACCCGAGCAGGGCGAAGGTCGCCCCCGACGGCCGCCTCGCCGCCGTCACCACCTTCGTCAGCGGGGACAGCTACGCCAGCCTCGGCTTCTCGACCCGGACCTCGATCATCGACGCGTCGACCGGCGCGGTCCTGTTCGACCTCGAGAAGCTGAGCGTCACGAAGGACGGACGGCCCTTCCACGCGTCGAACTTCAACTTCTGGGGAGTCACCTTCACGCCGGACAGCCGGCACCTCTACGCGACGCTCGGCTCCGGTGGCCGGACCTACCTCATCCGCGCCGACATCGCGGCCCGGACGGCGACCGTGGTGACGAGCGGTGTGGAGTGCCCGTCGCTGTCGCCCGACGGGAAGCTCGTCGCGTTCAAGAAGAAGGTCTCGGACGACCCCGTCACGTGGCGGCTCTGGATCCTCGACCTGGCGACCGGCCGGGAGCACGCGACGACCGAGACGCGGCCCATTGACGACCAGGCGAGCTGGCTCGACGACCGGACCGTGATGTACGGCCTCGCGACGGACGACTCGCTCTCCGACGGCGGCGGCAAGGCGGCGAACCCTTCGGCGGTCGACGCGGGGGCGTCGGTCGACACCGCGATGTGGGCGGTCGCCGCCGACGGCACGGGCACGCCCCGGCTGGTGCTCGACCACGCCTGGTCGGCCCAGCTCGCGACGACCTCCTGATCCGTCCCGAGAGCCACGCCCGGCGGCAGCGGTTCGCCGAAATGCTTGAGGAGTCCGGCCCGCCGTCGGTATCACGCGCCGGCGCCGGCGGCTCCCCCAAGAGTGACGGCTGACCAGGCACGCGGCACGCACGACGAAGCTCTCCGGGGCGCCGCGAAGCGTCTCGGCCCGGACGGCGGGCAGCCGTGGGCATGACCATCAGAGTGGGCCTGCTCGTCGACAGCCCGAGCCGGCGGGCGCACGGCAACGCGGTGAGCCGACTCGCGCTCGGTCTCCTGGAGACCGGTCGGGTGGAGGTCGATCTCGTCTGCTACAGCGACGACCCGCCGCCGTCGTGGCTGCCCGCCGGCGTCCGGATGCACCGCCTGGGCGTCGACCGGGTCTCGCGCTCGGTGCCGGCGCTCATCCGCTACCTTCGCCGGGAGCGGCCGGACGTGTTGATCACCCGTCAGGTGCACGCCAATTTCGTCGGTCTCGCCGCGGCCTGGATGGCCCGGACCCCTCCGGGGTGGCGCGGCAAGTTGGTGCTGGTTCAGGACCACCCGGTGGAGTACTCCCACGCGAGCAACCGGCGGGACAACAAGTGGGTCGCCAAGGTCAGTTACCGCTTCGCCGACGGGCTCATCTGCCCCTCGCCGACCGTCCGCGACGACATCATCGCGTGGTGCGGCCTCGACCAGTCGTCCGTGGCTCTCGTCCCGAACCCGATGCCGGCCTTCTCCGGGGACCTCGCCCCACCGCCGCATCCGTGGCTCGAGCCGGGGGGTCCCCCGGTGTTCGTGCAGACGTCCAACATGACGTACTGGAAGCGCCTCGACCTGCTCGTCGACGCCTTCGCCGAGGTGCGGAGGCAGCGGCCCGCCCGCCTGCTGATCGTCGGTGAGGGACCGGGGCGCGCGGACGCCGAGGACCGGATCCGGCGGCTCGGGCTGGAGGCTGACGTCGAAGCGGTCGGCTGGGTCGACGATCCGCTGCAGTACGCCGCGCGGGCGTGGGCGTTCGTGCTCCCCTCCGACGAGGAGGGGTTCGCACAGGTGCTGACGGAGGCGATGAGCGTCGACTGCCCGGTGATCACGACGGACGCGCGGGGCGGCGGCCCGCGCTTCGTGACGGAGGGCGGCCGCTACGGGCTCCTCGTCCCTCGCGGGGATCGCGGCGCACTCTCCGAGGCCATGATCGAGATCCTCGATCCGCACGTGCGGGAACGCTACGCCGCGCTCGGACGCCGCCGCGTCGGCGAACTGTCGCCCGAGGCGAGCGCGAACGCCCTGATCGGCTTCCTCAGCCAACGGCTCGGGGTCGCTGCCTAGTCGCCCGCCCGACCGCCCGGGGCGGGCACCGGCAGGGCCGGGATCAGACGCCCCGGTACCCCCAGGAGCGGCGGCGGAACCACCACTGCCCCTTCTGCGCCAGCAGGTACTGCACCTCCGCCGGCCCGAGACGGCGCCGGGCGACGAGGGTGCGGTAGAGCCTGAGGCGCGTCACCGGAGGCCAGCACTCCGAGGCGAAGGCGAGCAGTTCCTCGACGTCGCGCTCCTCCTCGCCCGGACCGGCGCCCAGGAGCCGTCGGCCGACCTCGCTACCGCGCAGCCGGCCGCGGTCGTACACGCGGCCGGCCGCCCACAGCGCCTCGCGGCTCAGCTGCCGGTGCACCGACGCGGACAGTCGCGCGGTGTCGGCGAGGCGGTCCCCGTAGCGCTCGAGCACGACCTCGAAGACCGACCGCCGCTGGCGGAGGTCCATGAGGGCGGTCACGGCCTTGCTCATGTTCGCGCCGTGCACGCGGTAGAAGGCTTGGTCGACACCCCGGATGAAGCCGACCTCGCCGTACGCCGCCAGCCGCATGTACATCTCCATGTCCGCCGCACGCGGCAGCCCCGGGTCGTACCCGCCGACGCGCTGCTGGAGGGATGTCCGGACGATGATCTCCGGTGACGTGATCGGATTCTCCGCCTGGCGGAAGCGCCGCTCGATCCAGTCCTGCCCGGGCCACACCGACCAACCCCGGACCGTGGTCCTCGCCGGCGGCAGCGGCTCCCCGTCGGTGACCCACAGCGAGCGCCCGTAGACGAACCCCACCTCTGGCTGCGCGTCGAGGAGATCTCGAGCCCGCTCCAGCGCCCCCGGCGTCGCCCGGTCGTCCGCGGACATCAGGAGCGTGTAGTCGCCGTCCGCCCACTCGAGCAGACCCTCGTTGAAGGTTGCGATGTTGCCCTTGTTCGTCGCGTGGACGACGACGTCGATCCTCGGATCACCCGCGGCGATCTTCTCGGCGAGCTCACCGCTGTCGTCGGGCGACGCGTCGTCGATGATTAGGACGCGCACGTCGACTCCGGGCTGGTCGTCCAGCACGCTGCTCACGGCCTGCTCGAGGAAGTGCCCGTACCGGTAGCAAGGGATGACGACGCTGACCGAGCTCACGACAGCACTCCCGTTCGTCTCCTATCCGTCGTCCGAGATCACCCTCCACCGTGCGGGGCGGGCCGACCGTGGCCGACCCGCCCTGGCACGGTCAGCTCGTGGCGAAGACGACGTCCACCCAGTAGTTGGCGCTGTTGAACGTGTTGCTGGGGAACGCGCTGGTGCTGCCGTAGGCGTAGACCCCGTTGCCGCCGCTGACCCCGTCCTTGAGGGCGTGCAGCGGACCGTTGTCGACGCCGGTGGTGGCGAAGTAGCCGCCGTCGCCCGCGTAGCGCCCGACCGGCGCGAAGTACGACGCGACGTACACCGTGCCGGCCGTGATCGACACCGGCGTGGCGAAGTTCACCTGCTGCCACCCGGAGGCGGTCTCGTTCGCGAACGTCGCCGTCGCCAGCTTGGTCCCGGTGGACGTCCACAGGTTCGCGACGTGCGTACCTGTGTTGCCGGTGCCCTTGTAGAACCGGATGCCGGTGATCTTCCCGTTGACGTCGGCCTTGAACTTGACGCCGATTTCGAGCGAGGAGGTGTCGGAGTCGCTCGGAGTGGTCGGCGTCGCCGTCGCCGGCCAGATCGTGCAGCCGGTGCAGGAGGTGCCGGACGGGGTGACGGCGGCGGAGGCGGCCGAGGCCGGGCCCGTACCGACCGCGTTGGTCGCCGCCACCGTGAAGGTGTACGCCGTGCCGTTGGTCAGGCCGGTGACGGACGCCGTCGTCGCCGGCGGGCTACCCGTCACCGTGGTCGGCGTCTGCGCCGTCGTCCCGATGAACGGCGTCACCGTGTAACCGGTGATCGCACTCCCGCCGTTCGACGGCGCCGTCCAGCTCACCGTCGCCTGCGCGTTCCCCGCCCCAGCCGTCACGCCCGTCGGAGCCCCAGGCACCGTGGGTGCGGCTGGGGTGACCGAGTTCGAGGACGCGGAGGCCGGCCCGGTACCGACGGCGTTGGTCGCCGTGACCTTGAATGTGTACGCCGTGCCGTTCGTCAGGCCGGTGACGGACGCCGTGGTCGCCGGCGGGTTACCGGTCACCGTGGTCGGCGTCTGCGCCGTCGTCCCGATGAACGGTGTCACCGTGTAACCGGTGATCCCACTCCCGCCGTTCGACGGCGCCGTCCAGCTCACCGTCGCCGACGCGTTCCCTCCCGTCGCCGTCACGCCGGTCGGTGCGGCCGGCGCCGTCGGGGCTCCGCTCGAGAAGACGACGTCCACCCAGTAGTTGGCGCTGTTGAACGTGTTGCTGGGGAACGTGGCGGCGCTGCCGTAGGCGTAGACGCCGTTGCCGCCGCTGACGCCGTCCTTGAGGGCGTGCAGGGGTGCGTTGTCGACGCCGGCGGTGGCGAAGTAGCCGCCGTCGCCCGCGTAGCGCCCGACCGGCGCCAGGTAGGACGCGACGTACACCGTTCCGCCCGTGATCGACACCGGCGTCGTGAAGTTCACCTGCTGCCACCCGGAGGCGGTCTCGTTCGCGAACGTCGCCGTCGCCAGCTTGGTCCCGGTGGACGACCAGAGGTTGCCCACGTGGGTGCCGGTGTTGCCGCTGCCCTTGTAGAAACGGATACCTGTCACGGTTCCGTTGACGTCGGACTTGAACTTGACGCCCAGGGTGACGGCCGAGGTGTCGGAGTCGCTCGGAGTGGTCGGCGTCGCCGTGTCCGGCCAGATCGTGCAGGCCGTGCACGCGGTCGCCGACGGGGTGACCGCGTTCGAGGCCGCGGACGCCGGACCGGTGCCGGCGGCATTGGTCGCCGCCACCTTGAAGGTGTACGTGGTGCCGTTGGTCAGGCCGCTGACGGTTGCCGTGGTCGCCGGCGGGCTGCCGGTCACCGTGGTCGGCGGCTGCGCCGTCGTCCCGATGAACGGCGTCACCGTGTAACTGGTGATCGCACTCCCGCCGTTCGACGGCGCCGTCCAGCTCACCGTCGCCGACGCGTTCCCGGCTCCGGCCGTCACGCCGGTCGGCGTGCCGGGTGCCGTCGCGGCCGCCGGCGTGACCGAGTTCGAGGACGCGGAGGAGGGCCCGGTAGCGATGGCGTTGGTCGCCGTGACCTTGAACGTGTACGCCGTCCCGTTCGTCAGCCCGTTGACCGTAGCCGTGGTCGCCGGCGGGTTCCCGGTCACCGTGGTCGGCGGCTGCGCCGTCGTCCCGATGAACGGCGTCACCGTGTAACCGGTGATCGTGCTCCCGCCGTTCGACGGCGCCGTCCAGCTCACCGTCGCCGACGCGTTCCCTCCCGTCGCCGTCACGCCGGTCGGAGCACCCGGCGCCGTTGCCGCGCCGGTGGCGTACACGACATCCACCCAGTAGTTCGCGGCGCCGAAGCTGTTGCTCGGGAAGGTACTGCTGGCGCCGTAGGCGTAGACGCCGTTCCCGCCGCTGACGCCGTCCGCGAGGGCGTGCAGGGGTGCGTTGTCGACACCGGCGGCGGAGAAGAAGCCGGAGTCAGCCGCGTAGTGGCCGGACGGGGCGAGGTAGGACGCCACGTACACCGTGCCGGCGGTGATCGGCACCGGGGTGGCGAAGTTCACCTGCTGCCAGCCCGAGGCGCTCTCACCGGTGAAGGTTGCCGACGCCAGCTTGGTCCCCGTGGACGTCCAGAGGTTGCCCACGTGGGTGCCGGTGTTGCCGCTGCCCTTGTAGAAGCGGACACCGGCGATGGACCCGTTGGTGTCGGAGGTGAACTTGACCCCGACCTCGATCGACGAGGTGTCGGAGTCGCTGGGCGACGTCGGGGTCGCCGTCGCCGGCCAGATGGTGCAGGCGGTGCATGCAGTCGCCGACGGGATGACGGCGTTGGAGGCCGCGGACGCCGGACCGGTACCCACGGCGTTCTTCGCCGCCACCGTGAAGGTGTACGTCGTGCCGTTGGTCAGGCCGCTGACGGTCGCCGTGGTCGCCGGCGGGCTACCGGTCACCGTGGTCGGCGTCTGCGCCGTCGTGCCGATGAACGGCGTCACCGTGTAACCGGTGATCGCGCTACCGCCGTCCGGCGGCGTCGTCCAGCTGACCAACGCCGACGCCTTCCCCGGAGAGGCAGTGACGCCCGTCGGAGCCGCCGGAGCTGTCGCCGCTCCCGTCCTCGGGCTGAACATCGCGTCCACCCAGTAGTTCCGGGCGTTGGTGCTGTTGCTCGGGAAGGTGCTCGTGCTGCTGTTCTGGAACAGGCCGTTCAGCGATCCGTTGCTGTTGCGCAGTGCGTGCAGCGGAGGGCTGTCGACGATGCCGCTGGTGTAAGGGTTCGGCGAGGGCGGCGGATAGAAGTAGTCCTCGTCCTGGGCGGTGTGGCCCGACGGCGCGAAGTAGGACACCACGTAGGTGGTGTTGGCGTTGATCGACACCGGGCTGACGAACGTCGCCTGCTGCCAGCCGGACCCGCTCTCGCCCGTGAAGGTCACCGACGCGAGCTTGGTTCCCGAGGCGCTCCACAGATTCCCGACGTGGGTCCCGGTGTTCGTGCTCGCCTTGTAGAACCGGACGCCGGTGACCGAGCCCGACACGTCGGACTTGAACTTGACGCCGACCTCCACGGCGGCGCCGCTGCCCGAGTCGGCCGTGCCCGGCGTCGCACCGTTACCCCAGATCGAGCAGCTGCACCCGATGTTGACCGTGACGCCGGCGGACGGGTTCTGGACGTTCCCGCTGTCGTCGACGGCCCGCGACTTGATGGCCGCTGTCGGGTTGCCGTGTGCCACCCAGCTGTAGCTCCAGCTGGTGGTTCCCGTCGCCGCATGCCAGGTGGTGCCGCCGTCCGTGGAGACCTCCACCCCGGCGACGACGCCACCGGTGTCGGCCGCCGTCCCGGTGACGGTCACCTTGGTGCCGTCGGCGATGTTGGCTCCCGCCGCAGGCGAGGTGACGGCCGAGGTCGGGGCGACGGTGTCGGTCGAGGCCGTTGCGGGCGTCAGCCCTGTGATCAGGCTGTAAGGCTGCATGCCCATGTCCGCGAACAGATTGACCGTGGCTTGCTGCATCCGCGGGTCGGTGCTGTCGCCGTTCGGGTTGTCGAGACCCCAGGCCCACTGCACGGTCCCGGCGCCGAACACGAGTGCCCCGCTGGGCGCGCGGTAGAGCGTCAGGTGATGGGTGGCACTGCCGTTCGCCTTGGTGTTCGTGCCGTAGTCGGTGAATATCTCGGCGGAGTTCGACGTCGTGGATGACATGTCGAACAGACCCGCAGGTCTGAAGCCGTTGTCGGCGTCCGCGTCCCACTCGTAGCCGAGCGTGCCGGCACCCGGGGCGAGCGTGGCGACCTCACCCGGAGCCAGGTTCGCCAGCGCGGTATTGCGCCAGAATCGCAGCTTGGCGTATTGGGCGGGCACCTGGATGTCCGTGGTGCCGGAGTTGACGAGGAACAACTGACCCGTCAAGGCATTCTGTGGCTTGCCGCCGTCACCTGGCGGGCTGAACCTTGGATCCTGCCACGTGCCCGTCCAGGTGCTGGGACCTTGGGGATCGACGGAACTGTCGTAGTGCGTGTCCTTGTAGCAGACGAGGGTGCGGTTCGCGGTGCTGGATCCGTCGATGCTCGGCTCGGTCCGGGTCTTCCAGAACACCTCGTTGCCGCTGAAGAAGGCGAGGTTGAGGCCCCTGTCACGAGCCGTCTCGACGTTCGTCCGCTGCGTGCCCGACCAGTACTCGTCGTGCCCGACCGAGAGGAACGTCTTGTGGTTGTTGAGCAGCGACCCTCCGGCGGACGTGCCGACGTCGATCCCCGACGTGTAGGAGACGTCGTAGCCGTTCGACTCCAGGAATCGGATCATCGAGTATTCGGAGTACATCAACCAGCTGTGTCCCTGGTCGTCGTCCGCGGTGTGGAAGGGACGGTTGTAGGACACCTTCGAAGCCCCGGTGTAGATCGCGTTGCTGGGTTCCGGGCAGTTGTCGACGCAGGTGTAGAGGCTGTTGCCGCCGTAGGTGTTGTACGCCTGCCACGTCTCGTCCGATGTCTGGAAGATCATGTCCGCGTGGCTGGCGTCGTTGCGGACGACGAACGGGATGACGCTGGACCCGTTCGTGTCGTCACGCACGAGGTGGGCGAGGTACACCCCGGAGACCGCGTCGGACGGCACCGCCCAGGACGCCGACACCGCCCAGTTGCCGCAGTCGATCAACCCGGTGTTCGCGGCGCCTTCCAGGCACGCCGGCTGGGTCTGGGGCAGCGTCGCGGTCGGGCGCATCGCGTTGACGATCTTCCGCGCGCCGTTCCCCTGGTAGTAGCCGAGTCGAAGGATGTCGATGTGGTACGACGAAGCCGTACTCTTGATCTTGAACTGGACGGTCCCGCCCAGGTTGACGCTGATCGACGTCGCGAAGCCCTGGATCGTGGGATCCCCGGAGTTGTTGAGCTGCCAGTCGCTCGGCGGGTCACCCTGCTTGGTGTTCTCGCACGCGATCACGCTCACCACCGGCGGCCCGCACGGACCCGCCGCGGACGAGGGAAGGGCATGCAGCGCGGTCGCGACCATGGCCGCGACCGCGATCACGGCGATGACGCCGGCCCGGTGGAGTGGACTCAGGGTCACGTGGACGCGGGAGGATCCGTGCGAGGGCAAGAACTGGGTCATCTGTCGCCGTCCGGTCGCGAGCAGGAAACTGGCTGAGTAGAAGAGGCAGTGGGCCGGCCCGACTGATACCGGGCCGCCCGACGGGCGTCGGGTCCGGTGGGGCTAGTCAGCGACGAGCGCCCGCAGGCGGCGCACGCACCGACCGCGGGTCGGGCCGATGCTGCCGATCGGGACGCCGAGGTCGGCGCCGATCCGCTCGTACGACAGCGGCGGGTCCTGGGTGAGGAGCTCGACCAACGAGCGCCATGTCGGCGGGAGGGTGTCCAACGCTGCCCGCGCCTCGGCGGCCTGCTCCCGGGCGAGCAGTGCCTCGTCGAGCGGCGCCTGGAGCCGGTCCGCCCCGTCGAAGGTCGCCTCCTCGTCGCTCGGCACGACCCGCTGGCGCTGGGCGACGATCCGCAGCGACTCGCGCTGGGCGGTGGTCGCCAGCCAGGAGCCGACCCGGGCGGGCTCGCGCACGTCGCCGATGTGTTCGAACAACCGCAGCCAGGTGTTCTGGACAACGTCCGCGGCGTCGCTCTCGCCCAGCCCGTGCCGGAACGCGATCGACCACAGCAGCGCCACGTACCGGCTCGTGAGAGCGTCCCACGCCTGCGAGTCGCCGCCTGCGGCGGCCCGCACGAGGCGGGTGACCTCCTCGTCATTGCCCGGCCCCGATACGACGGCGTACCGAAACCTCGCGCCAGAAGACCTGCGCACGTCGACCTTCCCCCCGGTTGCGCGCGGCCCCCCGCCCGCAACCATCCCCCAAGTCGCGACCAGGTCAGGCCGCGAATGAGTGGAACCGTAGGACTACTCGCCACGATGCATCAGCAGAATCACGGATTCGATACGGCTATTACTCTTCGTAGTCAACTGAGTACTCGGGCCATTCCGCTGACGCGAGCCCATCGCCCGTGCAGAATTCGTCGGCGTGGGGGGAACATCCGCTGACGCTGCCATGCCCGCGCTCGGAGTCGCCGTGGTGGGCGCCGGCTACTGGGGACCGAATCTGATCCGCAACTTCCAGCAGTCGGCTGACTTCCGGCTGCACTGGCTGTGCGACGTGCAGGAGGACCGGGCGCGCAAGGTGCTGGGCTCCTACAGCACCGTGCGAACCACGGCCTCGCTGGCCGACGTGCTGGCCGACGAGGCGGTCGCGTGCGTCGCGATCGCCACGCCTGCGCACACGCATCACGACGTCGCGATGGCGGCCATCGAGGCCGGCAAGCACGTGCTGGTGGAGAAGCCGCTGGCGTCCACTTTCGACGAGGGGCAGGCACTGGTCGACGCAGCGGCGGCCCGCGGCGTGATCCTCATGTGCGATCACACCTTCTGCTACACACCGGCGGTCACGAAGATCCGCGAGCTCGTACACGCGGGCGTACTCGGCGACCTGCACTACTTCGACTCGGTGCGGATCAACCTCGGGCTCGTCCAGCGGGACGTCGACGTGCTGTGGGACCTCGCCCCGCACGACCTCTCGATCCTCGACCACATCCTGCCCGAGGGCGTCCGGCCGCTGTCCGTGGCCGCGCACGGTGCGGACCCGATCGGAGCCGGCCGGGCGTGCATCGCCTACCTGACGCTGACGCTGCCGGGCGGCGCCATCGCGCACGTGCACGTGAACTGGCTGAGCCCGACGAAGGTTCGCACGACAATCGTCAGCGGAGCCAAGCGGACGCTGGTCTGGGACGACCTGCATCCGACCCAACGCATCAGCGTCTTCGACCGCGGCGTGGACCTCACCCCGCGCGAGGAGCTCGGTGCCGAGCAACGAAGGGAAGCACTGGTGCAATACCGCAGTGGCGACATGGTCGCGCCGGCACTGCCGGA
>Ga0207674_10004583_pt1 | contig 16589 bp, 15 predicted proteins | sample KBSCornC72_FD_184303 | JGI IMG/M metagenome (GOLD analysis project Ga0207674, IMG submission 184303) | Corn rhizosphere microbial communities from Kellogg Biological Station, Michigan, USA - KBS Corn C7-2 (SPAdes) (version 2) | ecosystem: Host-associated > Plants > Roots > Rhizosphere > Soil ... | reverse complement strand
TGCCTCAGATCGCCCATACCTGCGCGCGGCTGGCCGAGGTAGTTGAGGGTGCCGCCGACCAGGCCCGCGTCCCACTCGTCCTCGGAGGCGACCATTCTGCCGCCATCGGCACCATCGCGGGCATGGCGCGTCATCGGCGTAAAGCGAGTCACAAACTCGGCCTGCTGTGGCTGGACGCCCATGCCGACATGAATACTCCTGAATCGAGCCCCTCCGGCAACGTGCATGGAATGCCGCTGGCGTGCGTCATCGGGACGGGTCCTGCCGAGCTCACCGGCATCGCTGGCCACGTGCCTATGATCCACCCGGACAATGTTGCCATCGTGGGCCTGCGCAGCGTGGATGATATCGAGCGCTACAACGTCCGCGGCGCGGGCGTCCATCCTTTCACCATGCGCGACATCGATGAGCGCGGCATGCGCACTGTTATGCAACAAGCGATCCATGCGGTCTCATCGAACACCTCCGGATTTCATCTTTCCTTCGACTTGGACGCCGTCGATCCGGATGAAGCGCCAGGTGTCGGCACGCCGGTGCATGGCGGCATCACCTATCGCGAGGCTCACCTGGCGATGGAGATCATCTGTGACAGCGGCATGATGACCTCGCTCGAACTGGTGGAGCTAAATCCCGTGCTGGATGTTGCGAACCGCACAGCCATTCTTGGGGTCGAACTGATCATGTCTGCTTTGGGGAAAAGGATTCTTTAGGATGCCCTTGCGCCGTCTGAAAGTGGCCGTACTGTGCGGAGGCCGTAGCGGCGAGCATGAGATCTCGCTGCGCTCGGCCGAATCGATCATGGCCGGCCTGGATCGGGCCAAGTATGAAGTCCAACGCATCTTCATCAGTCCCGAAGGCCGCTGGGAGCCTGGTCCCATCTCTCCGCAACCCGGCGCGAATCCCGGCATTGACGTCGTATTTCCGGTTCTCCATGGCACGTTCGGCGAAGACGGAACCGTGCAAGGTTTACTGGAGCTGGCCGACCTCCCCTATGTCGGCGCGGGCGTGCTCGCCTCCGCGGTGTCGATGGATAAGGAGATCACCAAGCGTCTTCTTGCAGAGCGCGGCCTGCCCGTGGTGGAATACGTCACGGTCACGCGCGAGCGCAACGATAACTTCAACCTTCCGTTTCCACTGTTCGTCAAGCCGGCAAATTTAGGTTCTTCCGTAGGCATCTCGAAAGTGAAGAACTGCGCCGAGTTGGAGGCAGCTCTGAAGCTCGCCCGCCAATACGATCGCAAGATCCTGGTCGAGCGCGGCATCTCCGGACGTGAACTCGAATGCTCGGTCTTAGGAAGCGAGCAGCCCGTCGCGGCCATCCCCTGCGAGATCATTCCGTCCCGCGAGTTCTACGATTACGAAGACAAGTATCTTCTGGATGCCGCCAAACTTCTGGTGCCAGCGCCGCTCACTCCGGAGCAGACCGCGGAGATTCAGAAGCTGGCCGTCGAAGCCTATCAAGCTGTCGATTGCGAAGGCATGGCGCGCGTCGATTTCCTGCTGGAAGCGTCTACCGGGAAGCTGTATATCAACGAGATCAATACCATCCCGGGCTTCACATCCATCAGCATGTATCCGAAGATGTGGGAGCGAGCCGGGGTGCCGTTCGCCGAGCTTCTGGATCGCTTGATCGACCTAGCGCTGGAGCGCCATCGCACTCGCCAAACGACACGCTATAAGAGATAGCCGCAAATGAACGCGAATGCACGCAAATCCAAAAAGTTTTTGTTAGCGTTTATTTGCGTTTATGCGCGGCCATTATTCGGAGCGGACGATGTCTCGCAAATGGAGCGAGAGCTCAAGAAGCTGGTCGACGTGTATGCTGCTGTGGAAAGCGAGTCCGCCGATCCCGTTCCCACCGCCACCGCCATCTACCAAGGCGCGATTCCGGGAATGCTTCGCACGCTCGATCCGCATTCGGTGTTCTTCGATCCCGATCAGTTCGAACAGCTGCAGCAGATGCAGTCCAGCGAGCGCAAGGGATTCGGCACGATCGTCAGCCTGCTGCCAGGTCGCCTGATCGTCCTCCAGACGCTTGAAGGATCGCCATCGGCGAAGGCCGGACTCTCCGCCGGCGACGAGATTCTAGCCATCAACACCATCCCGGTGCGCTATCTGGATATTGAACAACTCGCGCAACTGTTGGGTGAAGCTCGGCAGAAGGAAGCCACCCTGGACGTCCGCAAGCCCGGCAGCGAACGGTCCGTGCAAATGATAATGTCGCCGGCCCTGCTCGACGCGCCGACGGTGGATCGCGCGTACATGGTCGCGCCTGGAATCGGGCACCTGCGCATCACAGGGTTCGAGGAACCCACCGGGCGTTTGGTCAAGCAGACCATCGAGAAGCTCGGCGGCGAGTATCTGAAAGGCCTGATCATCGATCTGCGCGACGACCCTGGCGGCGCTGTGCAGTCCGCGGCTGAAACCGCGGCGCTGTTTCTCTCCCCGGGCCAACTCATCTTCAGCATCCAAGGGCGCAGCACCAAGCCCGAGCGCGTGGCCGTTCCCGACGGAGCGTCTCCCTACTCATTTCCAATTGTGATTCTGGTTAACGGGAAGAGCGCCAGCGCTTCCGAAATCGTCACCGGCGCGCTTCAGGATCACGACCGCGCGATCGTGCTCGGCGAGCCGAGCTTCGGCAAGGGTCTGGTCCAACAGGTCTTCCCGTTGTCGGCGTCCAGCGGGCTCGCGCTCACGACGGCGTTTTACTACACGCCTAGCGGCAGATCCATCCAGAAGCCTCTGGCCAGCGGCCAGTTGGGCGCGGCGACGGTGGTCGCCAAAGGCCCGTTCCGATCCGACTCCGGCCGTTCTCTGCCCGGCGGCGGAGGCATCCAGCCGGATGAGATCGTATACCCCGCGAACCAATCGCGACTTCAACTCGTGCTCGACGCCAGCGGAGTTCTTACCAGCTTTGCCGGCGAGTACCTGCGCACACATACCGTCGGAGACGACGGGCAGGTTACCTCCGCCATGCTCGACGAACTCAAGGTTTTTTTGTCGGAGCGTTCGATTCAGCCGCCGGTAGCAGACTGGCTGACGTATCGGGACTGGATCGCTAGCCGCTTACAGCAGGAGATCTTGACATTGAAGTTCGGAGTGGCGCGAGGCGATGAGATCGAACTGCAGCGCGATGCGGTGATTCAGACTGCGCTCAAGAAGTTGCGCGGCGCGCCCTGAAGTAGTGCAGGACTAACGGCCCAACGCTCAGGAACACGATTCCGATCACCACTTTTTCGAAGTTGGCGCGGATCACCGGAACCGATCCCAGGTAATAGCCGGCCAGCGTCATCGAGAGCACCCATCCCAATCCTCCGATCACGTTGAAGGACACGAAGCGGCTATACTTCATACCGCCGACGCCCGCCATGAACGGCGCGAAGGTGCGCACAATGGGGACAAACTTCGCATAAATGAGCGTCTTGCCGCCATGTTTGGCGTAGAAATCTTGCGTTCGAGTGACGTACTCGCGCTTAAACAACAGCGAATCCGGACGAACGAAGATACGCGGCCCGGTACGGCTGCCCAGCCAGTATCCGCTCTGGTCGCCCAGGATCGAAAAGATGACCAGCAGGACGCAGATCTGGACAATAGGTAGCTCGCCTGCGCCCGCCACTACGCCAACGGTGAATAGCAGAGAGTCGCCCGGCAGGAACAAGCCGACTAACAGGCCAGACTCAGCAAAGACTACGCCGGCGAGAAGTGCATAGCCCCACCATCCAGTGATGACCTGGGACAGCAGTTGAATCAGGCGGTCTGGATCGGTAAGGCTCCGCCAGATATCGAGCAGAAGCTGGACCATGCTTAGATGGTCCGGCTATTTTTGGCGCAGGCTGGCAACCAGATTCTGGATTTCCTTCTGGTTGACCGTTACCTTGCCTTCGCTGGTCAGCTTTGCAAGGATCCCGTCCATCAGAAGCGCGTTGCGGTCCTGAGCTTTCTTCTGTTTCAGACTCTGCAGAATGGTGTCATGCTCCACCGGAAGCGCCGCCATGTCGGCGGCAGCTTTTTCGGCAACCCGCGCGACTACATTTCGGCCTTGGATCGACAGTGGACCCAGCACGCCGCCTACGGGCGCGCTGAAGGCTTCTTCGAGAGTGGAGGCAGGACCGAGACCGTCAATCGAATCGACGCGTCCAAACATACTGGAATTGGTCACGTCCAACCCCATCGACTTGGCGAGCTTAGTAATGTCTTCGCCATTCTTCACCCTTTCCGCGAACTCCTTGGCGCGATCGTTGGCGATTTGAGCAGCCCGATCGTTGGTCATCTTGTCGCGGATCTGGGCCTGAACCTCGTTAAACTCCGCCGGCCGGCCGGGCGTACGGCTGTTTAGAACCACAACAGCCAGACGGTTATTCGGAAGAGTCACGAGCGGGGATGCTTCATTCACCTTCATGGTGGCGAGTGACTGATCGATTTCCGGATTCACGCCTAGTCCGGGGATGGCCTCGCCGGGTGCGGCCGAGGGCATGGTGATCACTTCAGCGCCGTACTTCTTGGCGATGTCAGCGACCGATTTAGGAGACTTGATGAGTTCCGCGTGCATCTGATCGCCCATGGTCTGCATCTTCTCGCTGAGCGACTGGGCGCGCACTTCCTTGGCCAGCTCATCCTTAACTTCCTCGAAGGGCTTGAGCTTCGCAGGTTCCTTCTCCAGGGTTTGAATGATGTGATAACCGAACTGCGAGGTCACCACGCCGCTCAGTTCCTTGGGCTTGAGCGTGAAGGCCACACTGTCGAATTCGGGCACCATCTGATTGCGCACGAACCAGCCCAGATCGCCGCCGTTTTCGGCCGTTCCGTCCTGGGAGTTCTTCTTTGCCAGGTCCGCGAAATCTGCCCCGGCCTTGAGCTGCTTCAGCAAATCTTCGGCCTTCGCGTGCAGCGCTTTCTTCTCGGCGTCGGACTTCCCCTCGGTCTTCAGCAGGATGTGCCGCGCGTGTACGCGTTCCGGCATGCGGAAATTATCCAGCGCATTGGAGTACGCGGCGCGGAGCTGTTCGTCGGTCACGTTGATGGTCGCCGCTACTTTGTCCTGATCCAGAACCACCACCTGGTAGCCCAGCTTCTCGGGCTGTGCGTAGCTGGCCTTGGTCGACTCGTAGAACTTGCGCACTTCGTCGTCCGAAAGCTTCACGCTGTCGCGAAACTTCGCGGCCGGGAATGCGACGTACTGGATCCGGACGCGTTCGTACTTCTTGCGGAATTCGTCCTCAATCTCTTTAGGCGTTACCACGATGCTGCCCAGGACGGCGCCCTGCAGTTTGCGCAGAATCACCTGGTCATGCGCTTCGTCCACCACGTCCTGAAGCGTAATGCCTTGCTGGGCGAGAGCTTGTTCGAACTGGTCCTTCGATGAGAGCGTCCCGTTGGGGAAGAACTGCGGATAGTTAGCCACCAGATTCGCGAAAGCCTCGTCGTCGCTGGACGTTAGGCCGAGCTGGCCGGCTTCATAGAGAGCCGCGCGCTGCGAAATCATCGATTCGACGAACTGCGGCAGATATACTTCCATCAAATCCGCGGGGATGCGGCCGGCGCTGTACTTCTGGAAAAGCTGCTGGGCTTCGAGCGCGGTGATTTTCTTGCCGCCGATGTTCGCCAGAACCGGGTTGGTGGTGTCCGTGGTCCCCGTGTTGTAGTTGGGGACCAGGTAGGTGATCATGGACAGCGCCACCAAGGTCAGCAATCCACCCAGCAAGTATTTCTTGATCTTGTCCGAGCTGCGAAACAGATTAAACATTGTGATATCTCCGGCTGCTGGCGCGAAGTCGATTGCGCGCGTGAAACCGCTTGATTTTCAAGGGCGAGCTACCTTGTAGTATATCTCAGCAGATAGCGTAGCCTAATCCCTCCGGCACGGTCGCATTGTAGATCGTACGACAAAACGAACCCACCGATGCTTCACGAAGTTGCTTAAAGAGTTCCGATTCAAAGTCTACCGTGGACGGAGGCGGTTGGCGAGCGATGGAGGTCGCAAATGGCTGAAAGAGCAATGACCTCGCGCATGAGTTCACGCGTTTCTTCAAAGTGGGGAACAAAAGTGGGGAACATAGGGACAGCCGCGAAATTCCGCGGTCTACGGAATCGGTCGTCGGGAAACTTGAGGTCCGGAATTTCGGAGACAGTACCCATTTTCGGAACTCTTGTGGGCAGTATACTGGGCGAGAAAGCTGGAAACGCTATGAAGAGACTAATCATCGCTGCGTTTTTTCTCACGTCCACGGTGCTGATGGGACAGGGCGTATTAGGGGTGGGGAATTTTATCCACGTGGTGGGAAATCTGGATCGGTCGATCGAGTTCTATCACGATGCGCTTGGACTGGAGATGACCGGCGCTCCGGGGCCGCGCGCGTTTTCGGCGAATGCGGTGGTTTCGAGCTTGTACGACGCTCCAGGCGCGCAGAGCCGGGTGGCGAGTTTTAAGATTCCGGACTCGGTCATGGCGGTGGAGATCGTGGAGTTTCAGGCCTTGAATGCGAAGCCGGTAGGGGCTCGCTTTTTTGACCCAGGCGCGATCACGCTGACGTTAGTGGTGCAGGATCTGGAAGCGACCAAGACCCGGCTGTCTCGGATTAAGGGGCTGGAGTGGATCAGCGCGAGCGGCAACTACTCCGTGGTGGTGCGCGATCCGGATGGGATTTTCGTAGACCTGCAGCAGGTCCCCAAGGGTATCTCCCCACTTGGGCCTGCTCTTCCCGATGCACGGGTGCGGATAGGGGTCACTGTGGAGGATCTCGACAAGACGACCCGGTTCTATCGGGAAGCGCTGGGGTTTACGGGCGCCGGCGGCAGGCTGCAGGTTCCGGGAGATGGATTTCCAGTGAACTTTTCGGCGCTCAAGTATGCCGACCGGAAGGCGGTGCACTCGGAGATTCACGATCCGGGGTCGGGCGTGCTGCGGCTTCGCGTAGACGATTTCGACGAGGTGGTAAAGGCTCTGAAGGCGCAGGGGGCGACGGTTGTATCGGCGGGCGGAGAGCCGGTGAATCTGGGGCGGAACCGCGCCGTGATCCTGCGCGCTATGGACAATTTGTTCTTGCAGGTGCTGGAGTCGGCTCCCGCGGCGGCAAAGGGTCCCGGAGGAAACTGACGGAGTGCTTCTGAGACGGTTACTCCCAGCGATCGTTTGCCTGCTCGCGAGCTTAAACATCGGGGCGATCGCACAAACAGCCCTCCGCCCGGAGTTCGACGCGGCGTCCATCAAACCATCCGCACCGGATGCCCGAGGTACCGTGATCGCCATGCCTCCTGGAGGCAGAGTCGAGATTAGCAACATGACTCTGAAGGAGATGATCGAGGATGCGTACCATATTCAGGCGTTTCAGATCTCCGGCGGGCCAAGCTGGCTGGATTCCGATCACTTCGATATCTCTGCGAAAGCCGGTGTGGATTTCAAACGCGATGACGTCCTCCTGATGTTACAGTCGCTCCTGGCGGACCGGTTCCGTCTTGTTTTCCGGCGTGAAGTCCGGACGCTTCCTGTATACGAACTGGTATTGGCACGAAAGGACGGAAAGCTCGGACCGCGGCTTATCGAAGCCAAGGAAGGCGGCTGCACGAAGCCCGATCCGATCAATCCGTTTGCAGTCGATCCCATGCGCTTATGTGGCAACTTTATGTCGGGCCCGGGCGAGTTGACCCTGGTGAGTGCCCCGATCGCCACCGCGGCGCCTTTGTTGTCACGTGTGCTCGGCCGCCCTGTACTGGACAAGACCGGCCTTACGAAGAATTTTGACATCGACGTAGAATGGAATCCCGAAAATCTGGCGATGCGATTGCCGCCAAATGTGCGACCGGGCGATTCAACTCGTCCTTCGATCTTCACCGTTTTTCGGGATCAGCTTGGCCTGACGTTCAAAGCTCAAAAAGGCCCGGTTGAGATCTTCATCATTGAACGCGTCGAAAAGCCTTCGGCAAACTGACGGGCGCGGTCGTCAGCTCTTGGTCTCGGCTTTTGGATAGGTCGGCTGCTGAGGCCAACCCGGAGGCGAGTCCTCAAAATCCTGCTGCCGCCCATAGGGTGTCGTGTCGAGCAGGCGATAGGCGTCCGTCAGCGATTCGGTGCCGCGCGCGTAGACCGAGTAGGTGTGGAATACGTCATCGTCCAAGCGGAAGAAGACGCTTAGGCCGTGCTCCTCACCCTCCATCAGAACGGGCTTGTGCATGGCTGCGGCCATCTCCTCTTTAGTCCGATAGTTGTATTCGGCGGGCGCGACCTTCGGGTCGAGCGTCACGTGAAAATCGTAGTTGAAATCGCTGCCGAATGACGAAAACCACGCGATGCCCCAACCCTTCTCCGCTTTATACGCTTCGAGCTTGGCCAGCGGGGCGCGCGAGATCACTACGAAGGTTGTGTCGCGTTTGTTCAAAAGCGAGAGGTTGCCGAGGGCGTCTATGAAACCCGTACAGCCTGAGCAGCCCTTCTCCCACGAAGGATCGAACATGAAGTGATAGACGATGAGCTGGCGGCGACCTTCGAAGAGGTCTTTAAGACTCGGCTTGCCAGTCGGACCTTCAAAGACGTAGTCCTTCTCGATCTTCACCATGGGAAGCCGGCGGCGCTCGGCGTTAATCCGGTCGTAGTGCTTGGTGAGCTCCTTTTCATCCGCCAGAAGTTTTTTCCGCTCGGCGAGCCACTGGTCTTTCGAAACGACAGGCGGGTGTGGGATTGTGCTGGTTGTCATGGAACCTCCGGGCATCTTCTGGAGAGGAGAGGTTGGACGAGACCAGTTCGTTTCGGATGTAGACTTACTGGAGATGGCTCAGATCGCCAACTCCTGGTGTGTTTTAGCTGTGCGGGATCTTGCGGTATCGACGCGCTACTACATGGATGTTCTTGGATTCCAGAAGGAAGCGATAGACGCCGCTGGATGGAGCTTCCTGACGCGCGATCATTTCCGGGTGATGCTGGGTGAATGCAGGGACGAGCGGCCGGCGGGTGAACTGGGAAATCACTCCTACTTCGCATACTGGAACGTTGAGGGCGTGGATGATCTCTTTAAGGAGTTTACGGCCAAAGGTGCGATTGTTACGTCCCAGCCAACCAACAAACCCTGGGGGCTCAGAGAATTCGGCCTCAGCACGCCGGATGGACACCGAATCGTATGCGGTGAAACGATATGAGTTGCTATTCGTATCGCAGAGCTACCATCGGGTCGGCCTTGGTCGCACGGCGCGAGGGGACGTAGCACGCGGCAATCGCTACAGCAGCCAGGATCGCTGCCACCGCGATCATGGTCATCGGATCCTGTGCGCCGACGCCAAACAGCAGACTCTTCATCTGCCGGGTCACGGCAAGGGAACCGGCCAGCCCGATGGCCAGACCGATTCCCGTCAGCGCCAACCCGCGTATCAGCACCAGGCTGAGCAGACTCCGTTGAGATGCGCCCAGAGCGGCGCGGATTCCTAATTCGTGGGTCCGCTGCTCCACTGAATACGAGATCACGCCGTAGATGCCCAGCGCCGCCAGCAGTAGCGCGACGGCCGCGAAAATTCCCAGAAGCGTCGCCTGCAGCCGATTGCCAACCAGCGCCTGATCCTTGATTTGGTCCACGGTTCGAAAGTCTCCCAGCGGCTGGTCCTTGCCGACGCTATGAATCGCCGCACGAATGGCGTTAGGCAGCGTCAGCGGGTCGAGCTTCGCGCGGACGATCAGCGTCATGCCGTAGACCGGTGTTTGTTCGTTCGAAACGTACACGCCGGCACTTTGCTCGTCTCTGGGACCACCGATCTTCTCGCTTGCCACCACGCCCACAACTTCCCACGAAAGGTCGTTACCCAACGCGGTCTTGCCCGGAACGATTTCCTGGATCAGAATGTGCTGCCCGATCGGATCCGCATTCGGGAAAAATCTCTTCGCCAGGCGGTCATTCATCACCAGAGCAGGTGTTGCGCCTTTGACGTCGCGATCTGACAGCGCCCGTCCCTTAATCAGCTTCAACCGCATGGCTGTGAAATAGGACGGACTCACGACCTTGTAGAATCCTCCGTCGCGATTGGAAACGTCCACGATGGGCCGGCCGACCACCTGCATAGGCATGCCGTAACAAGATCCCTGCATGGGAGGAGCGCAGGAAAGCGCGGTCTCGACGACTCCAGGTACGGCCTCGACGGCGGTACGAATCTCGTGCAGATAGGCATTGAGCTGCTTAGGATCGGGGAATCGCTTCAACGCGATGGGCACGGGGACCGTCACGGTGTTGGTCGCATCAAATCCACTTTCGGCGTTCATGAGCCCGAAGAAAGTGCGCATCATCAATCCGGAACCGACCAGCAGAATGAACGCCAGCGATACCTCGGCGATTACGAGAAGATCACGCAACCTGCGCCTGGAGCCTCCTGAGCTAGCTCCGCGGCCGCCATCCTTCATCACGCTGGCTAATTTCGGAGAGGTGACTTGCATCGCGGGAGCCAGTCCAAACAACACGCCAGTGAAGATCGCAATCGCCATAGCGAACAGGAGCACGCGAGAGTCCATGGCGACGTTGATTTCCCGCGCGAAGGTGAACGGCGGAAGCTGTGACTGCAGCCATTTCAACGTTCCGTAACCAAACAATATTCCCAAGAAGCCGCCGAAGATGGAGAGCAGCACAGTCTCCGTCAAGAACTGTCGGATCAATTGCCATCGGCGCGCGCCTAGCGATGCGCGAACAGCTACTTCACGTTCCCGTGAAACTCCCCTGACCAGCGCCAGATTTGCCAGATTCGCGCATCCAATCAGCAACACCATGCCGGTCGCGATCAACAGCACCATCAGGGCTTGGCGAAGGTCCGGGGCAACAAGCGTATCGGCGTAGCGTTCCACAACCACGCCCCAGCCTTTATTCGAATCGGGAAAATCATGCTCGATGCGTTTGCCGATCGCGTCCATGTTGGCTTTGGCCTGTTGCAGGCTGACGCCGGACTTGAGCTTCCCATACGAAGTCAGCCAGTGGAAATTGCGGGTCATGTTGGATTGCTCGAATGCCAGCGGGCGCCAGATTTGGTTGGCCGCGCGATCGAATGCGCCGCCCGCGGGCAACACGCCGACGACCTGGTAGGACTCGTTATCCAACAGGATGCTTTTGTTGACGATGTTGGGATCGGAACCGAACTGGGTCACCCACAATGCGTTACTCAGAATGACGATCTTTTCTTTGCCGAGCTGGTCTTCTCCGGGAAGGAACGTCCGGCCGAGGGCGGCCTTGATGCCGTAAATGTCGAAGTATCGCGCCGAAACCCGCCCGCCCCGCAACTGAATGGGCTCGCTAACGCCGCCGAGTGTCGCCCCGCCGCCGCTTTGCGCCGCCATGAAATCGAACACCGTATTGTCGTTATGCCAGTCGAGATAGTTGAGCGTCGAAATCCCATTACGCTCGCCCTGCGGAGGTTTTTCCAGCACACGCATGATGCGGTCGGCGTCAGGATAAGGCAGGGGCTTGAGGAGCACGCCATCGACAAAGCTGAAGATCGCGGTGTTCGCGCCGATGCCCAGGGCCAGGGTTAGAATCGCAACCGCAGTGAATCCCGGGCTGCTTCGCAGCGTCCGGAGGGCGTATCGCAAGTCTTGCGCAAATGGTGACGCCAATGGTGACAAAGCACACCTCCTTCACCGCGTAGTTGTTAGTACCTCGAGCCGAGCCAAAGGTTACAACTATCGGGTATAGACGTCGGAAGGTGTCACTTTGTTCGAGGATTTTAGCGAGAAACGCCTTGAAAGGATCCGGTTTCCCGTACCCCAATGCGATTGCGCTCCGTTCGAGTCCAACGATAAATCTGCTGCCGCTCGCCGTCCGTAAGCCGGGCTTCAGGATGGAGCAATAAATAGCGCTGGACCGGCATCTCGCGGTTTCTGACCGCACTTCCTATCTCGCTCAATAAACGAAGGCGGTCGTCGGGCGAATAATCCTGCCAGCGCGACAGGTTCATGTGTATTCGGGCCTGTTGCACGTCGCGCGCGAGCAGCCAGGAAGCCGGTGCGACATGGCTATACCAGGGCCACACGGTTTGTTGCGAATGGCAGTTCTGGCAGGCTCGCTGCACCAGAGCAAGAGTTTCCGGGTCGATCTGGGCGTCGCGCAGAATGACCTGGCCGTTGTCGGCACTGCCGGGCGCCCCAAACGGATGAATGAGCGAACCCCCCACCGCGACGATGGCGGCTGCCACAATACCGATAAGAGCCTTTTTCATTTGCGCGACAACCCCCGTAAGTAGTCGATGATGTTTGCTCGATCCGCGGGATCGTTCAGCCGAAATGCCATGTCGTTGCCGGGTATAACCGATTCGGTATCGGTGAGCCAGCGATCTAGCGTGGATTCATCCCAGGTGACCGATATAGTCTTCATCGCGTCGGAATAAGTAAACTGAGGATCCTTTCCCGCGCGACGTCCGTAAACCCCGCGGAGGGGCGGTCCGACTTTGATCTTGTCGAGCGAGTGGCAGCCGGTGCACCGTTTTTCAAAGGCGTCGCGGCCGCGGTCCACGTCTTTGCCCGAGGCCGCGATCACCAGGATCGTGCAGATGACACCGAAAAGGATTGTTAGCGTAGTTCTTAATATCGGATGCATATTAGGCTGCGCTCAGCGGGGAATCGACGACAGCCAGGCGGTGCGATCCAGCCATGAAATCGACGCTGCGAATTCCGAGCACCTGCCGAAGCTGTTCCGCGGGAACCTTCATCGGGCCGGCGGACGCAGCAGTTCCCGGCGCGGGTTGCGGAAAGGCCGTGGACATTGCGGAATGGAACGTCACGTTTCCTTCCACCTTCTGCATCACTTGGTGGATGTGCCCGTTGAGCACCGTGACTGAACCGAATCGTTTTAGAAGATCGAGGGCTTGCGCGCTGTCCTTAGTGGCCCACCCCCATTCGGGGTAGGCCGCCCATAGGGGAATGTGCGCGAAGACCACGATCGGTGTGCTGGCGCCAAGTTTCGCGACATCGCTCTTGAGCCAAGCCATTTGCTGGTCGCCAATCGAGCCCATGCCTTCCAGTTGCGAGGCATTGTTCAAGCCGATGAAGTGGACTCCTTTGTGATCGAAGCTTTGCCAGCCCCGCCCCATGGAACCCCTGCCGAAACGCTCCATGTATTGTTTGCCGTCATCGCCCAGCAAGTCATGCTCGCCGGGGACGAAAAACATTTGCTTCTGATGCAATTCAGCACGTAGCTGGTCCAAAGTGTCGAACTCGGCGGCCTTGGCCAGGTGCGATAGATCCCCGGTATGCAGGATGAAATCCGGCTGCTTCTCCAGCGCATTGATCTTATCCACAGCCGCCTGGAAGGTAGCGGTAACGTCGGGATTGGCGGCTTTGTCGAATCCGATGTGGCTGTCACTGATCTGGACAAAGGCGAAGTCTTCGGCGTTCGGTTTAGGGGCGCCCAGCAGGCGGGACGTCGGCACGCCCGCTGCAAAGCTCCAGACCACACCTGCTCCAGCCCACTGCATGCATTTCAGGAAGCCGCGCCGGTCGATGTCTTTCTCGATCAAACTTCTTATTTCGCTCATGATGATTGCCTTGTCATTACCTTTCTGCGGCGGCGTGTTTGCCGCCTTCACCTGAGGAGACTGACCGCACTGCGAACTTATTCCTGGATTTGCGCTCGGGAATAAATCTGAATCGGATCGCGTCTATGCGGTAAGGCAGGCCTTTTATGAGCGCTTCGACTACGAGAAACTGGAAACAACTTCTGCTTCGGAAAGGATACTGTGGATACCAAGGTCAGGTTCTTCGAGCTGACCATGTGGCCGCATATGCGAGCCGCATATAACCTGGCGCGCTGGCTGGTGCGCAATGACCAGGACGCCGAAGACGTTGTTCAGGAGTCGTTCTTGAAGGCATTCAAGGCGCAAGAAAGCTTTCGCGGGAGTGAAGCCAAGACCTGGATGTTAGCCATCGTCCGGAATACGGCCATGGATTTCCGGCGACGTTTAAAAGCCGGCCCAGCGGCGCCTATAGGAGACGAGAGACACGAGCCAGAAGACGATTCGCCGGATCCGGAAAGCGCGTTGATCGCAGAATCACGGCGGGAACAAGTACGCCACGCGATTTCGCATCTGGCGGAGGAATTTCGCGAAGTGATCGTGTTGCGCGAAATAGAAGGCCTGGCTTACAAGGAGATCGCAGCCGTGTTGGGCATCCCCATGGGAACCGTTATGTCGAGGTTATCGCGGGCGCGCAATTTGTTGTTAGTGGAATTGGGCGGCGTGAAGGAGGTGCAGCATGACCTGCCGTGAAGCTGGCCCATTGCTGCACGCCCGGCTGGACAATGAGCTGGATATGGCAAGCTCGGCCAGCGTCGATGTGCATCTGTCGGATTGCCGCGTGTGTGCTGCACAATACCAGGCACTTCAAAACCTGCATGAGGAACTCGTGTCGTCGGATCTGGCGTATGCGCCAGGCATCGCGCTGGAGAGGAAGCTTGCGGATCGGTTTCTAGGGGAGGAGAAGTCGCCACGTCGCTTGTGGAACTGGAGTTGGCCAAGCGCGTCGGTTATGGCCGCCGTCGCGATCGCCGCGGTAGTGCTGATTGCGTTTCTACCTATGCTGCGGGTCAGCAACACGGACACTCTGAGCGCCGAGATTCTGGATAATCACCTGCGGGCTCTCCAGGCGGTACATCCCGTGGACGTTCCTAGTTCGGATCAGCACACGGTGAAGCCCTGGTTTCAGGGCAAGACCAGTTTCTCACCGCCGGTTCCGGATCTGACCCAGGACGGCTTTATCCTGATCGGAGGCCGGTTAGAGGTGATTCATCAGCAGCCTGCCGCGGCGATCGTCTACCGCAGAAGGCAGCACGTCATCGATCTGTACGTATCGCCCTCTACCGACACGGATTCCAAAATCGAGCTCCATGAACTGGGCGGTTATCATCTGCTCCACTGGACGCAAAACAACATGAGCTACTGGGCAGTGTCGGACGTGGACGCGGCAGACCTGCGGACGTTCGCAGATCTGATTCGCGCCAGATGAGCTAACTTTCGTAATTCGCGCATGCGCGTGTGACCAGACCGGCGGAGTTAAAAAAGAACACTTCGGCGGCGAGCTGTCCGCCCGCGCGCCGATAGTGCAAGACCACCGAATCGATTCCATGCATGACGGCCAGCAATTCGAAGTGTAAATCGGGGATGCGGGCCAGAGCAGTGGCCCAATAGGAGCCCACGGCTGCCTTGCCTACCAGCCTGCCGGTGGGCTCGCCCGCGATCTGGACGATCTTCGGCGAAGTCATCTCGAAGTCCTCGGTGTAGTGGGACAAGACGCGCGGAAGATCATGCGCGTTCCAGGCAGCGATCCACTCGGACGCGAAATCAGCCGCGAAGTTGCCGTCCATAGCTTCTGTTAAAACTCGCCATGGACTGCGCGAACCGCCTCATCTAACCCAGCTCGCCGGACCACAATCGCGATGGTCAGCTCATTAGAACCCTGCGCGATGGCGATGATGTTCACGTCGCGGCGGGAAATCGCGGTAAATATTCGGCCAGCGAGGCCCGGAGTCCCGCGCATGCCCTCACCGACTACTGCGATCAATCCCACGTCGGTGTCCACTTCAATCGGCTTGAGGTAGCCGTGGGTCAATTCGAGGGCGAGGTCTTCTTCCAGGAATTCGGTGGCGCGCTCCAGTTCAGACTGGCGGACCAGGAAGCAAAAACTTTGGCGATAACTGGAACTGGTGAACGCCAGAATCTCCACGTTGGCCCGAGCCAGTCCATCAAGAGCCCGCGCCATCACCTTTGTTCCGCTGACTGCCGAGCTGGCAGGCTCCATCGAGACCAGCGCGACATCGGTCATGGAAGTGACGGCATGCGGGCCGTGACCCGCGTCCACTTGCGGCAGGATTCGAGTGCCGGGTTTTTCGGGCGCGAAGCTGTTCTTGCTCCAGACGGGAATCCCACGCTCGGCCAGCGGCGCGAGCGTGCGGGGATGCAGAACTTTGGCTCCGTTGTAAGCCAGCTCAGCAGCTTCCGCGTAGGTGATTTCCGGAAGAACGCGCGCATCCGAAACCAGGCGCGGATCGCCGCTCATGATTCCATCCACGTCGGTCCAGATCCATAATTCCCCGGCGTCCAATGCTGAAGCCAGGATCGATGCCGAGAAATCGGATCCGCCTCGCCCGAGGGTAGTCGGGCGGCCATCGAGCGTAGATGCGTTGAATCCGGTAACGATAGGAACGTCGCCACGGTCGAGAATTGGCCCGAGCACTCCATTGGTCCGCACTCGAGTCGGCTCCATCAAAGGTGTGGCGTTGCCGAACACCGCATCGGTGGCGATAAGCTCGGCGGCGTTCACCGCGACCGCAGGAATACCTTGTGCTTCCATGTGGCGGGCCATGAGGAATGCCGACAGGCGTTCGCCCACAGCAATGGCTTCATCCACCGAACGCGGCGGACGCTCGCCCAGCATCATCACGCCTTTCGCAATGCGCGCAAATTCCGTGATGAGGGCGTCGAGACCGGCGATTGCCTCATCCTGTTTCTCCTTTGGCAAGAGGCCGCAGCAGGCTTCGCGATGCTTCGCCGATAGTTTTTCGAGATTGGCGTTCAGGTCGGCCTGATCGCCGGCCTCGGCTTTCCGCAGCGAGTCGAGCAGAAGATCGGTGACTTTGGACATCGCC
>Ga0207674_10004582_pt1 | contig 16589 bp, 14 predicted proteins | sample KBSCornC72_FD_184303 | JGI IMG/M metagenome (GOLD analysis project Ga0207674, IMG submission 184303) | Corn rhizosphere microbial communities from Kellogg Biological Station, Michigan, USA - KBS Corn C7-2 (SPAdes) (version 2) | ecosystem: Host-associated > Plants > Roots > Rhizosphere > Soil ... | reverse complement strand
AGACCGGTGTTGCCGGCGGTGGCTTCGATGATGGTTCCGCCGGGCTCCAGCTTGCCGTCGCGCGCTGCGGCTTCGATCATCGATAGGCCGATGCGGTCCTTGATCGAGCCGGCCGGGTTCTGGTTCTCGAGCTTGACGAACAGGCGGGACGACCCGGTTTCGAAGCGGGTGATCTCGAGCATCGGCGTGTTGCCGATGAGCTCCAGCAGGTTTCTGGCGGGCATAGCGAGGTTCCGCGTCGGGCGAGGGGCAGGGAGAGCCGGATTAGACCCCTGAGGCGGGCGTCAGTTTACCGCGACACAGCGCTACCGTCCCAGTTAGCGGTCGAGGGTGAACAGCAAAACCGCATTGGGAGTCGGGCTGCCGGAGATCTGGATCCAATAATCGATGTCCGGTTCGAGCCGGAACGCCACGCTCTTGTGCAGCTGGTCGCAGCCGGGCTGCATCGCGAACTTGGTCGACTTCACGACGCCGCCGGGGCCGACGATATCGATCCACAGCCGCTGGTCGGTCGAGATGCGGTAGGTGCTGGTGCGCGGCAGGCGAAGCTTCAGCAGCCCGGCGTACGTGTCGGCTCCATGCGCGCGTCCGGGCTCAGCGAGCAACTTCACGTCAGCGACTGGCCTGAGCGTGAGATCGAGGCGCCGGTCGAGCGGCGCGTACTTCGCCCCCTGGTCGATCGCAGCGAGGGCGTCTGCTGCAATCGGCGTCGCTCGCAACAGATTGAGCTCTCGCGACATGTTCCACGGAAAGGCGTCGCAGCCGCCGTCTGCGTGTTGATGTTGCGAATGGTCCTCGGCAGCGTACGCGACGGTGCAACCGAGCCAAAGGAAAAACGTTATGAGCAGTTTCATGGGAGCCTCGTGCAAGCCCTATGGTAGGCGATCCCATGGTCGAGGCTCAACAACGGCAACGCGATCAGAACCGCCAGCTCGCTCCTGCCAGCGCGGCCCAGTCCGCAGTGAGCTGAACGCCATTCACGTACTGATACAGCGGCAGTTGGACGAAGCCGTAGAGCTGCAGACTGCGCGTGACCGCGAAGCTCACGCCGGGCGTAAAGAACAGATACTTGCCGCCGCTGTCTTCGGGCTCGGCATTGGCGCCGTGCTCACGCTCCTTCAGCACCGCATTGAGCTGCGCCTGCAGCGCAAAGCGTGAGGTGAGCGGGTAGCGATAGCCGAGATCCATGAAGAACCGGTCGCCGGGCCGGTAGTCGTCGCGACTGTCTGTCGCGCTCTCGTAGCGTGCCTGCACGAACACCGAGCTGGAGTTCGCGAACAGGCGGTTGTAAAACACGCCGGCGAGCAGGTCGGTGGTCCCGGTTCCAGGCTGCAGCATGCGCTCAGCCACTTCTCCTTCGTCGTTGGCCACGTCGAATTTCCCGGTCGGAAGCTTGATGCCGAGCGAGAATCCGATCGAGCTCGGCGCCTCGCCGTGCAGCGGGAGCTGATAGCGGCCCAGCACGCGCGCATCCCCGATCTCCGTGAAGTGCCACGACTCCGGCAGCTGTTCGCCGTTGTGGTTGTGGATGTGCTCGTGATCGCGGCTGATGAGCGGCACGATCGCGCTCACACCCCAGCGAGCGTTGAAGTTGTAGTCGAGCTGGCCGATCCAGTTGCGGTTGATCGTGCGCACTTCATCATCGTGCTGCGGCACCTCGCCGACCCCGACCTTCTCCGCACCATGCCGCGGCTGGTCCTGATCGATGAACTCGTAGCGCAGGTCCACCTTGCCGCCGGCTTCGGTCCATTCGCCCTGGCTGGCCCAGTCGGTGTTCACCGCGCAGAACGCACTGCCGCAGCCAGCATTGCCAGCTAGCGGATAGGCCATCGCAAGCGCGATGCCAAACGCCAGCAGTCCGTGTCGCATCATTCGTCTCCGTTTGTTGGTGTGATCGGAACGAGAGATTAGCCTCGCAAGCTGTGCGCAAGAATGCGACTAAATGTCGCAGGCGGAACGCTTGGACATTGCACGCGGTATGAGGTGTGTAGCCGACGGAACTACAAGAGACGGCCGCAGTGACACCCTAGCGGGCTACACGAATGAACGCGGCACCTTGTTGCAACCGGTCGACAGGCCTTCGGGCTGCACCGCTCGCACGGGGAAAACGCGCCGGTGCGAAGGCAAGGGCACATTCATTCCCGGCATCGGCAGCGGCAACGGCGATATCGCGTTCTTCTTCGGGCGCACAGGCTTCTAGCGTCCTGAGGCACCAATTGGCTCAGCGGGCCGGATGCTTGGCCAGCTTTCTCTGCAGCGTGCGGCGGTGCATTTTCAAGCTGCGGGCCGTGGCCGAGACGTTGCCGCTGTTCTCCCCGAGGACGCGCTGAATGTGCTCCCACTCGAGGCGGTCCACCGACAACGGCTGAGGCGCGAGCGCCGCGTGAGGGTCTCCTGTTTCGCGTCCGAACGCCGCGACGACCGCGTCGGCATCCACCGGCTTGGCCAGATAGTGGGTGGCGCCTAGCTTGATCGCTTCGACCGCGGTCGCGACGCTCGCGTATCCGGTCAACACGACGATGCGCATGTGCTCGGACAGCGCTCTCAATCGCGGGATCAAGGTCAATCCGGACTTTCCCAGCATCTTGAGATCGACGATCGCGTACGCCGGTGTCTCGATGCGCATCGATGCCAGCGCAGCATCGACGTCGTGAGCCAGAGCCACGCGGAACCCGCGCCGCGCAAGCGCCCGTCGCATCGCTTCGCAGAACGTGGGATCGTCGTCTACCAACAGCAGAGCGGGCGCGTCCGTCACGTAGCGCCTCCGGCTACGGCACCGCTCGTCTGCTCGGGCGTCAGCGCACGCAGCGGCAGATCGAGCAACGTCGATACACCGCCGCCACTGCGCGCCTGCAACCTCAACTGCCCCCCGAGCCGCTCGAGCGTCGCGCGTGCGAGCAGCAAGCCAATGCCGTTACCCTCGCCCGCTGGCTTGGTGCTGAAGAACCCTCGTCCGACACGGTGCTCGGCTTCGCGGCTGAGGCCTGGACCGCGGTCGTGGATCTCGAGGCGCAAACGCTCGCGATCCCAGCTGCAATCGAGCTCGACATCGGCGGGCGATGCGTCCGCAGCGTTGTTGAGCAGACTTACGATCGCTTGGCGCAACGTCTGCTCCGTGACGATGCACGGCGCGGGCGCGGGACCGGTCAAGCGCTCGGTCAAGCTGACGGCCGGCCGGATCAGTCGCCAGCGCTCGAGCGTCTCCTGCAGGAATTGGTCGATGGGCTGCGCACCGCCGCCTTCTGCGCGGGCCTGTCCGGCGGCGGCCACCATGCGCGTGATCGTGACCTTGCATGCTTCCACCTGACTCGTGAGGGTCGCGATGTCTGCAGCGAGCTCGGAATCGTGCGCACATCCCTTGCGCATCTCGCCGAGAACGACTGCCATGGTCGACAGGGGCGTTCCCAGCTCGTGCGCCGCGCCGGCCGCGAGCGTGCCGAGCGCAACGATGCGCTCATTACGCAGCGCGAGCTCCTTGTGGCGTGTGAGCTCGGTATCACGCAGCCGGATGGCCTCTGCCATGCGCTCGACGAAGAACGCGATGACTCCGGCACTCAGAACGAAGTTCACCCACATGCCGACCAGGTGGATCCGAAAAGCCGGACCACTGTGTCCGACATGCGCATCGTCGAGTGGGAGATTGAAGACGAACAGTAGCGCATAACAGGTGATCGTCACCCCCGCCATCGCCCACGCGTAACCGCTCGACAACGTCGTGGCTGCGATGACCAGCGGTAGTAGATAGAGCGAGACGAACGGGTTCGTGGAGCCGCCGCTCAGATAAAGCAACGCGGACAGCGCGCCCACGTCGAACAGCAGTTGGAAGAACACCTCGCGCTCGTGAATCTCGGCGATACGTCGCAAGCGCCGGAACGTCACAAAGTTGAGGACAACCAGCATCAAGAGGATGCCTAGCATCCAGGGGAAGGGCAGAGTGATGTCCAGCGCGAGTCTTGCGACGCCCAAGGCGATGACGAGCGCTAACACGAGCACGCTGCGCAGCAGCACGAGCCGCCGCAGGAGGTCTCTCGCGGGCGTCGCTCCCAGAACATTCGCTGTAAGCGAGTTTGGCATGGTTAGATTCTAACGCCACCAATGTTTGCAGTGGCGCGTCGCTCAGTCGCACGACTTAACACGGTTGATGCGGCGCAACGAAGTGGTGGGGAGCACTGGATGCTTACAATAAGAAATACTGTCTCTAATGATGAAACATTGCTACGAATGTTGTAATCTTCCCAGCCGATCGCTGAACGGGACAGCGTCGATCCAAATCGTCTCGTGCCGCTCTGCAAGGCAACGGACGCCGCAAACAGTAGCTCCCGACTATTCGTATACCGCCTGGAGGAGAATTACAATGGAATTAAAAAGACGCGCATTCCTGACAGCGACGGCCGCGACCACGGCTGCCGTTGCAACCAACGCCTTCGGCCTGGACAAGTTCGGCAGAGACCGCGACTGGACCGGCAATACGCCCGTGACTTATCCGGAGCCTGCATTCGAAGTACTGGACAAGCGCTTCACGGGACGGCAAGGCAACGCAACGCTACAACGCATTTGGCATGGCATGGGTAACGACGCCGCGCTGTGGTGCGAAGGGCCCGCATGGTTCGGGGACTGGGGTTGCCTGCTGTGGAGCGACATTCCGAATCATCGCGTGCTGCGCTGGTCCGAGGACGACGGGCACGTGAGCGTGTATCAGACGGAGTCCGGCTATTCGAACGGCCACACGCGCGACAACGAAGGCCGCCTGATTGCATGCGAGCACGACACGCGTCGCGTGCGCCGCCGCGAGCACGACGGCAGCTGGACCATACTGATCGATAACTTCGGCGGCAAGAAGCTCAACGCGCCCAACGACGCGGCGGTCCATCCCGACGGCTCGATCTGGTTCACGGATCCGGGCTATGGGATTCTGGGGCCGTACGAAGGGCACAAGGCCGAGTTCGAGTTGCCCACGCGCGTCTATCGCCTGGATCCGAGTGGCAAGGCGACGGTGCTGGTCGAGTCGATGAAGCGCCCGAACGGCATCTGCTTCTCACCCGACTTCAAGAAAGTTTACGTCGTCGATACCGGCGCGACCGACGGTCCGCAATATCCGGCGAACATCATGGTGTTCGACGTGACCGGCAACGGAACTGGGGTCGCCAACGGCAAGCAGTTCGCGGACTTCAGGCCCGGGTTCACGGACGGCATCCGCTGCGACACCGATGGCAACGTCTGGTGCGGCTGGGGCTGGGGTGGTCCGGACACGAACGGTGTACGCGTGCACGCGCCGACCGGCGAAGCGATCGCGTTCCTGCATACACCGGAAGTTATTTCCAACCTGGTGTTCGGTGGCACCAAGCGCAACCGGCTATTCATGACCGGCAGCACGTCGATCTACGCGATCTACGTCAATGCGGTCGGTCACGCGCTAACCTAGAGAGCTGTGTAAGTTTGCCGAAAGCCCGCATGCATCTGCATGCGGGCTTTCTGTTCTCTCCGTGGCGCGAGCTTTGATGTCGACGTCAGCCTGCAACTGCTGTGCGCAGCGGTAGCTGAGACCGCAGCAGTCGGCTGAACTCCTCGGCGGGCAGCGGTCTTCCCGATAGATAGCCCTGAATCTCGTCGCAGCCGTGCTCCTGCAGGAACGCGAGCTGCTCCTTGGTCTCCACGCCTTCGGCCGTGACCTTGATGCGCAGGTTGCGCGCCATCGCCAGTATCGCGAGAGTGATCGCGACGTCGTCGGCATCGTCGGGCACATCCTGTATGAATGAACGGTCGATCTTCAATGTCTCCACCGGGAAGCGCTTGAGATAGGCGAGCGACGAATATCCCGTGCCGAAGTCATCGATCGCGAGATGGATGCCGAGCGCGGTCAGCTCGTTCAGCATGCGTACGGTCTGCTCAGGATCGTGCATCAGCATGCTCTCGGTAATCTCGAGCTCGAGAAGATCGGGTTCGAGCCTGGTTCGCTCGAGCACTTCTTGCACCTCTGCGACCAGAGTCTCGTTCCTGAACTGCCGGCTGGAGATGTTCACGGCGACGCGGACTTTCGGCAGACCGCTCGTGTGCCACGCACGACCTTGCGCACACGCGGTACGTAGAACCCACGATCCGATCGGTACGATCAAACCGGTCTCTTCGGCGAGCGGAATGAACTGCATCGGTGAAACCAGGCCCATCTCGGGATGCTGCCAGCGGATCAGCGCCTCGGCGCCGACGATTCCCTGGCCGCGTGCGCCCACTTTCGGCTGGAAGTGCAGCAGGAATTCACCGCGTTCCAGCGCACGCCGCAGATTCGACTCCAGCGTCAGCCGCTCGAACGTATGCACGTTCATCTGCGGAGAGTAGTACTGGAAGTTGTTCTTGCCGTTCTCCTTGGCACGGTACATCGCGATGTCCGCGGCTTTGAGCAGGGCGGCAGCATCCTGCCCGTCGTCGGGGAAAGTACTGATCCCGACGCTCGCAGTCACCACCAACTCCTGGCTGCCGATGAGCAGCGGCCGTGCGAGTGAGTCCAGAATGCGCCGCGCTACCGTGACGACGTCGTTAGGCGAGCCGAACTCTTCAAGCAGTGCGACGAACTCGTCGCCGCCCCAGCGCGACACCACGTCGGACTCGCGTACGCAGCGGAACAGGCGCCGAGCCACTTCGACCAGAAGGCGATCGCCGGCATCGTGGCCGAGCGTATCGTTGATGTTCTTGAAGCGATCCAGATCGATGAACAGCACTGCAAGCCTGCGCCCATGGCGTTGGGCTTGGCGGACGGTGTGCGCGATGTGTTCCTGGAATGAGCTGCGGTTCATGAGGCCGGTCAGCTCGTCGTTGTGGGCGAGGTAACGGATGCGCTCTTCGGCCTCGCGCTGTATCGTGATGTCCCGGCCGGCGCCGCGGTACCCCGCGAAGCTGCGATCGGCGCGGAACACCGGTCTGCCGCTGATACTGACCCAGCGCAGTTGGTCCTTGTGACGCACGCGATAGACGAAGTCCGTGAACGGCTCGTGCGCCTCGAGAATGCGTCGATGCTCCTGCCACTGCTCCGCAGAGAGGCCTTCGATGTAGCGCAGCTCCCAGCGCCTCTTGCCGATGGCTTCCTTCGCGTCGTCGAACAGCCGCTGGTTCGCGCCGCCGGAAATGTACGTGAAGCGCAGACTTTCGTCCTGCTCCCAAAACCAGTCGGACGACAGCTCGGCGAGGCTGCGGAAGCGCTCGCGGCTCTCGGCGAGATCGCTCAACGCACGCTCCCGCTCGGTTGCCGCGCGCGTCTCCGTCATCGCGAGCGACAGATAGCCGGCCACCTCGGCAACCATCGCTGCATCATCGTCGCTCCAGGGTCGAGGAGAAGCGGAGCCGACCACCAGCACGCCAAGCAATGCCGACGGGCTCGCCAGCGGGCCGAAGAGACCCGCACGGATCGAAAGCGCGCCAAACACTCCGGGCAATGGTGCCTGCTCGTTGCCTTCCATGACATCCCCAATCCGCACGGTGGTGCCGCCCCTGAGCTCCGTAACCAGCGGTGGCGTGCTCTCGAGATCGGCTTGCCGGCCCCGCATGCTCGCTTCGCCCGGCAGGCAATGCACGCGGACCAGCGTGACCTGCGTCTCACCGGTGAGCGCTGCGAAGCAGGCGCGTGTATCCGGAAACCGCGAGGCCAGGCGATCGAGCACCGAGTCGAGCAATGACTCGAACGGTATGCCCGCGGTGATGCCGGCGGAGATTTCGTTCAGCAGCTCCAGGCGCCGCTGACGAGCGTAGACGGCGCGCTCCCACGAGGCGTACTGTGAAGAGAGATTCCGATAGATCCACACGCTGCTCAGCACCAGCAGCGAAAGCAGCGCGAGCGGCACTTGCACGCGCTCGATCCACGCTGCCCAGACTGCCGTGCGCGGAACGCCGACAAAAGCCGTTATCGGATAACTGTCGAGGCGCCGGTACGAATACAGGCGGTAACGCGCATCGAGCAGATCGGGACCTTCCATGTGACCGCGCAGCGGCGCGGCTCTGTCAATGGCGGCGTGGAACATCTCGCCGGGCAGACTCTGCTCGTAGGTGCGCGCCTCCGTGTCGAGCGTCGGATACACGCTCTGCAGGTAGTTGTCGCTGCGGACGAGTCCGATGACGCCATCCGGGGGCAGCTCGAGGTTGTTCCAGATCGCCTGCTGATTCTCCAGCGGGATCACGGCGGAGAGGATGAACTGATTGCGCCCCGCGCTATCACGGACGGTTTGCCGCAGCGGGATGATGCGCCCTTTCCCGAGGATCGCCGGGACCGGGCGTCCGATGCTGAGACCCAGTATGCCCAATGCTGTCTGCATGTCTTCCTCCCAGTGCGGCAGACTCTTGGCCGACGGCAGCGGAGCGCCAGGCGGCCTGGCGCTGGACAGCAGCCATTCGCCGTCCAATCCGAAGATGTTCACGCGGCTGCCCGAGGCGGCTTCCCGGCGATACCGATCAACCATCGCATGGGCTTCGGCGAGGTTCGTCAGACCGTCGCGCGCGAGCATGTTCTGTCCGAGCGTGCGCAGCCCGACGCCGAACTGATCGAAGAAGAAGTTCGAGGAGCGCGCCGCGAAGTGCGCCAGCTTGTCGAGCTGAGCGAGCTGGTCGGCTTTCGCAGTGAACCACGCGTATACGCAATAGCCGCCGGTGGCCAGGACGCCGAGCATCGTCAACAGCGCGAGGGCGGAGGCGAAGCGGCGTCTGCTGTGGCGTCCGTCGGGATCGGACATGCTCGGGCGGTCTCGATTGGTGGGCCGAAGGCCGCCAAACGGGCGGGCGGATGGCTTGTTATCGGCCGCCGCCGAGCGAATTTGAGCCTGTCACGGAGGTGTGGTCCAATGACGGCAGGCTACCTGGACCTTTGCCCGGCGCCGGAGATACACGCCGGGTTGCCGCGCTCCTCAGAGTTGCGCTGGAGCGACCTCTCCGCGGTCGATTGTGAACAGCGTGTCGAGCATTTCACGCGAGTGCGACAGGTCGGACTCGGTCAGCAGGATCGACAGCCCTTCGCGCTTGAGGCCGGCGATCACTTCCGCGAGGCGCCGCGCCAACACGGGCGCAACGCCTTCGAACGGCTCGTCGAGCAGCAACATCTTGGTCCCGCACATGAGCGCGCGCGCGAGCGCCACGAGCTTCTGCTGACCGCCCGAGAGCTGCATCGCCTTGCGGTCGGCAAAGGCTTTCACTTCAGGAATCATGTCGTAGACCTTCGCAAGACGCGTGGCCGTTTCGGCTGCCGAGGCCGCCCACGCTGGAATCAGCACGTTCTCCTCGACCGTCAGTGTCGGAACCAGGCGACGGTCCTCGGGCATGTAACCGATGCCGGCGCGTGCGCGCATGTGCGTGGGCATCGTGTCGAGCGTGCTGCCGTCGAAATGGATCGAGCCGTTGCGAGCCGCGAGGATTCCCATGATCGAGCGCATCAGCGTCGTCTTGCCCGCGCCGTTGCGTCCGATCAGTCCGGCGAACTTTGCCGACGGTACCTCGAGACTGACGTTGCGCAGAATCCCGACCGGGCCGATCGCGACGTCGAGGCCTTCAATGCGCAGCACTGCTCGCCTCCTTGTGTAACTGCTCTCCGATCACGTAGCGGCGCACCTCGGCATCCGCTAGGACAGTGAGCGGATCGCCGTCCGCGATGATCCGGCCCTCGTAGAATGCCAGGATGCGATGCGTGTAGCGGCTCACGATGTCCATGTCGTGCTCGACGAACAGCACCGTTACGCCCTCGGTCTTCAACGCGCTCATGACCATGTCCATCAGGCGGAACTTTTCGTCGGCGGAGACTCCGCTGGTCGGCTCGTCGAGCAGCAGCAGTCTGGGACGCGCGGCTACTGCCATCGCGATGTCCAGCAGCTTGCGCACGCCTTCGGGCAGCAGTCCAGCGGTCTGCGTTCGATAGCCCGCGAGGTTGAAGCGCTCGATCAGCTGTTCGACCTGGGTGTGCTCGTTGCTGCCCGTGCCGGCCGCGGTTTTTACGGAGCGCGAGGCGATGCCGACACCGACCAGCAGGTTGTCGTGCACAGACAGTGTGTTGAACAGTTGCGGAATCTGAAACGAGCGGGAGATGCCCAAGCGCGTGACTGCTCGCGGCTGCAGCCCGGTGATGTCGCGGCCCTCGTAGAGGACCTGGCCCGACGTCGGCGTCAGATAGCCCGTTACCATGTTGATGAACGTGGTCTTGCCTGCGCCGTTGCTGCCGATCAGACCGACGACGCTGTCCTGCTCGATCGATGCATTGATGTTCGACGCGGCTGTAACCGCTCCGAAGCTTTTGTTGAGGTTGCGGGCTTCGAGGACGACGGCCATCTCAAGTGCTCCGTCGGCGCAAGCCGAACACCGACCACAGTCCGCCCGGCAGGAACATGATCACGAGCAGCATCGTGATGCCCAATGTCATCTGCCAGGTGTTGGGGAAGTATTGCAGCGCGAACGTCCGCACGGCCTCGAAGATGCCGGCGCCGAGAAACGGCGCGGCCACGCTGCCAGTCCCCGCGAGAATTGCGATGAACACGAACTCGCCCGAAGTGGTCCAGTTGGCGGTCGTCTCCGGATCGACGTGGCCGATCGCCCCCGCCATCAGCGCGCCGCCCACGCCGGCCAGCACTGCACTGATCACGTAGTTGAGATGGATCACGCGCCGCACCGACGCGCCCATGTATTCGACGCGCAGCTCGTTGTCACGGATCGCGCCCGCGAGCCGGCCGAGATGAGAGTTGAAATAGCGGTGCATGCCGATGGCAAAGAGCGTCGCGAGCACAGCCGAGAACGCATAAATCGTGTAGCGCACCGCACTCGCGCTGATCGCGATGCCCGCGAATGTCTTCACCGACAAGCCGAAGCCGTCTGTGCTGCCGAGCTCCGATGACTTGACCAGCAGGCCGTACAGGATCATCGAGAAGGCCAGGCTCAGCATCGCGAAGAAGATGTCGCGATACTTCGACAGCAGAAATCCCAGAATGACCGCGACCACTCCGGCCACCAGCGCGCCGGCCACGACCATCAGCAGCAGGTCGGACAGCTTGAAGAAATGATCCAGCGTTCCCGCAGCGTACGCGCCGAGGCAGTAGTAGAGACCCTGGCCGAACGAAACCAGACCCGTGCGCATCATGAGAGCCATGCCAAGCACGACGATGCCCAGATACAGCGCTACGCTGACGAACGACAATGCCCACTGTGGCAGGATCAGGCCGATGGCGAGCAGGACCACCAGGGCGACGATCAGCAGGAGTGGCGTATCCCGGAGCTTCATATCTTGCGCACCTCGGGTGCCGCGAACAGCCCCTTGGGCCGGATGATCAGCACCAGCGCCATCACGACGTAGACGCTGAACAACTCAACCTCGGGCTGGTAGTGGACCGCGGCTGAGCGTACCAGTCCGACCAGCAGCGCACCCACCGCCGCACCGCCCAGGCTGCCGAGCCCGCCAACCACGACAATCGCGAATGCCAGCACGATGACTTCGGCGCCGATACCCGGCTGGACCGATGTCGTCGGCGCAGTCAGCGCTCCGCCCAGCGCCGCCAGCATCGCACCGATCGTGAACGTCACCAGATAGACGCGGCTCACGTTGATGCCGACGGCCGTGCTCATCTCGCGATCGTGGATGACTGCGCGCAGGATCTTGCCTTGACGCGTGCGGTTCAGCACGAGCGCGAGCGCCACGCCGACCAGTATCGCCGCAGCGACGAGGACGAAGCTGTAGACCGGATAGATCAGACGCCCCATCTGAAGATTGCCCAGCAGCCCGTAGGGCTCCGCAACCAAGATTGGATCGACGCCGAACAGCAGCTTGGTGAAGTCTTCGAGGATCAGGAACAGCGCGTAGGTCACGAGCACGAGAACGATCTCGTCGCGTCCGTACATGAAGCGCAACAGCCCGCGCTCGATCAGCGGGCCCGCGATCAACCCGACCACCAGTGCTGCAAGCAGCAGGACCACATAGCTGCCCATCGGCGCGTGGCCATGCGACAGCCAATAGCCTGCCGCCGTGCTCGCGGTGTACGCGCCCAACGCGTACAGACTGCCGTGCGCGACGTTGAGGATCTTCATCACGCCGTAGATGAGCGTGAGGCCGACGGCGATCACGAACATCCATGACGCGTAGAGGACGCCGTCTACGATGACGGCCGGCAGTTGACCCATGGTTCTTCGGCTTGAGCGAAGTGACTACTTCGCCGGCTTCATGCCGCCCTTGATCCAGTCCGGGCTCGCCACGCCGTCGGGCGGCTGCACACGCTCGGCCGGGTACTCCTTGATGTTGACGACGGTCACCGCGCCATTGACCAGCTTGGTCGTACCGTAAGCCGTGCCGGCCACGGCCTGGTGCCCCTTACCCAACGTCATACGGACCTTGCCGCTCGGCGAATCGAACGTGAGCTTTTCGAACGCGGCGATGATCTCCTCCTGCGAAGGGCCGACCTGGTAGGCCTTCTCCATCTCTTCCTTGACACCCTTGTTCGCACCCATCGGGATCGAGGCCGACAGCTTGGTGATCTTCGCCTTCTCGTATGCAGCCTTCAGGCCGAGAATCGCGGATGCGGCGCTGTATGCAGGATAGGTCGGAATGACGCCTTCGGCTTTGGCCTTGTAGATTTCCGTGAGCCAGTTGTTGAGAGGCGAGGCCGGCGCGAACACACCGTGCGTTCCGCGCGCCCCGACGATGGTTCCGTCGGGGATGCTGGTGCCCAGCCGGACGAGGTAAGGCTCTCCGGCGACCAGCACCAGCCGGCTGCTCTTGAACAGCTCGCGCGGCACTGCCTGCAGCATGAATGCTTCGAGATCGCCACCCCACAAGCTCGAATGGATGACATCCGACTGACTGTCGATCAGCGCCGAGATTTCAGCGCCATACTGCCCTGCGCCGAACTTCGGCATCTGCGATGTGGTGATCTTGGCCTCCGGCTTGAGCACGCTCATCGCGGCAGTGAAATCGTTCCAGGAGTCCTGCCCCCACGCGTAGTTCTGATTGATGCCGGCGAAGGTCTTTATGTTTTTCTGCTGCTCGGTCAGATAGAGCGCCGCGCCGACCGCATCCATCGTCGCATGCGGCCGCGTGCGGAAGACGTACTTGTAGCTGGCTTCCTCGAAGATGCGCGGCGTGCCGCAATCGAACAAGACCGTGAGCTTCTTCATCTCTTCGGCTACCGGTGCGACCGCCAGGCAGTCGCCGCTCGAGATGTAGCCGATCACGAAATCGACATCGCTGCGCTCGACGAGGTTGCGGTATTCACTGACCTGCTTCGTGGCGCCGCCGGCCTCGTCGATTACGACCAGCTCTACAGGGGCTCCACCGAAGCCTTTGGTGTTGTGCGGCGCAGGCGCCTTGCCCGCGTTGATCGAGGCGACAATGGCTTCTGCCGCCAGCTTGGCCGGCACGCCGAACGGGCCGGCGGCCGGGCCGGACAGGAACGTGACGAAGCCGATACGGATCGGCTTCGCCTCTTCAGCCATAATCGAAGTTGTGCTCGCGCACAACGCGATGAGGGCGGCCGCGCGCGCAAGCCGCAGCAGGCGGTGCTTCATGGTTTCTCTCCCTCTTATTGGTCTTGCAGCGGAAAAAAATCCAGCCGCCGCAGAGGCCGACTGGAAGGTTGATGGAATCTAACAGCTTGGGGGCGTTTGCTCAAGCCAGCAGCGCGCGGATCATGTCCTGCGCCTGCGAGCGATAGGCGCCGCCGAACAGATTGAGATGGTTGAGGACGTGGTAGAGGTTGTACAGGTCACGGCGGCGCCGGTACCCCGGGTCGAGCGGCCACGTCGCTGCGTAAGCGTCGTAGAAGTCATGCGGGAAACCGCCGAACAGCTCCGTCATCGCGAGATCGGCTTCGCGATCGCCGTAGTACACGGCGGGGTCGAAGATCACGGGTGTGCCGTCGACGATTGCGCCAGCATTACCACCCCACAAGTCTCCGTGCAGCAGCGATGCCGCAGGGCGATAGCCGGCAAAGAATTCGCGCAGACGCTCGATCAGCTGGGCGCCGTCGCGTTGCAGTGCGCCCCCATACCCATTGCGCGCTGCCAGGTCGAGTTGAAAGCCGAGTCGGTGGCGGCGCCAGAACTCGATCCAGTCCGGTGTCGGCGTGTTCACTTGCGGTGTCGAGCCGATGGTGTTGTCGCGAGTCCAGCCGCAACACGTGCTCGTAACGCGATGCAGAGCAGCCAGCTGTTCACCGAGTCTGCCCATCGCACCGCGCGTCGCCGAACCCAGGGCGAGATACTCGAGCACGATCCAGGCTTGGCTGTGATCGCTGCCGGTGCAGACCGCGCGCGGAACGCGCACAGTGCCTGTCGCGGCGATCTCGCGCAGGCCTTCCGCTTCGGCCTCGAACATTGGCAGTGACGTTGCACTGTTGAGCTTGACGAAGAGCTCGCCTTCGGCGCCCTGCAGGCGATAGCCGCGATTGATGCACCCACCACCGACAGCGCTCGCGCTCGCGACTGTGAATCGGCTGCCAGTCGCCGCGTGGATGGATGCCTCGATCGCACCCCAGGATTGCGCGGCCGTCGCTGACCTCCCGGCTTCTTCTAGGCCGTGAGCTCATCGCGCGCACGCACGATCGCGGCGCGTACCTGGTCAGGCGCGGTGCCACCGATGTGATTGCGCGCCTGGAGCGAACCTTCCAGCGTGAGCACCTCGAACACGTCCTCGGCGATCAAGGGCGAGAAGCGTTGCAGATCCGCCAGCGGCAGCGCGGCCAGATCGACGCCGCGCTCGGACGCAAAGCGGACCGCGCGTGCCACCACTTCATGCGCTTCGCGGAACGGCAAGCCTTTCTTGACCAGGTAGTCGGCGAGGTCGGTGGCGGTTGCGTAGCCTTCGGAAGCCGCTCGCCGCATGGCATCGGCATTCACCGTGATCCCGCTCATCATGCCCGCGAATACGCGCAGCGTATCGATCAGCGTATCGACCAGGTCGAACAGCGGCTCCTTGTCTTCCTGATTGTCCTTGTTGTACGCGAGCGGCTGTGACTTCATCAATGTGAGCAGCGCGATCAGGTGTCCATTGACTCGGCCGGTCTTGCCGCGCACCAGTTCGGGCACGTCGGGGTTCTTCTTCTGCGGCATGATCGAGGAGCCGGTGCAGTAGCGATCGGCCAGCGTGATGAAGCCGAAGCGCGGGCTCATCCACAGGATCAGCTCCTCCGACAGACGCGACAGATGCGTCATCAAGAGCGCCGCACCGGCCGCAAACTCGATCGCGAAGTCGCGATCCGAGACCGCGTCGAGCGAGTTCAGGCACACGCTGTCGAAGCCGAGCTCGCGCGCAACCAAGGCGCGATCGATCGGATACGTCGTGCCGGCGAGTGCTGCGGCGCCCAGCGGCAGCTGATTCAGGCGCCGGCGGCAATCGACCAGGCGGCTGCGATCGCGCTTCAGCATCTCGTAGTAAGCCATCAAGTGATGCCCGAAGCTCACCGGCTGCGCGACCTGCAGATGCGTGAAGCCCGGCATAACGGTATCCGCGTGACGCTCGGCCAGGTCGACCAACTGGGTTTGCATTGCGCGGATCAGCAGATCGATCACGTCGAGCGCGGCGCGCAGCCACAGCCGTACGTCGGTTGCGACCTGGTCGTTGCGCGACCGGCCGGTGTGCAGCCGCTTGCCAGCCTCGCCGACGAGATCGGTCAGGCGCTTCTCGATGTTGAGATGTACGTCCTCCAGATCGACCGACCACGGAAAGCGCCCCGCTTGAATCTCGTCGAGGATCTGATGCATCCCGCGCTCGATGTCCGCGAGGTCATCGACCGATAGAACGCCGACCCTCGCCAGCATGCGCGCGTGCGCGAGCGAGCCCTGAATGTCGAACTCCGCGAGGCGCTGGTCGAAGCGCACGGAAGCCGTGAAGTGCTTCACGAGCTGATCCACGGGTTCGCTGAAGCGGCCCGACCAGGTCTTGCTGTTGGGATCGTCGGCTGGCATCGGAGTGGGGAGCGGTAAGGAGTCAATGCAATGGTAGCGCCAGAACGAAGTGCGAGCGCAGGCTGGCATGTCCTGTGCTCCAATACTGCCAAAGGCCTTGCATTGGCTTAAAAAGCCCGTTCAGACAGGTATTTGGAACGGTGAAGAGTATAAATCAAAACGTCCACCGCGACGCCTTGCCGGACTTCCGGAACCTGGGCGTGATCCTGCGCATGCTGCTGTTCGTACTTGCGCTGAGCGCTTTCGTCGCGGCGTGTCAGTCCGATAGCTTGGCGAGCGCCATACAACGCTTCCTCGAGCTCTCTGCTCCGGTACAGCCGGTGGTTCTGCTGAGCGTTCTCGTGCTTGCGGCCGCGAGCCCCATGCTGCATCGCTTGCCCTACCGTACCGGCATCGTGACTGTGCTTCTGATCGAGCTGATCCTCGTGACGCTCGTGCACAAGGCCGGGGCCCAATTCTTCAACGCCGATTCAAGAGGTCAGCTCGTGCGCTTCTGGCTGTTCACGCTCGTGGCCACGGCGCTGGTCCTGTACTACTTCCATCTGCGCAACCGTGCGCTCTCGCCAGCCCTGACCGAGGCCAGGCTGCAGGCGCTGCAGGCCCGCATCCGGCCGCATTTCCTGTTCAACAGCATCAACGCAGTGCTGAGCTTGATTCGCGAGGAACCTAAACGCGCCGAGATTGCG
>Ga0207674_10004581_pt1 | contig 16594 bp, 15 predicted proteins | sample KBSCornC72_FD_184303 | JGI IMG/M metagenome (GOLD analysis project Ga0207674, IMG submission 184303) | Corn rhizosphere microbial communities from Kellogg Biological Station, Michigan, USA - KBS Corn C7-2 (SPAdes) (version 2) | ecosystem: Host-associated > Plants > Roots > Rhizosphere > Soil ... | reverse complement strand
GCTCGATGACGAAGAAGGTGTAGCCCAGCTCGCGGTTCATGCGCTCGATGTTGGCCGCAAGGTCCTGCAGTAGCGTGCGGTTGACGCCCGCCGCCACCTCGTCGAGCAGCACCACCTTGGCGTCGACCATCATGGTGCGCCCGAGTTCGAGCAGCTTCTTCTGGCCGCCCGACAGATTGCCGGCGAGCTCGTTCTTGACGTGCGCCAGCTTGAGGAAATCGACGACATCGAGCGCCTTCTGCCGCACCTCGTGCTCGCGGGCGCGGACCGCACCGGGCATCACCCAGCTCTTGATCAGGCCTTCGCCCACCTGGTCGCCCGGCACCATCATCAGGTTCTCGAGCGCCGTCATGTTGGAGAATTCATGCGCGATCTGGAACGTGCGCAGCATCCCCCGGCCGAACAGTTCATACGGGGGCAAACCCGTAATATCCTGCCCATCGAAGAGAATAGTGCCGCTATCGGGGGTGATGTTCCCGGCTACGAGGTTGAAAAGCGTGGACTTTCCCGCCCCATTCGGCCCGATCAACCCCGTAATCGACCCACGCTTCACCTGCAGCGAACAGTGGCGCACGGCCGCAAGTCCGCCAAAACTCTTGCTGACGTCCTGGACGTCGATCACTGCGTCGATGGTCAACCAGCCCCCGCCGATGTTCCGTCGGGTCTCCCGCCCGTTGCCGGGCACTTTGCGCATATGCGGTGAACGGGGTCAACGTTGACCGTTCGGTCAAAAGCCCGCGTCGCGCCGGCTAAAACGTCGCAAGGACGGCGTCGGCGGTCGCGTGATTGACCGCAAACGGAATGTTGTAGAGCGTCGCCAGCCGGGTCAGCGCCTTGACGTCGACATCGTGCGGCAGCGCGGTGAGCGGGTCCTGGAAGAAGATCAAGGCATCAAGGCGCCCCTCGGCGATCATCGCACCGAGCTGGGCATCGCCACCCAGCGGGCCGCTTAGCAGGCGTGTGACTGCGAGCCCCGTCCCGTCGATGATGCGGCCGCCGGTGGTACCGGTGCCCCACAGTTCGTGTTTGCTCAGCCGATCCCGGTTCTTGAGCGACCAGGCCACGAGCTCGTCCTTTTTATCGTCGTGGGCGACAAGGCCGATCCGCGCCATGCTGTTCTCCGGGATGAACCGGACCTTGATAACGGCTTAGCTGCGAAGTGCAACGGCCTCGGCGATCAGGATCGCGATATCATCGACCGGGATGGTGTCCCCCGGCATAAACGGGATCCAGCGAACCTTCTTGACCTTGCCGTCGTCGACCAGCAACGGGCTGTCGAGCAGCCGTCCGTCCTGGAAGACCAGCAGCACCTTGCCGCTCTTGGACATATAGAGCGCGTTGATGAAGCCAAGCCTTGGCAGGCTGAAATTGACCGTTTGCCAGCCGAACGAGACCCGGGTGACGTAGTCGGGCCGGATCCCCATGACCTCGGCGTGAAGCTTTCGCGCCAGCTTGGCAACTTTTGGCGCGTAAGGCTCGAGCAGGCGGTCGAGATCGTCGGAAAACATCAAAGGCTCCCGTGCGGCACGGGAGCCTTATCGCACGGCGACGTGACGAAGGCTGTCAGCCTTTGCGTGTCAGAACTCTTGCCAGTCCTTGTCCTGTGCGACGGCAGTGTTGCCGTGCGCCAGATAGGATTTGGCCGCGCTTTTGACGCGCTCCTGCAGGCCCTTGATGCCGCGGGAGAAGGTCGGCCCGCTGCCCGCCTTCGGCGGCGCCGCACGACCCCGCTCGTCCTGCCCCGAGATGGTGAACACCTCGACGATGCGATCGAGTTCGGTGGCCTGTTCCTCGGTGCGCTCGATCGAGGCGTTGGTTTCCTCGACCAGGGCGGCATTGTGCTGGGTCATCTCGTCCATCTGCCGGACGGCGGCGTTGACCTCCTCGATCGAGGCGGCCTGGTCCTGGGACTGCTTGGCGATGGAGTCCATCAGCTCGTTGGAGGAGCGGGCGGCGGTCAGCATGGCCTCGAGCTTACTGGCCGCCTCGGTCACCAGCTTACTGCCGGTCTTGACCTCGGCCCCCGACTGCTCGATCAGCCCCTTGACCTCGCTCGAGGCCTGGGCGGCAGACTGGGCCAGACGGCGAACTTCGACGGCAACCACCGCAAAGCCCTTGCCGGCCTCGCCGGCCCGCGCCGCTTCGACGCTGGCATTGAGGGCCAAAAGGTTGGTCTGGAAGGCGATGTCGTCGATCAGCCCGATGATGTTGCTGATCTTGCCCGACGAGGCGGTGATGCGCTCCATCGCATTGGTGGCCTTCAGCATCACCTCGCCGCCCTCTTCGGCGGTGCGGGTGACGGTTGCGGCCACCACGGAGGCATCCTTGGCCCGCTGGGCATTCTGCAGCACCGTGGCAGACAGCTGCTCCATGGTGGCGGAGGTCTCCTCGATGGTCGCCGCCTGCTTGGTGGTGCGTTCGCTGAGGTCATTGGCGCCGCTCAGGATCTCGCCGGTGGCGGTCTTCAATGTACGGGAGGTGTCCTTCAGCCGGCCGACGATCTCGCCGAGCTTTTCGGCCACCGCATTGGTGTCGGTCTTGAGCTGCTGGAAGGCGCCATTGTAGTCGCCCTCGACCCGGTGGGTCAGGTCGGTCTGGGCCAGGGCCGACAGTACCCGGCCGGTCTCGCCCAGGCCGCGGTCGACCGTTTCCACCAGATTGTTGATCGAGGCGGCGATGACATTGAGCTCGCGGTCGGGGAACTCGGCTTCGACCCGCTTGGAGAAGTCGCCATTGACCGCCGCATCGACGACCTGGCCAAAACTCTGCTGCAGGGCCTGCATCATGGTGGTGCGCTCGACCCGCCGCCGCTCGGACGCCGCCCGTTCCTCGTCGGTCATACTGGTGATCTTCAGGGCATTCTCGCGGAACACCTCGACGGTCCTGGCCATCTCGCCGATCTCGTCGGAGCGGCCCGCGCCCTTGACCTCGACATCCAGCTGCCCCTCCGCCAATGCCTTCATCGTTCCCGTCAACGACGTGATCGGCTTGCTCACAGACCGCGAGAACAACAAACCGGCACCCGCGGCAATGGCCAACAGTGCGAGGCCGACCACAAGCATGGTGTTGCGCAACGCGACGATGGGCGCAAATGCCTCGGTGCGGGTCTGGACTGCAGCAACCGCCCAGGTGACCCCCTTGGAAGGTACGGGCGTCGCGGCGACGATCATGTCCCCACCGCGATAACTCGACGAGGTCCCCGTCGCGGCGGTGCCGCCCAGCGCTGCGTCGACGGCATCGCTGTCGAGCTTGGTCTGTAGAACGTTGTTGTCCTGGTCGAAGGTCGAGTCGACCCGCAGCAGATGGTCATTGCCGACGACGAGAACTTCTTCGGTATCGCCCAGGCCCGTACGATCGCCAACCACGGCCGATACCAGATCGGGTCGGAAGCGGAAGGCGACGATGCCCATCATGCGGGCGCTCGCGGTGTTGAAGATGGGCAGACCAACAAAGGCCGAGATGTCGTGGTCGGCGCCGTAGGGGGCGAAATCGGCATAGGCGACGGCGCCGTTCGGCGCGGTCTGAGCGGTTGCCTGGGCAAAGACCTTGGCGAGCCCGGATCCGGCCAGCGGGCTGGCAGGGTCCTTCACGTTGCCGGCGTAGTCGCTGCCCTTGGTGACGCTGTAGTAGATATTGCCGTCAGCCCCGATCAAATAGATGTCGGCATAGCCGCGGGTCAGCAGCTGCTGGCGATAGGTCGGGTTCCACTGCGTGTGGGAGACGCTGTAGTTGAGGCTGGCCGGGCCGTCGTCCATCAGCATGCGTTTGTCGGGCGGATTTGGGTTGGCCTTGACGAAGGCGTCGATCAGCGCCCCGGCGCGGTCGCCCTGGAGCTGCAGCCACGCATTGCCGAAGTCGCGCAGAGCCTGATTGGCGGCCATCGAGTTGGCGGTGGTCTCGAGGTCGCCGCTGATCGATGACATCAGGTTGTCGACCTGCTTGGCACGTTCGTAGGCGAGCGAGGAGAGATTGCGCTGCGTGGAATCGCCGACCATCTGCGAGCCGATCAGGTAGCTTCCGAGTCCGACCCCGAGGCTGACGATCGCGGCCGACCCGACGAGCGCGAGCGGCAGCTTGCGCGCAATACTATTGAGCCCGAACATGAGTGAGACGTCCCCCGAAACAGCGAGAGCGCGGCCAACCGCGCGCAACTTGCCGCAGCGTAGGCACATTCCACTAAATGGTTGTTAACGCTGGCGTAGTCGAGATATCAGATAGCCTAGGATGATCGGCATCTAGAAAGTAATCCTAGCTAGATCGTCCGGTAATCCACAATCATCTACAAGTTCTCTTGCAAGTATACTTGTCGCAAACTGAATTACCCGCACAGCTTCGCGGCGTCTTGCCGCTGGATTGTGACAACGGACTGTGCACGTTAACCGGCAGTGCATGGGGGTGTGCAATGGGCAAAGACGACAAACGGGCGAAAGACGCGGGCGGGTCCATCGAGGCAACGTTGCTGCAACTGGCCAAGCCGAAGATGACACCGAAAGAGTTGCTGAGGGCGACGCGCAAGGCGCACCCGGATGCCTCCAAGAAGGAAATCATCCGGGCGGCGTTCCATTCGATCATCACGGTGGCCGACAGCGACGTCGACAAGGCGACGCTGCTGCAGAGCTTTGCGTTGCAGGAGCGGGCCGTCGACGACGTCTGAGTCAGCGACGGCCGACGGAGCTACGACTTGAGGGGATGGGTCTTACGCCACTGCGCGTACTCGCCTTCGGCGTCGGGGTGCAACGGGTAGTAGCGGCGAAGATCGGCACCCTGCATCAGCTTTTCGCGGCTGAAGACCTCCCATTCGGCGTGCTTCTTGGACTCCTCGATGACCTTCTCGGCCATCGAGGGCGGCAAGACGATCACGCCGTCGTCGTCGGCCATGATGATGTCGCCGGGAACGACCGTGACGCCGCCACAGGCGACAGGAACATTCACGGCCGACGGATAGATGCTGGTCTGCACGTGGTAGTTGGGCGTCCAACCGCGCAGCCACAGCGCCAGATCGAGCTTTTCGACATTGGGACGGTCGCGCATGCAGCCATCGATGACGATCCCGGCGCCGCCGCGACCCTTGAAATAGGTCGACATCATGTCGCCGAACACGCCCGAACTCATGTCACCGCGCGCGTCGACCACAACGACGTCACCCTGCTCGACCTGGTAAAGGACGTGCCGGTGCAATTGCGTCTCCGGATCGGCATATTCGCCCTCACTGAACAGGTCCGGGCGTTGCGGCAGGAACTGCAGCGTCAGCGCCGGGCCCACGATCGACTTGCCCGCACGTTGCGTGACGGGGCCAATCATATGCGGGTTGCGGAACCCGGAGTGGCCTAGCGTTCCGGCAACGGTGGCGGTGCCGATGTCCTTGAGTGCATCGATGATGTGCCTGGGCGGGCGCTTAATCTTTGGAATATCCACTCGACTCCTCCGGTCAGTCTTTGGCCGCTGGATAAGCGGCGGGCAATCGCGCCAGCATAGCGATCAGATTTGAACTGTCTCGCCTCGATGTTGTCCCGTTGCGGCGCGCCGATCCCCAGAATGTGAGGGGCGAAGCGCGCTTTTAGATTGGCGGAGCCGCCCGGCAGGACTAGCGTTCGAACAAGCGTCGACTATCGCAGGCGAGGAACCGGCCCAGCGTGTCGAAGAGACGGCCTCTCTACAGCCGATCTGGCAAGCCGCGCGTGGGCGGCCGGGCTGGTTTTGTTGCCTTGCCGAACACGCCTCCGGTCTATGCCAGCGAGCCCGAAGCTCTCGCACCAGCCCTCCGGGCGCGGATCGCAGGCTGGATCGGAACACGCTACCGGGCGCACCAGGGCAAGGTGCTGATCGTCGCAAGCGCGCTGATCGCACTGGCGATCGTCGGGCTCTACGACGTGACGCGACCGCCGATACCGCGCAGCAACGACCAGGACTTCATCGATGCGGTGAACGTGGTGGTCGACAAGCGAAAGCGGCCGCCCTCGCTGGCCTCGATCGCCTATGCGCGGATCATCCCGTCGGTGGTGCGCATCGCGGGGTTCGACAAGGATGCATTTCCGCCCAGCAACGAGAAATGGCCGGCCAAGGCGTGGATGCGCAACTGGTTCGAGATGGTCGACAAGCCCACGACGATCGGCACCGGCGTGGTGGTGGACGACAAGGGCAGCATCCTCACCAATTTCCACGTGGCCTCGTCGGCGGCCAAGCTGCGCGTGCTTTACATGGATGGCACCGAATCTGACGGGTTCCTGATCGGCGCGCAGCCGCAGAACGACCTGGCGGTGGTGCGCACGACGATCATCCCCGACGACCTGCAACCGGCGACGATGGCCTCGAGCGCGACGCTGAACCCCGGTGACGAGGTGGTGGCGGTGGGCTTTCCGTTCGGCATCGGGCCGTCGGTCTCGGACGGCGTGGTGTCGGGGCTGCACCGGGCCTTCGAGGACGAACGCAACCGCAAGCTCACCGACCTGATCCAGTTCGACGCGGCGGCAAACCCGGGCAATTCCGGCGGGCCGCTGCTCAATGCCGATGGCGAGGTGGTGGGGATCGTGACGGCGATCCTCAACCCGTCGGGAAGCCGTACATTTGCCGGGATCGGCTTTGCGATGCCGATCGAGACCGCCGCCTCGGCGGTGGGAGAGAATCCGCTGTAGGGAGCACGCCGACGATGGACGACACGCAACAGGCCGCCGCCGCTTCGCTGATGGAGCAGGTGCTCTATGAGGTCAAGAAGGTCGTCGTCGGGCAGGACCGCTTCCTCGAGCGCGTGCTGGTGGCGCTCCTGGCGCGCGGGCACCTGCTGGTCGAGGGCGTGCCGGGGCTGGCCAAGACGCTGACGGTCAATACGCTGGCGGACGTGGTGGGCGGAACGTTCAAGCGTATCCAGTTCACGCCGGACCTGGTGCCGTCGGACCTGGTTGGAACGCGCATCTACAACCAGAAGACGGGCGATTTCTCGACGCTGCTGGGGCCGGTGTTCTGCAACCTGCTGCTGGCCGACGAAATCAACCGTGCGCCAGCCAAGGTGCAGAGCGCGCTGCTCGAGGTGATGCAGGAGCGGCAGGTGACGATCGCGGGCGAAACACACAAGGTTCCCAACCCGTTCGTGGTGATGGCGACGCAGAATCCGATCGAGACCGAGGGCACCTACGCCCTGCCGGAGGCGCAGGTCGACCGCTTCATGATGAAGGTCTTGGTCGGCTATCCGACCGAGGAGGAGGAGTATGTGATCGTGTCGCGCGTCACGGGCGCGATGCAGGCGGTGGCGCGCGTGGCGACGACGGAACAGCTGCTGGCGCTGCAGAAGCGGGTGCGCGAGCTCTATGTCGATCCGACGCTGATGCAGTATGCGGTGAAGGTCGTGGCGGCGACGCGCGATCCGGCGAAGGCGGGGCTCGCCGATGCGGGCAAGCTGGTGCTCTATGGCGCCAGCCCGCGTGCGACGATCGGCATGATCGAGGCGGGGCGCGCCCTCGCCTTCCTGCGCGGCCGCGACTATGTGCTGCCCGAGGACGTGATCGACGTAACGCCGGACGTGCTGCGGCACCGGATCGTGCTCAGCTACGAGGCGCTGTCGGACGGGACCAGCGCCGACGACCTGATCCGCCAGATCCTCAAGGCAGTCCCGAAGCCCGAGAAGATGCTGGAGAGCCATGTCCGGGTCGCCTAACAGCGCCGACGCCCTGCTGAGGCGGCTCGAGTGGACGGTGATCCGCCGGCTCGATGGGCTGCTGCAGGGCGATTACCGGACGCTGTTCCGCGGCTTCGGCCTCGACCTCGCGGATCTGCGCGAATACCAGGCGCATGACGACGTTCGCCATATCGACTGGAACGTGACGGCGCGCACGCAGATCCCGCATGTGCGCGTCTACAACGAGGACCGCGAGGTGACGGCGTGGTTCCTGTGCGACCTGTCGCCATCGGTGGATTTCGGCTCGGACGAGATCACCAAGCGGGCGGTGCTCACCGAGTTCGTGGCCGTGCTGGCACGGCTGCTGACGCGGCAGGGCAACAAGGTCGGCGGCCTTCTCTACGACGGCATCAACCTGTTCGTGGTGCCGCCGCGCGGCGGGCGCGAGCATGTGCTGCATCTGGTCAACCGGGTGATGAGCAACCCGCGGCTGCTGCGTGCGCCCAAGACCGACCTCGGGGTATTCCTGACCAAGGCGCTGGGCGTGCTGAAGCGCCGCTCGCTGGTGTTTGCGATCTCCGACTTCGTGACGTCGCCGGGATGGGAGAAACCCCTGTCGATGCTGGCGCGGCGGCACGAGCTGCTCGCGGTGCGGCTGATCGATGCGCTCGACACCATGCTGCCGGACGTGGGCGTGCTGCCGTTCGAGGACAGCGAAAGCGGCGAGCAGGTGCTCGTCGACACCGGCGACCGCGGCTTCCGCGAACGGTTCCGGGCGGAAGCGGAACGCAATGAGGACCAGCTGTTCGCCGGCTATGCGGCGGCTGGCTGCGACGTGCTCGAGCTCTCGACCGGCGACGACCTGGTGGATGCGATCCGGCGCTTTGCCGATCTGCGCAAGGCGCAACGGGCGCTGAGCGGCGGCGGGGCCGTGCCGGAACACTTGACGAGCGCCTTTGCGGCGATCGAGGAGGCAGCACCATGACGTTCGTCTGGCCGCAGATGCTCTGGCTGCTGGTGCTGGTGCCGAGTCTCGCCGGGCTCTATGTGTGGATCCTGCGACGGCGCAAGCGCGCGGTGATGCGCTATGGCAATCTCGCGATCGTCAAGGCGGCGATGGGCAAATCGATGGGCTGGCGGCGGCACGTTCCCCCTGCCCTGCTGCTGGCCGCCGTGACGGTGCTGATCGTCGCGGTGGCACGCCCGGAGGCGGTGGTGACGCTGGCTTCGTCGCGAGCGACAGTGATCCTGGCGATGGACGTATCGGGCTCGATGCGGGCCGACGACGTGAAGCCGTCGCGCATCCAGGCGTCGCAGGCGGCAGCCAAGAAGTTCATTTCAGGGCAGCCCTCGGACGTGCAGATCGGGATCGTGGCGTTTGCTTCGATTGCGCTTCTGGTGCAGGCGCCGACGCTCGACCACGACGCGCTCAATGCGGCGATCGACAATTTCGAGCTGCGTCGCGGCACCGCCGTGGGGTCGGGGCTGTTGACCTCGATGCGGACGATCTTCCCGGACGTCAACTTCTACTACGGTCTGGCGGGCGGCTCGGGCGAACCGCTGACGCCGGGACTGAGTGGCCAGAGCCTCGGCGGCGAGACGGTCAACAAGCCGCTCGACAGCACCTCGCCGTTCGCCAACGAGGTGGACGCGAACCGTCCCAAGCACATCCCGGTGGCGCCCGGGTCATACCAGAACGCGGTGATCATCCTGTTGACCGACGGCGCGACGACCGCGGGCCCGGACCCGTTGGCGGCGGGGCAGATCGCGGCCGACTGGGGCGTGCGGGTGTTCACCGTCGGGTTCGGAACACCGAACGGCGCCGTCGTCGACTTCGCCGGCCGCTCGATGCGGGCGCAGCTCGACGAGCCGACCCTGCAGGAGATCGCGCGGCGAACCGACGGGCAGTATTTCGCGGCGCAATCGGCCGACGACCTGACGCGGGTCTACAATGCGCTGTCGTCCAAGCTGGTGGGCGAAAAGAAGATGACCGAGATCGCGTTCATCTTTGCGGGCGTGGGCGCGCTCCTGGCGATGGCGGCGGGGATGCTGTCGCTGTGGTGGTTCGGGAAGCTGGCGTAACGAAGGTGGTTGGTCGACCTGCGCCCGGTGCTTGCGGCCCCCTCCCCTAACCCCTCCCCGCAAGGGGGAGGGGAGCCTGACTGCACGATTGCCTATTGGGCGGCGATAGGGGCCGCCCCAAGCCGGATCTTGAAGACGGCGCCGCCGCCTTCGTTGTCTTCGATCCAGATGCGGCCGCCGTGCTGGGTGACGATGCGCTGGCTGATGGCGAGGCCGAGACCGACGCCTTCGGGCTTGTCGCCCATGGCGTCGCCGAGCTGACGGAAGCGGTCGAACACCGCGTCGCGGTCGGAAGCACGGATGCCGGGGCCGTTGTCGGCCACCGCGAGCTCGATCTCGCCGCCGGCGCTGCGGAGCGAGAGCGTGGCGCGGCCCGCTCCGCGCGGCGAGAATTTCACCGCATTGCCAAGCAGATTGATGAGCACCTGCACCAGCCGGTCGTGATCGCCGATGACCTGGGCGGAGCCGGGCGCAATATCGATGTCGAGTGCGACGTTGGCGCCGGCAAAGACCTGGCGCATGGCGGCCGAGGACTCCCGTACCACGGCGGCGAGATCAACGAGCTCGGACCCGACGGGCATCGCCCCGGTGGCCTCGATCTTGCTCAGATGCAGCAGCTGGCCGATGAGGCGGGTGAGGCGTTCGGATTCGGCGATGACGATGGCGAGAAATTCGAGACGCTCGCTGTCGCCGAGCTGCGGGTGGTCACGCAGGATTTCGGAGAAGGCCCGGATCGAGGCGAGCGGCGTTCTAAGCTCGTGATTGACGGTAGCGACGAAATCATCCTTGAGGCGATCGAGCTCCTTGAGGCGGGTATTGGCTTCCTGCAGCTCGGCGGTGGCCGCCTCGAGCGCCAGCGACTTCTCCTCGAGGTTGCGGTTGGCCTCGAGCACACGCTGGGTCTCGTCGAGGATGCGCATGACCTCGTCGACCCCGAGCGGCTCCTCCTCGACGATGGCGCCGACGAGGACGCGGGCGGAGGCGGCGCCGATGACGCTCGCCAGCAGGCGCTCGTAGAACAGCACGGTCTCGGCGTCGGCCTTGACCGCGGTCGCCGGGTCCAGGCCGCGGTCGCCGGCCCAGCTGACGAAGGCCGCGTCGGTGCGATCGCGGCCAAGGAAGCGCGTGGCGAGCGCGTGGAGATCAGGAATGAGCGCGGTGCGACGCCAGATCTGGGCGGCTTCACCGGAATTGTCGGCATCGACGAAAAGGGCGGCCTGGGCGCGCTCGACTGCCCGCTGTCGCCCCAGCACCGAGACGCCGAACAGGGCGCCGAAATTGGCAAGCAGCGACCAGAAGGTGGCGTGCGTCACGGGATCGAGGCCGGTCAGGCCGAACAGGGCATAGGGACGAAGCAGATCGATGCCGAAGGGGCCGACGGCGACGAAATCGGCGATGATCGGGGGCTGCGTGAAGCTCGGCAGCAGCAACGTGTAGACCCAGACCAGGAAGCCGGCGGAGATGCCAGCGATCGCACCGGCCTTGGTGGCGCCGCGCCAGAACAGGCCGCCGACCAGCGCCGGCGCGAACTGCGCCACGGCGACGAACGACATGAGACCGATCGAGACCAAGGCGACCTGGGCGCTGTCGTGCCGCATATAGAGATAGCCAAGCGCCATGACGGTGGCCATCGCACTGCGGCGGATCCACAGCAGCAGGCGCGTGAGATCGGAGCGTTGCGCCAGCCCGAGCGATTTCACCCGCAACAGTGCGGGCATCACCACGTCGTTGCACACCATGATGGAGAGGGCGGTAGTCTCAACCACGACCATGCTCGCCGCGGCCGAGACGCCGCCGAGGAAAGCGATAAGGGCAAGGAGCGGCTGATTGCCGATCAGCGGCAGCGCCAGCACGAGGTTGTCGGGATTGGCATTGCCCGGGAGCAACAGGCGGCCAGCGACGGCGATGGGCAGGACGAAGAGATTGATCAGCAGCAGATAAAGCGGGAACTGCCAGATGGCGCGGTCGAGGTGACGCTCGTCGACGTTCTCGACCACCATCACCTGGAACTGCCGTGGCAGGCAGAAGGCGGCGACCATGGCCAGAAAGGTCATCGCGATCCAGGAGAATCCATAGCGCTCTGGCGAAGGGGCAAAGAGCTGGGCCACCTGCGGATTGGCAGCAGCCTGACCGAAGAGATCGCCGAAACCGTGGAAGAGGCCGTAGACGACAAACAGGCCGATGATGGTGAGGCTCAGCAGCTTGAGGATCGATTCGGCGGCGATGGCGACCACCATGCCGGGATGGTGCTCGCCGGGGTGGATGGAGCGGCTGCCGAACAGCATGGCGAAGACGGTGAGGATGGCGGCGGCCCAGAGCGCACCGTCGAAGATCACCGGCTGATCCGCCGGGTCGGGCGAGGTCAGGGTCAGCACCGCAAAGCCCTGCGCGATCGATTTGAGCTGCAGCGCGATGTAGGGGATGAGGCCCACCACGGCGATCACCGTGACCAGTGCGGCGACGCCGGCGGAGCGACCGAAGCGGGCGCCGATCAGGTCGGCGATCGAGGTGATGTTGTTGGCCTTGCTGATGCGCAGCATGCGGCGGATCAGGATGGGGCCCAGGATGAACGCCAGCGTCGGACCGAGATAGATCGGCAGGAAGTCAAAGCCGTTCTGCGCCGCCCGGCCGACGCCGCCATTGAAGGTCCAGGAGCTGCAATAGACGGCGAGCGACAGCGTGTAGACCAGGCTCGAACCGGTGAGCTTGCCGAGCCTGCTGGTGCTGCGCTCGACCACGAAGGCGATGGCGAACAGCGCAAGCAAATAGGCGATGGCGACGGCGAGGACGAGCTCGCGGCTCATGGCACGCGGTTTCCGCGCTCGTCGGTGGGTGGGGCATCGCGCTCGACCACGAAGGCTACGCCCGCGATGATCACGGCCCAGGCCAAAAAGAGATAGATATAGAGCGCCGGCCAGCCGAAGACGAAGCCGCCGAAGAGGTTGAGAATCGGTGGGTTGAACAGCAGGACGGCGAGTATGAAAAGGCCGATCAGCCGGTCGCGGCGGGCGGCGCGCCGAAGCACGGCTCAGGCCCGCCCGTGGCGCGGTCGGGCGAGGACCGAGGCCACGCAGTCGATGACGTCGCCGATGGCGAAGGGCTTGGTGACATAGGCATCGGCGCCAAGCGCGAGGCCGGCATTCTGGTCGGCATCGCCGCCTCGGGCGGTCAGCATGATGATACGAACGTCATTGTAATCGGCCGAGGCACGCAGCGCGCGGCAAACCTCGTAGCCATTGCCGCGCGGCATCATCAAATCGAGCAGGAGCACGTCGGGCGGGGCTTCGGCGACCGCAGCGAGGGCCTCCTGGCCGTCAGTCGCCGTTCGCACCTGATGGCCCTCGCGCTGCATCAGGAAGGTCAGGGCACGAAGGATATTGGGGTCGTCGTCGGCGATCAGAATCGAGGCCGGAATAGCTCACTCCCTCACGGATGGCTCTCTCCTCCCATCCGTCAAACAAGCGTAGCCCCCTTGTGTTTGAGCGACAAGCCTCACACAATCGGCCCTATCGGCATACGGAGGAGTGTGACGATGACGCTGGATCTGGGTCGCGCGGAGGGGAACGCGGCGGCCGGCAAGGACCACCTGCGGGATGCGCCGTCACAGGCGCGAATTCTGGTGGTGGAGGACGACGACAATATCGCGGCATTGCTGGGGCGCGAGCTGCGCGGGCTCGGGCACACGGTCGATCTCGTGCGCTATGCAGAGGATGCGCTGTTTGCAGCGCGCGGCAACGACTATGCGCTGATGATCGTGGACCTGGGGCTGCCCGACGGAGACGGGCTCGACCTCGTGCGCGAACTGAGGCGACGGACCGTCGAGGCGCCGATCCTGATGCTGACGGCACGGCGACGGGTGGAGGACCGGGTGATCGGCCTCAGCAGCGGCGCCGACGACTACCTGGTGAAGCCATTCGCCGTGCCCGAAGTCCGCGCGCGGGTGACCGCTCTGCTTCGCCGGCCGTCGCGGCTGCGCGGCCACCGCATCGCCGTTGCCAACATGGTGGTCGATTCCGATGCGCTCGAGGCGGTGGTGGATGGCGTGAGCCTGGCCCTGCCGCGCAAGCAGTTCCAGCTGCTCGAGCTGCTGGCGCGGCGCAAGAACCACATGACCCCAAAGCGGATGATCGAAGAAGCGTTGTATGGCTTCGACGACGACGTCACGGCGAATTCGATCGAGGCGCAGATCTCCAAGCTGAGGCGCGCGCTGAAGGCCGCGGGTGCGGGCGTATCGCTCGAGACGCGGCGCGGCATCGGCTATCGGTTGCTGGGCGCCAATCAAGCCGCCAACTGATGCGGCAACCGGCGCCGAGTGTGGCCGATCTCAACCTGCTCGATCCGGACGGAACGTTCCGGACGCGCCTCGAGGCCGACCGGCGGACGATCGCGCATCTCAGCGACACCGGGAACCTCGGGGAGCTGAAGCGGATCGTGCACGGGCTGGCTGGGGCGGCCGGTACGTTCGGCTATGGCGAGATCGGCGGAATCGCTATCGAGATCGACGATGCGTTCGTTGCAGGAGAGGCAATTGCGCGTACCGATATCGCCCGGCTGCTGACGGCCCTTGAACTCGCACTCGGGACGCCGGAAAAGTCAGCTTGAGGTCAGCTTCAGGTCAGGCGGCCATCAGCCTGCTCGATTCTACTCGTGTCAGAGGCTGGCGGAGGGGGCAGTCTCGGCGCCGCACCGGAATGGCAGGTGCCAATGCTCCCTTTTCGCCAGCAGGTGAACTGCATGCGCCGGCAATCGGCCTGCAGAAATGGGAGGATGACATGAGCAGAGAAAGTATGTTCCGCCGCGGATTCAGCCGCCGCGCCGTGCTGGCGGGAAGTGCCGGTGTTGCCGGTTCGCTGCTGCTGCCGCGCTTTGCCTTTGCCGAAGATCAACCGCCGATCGGCACCTGGCCGGCCGGATCGCAGGGCGATACCGTCAACATCGGCGTCGCCGTGCCGCGAACCGGCAGCTACGCGGAACAGGGCGAAGACGAACTCAAGGGCTGGCAACTGGCCGTCGACCACATCAACAGCGGCCACGACCTGATGAAGCAGTTCGTCCCCAAGCTGGACAAGGGACTTCTGGGTAAGAAGGTCGCCCTGCAGGTCGCCGATTCGGCCGCCAAACCGAACGATGCCGTGCAGGCCCAGCAGCGCTTCATCAACGACAACAAGGTCGTGCTGATGACCGGCTCGACCTCGAGCGCCGTCGCTGTCGCCCTCAACCACTTCGCCGACCAGCAGAAGGTGCTCTACCTGGCCGGCATCTCCGGCTCGAACGACACCACCGGCAAGGACTGCGTGCGCTACGGGTTCCGGCAGAACTTCTTCGGCCAGACGGCGGCTGCCGCCCTTGGACCGGTGCTGGTCGAGGCGTTCGGCAAGAACCGCAAGGCCGCATTCATGACGCCCGACTACACCTATGGGCACACCGTCACCAAGTCGATGAACGACTATCTGACGCAGAATGCCGGCTGGACGCAGGTGACCGATCAGGTCTCGCCGCTCGGCACGCAGGACTTCAGCCAATACCTGACCAATATCGCCAACTCGGGGGCTGAATTCATCATCAACGTCAACTGGGGCCGCGACGCGGTTCTGTCGACCCAGCAGGCCAAGCAGTTCGGTCTGTTGCCGCAGATGAAACTGGTGATCCCCTACCAGATCCCCTTCCTCGCCAAGAACGTGGGAGCCGACATCACGGAGGGCGTCTACGCCGCGACGGATTTCTGGTGGACGCAGGAGGACCAGTACCCGCTGGCCAAGACGTTCGTCGAAGAGTTCCTGGCACAGCACAAGTATCGGCCGGAATGGGGCGCTGAAAACGCCTATGTCAGCTTCGCGCACTGGGCCCGCATGGTCACCGAGGCGGGCACGTACTATCCGCCCGACGTGATCAAGACCTACGAAAAGGGCGAGACCATCCCGTCCCTGCTCGGCGACGTGCACTACCGGCCGGAAGACCACCAGTGCATCCGCCCGGTCGTCATCGTCAAAGGCAAGAAGGCCAGCGACATGAAGAACGCCGAGGACTTCTGGGACGTGGTCAAGGTCGTGCCCGGCGAAGGGCTGATGCAGGCGCCCGATGCATTCGGGTGCAAGTTGGGCTCTTATACCTGATCGCCGCAGCAAAGCGGTTCGTCGTGCGCGAGGTCGAGCGTGGTCAACTGGGCTAACTTTCTGTCGCAGCTGTTCAATGGACTGGTGCAGGGGGCGCTGCTGGCGCTCATCTCCTCAGGCCTTACGATCATCTACGGCACGCTCGGGGTGCTCAACCTTGCGCACGGTGCGATGTTCATGCTCGGCGGCTACGCCGGGTGGGTCGCCTTCACCTACACCGGGTCATTCGTGATTGCGGTGATCGTCGGCACGCTCTTTGTCATGGTCGTGGGCGTGCTGACCGAGCGCGGTATCATCCGCTTTTTCTACAATCGTCCCGCCGAAGACCAGATCCTCGTGACCTTCGGCCTTGGGATCGTGTTCGTTGAAGCGATCCGTTTCCTGTTTGGCAGCCAGTCGGAAAGCATTCCGCCGCCGCCCTTCCTCGCCGGCATCACCAACCTCGGCTTCATGGTCTACCCGACCTACCGGCTTGCGCTGTTCGGCATTGTGGTCGTGGCGCTGCTCGTTCTGTACCTGGTGCTCTACCGCACGCGTCTGGGCATGATCGTCCGTGCCGGAATCGAGGATTCGACCATGGTCGACCTCCTCGGGATCAACGTGCAGCGCATCTTCATGTTGGTTTTCGGCATCGGCGCGGCGGCGGCGGGCTTTGCCGGCATCGTCAACACGCCGGTCGTCTCGCTCGCGCCGGACGTGGGCGAACCGATTCTGGTGCAGACTTTCGTGGTGGTGGTCATCGGCGGGGTTGGCTCGTTCCCCGGGGCCATCATCGGGGGGCTGATTGCCG
>Ga0207674_10004580_pt1 | contig 16602 bp, 12 predicted proteins | sample KBSCornC72_FD_184303 | JGI IMG/M metagenome (GOLD analysis project Ga0207674, IMG submission 184303) | Corn rhizosphere microbial communities from Kellogg Biological Station, Michigan, USA - KBS Corn C7-2 (SPAdes) (version 2) | ecosystem: Host-associated > Plants > Roots > Rhizosphere > Soil ... | reverse complement strand
CAAGGATCGGTGGCGATGGAGCCGCGCATCCAACGTGACCTCGGATACTCGTGCTGCCTCACCGCACAACGTCGTGCCGATGAGTGGGCGGCGAATATATGGCCTATGTGAGGTAGCGAACAGACGGCCGCAACCCTGACGCCGAGAATCGGTGAACGTCGCACGCCGCACGGCGCGCGCGACTCGACGTCGCCGGTGATTCACACGTGCGACGGTCGAGCACGCCGTCGAGCGGCGTGGAGCGCACGACGCCGATGCACGGCCAGCGCAGTGATGGGTCCACGTCGCTCCAGGAGGAGAGATGCCGGTCGCACCAACGTACCCGGGCGTATACATCGAGGAGATCCCGAGTGGCGTGCACACCATCACGGGGGTGAGCACGTCGATCACCGCGTTCGTCGGCTACACGATGCGCGGCACCGTGAACGACCCGGTGCACATCTTCAGCTTCGCCGACTTCGAGCGCGCGTTCGGCGGCCTCGATGCGGCGAGCCCGCTGAGCCACTGCGTCAAGCACTTCTTCCAGAACGGCGGCACGGAGGGCTACGTGGTCCGCGTGGCGCAGGGCGCGCTCGCCGCCACGGTGTCGCTCCGCAATGCGACGACTGGCGTGCTCGACATCGCCGCCGCGAGCGCCGGCACCTGGGGGAACAACCTCCAGATCGACGTCGACTACGACACGTCGAACCCATCGAGCCTGTTCAACCTGCGGGTCACGGAATACGTCGAGCGCAACGGCCGCATGGTGCCGGGCCGAGTGGAGACGTTCCGCAATCTGTCGCTGAACAGCTTCGACCCGAACTACGCCGTGGCCGCGGTGAATGGGCAGTCGCAGCTCGTGACGCTGACGCGCGCCGCTGCGCTCGCGTTCGCTGGCAACGGCAAGAGCACGAGCGGCGTGCTCACGCTCGCCGACGTCGCCGTGACGCCGGGCTATCGCGTGGCGTACAGTCTCAATGGTAGCGGGCCGTTCGAGGCCGTCGTCGCCGCGCCGTCGCCGCCGGGTGGCACGCTTGCCAGCGCGCTGACCGCGATCGCGGGCGACATCACCGCGGCGATCACCGCCAAGAGCCCGCCAGGCGTCACCGGCGCCGTGGTGGGTGGCAACCGGCTCGAGTTCACCGCGGTCACCGACGCGGCGAACCCGCCGGAGCGCTCGTCGATCCAGTTCTTCGACGCGAGCTCGAACAGCGTCGTCGGACAGCTCAAGCTCGGGCTCGCGCGCGGCGGTACGGAGGCGGACGCCGCCGCCGCGTTCCGGCCGCTCCCCACTGGAACGACGGGCACCGCGGTCTCGCCCTTCGCGCCAGCCGCGACGGGCAGCCTCACGATGGACGTGATGAAGGGCAGTGGCGGCGCGATCGCGTCGGGCATCGTGCTGCCGATCTGGGGCGCGCCCACGGCGCGTCCGATCCCGGCGTCGCTCGACGAGGTGGTGGCCGACATCAACACGGCGCTCACCGAGCTCACGCCCACGCAGCCGTATCTCGCCGGCGCGTCGGCGCAGCGCATCGGCAACACGATCCGCGTGCTGCCGGGTCCCACCGATCCGAACATCTCCTTCCAGTTCACCGTCGGCGCGACGGCGACGTCGCTCGGGCTCGACGCAGGCACGGCGCGCAACATCGGCCACTACGCGCCAGGGGTCGGCGTGACGGCGATGGCCCAGGTGCTGGGCACGGTCGGCAACAACGGGATGCCGCCGCTCGGAACGGATCTCATCGGCAACGAGGCGGCGAAGACCGGCCTCTACGCGCTCGAGAACGTGGACCTGTTCAACATGCTCGTCATGCCCGACGCCACGGCGGGCGCGGGGCTGATGAACGTGCTCACCGAAGCGATCGCATACTGCACGCGACGGCGCGCCTTCATGATCATCGACGCGCCGGAGACGATCGGCACGTTCGCGCAGGCGCAGACATGGATGGGCGCCACCGCGTCGCCGCTGCGGAGCCGCAACTCCGCGCTCTACTTCCCGCGCATCCGCGAGCCGGATCCCACGAAGAACGGCGCGGTCGGCACCTTCGCCGCCGCCGGTGCGCTGGCCGGCCTGTATGCGCGCACCGACGCGGAGCGCGGCGTGTGGAAGGCGCCGGCGGGCACGTCGGCGACCATCGTGGGCGCGACGGGGCTCTCGTACACGCTCACCGATCGCGAGAACGGCACGCTCAACCCGCTCGGGCTCAACGCGCTGCGCACCTTCCCGGTGATCGGCACGGTGAGCTGGGGCGCACGCACCGGCAGGGGCGCCGACGCGCTCGCCGACGAGTACAAGTACGTCCCGGTGCGCCGGCTCGCGCTGTTCCTCGAGGAGAGCCTCTATCGCGGCACGCAGTGGGTGGTGTTCGAGCCGAACGACGAGCCGCTCTGGTCGCAGGTGCGGCTCAACCTCGGCGCGTTCATGCACACGCTCTACGCGCAGGGCGCGTTCCAGGGGCGCACGCCGCGCGAAGCGTACTTCGTGAAGTGCGACAAGGAGACGACGACGCCGAACGACGTCGACCTCGGCCGTGTGAACATCGTCGTCGGCTTCGCGCCACTGAAGCCCGCCGAGTTCGTGATCATCCAGATCCAGCAGATCGTCCCAGCGCTTCAGACGTGAGGCTGAGCGGCGGGCGCCGCATCGCGCGCGCCCGCTGCCGTCGCCCACTCCGCTCTCACCCGAGGAGCACCACCGATGGCCAAGTTCACCGTGAACCCCGCCCGCTTCGACCCGTACAAGAACTTCAAGTTCCGGGTGAAGTGGAGCGCCAATGGATACGTCGCCGGCGTGAGCAAGGTGAGCGCGCTCAAGCGGACGACGGAGATGGTGGAGCACCGCGAGGGGGGCGACCCGAGCTCAAGCCACAAATCGCCGGGCCGCACGAAGTACGAGCCGATCACGATGGAGCGCGGCGTCACCCACGACCTCGAGTTCGAGCAGTGGGCGAACAAGGTGTGGAACTTCGGGAACGCACAGGCGCCGGCGGATCAGCGCGAGAAGGAAGTGTCGCTCAAGGACTTCCGCCGCAACCTCACGATCGACGTGTTCAACGAGGCGGGGCAGAAGGTGATCTCGTACAAGGTGTATCGCGCGTGGGTGAGCGAGTTCACCGCGCAGGCGGACCTCGACGCGAACGCGAACGCCATCCTCATCCAGTCGATCAAGATCGAGCACGAGGGCTGGGAGCGGGACGTGTCGGTGAAGGAGCCGGTGGAGTCGCAGTTCGAAGACGTGGGAGTGTGACGTGGTGCGCGTCGCCATTCCCGGCGGCGTATGGAGCGACGGAGCGCGGCGGACCGAGGGCCCGCTGCGCGAGCTGGCGCTCCGGCCGGTCAGCGGCGAGGACGAAGTCTTCCTCCTCGACAGCGCGGAGCAGGCCGCGCCCAGCGAGCGCGCGACGGCGCTGCTGGCGCGCTGCCTCACCGACGCCGACGGCGAAGCGGCCGACGTAGAACGCATCGCGCGCGCGCTGACGGTCGGCGACCGCGAGGCGCTGCTCCTGCAGCTGCGCCGGCTCACGATCGGCGAGACGTTCGACTGCGTGCTGCCCTGTCCGGCCGACGGATGCGGCGAGCGGATGGAGCTCGAGCTCCAGGTGCGCGATCTCCTCGTGCCCGAGTACGAGGACGTGCGCCGCACGTACGAGATCAGCACGGACGCCGAGGGCGCGCGCTACGACGTGTCGTTCCGGCTGCCCACCGCCGCCGACCTCGACGCCGTGGCATCCACGGCGCGCGACGATCCGGTGCGCGGCGCCGACGCACTGCTGGCGCGATGCCTGTGCGGCGCGACGCGTGATGGCGAGCCGGTAGGCGTGGGCGCGCTCGCGCCCGCGGTGCGTGCGGCGATCGCCGAGGAGATGGTGCAGCGCGATCCGCAGGCGGAGATCGAGCTCGAGCTCGCGTGTCCCGTGTGCGGCAGCGCGTTCGCCGTGGTGTTCGACACCGCCGCGCTCTTCATGCAGGAGCTCGACGAGCGCGCCGCGCGGCTGATGCACGAGGTGCACACGCTGGCGCTGCACTATCACTGGAGCGAGCGAGACATCCTGCGGATGCCGCGGCGCCGGCGTGCGCGGTACCTCGAGCTGGTGAGCGAGAGAGTGGGCGCCGGCGCGAGGTCGCCGTGAGCGACTTCCTCGTGAACCTCGCGCGACGGAGCGCCGGGCTGGCACCCGTGATGCGCGCGCGGTGGGCGCCGGCCGTCGACCTGGACGATGCCGCGGGCGCGACGGAAGCACCGGCGTCGCGCGCGGGGGCGGAGCGCGCGGAGGTGAGAGTGCCGGCGGCGCCGACGAGCCCGCAGGCGAGCGCGACGTCGCACGGCGCGCCGGTTCAGCAGCCGGCGCCGGTCGTGCACGTCACGCCGCAGCCGGCCGCGCGCGTCGCGCAGCGAACGCCGGCGGCGAGCCCGGCACCTGCCCCGGCAGCCACGCCGACGCCAGCGCGCCGCGGCGACACGTCGATCGTTGCACCACTCGCGCCGTCGCGACCCGCAGTCGACGTCCCGGCCGCGATCGTTCCCGCCTCGACCGTCGTGGTGAGCGCGACGCCCGCCACACCGGACGGCCCGCCGCGCACGCGCGAGCGCGCCGACGAGGCGCACGCGATCGCGACGCGCGTCGAGGCGGTCGTGCGCCACGAGACGTCCGACGCGTCCGCGCCGACGGTCGTGACGATCGAGCCGGTGGAGCGGGCCGACACCGCCGCGACGGCGGCGCGCGTGGAGCCCACCCCCGAGCGCACCGTGCACGTGCGCATCGGCGCGATCGAGATCTTCGGCGGCGACGCCGCGTCGCCGCAGCCAGCCGTCGCCGCCGCGTCCACCGCTGCACCGACCGCGGCGCCGACGTCGCCGCCGAGCGGGTTCGACGATTTCGCCGCGCTGCGCAGCTACCGGCCGTGGGCGTGGTGAGCGGGCGGCGCCATGAGTGACTTCCGCGCCATCGGCGGGGCGAGCGCGACGCTCCAGACGCTGCTCGCCGACCGGATGGAGCAGCCGTTCGGCACGGCGATCCCCGTGACGATCGGCACGCCGCCGTTCACCTCGCGCGACAACGAGCAGCGGGCCGAGGAGGCACGCGTCAACCTGTTCCTCTATCGAGTCACGGAGAACGGGTACCTGCAGAACCAGCAGATCCCCGGCCGCGGCCCGGCGGGCGCGTACGGACATCCGCCGCTCAGCCTCAACCTGCACTACCTGGTCACGGCGTACGGCACGGCCGAGGTGCGCGTCGGCCTCGCCACGCTGTTCGACGACTCGACGGCGCAGTTCGTCCTCGGCAGCGCGATGCGCGTGCTGCACGACGTGCCCATCGTCACCGACAGCGTGACGACGCAGCGCGCGCCGAGCGGATCGCTCGTGCTGCACCCGAGCCTGCGCGACGAGTTCGAGCACGTGAAGATCACGCTCGAGCCGCTCACGCTCGAGGACATCTCGAAGGTGTGGACGGCGCTCGCGCTCCGGTACCGGCTCTCGGCCTCGTACGTCGTGAACGTCGTCCAGATCGAGAGCCGCCGCGCGCGGCGATTCCCGCGCCCGGTGGGCCAGCCGCTCTCGCCGGTGATCCCGCCGCTGCCGACCGACGCGCCCTCGCCGGGCCCGATGGTCTACGTCCTCACGATCCAGACGCCGACGATCACCGAGGTGCGCGTGATCCGCGCCGGCACGACGGTGGAGCAGCCGTTCGCGTACGCGACGATCGGCGACGAGCTCGTGCTGCGCGGCACCTCGCTCGCCGGTCCGAGCACGTCGGTGATGATCGGCGACGTCGAGGTGCCCGCCACCACCGCCGATCCGCTGCGCGTCACGGCGACGATCCCCGACGCGGTGATCGCCGGGGTCGGGCCGATCGCGCCCGAGCTCAGGCTGCAGCCCGGCGTGCGCACGGTGAAGGTGATCGTGCGCGATCCGCTCGTCCCCGGCAGCCGATTCACGTCGAACGACGCGGCGTTCATGCTCGTGCCGTCGGTGAACCCGGCTGCGCTCGTGGTGGCCGCGGCGCCTCGCCGGCTGATCATCAATGGCCGACGCCTCATCGGACCGACGCAGGGCGGCGAGACGGTGATCGGCCGCGCCGTCGTGCCGCGCGCCGCGTACCTGGCCGCGACGCCGACGCAGATCGTCGTGCCGATCCCCGACACGCTGCCGACGCGCGGCGTCAACGTGGTCGTGGGGACGGCACTGCCGGACCCGATCGCGCTCGGCGCGGGTGCGCAGAGCCTCGACGTGACGATCGGCGGCACGACGCAGACGATCGTCGCCAACCTGCCGGCGACGGTGGCGCGCGCGTCCATCGCCGCGATACTCGGTGGACTCATCCGCGATGCGGACCCGACCGATCCGCGGTTCAGCGGCGCGCGCGTCGACCTGTGGAACGACGCGCTGGTCGTCGTGCCCGGCGGGCTCACCGATACGATCGCGATCGCGCCGTCCGGCGGCTCGACCTTCGCCGCGACGCTTGGGCTCACCGCGGCCCCGCCGCCCGGCGCGACGAGCGCGCTGCTCTCCGGTGCGCTCCCATCGCCGCCGCCCCTCTCGGCCACCGTGCCGCAGCTCGAGATCGCCATCGGCGCCGTCGCGCCGCTCGCGCTCACGCTCGCGAAACCGACGACCCTCGCCGCGCTCGCGACGGATCTGCAGGCGAAGATCAACGCGGGCGCCGCGCCGGAGTACGCCAACGCGCGGGTGGCGGCGAGTGGCAACCAGTTGCTCGTGATTCCCGGCGCGGCGGGCGCGGTGGCGTTCAATGCCGTGGTGGGGGACGATCGCACGGTCGTGGAGCTGCAGCTGCATGCGCGGTTCTCCGTGCGAGTGCGCGTGAACGACGCCGAGAGCATCGACGCCGCCGTCGCGGAGCTGCCACTGTGAACAGCGCCGCGCTCGATCTGGCGACGATGCGCCGCGCGAATGCCGAGTGGCTGCGTGCAGCGCTGCAGCTACTGAGGCTCAGGCTGCAGCGCCATGCAATCGAGCTCGGTGCGGTGCCAGGTGAGCGGCGCCGAATGGACTGGCTCGTCGCCGGCGGCGACGTCGAGCTCACCCGCTCGCTGCCGACCGACGAGGAACGCTCGCTCGCCGCGGAGCTCGACGCGCGTGAGCAGATCGCACGTGGCGCCGGAACGCCGCCCGCCCTGCGCGGCATCGAGGAGCTGGCAGGGCTGAGCGCGTTCGAGAGCGACCTGCTGCTGCTCGCCGCCGCGCCCGCGCTCGACGGCGCCTTCGCGCGTGCGTACGCCGAGCTGCACGACGATCCGCGCCGCGACCACGCCACGCTGCACCTCGCGCTCGCGCTCTACACGGAAGACGTCGCCGAGCGGCTGCTCGCGGCCGACGCGATCATGCCGTCGCGCCGGCTGCGCTCGATGCGCCTGATCGACGTCGGCGACGACGAGCGCGAGCCGCTGCTCACCCGGCGCCTGAGCGTGGACGAGCGCGTGGCCGACTACCTGCGCGGCGTGAACCGCCTCGACGCCCGGCTCGCGCCATTCCTCGTACCGATCCGCGAGACGCTCTCGAGCGACGGAGCGAGCAAGGCCGCCGCCGATGTCGCCTCTCACATCGAAAGCGCGGGCGAACGCTGGTGCACGGTCAACCTCGTCGGGCCGGCGGACGGCGGCGGGCGCGAAGCGGCACGGGCCGCGTGCGCGTGGCTGGCGCTCCAGCCGCAACTGCTCGATCTCCGCCGGTTCGCGGCGTGCTCACCCGAGCAGCGTGCCACGCTCGGCGCGCTGCTCGGGCGCGAAGCCCGGCTCGCCGGGCTGGCGCTGATCGTAGATGCCAGCGAGGCCGAACGCGGGAGCGCGCTCGCCCTCGCGGTCGACGAGATGATCGCCACGCTCGCCGCGACGCTGATGGTGATCAGCGGCGAGCGGTGGCCCACGAGCGAGGACGTCGCGGTGGTGCGCGTCGCGCGACCGACCCGGCTCGAGCAGCGCTCGCTGTGGCGTGCCGCACTCGGCCCGCACGCCAACTCGGTGAACGGCGAGATCGACGCCATCACGCAGCAGTTCGACTTCGGCACCGATGCCATCGTCGACGTCGTGGCGCGCGCGGCGCAGGCCGGCGGCGAGATCACCGGCCGCGCACTGTGGACGACGTGCCGCGAGCAGAGCGGCTCCGTGCTGGACGATCTCGCGCGGCGCATCACGCCGAGCTACGGATGGGACGACATCGTGGTGAGCGACGACGTGCGCGCGCAGCTGCGAGAGCTGGCGGCGCAGGTGCGGCAGCGCGGCCGCGTGTACGAGACGTGGGGGTTCGGCGCGCAGCTCGGCCGTGGCCGCGGCATCACCGCGCTCTTCGCCGGCCCGAGCGGCACGGGGAAGACGATGGCGGCCGAGATCCTCGCCGGCGCGCTCGATCTGGACCTGTATCGCATCGACCTCGCCGGCGTGGTGAGCAAGTACGTCGGCGAGACGGAGAAGAACCTGCGCCGGGTGTTCGACGCGGCGGAGCGGAGCGGCGCGATCCTGTTCTTCGACGAAGCGGATGCCCTGTTCGGCACGCGCACCGAGGTGCGCGACAGCCACGACCGGTACGCGAACCTGGAGATCAACTACCTCCTCCAGCGGATGGAGGACTACTCCGGTCTCGCCATCCTCGCGACGAACCGCCGCACGGCGCTCGACGCGGCGTTCCTGCGGCGGCTGCGCTTCGTGATCGACTTTCCATTCCCCGCCGTCGACGACCGGCGCCGCATCTGGGAGCGCGTGTTCCCCGCGCAGGCCGACGTCGACGGGCTGGAGATGGCGATGCTGTCGAACCTCGATCTCAGCGGCGGCAACATCAGGTCGATCGCGGTGAATGCTGCATTCCTCGCCGCGTCGGAGGGCGCGCCGATCGGGATGCCGCACGTCGTCCGCGCGGCGGCGCGCGAGTACGTGAAGCTCGCCAAGCCGATCGGCGTCGCCGAGTTCGGGGCGTACTACGCGATGGCGCGCCGATGACGATCTGGCATCTCGACGTCGACCGGGTGCGCATCACCGGCGCGCGCACGCATGGCATGGATGCCGCCGAGCTGCGCACGCTCGTCGAGGGGGCGGTGCGGTCGGCGCTCGAGGCCGCGCCGCTGCCGAACGGCCGCGCGGTGCGCGCGTCGGTCGAGGTGCACGTGCCGTCGCTGTCCGGACGCGCGGCGATCGCCGGCGCGGTGGCACGTGGTGTCGCGCAGGCGGCCGCGGGCGGAGGAGGGTCGCATGGGTGAGATGCAGCGCATCTCCGTGCCCAACTCGGCCACGCGAAGCGCGGCGACGTCCGCCGCGCGCGAAACACAGGGCGTCTCGCGCGCACGCACGGATCGGCACGAGGCCGACGCGCCGGCGCTGCGTCACATGCTGGCGATGGGAGCCCTGCAGCCACGCCTCACCGTCGGACCGGCGGACGATCCCTACGAGCGCGAGGCCGAGCGCACGGCGGATCTCGTCATGTCGCCCGACATGACGTCGAAGATGAGCGGACCGGCGATCCCGCGACCCAGCCTCGCCGCGAGCCTGTCTCGGGTCGTGCAGCGCGCGATGGGCAAGATGGAGCCGCCCGTTCGCAAGGACGACGACTGGAAGAAGAAGGAGGACGAGAAGAAGAAGGACGACGACCGGAAGAAGACGGTGCAGAAGAAGAGCGCGGGGCCGGCTCCGTCGGTCGTGCCGTCGAGAGTCGAGCAGACGATCGAGACGCTGAGCGCGGGGGGCGGATCACCGCTGCCCGAGTCGCTCCGCGCGCGATTCGAGCCGCGCTTCGGCTACGACTTCGGCGCGGTGCGCGTCCACACCGGCGAAAACGCCACCGGCGCGGCGACCGCGCTCGGCGCGCGCGCCTTCACCGTGGGCGACCACCTCTTCTTCGGCGCGGGCGAGTATCAGCCGACGAGCACGCAGGGCCAGCGGCTGATCGCGCACGAGCTCACGCACGTCGTCCAGCAGGGCGCCGACCCGCGCCGCGTGCAGCGGCGTCCGATCGTGAGCTGGCAGCTCGGCGGCACGACGTTCTTCAAGGCGCGAAGCGGCGACGTGATCGAGCTGCCCGACGACATGACGGTGGAGCAGGTGGTGAAGCTGGAGGACGACGCGATCGCCGCCGAGCGCCGACTCGCCGAGCTGCCGCCGCCGAAGCCCGTGCCCGAGGTGCACAAGCCGGCGCCGAAGCCCGAGAAGACGCCGCCGCCGAAGGTGAAGCCGCGCGCGAGGCGGCACGGCGGCGGGAAGGCTCCGCCCAAGGCGGCCGAGGCCACCGCGGCGCTGATGAAAGCCGTGGGCGGTGGCAAGGTGGCGCAGTATCTCGCGGCCAAGGGCGGGCCCGTATTCGCGAAGGGCGCGGCGAAGCTGGCGACGCTCAAGGCGCACGAGCAGACGCACGAGGATGCCGGCGAGAAGCTGAAGCGAAGCGAGGATGCCGTCGTCATCCCCGCGAGCGAGGAGCAGGCGACGGGGAACGCCGGCCAGGTCGGCGTGGTGGGCGACCGCGTCGCGCCGGTGATCGACGAGACCAAGGGCAAGCGCACGCTGGCCGCGTCGCTCGCCGCGAACGTGCCGAAGTCGATCGGCGTGCTCGACAACTTCCAGCGCGACAAGAAGGCCCAGCACACCGGCGCCGAGGTGCTCGCAGTCGTGCAGGAGGACAAGAACGCGGTGACGGCGACGTTCGGCGACGTCAGGCTCACGCCGCCGCCGGTGCCGTCGGGTCACGAGCCGGTGCCGCTGCCGCCCGCCGAAGGCGCGCCGCCCACGCCGGCGATGCATCTGGGCGCCGGCGCGGTCGCGCCGCTCCTGAAGGAGCACACCGACGTCAGCGAGTACACGAAGCAGGCCGACACGAAGCTCCAGGAGGAGGGCGTCTCGCAGGAGCAGCTCGACATGGTCGACAGTGGCGACCTGGCCGAGGCGAACAAGGAGAAGAAGGGGATGAAGAAGCTCGCGGCGACCGAGCCCGTCGCCGTGCAGAAGATGGCCAACGACGAGCGCACGAAGGTGGACAAGGAGCTCGCGCACGAGGAGCAGACCGAGCGCGGCGCGCTCGCGGCTCGGCGCAAGTCGGCGCTCACCGCCACGGGCGGCAAACAGAAGGACACGCGCACGGCGCTGGAGAAGAAGCGCGACGCGGTGGCCAAGGAGATCAACGACCGCTACACGCAGGTCCAGAACAAGGTGACCAAGCGGCTCGCCGATCTGGAGACCGAGTCGATGAAGCGGTTCGACGACGGGAACGCGGCGGCCGCGAAGGATTTCGAAGCCGACGTCAAGCGAGAGCTCGACGCGTACAAGGACGACCGCTACTCCGGCTGGTTCGGCTGGGCGCGCAAGGCGAAGGACTGGCTGCTCGGCATGGACGACCTGCCGCGCGTGAAGGCCATCTTCGAGAACAACCGTGCCGCGTTCGTGAAGCGGATCGACAAGCTCGTGGCCGACATCGCCGCGGACAACGCCCGCGTGATCAAGGAGTGCCACGACGAGCTGACGACGAGCAGGCAGAAGATCGACGAGTACGTCGCCGGCCTCGAGCCCGCGCTGCAGGACATCGGGAAGAAGGCGGCCGCCGAGATGGGGGAGAAGCTCGCGGAGCTCGACAAGACGATCAACAGGAAGGAGGAGGAGCTCAAGGCGAAGCTGAAGGACAAGCAGACCGCCGCGATCAAGGCGATCGACGAGAAGATCGAGAAGATGAAGGAGGCGATGTCGGGCGCGCTGGCCAAGCTCGGCCGGCTGCTGCTGAAGGCGGCGAAGAAGTTCTTCACGTGGGCGCTGGAGAAGTTCGGCCTCTCGCTGTCGACGATCGAGAGCATCATCGACAAGGGGGTCGCGGTGCTGAAGGCCGTCTTCACGCATCCGATCCAGTTCGTGAAGAATCTCATCGGCGCGGCGAAGAGCGGCTTCCTGAGCTTCGCGAAGCACTTCGTCACCCATCTCAAGGATGCGGTGTTCGAGTGGCTCACCGGATCGCTCGAGGGGATCACGCTCCCGAGCACCTGGACGCTCAGGGAGATCGTCGGCGTGCTGTTCCAGCTCGTCGGCCTCACCTGGGTGAACATCAAGAAGGCGCTCGTGAAGCTGATCCCGGAGCCGGTCGTCGAAGGGCTCAAGACGACATTCGGCCTGGTGAAGACGCTGATCTCCGACGGCCCCATGGCCGCGTGGGAGCAGATCAAGGAGATGGCGGAGGATCTCAAGCAGACCTTCGTCGCGTCGGTCACCGACTGGATCAAGTGGACCGTCGTGGAGCAGGCGGTGAAGACGATCATCGCGATGTTCGTCCCGGGCGCGGGGATCATCCGCGCGATCATCGGGATCTACGACACGATCGTGTTCTTCATCCAGAAGGCGCGCGACATCATGCAGATGATCGGCAGCTTCCTGGGCTCGATCGCCGAGATCGCGGCGGGGAACATCGGTGAGGCGGCGCAGGCGCTGGAGAACGGGCTCGCGCGCGGGCTGAAGCTGGTGATCTCCTTCCTGGCGAAGTTCCTCCATTTGGATGGAATCACCGCGAGGATCCGTCAGGTGCTGGAGAAGGTGCGCGCGAAAGTCGACGCGGTGCTGGACAAGGTGGCGGGGTGGGTGGTGGGGATGGCGAAGAAGGCGGGGAAGCTGTTGGGGATCGGGGGGAAGGAGGCGCCGAAAGACGTGAAGGACGGCGCAGTCGCCCTCGAGGATCCGAAATGGAAGGTGGCAGTGGCCGGTGTGCACGCCGACGTGACCGCACTGAAGTCACAGAAGAAGGCGTCGGCGGAGCACATCGAAGCGGCGATTCCAGGATGGAAGTCAAAGTACGCGTTCAAGTCGCTGCACGTGGACGTCGTGGGCACACACTGGTCCATCAAGGGATCGATGAGCCCAGAGCAAGAGGTCGAGCACGGGGACGACGCCATGCCCCCCGCTCTCTCCGATGTGCACGAAGGCGTTCGGTATCGCTTCCCGAAGGTCAAGGACCCCTATGCGAGATTCGGCAAAGCGAACGGCCCGCCCATTGGGGAAACAATTCCAGGACAGAAGGGGAAACAGTGGCTGATCGCGTACTGGGCCAACAAGCGGATGCGCGGCAAGAGCAGTCCCGTGCTCTTCAAGACACCGGCCTTCGACGGCAAGGGCACTGAGGAAACGAACAAAGTCTACAACGTCGCGGGAGAGCCCGGCGCCATCACGCCGAAGATCGTCAGCAAGACAGTCGTCGACGGCAAGACCACGCACGTCCATGCCAATCCGCTGTGGACCACACCATATGATCCCGCATCGGGATCACCGAGCGGATGGGATCGTCTCGATGCATCGAAGTGGTTCCGCGTACACCTGATCAACGGCTCCATGGGAGGGCCGGGCGTCGGGTGGAACACCGTGCCCGCGCCGGTGCTGGTGAACAACACGATGCGAGACGCGCATGAGAAGGTGCTGCGCGAGGGTCTCGCGAATCTGAAGGCAATCGACAACGCCTCGTACTGGAAGAAGATCTCCATCGGCTGGCGCAGCGATGCTGAAGGCGCACCGAGGATCGGCAAGGCATCCGACTTCCCCGCCTACGTCACCGTCGAATACGGCGACTCGTTGCTCGATGTCGACGGCAAATGGATCGAACAGCCGGCGACGAACTCCCAGAGCTATCCAATCCGATTGCCATTGGAGAGCGAACTGCTTCCCCTGCGGCGGTTCAAGTAATGCCCTCCGAATCCCCCCTCCGTCCCAACCTCATCAAGGGCGCCCTCGCCGTGTATCCCACACACACGCCGGGCTCCCAGCCGAGCAGCGTCATCGTCTTCCAGTTCAACCCGGAGTCGATGCGCCGCACGCTCGCGCACCGCGCGCCGCCCGCGCCCGCCGAGGCCAAGACGGGCACCGCGAAGGAAGACGTCCTCCGTGTCGCCGGACCGCCGCTCGAGACGATCACGATGACCGTCGACATGCACGCGGCCGATCAGCTCGACGATCCCGAGGACGCGCTCAACGCCATCGCCGGCCAGCACGGCCTGCATCCGGCGCTCGCCGTGCTCGAGCTGCTCATGTACCCGCCCACGCTCAACGCGCAGAAGATCGAGCAGCAGGCGGCACAGGGCACGGTGCAGGTGAGCCCCGCCGACCTGCCGCTCGTGCTCCTCGTGTGGGGCAAGTCGCGCGTCGTGCCGGTCAAGCTCACGAGCTTCTCCATCTCCGAGGACGCGTTCGACACGCGACTCAACCCGATCTCGGCCAAGGTCGAGCTGGGGATGCAGGTGCTCACCTACATGGAGTTCACCGACTCGAGCATCGGACGCGACGCCTTCCTCGCCTACCAGAAGTCGAAGGAGAGCCTCGCGCAGCAGCACCATCCGGGCAGCTCGCTCACCGGCATCCGCAACCTGCTCCCGTTCTAGAGGACCGCATCGATGTTCTTCAAAGGCAGCCGGTACGAGAAGGTCCCCGAAGCGACGCTCACCGACGCGACGGGCCGCGTGATCCGCTACAAGACGACGCGCTTCATCGTCGACCCGCGCGCCGTCGTCGGCCATCGCGTGCTCGCGAGCGAGCGGCTCGATCACATCGCGTGGCAGCACTTCCGCGACGCCGAACGCTTCTGGCGCATCTGCGACGCCAACCGCGCGCTGTGGCCGGACGACCTTCTCGAGGAAGGCGCGGTCCTGCGCATCCCGGCGACGGAAGGCTGACGTGGCGAAGGCGATCACCTACACGCTCACCGTGAACGGCACCGCGGCCTCGGCGGCGGTGCTCAACGCGGTGAAGCAGATCGAGGTGGAGGACCACGCGGCCATGGCGGACATGATCCGCCTGCGGCTCGCCGTCGCCGTGAAGGAGGACGGCAGCGGCTGGACCCTCCTCGACGAGTCGCTGTTCACGCGGCTCGCCAACCTCAAGCTGTCGGTGACCGTCGGCTCGGGCTCCGCCATCCCGCTCATCAACGCGTACGTCATCGAGGTCGACACCGACTTCTCCTCCGCGCCGCACGGCTCGGAGCTCGTCGTCACGGCGATGGATCCGACGGTGCTGATGCACCTCGACGAGAAGGTGAAGGCCTGGAACAACATGATGGACTCCGACGTCGCCACCTCGATCTTCTCCGACGCGGGCTATCGCTTCACGCCGGTCGTGGAGTCGACGAAGTGGTCGCGCCACGAGAACGACCACACGCTGATGCAGCGCGGCACGGACATCCAGTTCCTGCGCCAGCTCGCCGACCGCAACGGCTTCGAGTGCTTCGTCGAGATGAACGACGCGGGCGAGGTCGAAGGACACTTCCACCCGCCCAAGCACGACGCGCAGCCGCAGGGCACGCTCACGGTCAACATGGGCTCGGCCACGAACGTCAACCGGTTCCGCGCCAAGTACGACATGCTCGATCCGGCGAAAGCGAAGGCGGCGACGATCGATCCCGCCGACAAGTCGGTGCAGAAGAGTCAGGCCGACGACGCCACCCAGGCCGACGGGATGGGCGAGGACGCGACGGTTCCCACCGACCGGCCGCGCACGGTGCTCCTCAGCCAGCTCGGCATGGCGCAGGCCGGCGAGGTGCAGCGCTTCGCGCAGTCGGTCGTCGACAGGTCGAGCTGGTCGATCGTCGCCGAGGGCGAGGTGAACACCGTGGCGTACGGCGGCGCGCTCAAGGCGAAGAAGCCCGTGATGGTGCGCGGCGTGGGCCGGCAGTTCAGCGGCCGCTACTACGTGGAGCGCGTGCTGCACCAGATCGGCGGCGACGGCAGCTACACGCAGAAGTTCACCCTGCGCCGCAACGCGACCGGGCTCACCGGGAGCGAGAACTTCCGGAGCGACGACGGCGTCGCGAGCCCGCCATGACCGCGCCGCTCACGGCGCGCGGTGGCGGCGGCACCGCGATGCGGCATTGGGGCAAGTACCGCGGCACGGTCGTGGACAACGACGACCCGCAGCAGCAGGGCCGCGTACGCGCGAGCGTTCCCGAAGTGCTCGGCGAGGTCGACAGCGGGTGGGCGCTGCCGTGCGCGCCGTACGGCGGCGACACGACCGGCGCGTACGCCGTGCCCGCCGTCGGCGCCGGCGTGTGGGTGGAGTTCGAGGCGGGCGACGTCTCGCGGCCGATCTGGGTGGGCTGCTGGTGGGAGAGCAGCAAGGTGCCGACGGACGAAAGCGGCACCGGGGCGACTCCCGACGTGAAGGTCACGCGCAGCGAGCAGGGGCTGCTCCTCGCGCTGCACGACGACTCGCAGACGATCGCGCTCTCCGACTCCAACGGCGCGAACATCCTGAAGATCGAGGTGCAGTCGGGGGTCGTCACGCTCAAGGCCACGACGAAGGTCGTCGTCGACGCGCCGCTCATCGAGCTGGTCGCCGACTCCACGCATCCGGGCGTGTTCGGCGACAACCTGATGACCTACCTCAACCAGCTCGTCACGCTGTTCAACGCGCACATGCATCCCGGTCAGATGGCGGGCCCGATCCCGGTCACGCCGATGCCGCCGACGGCGCCGTTCTCGCCGCCCACGCCGGATCTCATCTCCACGACGGTGATGCTCGGATGACGCTCAGATCCGGCAAGTTCGAGCCAGGCGGCGCCCTCACGCCCAACAGCATGGCGCAGACGATCGAGCGCGCGCTCGAAGATCTCGTCCCGCTCGGTGTGAACGAGGATCCGATCGGGCGACGGAAGCTGGTGCTCGCGATCGCGCGCGGCGT
>Ga0207674_10004578_pt1 | contig 16604 bp, 12 predicted proteins | sample KBSCornC72_FD_184303 | JGI IMG/M metagenome (GOLD analysis project Ga0207674, IMG submission 184303) | Corn rhizosphere microbial communities from Kellogg Biological Station, Michigan, USA - KBS Corn C7-2 (SPAdes) (version 2) | ecosystem: Host-associated > Plants > Roots > Rhizosphere > Soil ... | reverse complement strand
GAGCAGACGGCCGAGCTTGCGGCCGTTTTCGCGGTACTGCTCGATGGTGTCCTCGTTGTGGATGCCGGTGACCAGGCGCTCGTAGGCGATGAATAAGAGCGCGAGGCCCGGAGCTTCGTAGATGCCGCGGCTCTTGGCTTCGATGATGCGATTTTCGATCTGATCGCTCATGCCGAGGCCGTGGCGGCCGCCGATGGCGTTGGCCTCGAGCATCAGAGCTACAGGGGCGGGGAACTCTTTGCCGTTCAACGCGACCGGGAAGCCCTCTTCGAAGCGGACGGTGATCTCTTCGCGCTTGATCTCAACATCGTCGCGCCAGGAGGCGACGCCCATAATGGGGACGACGATCTTCATGCTGGTCGAGAGGTGCTCGAGGTCCTTGGCCTCGTGCGTGCCGCCGAGGATGTTGGAGTCGGTCGAGTAGGCCTTCTCGGAGGACATCTTGTAAGCGAAGCCGGACTTCTGCATGAAGGCCGACATCTCCGCACGGCCGCCGAGTTCGTCGATGAACGCGGCGTCGAGCCAGGGCTTATAGACCTTAAGGTCCGGGTTGACGAGCAAGCCGTAGCGATAGAAGCGCTCGATGTCGTTGCCCTTGAAGGTCGAGCCGTCGCCCCAGATGTTGACGTGGTCTTCCTTCATCGCCGTCACCAACATGGTGCCGGTTACAGCCCGGCCGATGGGAGTGGTGTTGAAGTAGGTGACGCCGGCAGTGGTGATGTGGAACGCGCCCGCCTGGAGCGCGGCGATGCCTTCGCGAACGAGCGGACCACGGCAGTCGATGAGACGGGCTTTCTCCGCGCCGTACTCGAGCGCCTTGCGCGGGATCTCGTCGTAGTCGGCCTCGTCAGGCTGGCCGAGATTAGCGGTGTAGGCGTAGGGCAGCGCGCCCTTCTGCTTCATCCAGTGAAGCGCGGCGCTGGTGTCGAGGCCGCCGGAGAAGGCAATGCCAACCTTTTGACCGACGGGCAGGGATTCGAGAATTACGGACATAGTGATGCAGACCTCAATGGTGAAGCTGATGCGCCGAGTAATCAGGCGGTGGTGCGCTTGCGAGCCTGAATCCCGCGGCTGCGGCTGTTGGAGGTACGCTTTGCTCCTCCGAGGAGCATCAGCAGAAGGGCCTTTTGCGCGTGCATGCGGTTTTCCGCCTGGTCGAAGACCAGCGACTGCGGGCCGTCGAGCACGGCATCCGTCACCTCGGCGTTGCGATGCGCGGGCAGGCAGTGCATGAAGACTGCATCGGGCTGCGCATGGGCCATCATCTCCTCGTTGATCTGGTAGGGCTTGAAGATGGGCGCCCGCTTGGTGGCCTCGTGTTCGAAGCCCATGCTGGTGCAGACGTCGGTGTAGATGGCGTCGACGCCGGTGACCGCCTTGACCGGATCGTGCATGAGCGTAATGCTGCCGCCGGTCGACTCGCTGATCTCGATCGCCTTGTGGATGATCTCGAGCTTGGGCGCGAAGCCCTTGGGCGAGGCCACGATGCAGTGCGCGCCCAGTTGCGCGGCGGTGAGCATCAGCGAGTGGCAGACGTTGTTGCCGTCGCCCACATAGGCGAAGCGCAGACCCTCGGCAGAGCCGAACCGCTCTTCGAGCGTGAAGAAATCGGCAATGGCCTGGCAGGGATGTTCGAGGTCCGAGAGCGCGTTGATTACCGGGACCTTGGAGCAGGCCGCCATCTCGGTGATAGTGTCGTGCGCGTAGGTGCGCAGGACGATGATGTTCATCCAGCGCTCGAGGTTGCGGGCCATGTCAGCCAGCGACTCGCGCTCGCCGAGCGGGGACTGCGTCTGGTCGACGAAGATGGCGTTGCCGCCCAAGGTGTTGATGGCCGCCTCGAAGGTCAGGCGGGTTCGCAAGGATGCCTTCTCGAAGAACATCACCATCTGGCGAGCGTCGAGCGCATGGCGGAAGTCTTCCGGGTTGGCCTTGACCGCGTGGGCCAGCTCCATGACCGCGGCCATCTCCTGCACCGTGAGGTCGGCGATGGAGCAGAGATCGCGGCCGCTCAAACGCTTGGCGGCTTCGCTGAAGGCGGTGTCGGACTGGATGCCCAGAGTCGCGGTCGCCTTGCGCGGCGAGGTCTCTTCGCTCTCCGGGGGCTTGGGGTTCATGATGACGGTTTTGCTACCCATGGGCTTGTTCTCCTGCCGATGCGGTTCCGGCATAGGCTGTAAGGTCTTTCAAAATTTCATCGAGCGCATTGACGGCAATCTCGACATGTTTCCGCTCCAGGATGAAGGGCGGAAGGAAGCGAAGCACGGTCTCGCTGGTCCGGTTAATGATGATGCGGCGCTCCATCATCTGCGCGGCGGCCTGCTTTGCCAGCTCTGCCGAGTTCAGTTCGAGGCCCAGCATCAGGCCCATGCCGCGAACGTCGGTGATGCAGTCGTGGCGCGTCGCCAGCCATTGCAGCTTCGATTTAAAGAACTCGCCAACCTCGCGAATGTGCGCCAGCATATCTTGCCGCTGCATGGTGTCGAGAACGGCGATGGCCACGGCGCAGGCCAGCGGACCGCCGCCGAAGGTGGTGCCGTGCTGGCCGGGCGTGAAGCCGAGCGCGGCCTCATCGGTGCAGAGCATCGCGCCCATGGGAATGCCGCCGGCGATCGGCTTGGCGACGGTGGTGATGTCGGGCAGGATGCCGTAGTGCTGATAGGCAAACCACTTTCCCGTGCGCCCCAGGCCGCTCTGAATCTCGTCGGCCAGCAGCAGCGCACCGGTCGAGTCGCAGAGTTCGCGCGCGGCGGCGAAGAACTCCTGGGAGATCGGATGGATGCCACCCTCGCCTTGAAGAGCTTCGATGCAGATACCGCAGACTTCGGATGAGAACTTAGCCCGCAGGTCGGCGACGTCGTTGAAGCGTACGAACTCGACGCCGGGCATGACCGGACCGAATGGCTCGCGGTACTTCTCCTTGTACGTCGTCGCGACCGAGCCCATGGTGCGCCCATGGAAACTGTGCTCGAGCGCAAGGAATTTGGTGCCGATCTGCTTGCCTCTTTCGCGCAGAATCCGCGCATGAGAGCGGGCCAGCTTCAACCCAGCCTCCCAGGCTTCGGTGCCGCTGTTGCAGAAGAAGACGCGATCGAGGCCGCTGATCTCGGTCAGGCGCAGGGCGAGATTTGCTGTGCCCTCATGGAAGAAGAGGTTTGACGTATGCAGAAGGCGCGTGCTCTGGCGCAGGATGGCTTCTTCGATCACCGGATTGGAGTAGCCGAGCGCGGAGACGCCGATGCCGCTCAGAAGATCGAGGTAGTCACTGCCTTCTTCGTCGCGCAGATAGACGCCCTGTCCGCTGACAAAGAGAATAGGGGTGCGCTCATAAGTATGGAGAAGCAGTTTGCTCTCCGCCGCCTGTATGGATGCAAGCTTCATGCGACCATGACCTCCGTTCCATCGTTGACCCGTGTGGAGCAGAGGTCGGGGAGCAGCCCCGCGGCCTCCGCAGGCAGAATGCGAACCCGCTTGACCCCATGCGTCAGTGCGCGGCGGCAGGCGTTCAACTTTGGCAACATGCCGCCAAAGACGACCTGCTGCTTTTCAAGTGCGGGAATCTGTGCCAAGGTGAGCCAGCGCATCACGTTCCCGTCCGCGCCTTTGACTCCCGGCACATCGGTCAGGAAGACGAGTGTGTCGGCGCGGGTGCAGATGGCGCAGGCCGCGGCCATCTCGTCGGCGTTGATGTTGTAGTATTCGCCGTCGAATCCGAGAGCGATCGAAGAGATGACCGGAACCGCGCCCATGGTCCAGATGGCTTCGAGCCAGCGGGGATCGGTGGCTGCGATCTCGCCGACGAAGCCGAGGTCGGGGTTGGTCTTCTTCTTGCGCGCGCGAAAGACGTGGCCGTCGCCGCCCGATAGTCCGACGGCAGCCTGCCCGTGCGAGCCGATGGCGGCAACCAGCGATTTGTTGACGCGACCGGCAAGCACCATCAGCGCGGCGTCCCGCGTCTCAGCGTCGGTGACGCGCAGGCCGGAGATGAACTCGCTCTTCTTGCCCATCAGCGCCAGGGTGCGCGTTAGTTGAACGCCGCCGCCGTGGACGACTGCCACCTGGTTGCCATCGGCGACGAGATCGGCGATGGCCTTGCCGCAGCCGTGGAGGATCTCGGGGTTTTCAAGGGCCGCACCGCCTAGTTTGACGACAAATCTCACAGCAAGCCCTCCTGTTCTTTCCAGCCGCACATCAGGTTCAGGTTCTGAACCGCCTGACCGGATGCGCCCTTCAAAAGATTGTCGAGACACGCGACCATCACCATCCGCTTGCCGTCGGCGGCAAGTTCGAAGCCGATATCGCAGTAGTTGGTCCGCACCACATGCTGAATCTGTGGCAACTGCGGCGTCGGGTAGAGACGCACCATGGGGCTGTCGCGATAGAAATTCGCGAGGACGGCAGTAATGTCCGATGGCTCCGCCGCATCCTTGAGCTTCAGATAAATAGTGGTAAGAATCCCGCGCGGGATCGGCAAAAGGTGAGGCGTGAACTGAATCTGATCGGCAGTGACATGAAGCTGCTCGATCAACTCGCCCCCATGGCGATGGCCGAAGACGTTGTACGCGGAGAGGTTGTCGGCGGCGTACATGAAGTGAGTCTTCGCGGTGGGCGCTTTGCCTGCGCCACTGACGCCCGACTTGGCATCGCAGATGATTCCCCGGTCGAGATCGACCAGGCCCGCCCGCAACAGGGGAGCGAGCGCAAGAATCGCAGAGGTGGGGTAGCAGCCGGGGTTGGCAACCAGGCGGGCGCTGCGGATGGCGTCGCGGTGCAACTCCGGGCAGCCGTAGACGGCCTCGTCCTGCAACGCGGCAGCGAGCTTGGGGTCGGCATCCTTCAGCCGATAGACATCACGGTTGCGGGCATCGTGCAGTCGCCATGCGCCGCTGAGATCGATCACACGGATGCCGCGTTCGATGGCCTGGGGCGCCCATTCACGCGACTGCTCGTGCGGCGTCGCCAGGAACAATACATCGATTCCCGCGTCGCTGATCCGGTTCCAGCTAAATGGGAAGATGGGGTTCTCACCGGCGCCGGCCGCAGTCGTCAGGTGGGGGTGCAGATCTTCAAGAGAAGTTGATGAGCCAAGCTCCGCTTCGCCTGCGCGGCCAAGAAATACCGGCCTGGTTCCATTGAGCGCAGCATGATGCAGCAGCAGGCGCGCCAGTTCGCCGCCCGCGTAGCCGCTCACTCCGGCCACGGCGATGCGAGGCGGTTGCGTATGCGCAGATGCCGCCGCATGGACGGCGCCGGCCGCCGAGGGAGTCTGTGTTTCGAGGTTAGCCAATGTACCCTTCAATTCGTGCCTTGATGGTTTTTGCCTGCTGGCTGTCCGGGCAGATGATCAGCACATTGTCATCTCCGGCAATCGTTCCCACGACCTCCGGCCAGTCTTCGTAGTCGATTCCCGCCGCAATCGGCTGGGCGCTTCCTGTCGTTGTTACTAGGATAAGGAGATTTGCCGCCTGGCGCACCTCGATGCCGAAGCTTTCGAGTACTTCGCGGATTCCCGGCAGCGTATCTTCGCCCGACTCCTCGCTGCCGGGCAGAGAATAACCCTGTGGTCCTTTGGACAGCCGCAGTTCGCGAATGTCTCGCGAGAGCGTGGCCTGGGTGACATGAAAATCTCGCTCCGCCAGTTTTTTCCGCAACTCGTCCTGGCTGGCGACGGTGGTCTTGACCAGCAGGTCTCGAATGACGGCATGGCGTTGCTGTTTCATAATGAGTGCTCGCTCTTCCGCTGCGCTGAATCCCGTCCGGTATTCGCAATTCACGCAACCGGCGCCAGCGAATTGAGCCTTACCCCTCTCTTTTTATGTTCCCATCGCTATGTATAAATATACATCATGATGTATATTTATACACATTGCGCCTGCATCCTCTCTGCGGCGAGTCCAAAAAGGAAGGTATCTCCAGCGACATTTGCTCGTTACTGGACGTATAGTGAAGCATGGAACAGATTCCCTCAAATGTGCTGACCTCTGTTTTTTCGACTGCTGAGAAACACTCTGCCCGGAACCTGACATCTCCGTCTCTGGGCTCTCTTTCGTCTTTGATTGATGAGCGATTTGACCACGATTCCTGCGGCGTCGGCTTTGTCGCGAATCTGGATGCCGTGCCCTCCCACACGATCTTAGAGCAGGCCCTTACCGCGCTGAGCCGCCTTTCGCATCGTGGCGCGACCGCTGCAGACGGAAAGAGCAGCGACGGCGTCGGTGTGTTGACCGCCGTTCCCCGGACTTTTCTGTTGAAGGCTGCGGGTATTGAGTTGGATGAGAAGGAGTTGCTGGGCGTCGGGATGTTGCTACTCCCGCCGGAAGAGAAGCGCGCCGAGGAACTGTTGGAGCGGTGCCTGGTCGCCCACGATCTCAAGGTGCTTTGTTGGCGTGACGTGCCGATATGTACCGAGTGGCTTGGTGAGGAAGCCCTCAGCACGATGCCGGTGATCCGACAGGTTCTAGTGGTTGATACACCAAGAGCCGAGGCGGGAACCATGGAGCGAAGGCTCTATCTGGCGCGAAAACAGTTTGAGCGGGCCCACGAGCGTGATGATGTTACCGGGTATATCGCTTCGCTCTCCTCGCAGACGATCACCTACAAGGCAATGGTCGCCGGCAGCTTCCTTTCAAAGTTCTATCCCGATCTCGCTTCCAAGCAGTACGTTACTCCCTTCGCAATCTTCCATCAGCGCTATGCGACCAACACCCTGCCTACCTGGCATCGTGCGCAACCGGGTCGCAAACTGGGCCACAACGGCGAGATCAACACGGTCTGGGGCAACCGTGCGCGCATGGCATCGCGGGATTCCACCCTGCCGGTCGAATGCAAGCCGATCCTGACGGAGGGGGGCACCGACTCGACCAGCCTCGATGAGGCCATCGAACTGATCTCACAGAATGGCAGAACCCTGGCCGAGGCAGTCCGAATGCTGCTTCCGCCTGCGGTCGTGGGCAAGCAGACCTCTCCGTTCCTGCGTTACCACATGGATTGTGCCGAGCCGTGGGATGGTCCGGCGGCGCTGGCCTTCAGCGATGGCCGCGTGGTTGGAGCCGCGCTCGACCGCAACGGACTTCGGCCGTGCCGCTTTGCCGTGACAAAAGATGGCCTGGTGGTCGCCGGATCGGAGATCGGCCTCGTCGACCTCGATCCGGACGCCGTTACCCACAGCGGCCGCCTGGGACCGGGCGAGATGCTTCTGGTCGACCTGGAGAACCATAAGCTTTATGAGAACGAGGCGCTCCTGCGGCTGTTCGATGAGGGCGCGACCTACGCCAAGCTGGTCGAAGAGACGCCGCTCGATCCATTGCCGGTGACACAAATCGACGCCGCCGCCCTTGCCGCCTCGCAGCGCGGTTTCGGGTATACCCGCGAAGACGTGAAGATGATCCTGCTACCGATGGCAGCTAATGGCAAGGATCCCGTGTGGTCGATGGGCGATGATACTCCGCTGGCCTTTCTGGCAAAGGTTCCTCGTCCTGTATACGCCTACTTCCGGCAGCGGTTCGCGCAAGTGACCAATCCGGCGATCGATCCTCTGCGCGAGGCCTGCGTCGTCTCTCTGCACACCCAGCTTGGGCCGTGGGCGCATCTTCTGGATAAGAACTCGCCGCTGCCGGGGCTTTCGCTCCCTTCTCCCCTGCTGTCGCTGGGGCAGGTTGAGGCGCTGCGCAAGCGTCAGCATGGCCATGCCGACGAGTTGAGCTTTGCCGAGATTCAGTGCGTCTTCAAGCCGGAGATCTCGCTGGTCCAGGCGCTGGACGAAGTCTGCATGAAGGCTGTGCAACTGGTACGCAACGGCGCTCGCATTCTCCTCTTGTCGGATCGTTCGGCAAGCCCCGAGCGTCTGCCGGTTCCCATGGCGATGGTGACCGGAGCGGTCCACCAGGCGCTGGTGCTGGCCGGGCTGCGCACTCTCACCGGAATTGCGGTCGAGGCGGGCGATTGCCGCGACATTCACCATGCCGCTGTCCTGATCGGCTATGGCGCAGGCGTCGTCTGCCCGTGGCTCGCGCTGGAGACGGCTTTGTCCGTGGCTCCTGCCGGAACCGATGCGGCGGAGTATGAGCAGAAGATGCTCCATGCGCTCGACGCGGGACTGGCCAAGGTCATGTCGAAGATGGGAATCTCGGTTGTCTCCAGCTATCGCGGAGCTCATCTATTCGATATCCTCGGGCTGCATTCGAGCGTTGTTGATCGCTGCTTCCTCGACACGCCCGCACCGCTCTCCGGCATCGGGTTTGCGGAGATCGACCGTCAGCTCCGCCAGATGTGGCATGCGGAAGGGGCGGATGCTCCGGCTGCGGATCTGCCCGACTATGGATGGGTACGGTTCCGCAAGAACACGGTCTCCGAGTCGCACGTCTGGCAGCCACCCAATGTCAAGGCGCTGCAGTCGGTTGTCGGCACAGCGCACAATGTTCCGCTGACGTCGGATCCGGCAGGCGCTTTCGCCACCTTTACCCACGATGTTCTGGAGCGCGATCCGGCGGTGTTGCGTGACCTGCTGAATATTCGTCCCGCAGGACCGTCGCGCCCGGTGAGCGAGGTGGAGGCCGCGAGCAGCCTGTGCAAGCGATTCGTATCGAGCGCCATGTCGCTGGGTTCTTTGAGTCCGGAGGCACACCAAACCATTACGGCAGGGATGAACCTGCTCGGAGGCCGCTCGAACACCGGCGAAGGCGGCGAAGATCCTGCCGTCTACAAGATCGACTCGGTCGACGGCGGAAAGATTCATGTTGAGGCTGAACTGGCCATGGAGGCGCAGGAGAACGGCGGCGGTGCGGCGATTGCGGTTGTTGCTGCCGCGGTGGTCGCGGCTCCCGCCGTCCACACCTCGCTGAACAACAAGATCAAGCAGATCGCATCGGGTCGTTTCGGTGTGACCGCCGAGTATCTGGCTCATGCCGAGGAGATCGAGATCAAGGTAGCTCAGGGGGCGAAGCCCGGCGAGGGCGGTCAGCTCCCGGCCCACAAGGTAACGGGGATGATCGCCCGGCTGCGCCACGCTCAGCCCGGCGTATCGCTGATCTCGCCGCCGCCGCATCACGATATCTACTCGATCGAGGACCTTGCGCAACTGATCTATGACCTGAAGCGCGTGAACCCAAAGGCAGCGGTCGGCGTCAAGCTGGTCTCCGGCTGCGGCGTCGGCACAGTTGCCGCCGGTGTCGCCAAGGCCTACGCGGACTTCATCGTGATCGCGGGCAATGTGGGCGGTACGGGCGCGGCGGCTTTGTCGAGCATTAAATATGCCGGCAATCCGTGGGAGCTTGGGCTGGCCGAGGCGCAGCAAGTGCTGATGCAGAACGGGATGCGCGGCCGCGTCCGTCTGCGCACCGACGGCGGCCTGGCGACGGCGCACGACATCCTGATCGCGGCTCTGCTCGGCGCGGATGAATACGCCTTCGGTACGGCGGTGCTGGTGGTGATGGGCTGCGACATGGCCCGGCAGTGCCACTTGAACACCTGTCCCACGGGCATCGCAACCCAGAATCCGAAGCTGCGGGCGAAGTTCCGCGGCAAGCCGGAGCATGTTGTCCGCTTCTTTGAAGAGCTTTCGTCAGACCTGCAGCAACTGCTGGCGTTCTACGGATTCGCCTCGCTCGACGAGGCGATTGGGAGGACGGACCTGTTGGAGCAGGTTCGGTTCGATGGTAACCTCGACCTTCAGCCGATGCTGGCCAAGGTCTCGGAAGGCGCAAGCCGATGGATGGGGATCCGCAACAATCAGCCTGCCGTCGGAGTTCCGCTCGACGAGGCCTGGGTGGAACCCGCGCTTGAGGCTACGGAACAAGGAAAGCCTTATGTTATCGAATCCAAAGTTACCAACAGCGACCGGTCGATTGGTTCCCGGCTGGCCGGAGAACTGGTTCTGCGGCGCGCACAGCGCGATTTCCCCTCGGACATCACCTTCAATCTGAAGGGAACCGCGGGCCAGTCCTTCGGCGCCTTTGCCGCGGATGGAATGAAGCTGGTGCTCGACGGGCAGGCCAACGACTTTGTCGGCAAGGGACTCTCCGGTGCCGAGATTATCATTCGCGCCTGCGGTCTGGCTGCCAAGGACAGCGGGCAGCATGTGATCCTGGGCAATGTCGCCCTGTACGGAGCGACCTCCGGCAAGCTGTTCGCGGCAGGCCGGGCAGGCGAGCGATTTGCTGTTCGCAATTCGGGCGCGATTGCCGTGATCGAAGGAGTTGGCGATCACGGCTGCGAGTACATGACGGGCGGCGTGGTGGCGGTTCTAGGCCGCGTCGGTATGAACTTCGGAGCAGGTATGACGGGAGGACTGGCGTGGGTCTACGACGCCGATGGTTCCTTCGTGTCGGACGAGAGGTATCATCCGGAGTTTATTACAGCGGAAGGGTTTAACTCCATTGACCCCGAGTCGCAGGAGGCGCTGAGATCGCTCATCGCAGCCCATGCCGAAGAGTCTTCCAGCGGGCTTGCCAAGGCTATGCTGGCGGATTGGCCGAGACAGGCTGCTGCATTCGTACGGCTGACACCTGTGCCTCAGGTATAGACTTTCGGCCGCTGAATTCGCCGATTCTATGTTGTGATTCGGCAGGCAAAGGTAATGGCTTTTCGTGCCGGCTTCCCCTTAGGGAGGCCGGCTTTTTGCTTTGTAGTGAAAAAATGTGGAAAACGGAGTGTATGTATAAAGATGCATTTCGAAGGTGAATAAAAATTCATTCTTGGCAGCCCATGGTTCGTTTCATTAGAGTGGCGTGGCGACGGCATTTCCCGACCGGCAATGTTTGAAAGGCGATTATGAAGGCGGAGTTGAAGAAGGCGGAGGAAGTTCCCGGGACGGGGGGCGAGAAATACCAGCGCATCCTCGACGCGGCGGTGGAGGTGATTGCCGAACGGGGTTACTTCAACTCGCCGGTCAGCGCGATTGCCAAGCGCGCCGGCGTGGCGGATGGAACCATTTATCTCTACTTCAAGAGCAAGGATGATGTGTTGCGCACGGCGATCGACTCAACCTTTGAACAGTTCTACCGGCAAGTCGCCGAGGCATTCGTAACGCTCGACGGGCCACGGGAGCAGCTTGAGTACATTGCGCAGATCCATCTGGAGAGTCATTCGGTCAACCGCAGCATGGTGGTGCTGATGCAGACCGAGATGCGGCAGAGCGCGAAGTTCATCGAGGAGTTCTCGCACCATCATCTGGTCAAGTACATCCAGATGGTTCGCGAGGTAGTGCGCCGTGGGCAGGAGCAGGGGATCTTCCGGGCGGACGTCTCCGATGGCGTGGTAGCGCATTGCATGTTCGGGGCGATCGATGAGTTGCTGAGTTCGGCGGTTTTTACCGGGCGAGAGTACGACGCGAAGGCCACGGCATCCCAGGTGATGGATGTGCTATTGAATGGGATTGCAGCGGGTTGAGCCTTCAGATTTGAATGAGTGGCGACAGGGGCAATTTCCTAATGAGTAAATGCGCTCTGAATGCATATATCAAGCATGGTCAGTTTTTAGTGAAGGGCTGGCTTTTACCGGGAGCACCTGAGGCGCTTGCCCTCTTGTCCGATGAGCAGCGCAGCGCCAATTTACCGGGGGGAATAGCCGAGATTGGCGTACATCACGGAAAGCTCTTCATCCTGCTATATCTTCTTGGGCGGGGGAACGAACCGGCAGTTGCAATCGATCTGTTCTCGCAACAAGAGTTGAACGTCGATCACTCCGGCGCAGGCGATCTTGAACGGTTTAGGCGAAATCTCCGCAAACATGCGGATACAGGCCGGCTATTGATTCACGAGGGAGATTCGACGCGGCTTACCTCCAGAGAGCTGCTTCAGCTTGGCCGTGGCCCGTTGCGCATGATCAGCATCGATGGGGGACATGCCGCCGACATCACCGCGCATGATCTGGCGACCAGTGAAGGCGCGTTGATTGAGGGTGGAATCATCATCCTCGATGACTGCTTCAATGAAATGTGGCCTGGCGTGGTCGACGGAGTCCATCGGTATTTCTCCCAGCCGAGAGCAATCGTTCCATTTGGGGTTGGCGCGAATAAAACCTTTTTTTGCCATAGGCCATTCGCTCGTCAATATGCCGACGTCCTGCGGAAACTTGATCGGCGCTCGATTGAGCAGGAGTTTCTTGGAGAGCCGGTCGTCTATTTCAGCTTCGCTCCCTGGTCATTCTCCCGATGGTACAGGCGAGTTGATGCCTGGCGATCCTTCCGTCGTGTCTACCATGAGGCGTTGTCACGTTTCTAGCTGGTTTAGATTCAAGAGCTCCTCAAAGCAGGGCCGCATTGTGAGGGAAAGCTCTATCCCCATTTGATCCATGCGTGGTTTATGGTGGGGTGAGACTTTATCGCAACCGAGGCAGACGGTTATGTTTGATCTGGCAACATTAAACGATGTAATGATGCGGGCTACGGGGCGCGGCGACCGTACTGTGATGAGATGGCAGGATGCGGATGGAGCGTGGAAGCCGATTTCGTCGGTCGAACTGTACGGACGCGTGCGGGCTTTGGCCGATATCTTTCGCGGCTGGGGGCTGGTGAAGGGCGACCGGGTGGTAATTCTGTCGGAAAACCGATGGGAGTGGGCGGTAACGGACTTCGCCACGTTGGCGATTGGGGGCGTGGATGTACCGCTCTATCCGACGCTGACCGCCGACCATGTGGGCTACATGCTGCGGGATTCGGGGGCGAAGGTCGCCGTGCTCTCTTCCAGGGAGCAGTACGAGAAGCTGGTGGCTGCCGGAGATCTGCCCGAGCTGGAGCATGTGGTGGTGATGGACCCCGGCGACTTCGGCAATGCGGAGAGCTTTGCCGCACTGATCGAGGGCGCGCAGGCGAAGCAGCAGCGCGATGCAGAGTTCGACGCGATGGCGAAGCGGTCGCAGGCCGGCGACCTGGCAACAATCATCTACACCTCGGGCACGACCGGCGAGCCCAAGGGCGTAATGCTGACGCACGGCAATCTGGCCAGCAATCTGAACGTCTCGACCGATCCGTTTGGATTCAATGAGACAGACAGTTGCATCTCGTTTCTGCCCTTGTCGCATGTGACGGCGCGGCACGTGGACTACGCGCTGATGTGCAATCAGGCGACGCTGGCCTATTGCCCGAAGTTCGATCTGCTGCCGGCGGCGATGAAGGCGCTGAAGCCGACGATCTTCGTGGCCGTGCCGAGGGTCTACGAGAAGATCCGGCAAGCGGTGGAAGGCAAATCCGCAGCGTCGCCGGTGAAGTCGAAGATTCTGAGCTGGGCGCTGGCCACGGGCAAGGCGCATCGGCCGAAGACGCTGGCGGGGATTGCTCCCTGGGGGCTGGGTTGGAAGCTGGCGGACAAGCTGGTCTTCGGCAAGATTCGCGAGGCGTTTGGCGGACGGGTGCAGGTCTTCATCTCGGGCGGCGCTCCTCTGGGCATGGATACGGCGGGATGGTTTGCCGATGCGGGGATTCGCATCTTCGAAGGCTATGGGCTGACGGAGACTTCTCCGGTGATCGCTCTCAATTACCCGAAGGCGCACCGGATTGGGACCGTGGGCAAGGCTCTGTCGAACGTGGAGTGCCGGTTTGCCGAGGACGGTGAACTGGAGGTGCGCGGGCCGTCGATCTTTCCGGGGTATTGGAAGAAGGAGAAGGAGACGGCGGAGGTCTTTGCCGACGGCGGCTGGTTCCGAACCGGCGATATCGGGAATCTGGATGGCGATGGCTTTCTGTCGATCACGGACAGGAAGAAGGAGCTGATCAAGACCAGCGGTGGAAAGCTGATTCCGCCGCAGCCGATCGAGAACAAGCTGAAGGCGAATTCGCTGGTGGCGCAGACGGCGATGGTGGGCGACAAGCACAAGTTTGCCTGCGTGCTGCTATCGCCGAACTTTGCCGCGCTGGAGACGTGGGCGAAGGGTCAGGGAATTGCGACCGGCGACCGTGCCGCGCTGGTGAAGGATCCGAAGGTCGTGCAGCTCTACCAGCAGATTGTGGACAAGGTGAACGCCGAACTTCCGAGTTACGAGAGCATGAAACGGATGTGTGTGGTGCCTGACGAGTGGTCGATCGAAGAGGGCGAACTGACTCCAAGCATGAAGCTGAAGCGTCGCGTCGTGGAGAAGAAGTACGCGAAGGAGATTGCGGAGTTTTATGCTGACGAGGCGACGGCAAAGGTGCGGTAAAACAAGAAATTTAGGTGGGCTTTCGTTACGATGCAAGTGGGATTCATCTACGATAGTGGCTCAGATCTTGCCCATTTTGCAGGGAAGTTTACCGGCAAAGAACGTGACTCCGAATCAGGTAACGACTACTTCGGCGCCAGGTACTACGCCAGTACGATGGGCCGGTTCTTATCGCCGGACTGGAGCGACGAGCCTGATCCGGTGCCTTACCCTGACCTCGATAATCCGCAAAGTTTAAACCTCTACACATATGCTGGCAATAACCCTCTTATCCATATCGATGCAGATGGACACTGCTGGCCACAATGGCTCTGCAATCTTGTTATCGAAACGAAGAATAAACTTTTTCATGGCGAATTTACCACGGATACAGCTGGAGCCAAGATTCGCCAGTTAGACCGCGAAGAAGAGCGCAATCGACAGGAGTGGCAACTTGAAGAGCAGATGAAGAGCCATCCACCGGAGATACGATACGGTGTGGTCTTTACCCCTGAAATGATACCGTTCTTGAGGCAGATGGGAAGGCCGGCTTTTGTTCCCAAAAATTGGGTCGCAGAACCACTTAAGGGAGGCAAATCAGAAGGGATCAAATATGTAGATCCCAACAATCGCCACAATCAAGTACTGCTGGAAAAGGCAAAACCAGGCAGCTCAAATCCGGGTCAGGTGGACTATATGAAAGTGTTGAAGAATGGGCAGTGGCTCGATGCTAATGGAAACCCAGTATCAAATCAGTCGCTTGAGTCTCATATTCCTCAAGGGACAGAGTTACCGCTGGATACGTTTGGTCCAATTCCATAAGGTAGCTAGGGACTTATTTCATGATGACTTATGAACAATGGCGGGAATACATCTTAGAGATCGTGCGGGCGATCGCAAGCCGTGAGCATCAAGAGAAGGTCTGGCTTGGTCCGAGGCCGGAAATCAACTGGGTTGGTGATCTTTACAACGACCTGAGTGAAGAATTTTTCGACGACTTTTTTGACAGGTATTCTGACGATTTTACGATTGAGCAGTTGACCGCTTGGGATCAATTTAAACAGAAGTTTAAAAGCTATGGAGATGGTCTTCCTACCTATCCAGACCCTGAGATGGTTATAACGGACCCAAAGTGGCAGAATGTCCGAGAGGCGGCGGCGCGGCTCGTCAGGGCATTCGAGAAGAAGCAGGCGGATACCTCTCGGGTTGGCCAGAAATAGGCCTGACCCTGCATTCCTCGGTTTCCATCTGATAGCTGTACCACGTCCGCGAAAGACTAGCGCCGCTATGCAGCGGGATAGAGACGATACATCTCTATGATACAGACCGCCTTCATCTACGACTGTACTCCACGGTTTGTATCGTCGTGCGCTTCAAGTACTCCCGTTCTTCCGGCAAAGAACGAGATACAGAATCAGGGCTAGACTACCCGGGTTCGGGACCAGTTATTCTTCCTTTCTTCCTGAACCTGTTTCTTTAGCTGGGCTTACTGCTAGGATTGGCACGCTCTTTCTTGAAAGAGCCGAATGGTTAGAAACACGCCATCCCTTCCCTGCGTTGATGTCGCGTGGGCTTATCTGAAGGTGAGATAGGCTCTAAGCATGGCAGATTCGGTGAAGAAGCGGATTGGGGTACATGTCGGCACGGCGGGCGGGTGCTGGACGGCGGTGGAACGGGCGGTGGCGGCGGGGGCGAACACGTTCCAGATGTTTTCGGCCAGTCCGCGCATGTGGAAGGCGTCGCCGGTGAAGCCGGAGGACGCGGCAAAGATGCTGGCGCTGCGGGCGAAGCATGATGTGGGTCCGGTGGCGATCCATGCGAGTTATCTGATCAATCTGTGCAGCCAGACGGAGACTGTTCGGGAGAATTCGACCGCGGCGTTTCGCGGCGAGGTGGAGCGCGCCCTGGCGCTGGGAGCGGAGCACCTAGTGCTGCATCCGGGCAGTTGGAAGGGGCTGACGCGCGAGGAGGGCCTGCGGCTGGCGGCGCAGTCGATTGAGCGGGCGATTGACGGGATTGACTTCGCGGGGAAGAACTTTAAAATTCTGATCGAGAATACGGCGGGCGCGGAGTTCTCCCTCGGCGGCAAGCTGGAGCAGGTGGCGGAGTTGGTCGAATGCCTGAAGGCCTGCGCTCCGGTGGCGGTGTGTCTCGATACCTGCCACGTTCACGTGGCGGGGTACGACATCGTTTCGGCGGATGGCTATATCGAGACGATGAAGCTGGTGGAGTCGACGGTTGGCTTCGACGCGGTAAAAGTGTGGCATTGCAATGACGCCAAGGCGGCGATGGGATCGAAGCTGGACCGGCACGAGCATATCGGCGAAGGGACGATTGGAGCGGAGGCCTTTCGGCGGCTGCTGCACGATGCGCGGTTTGCCCACGCGGCATTTATCGCCGAGACTCCGGTGGACGCCCCGGGGGACGAGGCGCGAAATGTCGGGGTGCTGCGGACGCTGGCAGCGGGGTGATGGATCGTTTGCGGTTTATTGCGC
>Ga0207674_10004577_pt1 | contig 16604 bp, 20 predicted proteins | sample KBSCornC72_FD_184303 | JGI IMG/M metagenome (GOLD analysis project Ga0207674, IMG submission 184303) | Corn rhizosphere microbial communities from Kellogg Biological Station, Michigan, USA - KBS Corn C7-2 (SPAdes) (version 2) | ecosystem: Host-associated > Plants > Roots > Rhizosphere > Soil ... | reverse complement strand
CGAGAAATCGCCCGAAACCAGCGCGATCGTCGTTGGCTACGGCCGGTTCGGCCAGACCGTCGCGCAGATGATGATGGCCAAGGGCATCGGCGTCACCATCATCGACAAAAGCCCGCGCCAGATCGAGTATGTCGGGGAGTTCGGATACAAGGTCTATTACGGCGACGGGCTGCGCGTCGACCTGCTCCGGACCGCGGGCGCGGAAGCGGCGCGGGTTATCGCCTTTTGCAACGACAATCGCACCGGCGAGGTAACCCGCGACGGCCTTGCCGCGGTGCTCACCGCCTTTCCCCAGGCGGCGGTCATGGTCCGTGTCTACGACCGCCTCGACCTGATCAATTTCGACGACCTCGATCTCGCCTTTGCCGAGCGCGAGCTGTTCGAGAGCGCGGTGGCGATGGGCCGCGCGGCGCTCAAGGCGCACGGCATCGACCGGGAAGAAGTCGACCGGGTCGAGCGCGAGTATCGGATGCGCGATTGCGAGCGGCTCGAGCGGCAAAGCGCGACCGGCGACCTCCATGCCGGCCAGGAAACAACCTTCGCGCCCGACCGGGCGCTGCCCGAAACGGAGCCCTCGGGCCCGGCCTGACCTCCGTCAGGTGCCGAGATGGCTCTCGAGCGCCTGGACGATCGCTTCCACCACGTCGCGATGGGCCCCGTTGCCGCTCTTAATGTGGATGTGTGCCTCGTGGTATCGCGGCCGCTCTTCTTCGGACAGCCGCTCGAGGGTGCCGCGCGGATCCGGGTTGCGCAGCAGCGGGCGCGTGTCGCGGCGGGCGGTGCGCTCGGTGAGGATATCGACCGGGGCGTCGAGCCAGACGGTGATCGCCCGCTCATTGAGGAGCTTTCGGGTGCGCGGATCGACATAGGCCCCGCCGCCGGTCGAGATCACCCGGATTTCGCCGTCGATCAGGCGTGCGACCAGGCGCCGTTCGCCGTCGCGGAAGTCGTCCTCGCCGTAGCGCTCGAACACTTCGGCGCAGGACAGGCCAACCGCATCCTCGATCGCCGAATCGCTGTCGACGAACGGCAAGCCGAGCCGCCGCGCGAGGCGGCGCCCGACGGTCGACTTCCCAACTCCCATCAGCCCGACCAGCACTACCGGCCGATCCAGGCGCTTCGCCAAATCTGTCACGAGAAGGGGTATACAGCGCCTTTCCGGCTCGGCAAAAGCGCCAGCCATGCCCAGACTTGCCATCCTGATCGTCGTCGTCGTGCTGGTCCTCGGCGCGCTCGCCTTCCTGTCGACCGTGCCCAGGCCGCAACCGACCAAGACCATCGAAGTCGAGGTCCCGAACCCGGGCAATGCGCAGTAAGTCGCTGCTGGCTGCCGGAGCCGTGCTGGCGCTGGCGATCCCCGCCCTGGCGCAGCAGGCTGCCCAGCCGCCGCCGGCCCAGCCATCGCCGGCACCCGTATCCGCCAATGCCGCGTCGCCAGCCCAGCCGACACCGCTCACTGCGAGCCCGGCGGGGGGCGACACCAGCGTCGCCGAACTGACCCTCCAGCAGCTCGCCCCGCCGCCGCCGCCGGTCGAATACCCCGCGCATGCGCGGCGCGACCCGTGGGTCGTCGGCCGCCTCGACCCGGTCGCCGTCGGCCTTGGGGAGAACCCGTGGGGGGCCGCGAACGGGACCTTCCTGTCGAGCCTGATGCGGCGGATGGACACGCCGATCGCCTCGCGCTGGGCGCATATCGCGCTCCGCAACGCGCTGCTCGCGAAGAGCCGGGCGCCGCGCGCCGTCAATCCGATCGACTGGGTCGCCGAACGCGCCTGGCTGCTGCTGCGGCTGGGCGAGGCCGACGCGGCGCGGATGCTCGTCGCCGACGTCGACACCGACCGCTTCACGCCCAAGCTGTTCCAGGTCGGCGTGCAGAGCGCGCTGGCGAACGGCGACCCGCCGGCCCTGTGCCCGCTCCAGGACGGCATCCGGAAATATGAGCCGGCCATCCGCGCCCTCGTCAGCGCGATGTGCGCGTCGCTCTCGGGCGAGCCCGAAAGCGCCTCCGCCCAGATCGACGACGCCCGCCGCCGGGGACGCATCGGCGGGATCGACCTGATGCTGGCGGAAAAGGTCGTCGGCGCCGGCGCCAATACCGCGCGGTCGACGACGATCGAATGGGACCCGGTCGATCGCCTGACCGCGTGGCGCTTCGGGCTCGCCACCGCCACCGGCATCGTCCCGCCCGACCGGCTGGTCCGCGCGGCCTCGCCGCAGTTGCGGGCGTTCGAGGCGCGTGCGCCGCTGTTGACGGCCGACCAGCGGCTCGAATCGGCGCGCGTCGCGACCGGGCTCGGCGTGCTGTCGTCGCAGTCGATGATCGACCTCTATTCGACAATCTATGATTCGACCGACCCCAGCGACCTGCCAGGAACCGACGCCTGGCAAGTCCGGCAGGCCTTCGTCGGCAACGATCGCGACGCCAAGCTGGGCGCGTTCCGCAAATTGCTGGGCGGCGCCAAGGATCCCCTCCAGCATGAGGCGATGCGGGCGCTGCTCGGCCGCGCGGCAAGCCTGATCCAGCCCGATCCGGAGCTCGAGAAGGATGCTCCGGAGCTGATCTCGGCGATGCTCGCCGCCGGTTACGATCGGGCGGCACAGCGGTGGATCGCGGTGACTCGGCGAATGGACGGCGAGCCGGGCGACCGCTGCTGGGCCATGCTCGTCCTCGCGTCGCCCGACCCGCGCGGCCTCGACTTAAGCACGTCGCGAATCAACGCTTTCATCGGCCGCGACAAAAGCCCCGACAAAGTCCGCAGCGCGCTGCTCGTCGCCGGGCTCGCCGGGCTTGGCCGGATTACTGCCGACGGAGCCGACAGCCTGAGCCGGCGCAACGAGCTCGGACTCGGCCGGCAGTCGGTCTGGACCCGGATGGTTGACGCCGCCGCCGGCCGCGCTCAACCCGCTTCGGTGCTGATCCTCGCCGGCACCGGGCTGCAGACCTCGGATTTCGAGGGCGTCCCCGGCGCCCATATGTATCACATCATCGGCGGCCTGATCCGCACCCGCCAGGACTATGCCGCGCGGATGATCGCGGCCGAGGCTCTGTCCCGGACGTGATTCGGAGCCCGGGCCCGCTCGCGTGACACCGGACGATCAGGCGCTGGTCGACCGCTTCCTCGACATGATGGCGGCGGAGGCCGGGGCTTCGCGCCACACGCTCGCTGCCTACCGCAACGACCTGGAGCGCTCGGCCGAAGCACTGGGCGGGGCGGTCGGGACTGCCGACGCGGCGGCCGTCGGGCGGCTCGGCGGCCAGTGGCGCGATCTCGCCGCCGCCACCGTCGCGCGGCGCTCGGCGGCGCTTCGGCGTTTCTACGGCTTCCTGGTCGACGAAGGGTTGCGCCGGGATGACCCGTCGGGCGCCCTGCCGCGGCCCCGGTTCGAGCGGCCGTTGCCGCGGATCCTCGAGCCCGACGAGGTGGCGCGGATGTTCGAGCAGGCTGAGGACCGGGCCGCGAGCGGCGCGGGTATCGCGCTGCGCAACCTGGCGCTGCTGGAATTGCTCTATGGGTCGGGGCTTCGGGCCAGCGAGCTGGTCACGCTGCCGCGCGGTGCGTTGCGCAAAGGCCAGCCATTCCTGATCCTGCGCGGCAAGGGCGACAAGGAGCGGCTGGTGCCGATCTCGTCGCGCGCCGAAGCGGCGGTCGACCGGTGGCTCGAGCAGGTGCCCGCCAACAGTCTGTGGCTGTTCCCGAGCGGAAAGTCCCACCTCAGTCGGGTGCGGCTGTTCCAGATCGTGCGCCAGCTGGCGGCCGACGCCGGGATTCCACCCGAACGGGTCAGCCCGCACGTCCTCCGCCATGCGTTCGCGACGCACCTGTTGTCGGGAGGTGCCGACCTGCGCGTGCTTCAGTCGCTGCTGGGCCATGCCGACATCGCCACCACCCAAATCTACACCCACGTCGACAGCGCGCGGCTGGTCGAGCTGGTCAACTCGCGCCACCCGCTCGCGACGCGTTCTCGTTGACGCGCTAGCCGCCTTCGTCCTACCCGCCCGCCCGGATGCTCACGTACCTCGACTTCGAAAAACCGATCGCCGAGCTCGAGACCCGTGTCGCCGAGCTGCGCGAGACGGCCAACAGCTCGGCCGACATCGACATCGACGCGGAGGTTTCGAGGCTCGAGACCAAGGCCAGCAAGCTGCTCCGCGACACCTATGCCAAGCTGACGCCATGGCAGAAAGCGCAGGTCGCCCGTCATCCGGAACGGCCGCACTTCAGGGATTATGTCGCCGGAATCGCCGAGGATTTCGTTCCGCTGGCCGGCGACCGGGCGTTCGCCGACGATCCGGCGATCATCGGCGGCCTGGCCCGGATCGACGGCCGCCGGGTGATGCTGATCGGGCATGAGAAGGGCGACGACACGGCGTCGCGCCTCAAGCACAATTTCGGCATGGCCAAGCCCGAAGGCTATCGCAAGGCGATCCGCCTGATGCAGCTCGCCGACCGGTTCGGGCTTCCGGTTGTGACCTTGGTCGACACGCCCGGAGCGTTCCCCGGAGTCCAGGCCGAAGAGCGCGGACAGGCCGAGGCTATCGCCCGCTCGACGGAACAATGCCTCGCCTTGAAGGTGCCGATGGTGGCGGTGATCGTCGGCGAGGGGGGGTCCGGAGGCGCCGTCGCGATCGCTTCGGCCAATCGCGTCCTGATGTTCGAGCATGCGATCTATTCGGTGATCTCGCCCGAAGGCTGCGCCTCGATCCTGTGGCGGACGGGCGACAAGGCGGCCGAAGCGGCCGAGGCGATGAAGATCACGGCCGCCGATCTCCAGGCGCTCGGGGTGATCGACCGGATCATCCCCGAGCCGCTGGGCGGTGCCCATCGCGACCCGGACGCCGCGATCGGGGCGCTGAAGGGCGCGATCACCGAGGAGCTGGACGGGTGCGGTGAGCTCGGTCCCGACGAGCTGCTGGCCCAGCGCCGCGCCAAGTTCCTCGCCATCGGCTGAGCTCGGCCAAGGAACCCGACTTAGTCATCTCCCGTTCAAAAGCGTCGCCGATACTTAGGCGAATGGGAGAGTTATCGATGCGTAAGGCCATGCTGATGCTCGCCGCCGCGGCGGTGGCGCTCAGCCCAGTCGCGGCCCAGGGACCGCGCTATCTCAATCCGCGGGACGTCGCCGAGGCGCAGCGCGATCATGCCGCCCTGGTTCAGGAGCTCGGCGGGGCCGAAACCGGCTCGCGCGCGGCTTATGTCGAGTCCATCGGCCGCCGGGTCGGCGCCATGTCGGGGATCGCCAATCCCGGCCAGGGGCTGCATTTCACGACCCTCAATTCGGCGGTCGAGAATGCGATGTCGGTGCCGGGCGGCTATGTCTACGTCACCCGCCAGCTGCTGACGATCATGGACAATGAGGCGCAGCTCGGCTTCGCCCTCGGCCATGAGGTCGCGCACATCGCCGCCGATCATGCCCATGCGCGGCAGGCCTATGCTCAGCGCAACAACGTGTTCGGGGTGCTCGGCGCGATCCTCGGCGGGATTTTCGGCGGGCCGATCGGCAACGTCGCTTCCCAGATGGCGCAGGGGCGGTCGCAGCTTTCGACCCTGAGTTTCTCGCGCGAGCAGGAATATCAGGCGGACGGGCTCGCCATCCGCTACCTCGTCGGCGCCGGCTACGACCCGGCCGGCGGGCCCGGGATCCTCGCCGCGCTGGCGCGCGACACCGCGCTCCAGGCCCGGGTCCAGGGGCGAACCAATCGCCAGACTCCCGAATGGGCGAGCACGCACCCGCTGAGCGAGAACCGGGCGCAACGCGCGCTGGCCGAGGCCCGGGCCACCGGTCGCCTCGGCTCCGGGATGCTCAATCGCGACCAGTTTCTGAGCCAGATGGAAGGGCTCTACGTCGACGATGATCCCGCCCAGGGCGTGATCGAGGGCCCGACCTTCACCCATCCCGATCTGCGGATCCAGTTCACCGTCCCGACTGGCTATCTGATGCAGAACGGGACCGACGCCGTCACCGTGTCCGGATCGGCGGGGAAGGCGCAGTTTCGCGGCGGCCCTTATAACGGCAGCCTCGAGAATGCGATCCTGCTCGCCTTTCGCCAACTGACCGGCGGGCAGTCGCAGCTGGCGGTCCCGCCGCCGCAACACACCATGGTCAACGGCATGCCGGCGGCCTTCACCACCGCGCGCGTCAACACCAGCTCGGGGGTCGTGGACGCGAGCGTCTTTGCCTACCAATGGGACCAGGGCCGGATCTATTATTTCGTGATGCTAACGCCGGGCGGCTACGGCATCCAGCCGTTCGCCGGCATGGTCAATTCGCTGCGCCGGATCACGCCGGCGGAGGCGGCCGCGATCCGGCCGCGCATCATCCATGTCCATACCGTGGTTGCAGGAGACACGGTACAATCGCTGGCAAACCGGATGGCCTACCGCGATTTCAGGCTCGAGCGGTTTCTTTCGCTCAATGGCCTCGCCGCTAACTCCAGACTAATCCCGGGGCAAAAGATCAAGCTCGTGGTGTACGGCCGCCGGGCTTAGCCCGAGGACTGCACCGCCGTATTGATCTTGGTCCACATGCCGCCCATGCCGCCGCCGAGGCTGGACAGGCCGGCCATCATCGCAATGACGATTAGCGCGGCAATCAAGCCGTATTCGATGGCGGTAGCGCCGCGCTTGTCCGAGCACAGCCTGTGCAACTTCTTTGGGATAGCGATCACGCCACCCTCCTCTGGTCCACGTCCACGCGGCTGGTTTAGCGTGGCCCCGGTTAACAACTCTTACCGGGTCAAAGTTAACGACCGGTCATCCTTCACGCCGGAGTCCAGGCGGCGAAATGGAGGATTTCGAACGTCTCGACCGTCCGGCCGTCCCGGCCCACGGATGCGAATGCGTCGACCGCCGCCTGCAGCGCGGACCGTGACAGGGGCGAGCGCGACCGCTGCGCGAGGATGTTGGTCGCACCCATGGCGCGGAGGTCGCGGATCATCCGCCGGAAGCCTTCGTAGGAAACCTGGACGCGGTCGACGTCGACCACCGGGTTCACGAAACCGGCGGCGCCGAGCAGCGTAGCGAGCGCCGACGCCTCAATTCGCGGGTGGACATGGGGGACCGCGATTCCGCGCAGCTGGTCGGCGGCGCGCATCGCCTGGCGCAATTGCGGCAGCGTGTCACCGCCGGACATTGCCCCGAGGAACAACGCGTCGCCGGCCAAAGCCGCGCGAATGCGCGCCACGGCGCCGGGCAGGTCGTTGACCGTATCGAGCGTCCCGACCGCGAGGCACAGATCGAAGGCGCCCGCCGCCGGCGCGAACCGGTCCTCGACGATTGTCGCGATGCCGGCGGATCGGGCGAAGCACGGTCCGGGGTCGCACGCCTCGACCCGGTCCGCGAGCTCCCCCAGCCGCGCCGGCCAATCGGCGTCTGGACAGCCGATGAGCAGGGCCGAACGGAAGCGGCGCTGGATCAGCCTCAATCGATCGAGGCAGTCGTCGAACGCCCGTTCGTAAAGGAATAGCTCGGCGCCGCCGCGGCAGGCGCGATCGCGGCGAAGCGCGCGCAGCTCCATGTCGAACAGGGCGGGCGGCATGGTGACGCTTGTGCGACGGTGCGCGGCGAGCGACAAGCCGGCGATGGTCATCGGCCTGCTTAGGACCTGTGCCCGCGGAGCACTCGATTTCGCGCTGCCGCCGCGCTGCGCCGGGTGCGGGGTGATCGTCGCGGAAGTCCACAGCTTCTGCCCGGAATGCTGGCGGCGGATCGAGTTTCTCGGCGAGGGCGGCTGCGCGATTTGCGGGACGCCGCTCGCCGGAACCGACGTCGACACCTGCGCCGCCTGCCTCGCTCGTCCGCCGCGAATCGCGCGCACCCGCGCCGCGGTGACGTACGACGAACTGTCGCGGAGCCTCGCCATCCGCCTCAAATATGGGCGCAAGGTGGCGATCGCGAAGACCATGGCGCGCTACATGCTGCCGCTGGTCGGGCGCGACGGCGGCGAGCGGCTGATCGTCCCCGTCCCGCTCCATCGCGGCCGGCTGTGGTGGCGTGGCTTCAACCAGTCGGCGCTGATCGCTCGCGAGCTGTCGAAAGGGCTCGGCATCCCGACCGATCCTGCCGCCCTGCGCCGGATCCGCCGGACTCCGCCGCTCAAAGGCATGACGCCGCTGCAGCGCCGCAAGACGGTCGCGGGCGCATTCCGGGTCCGCGACAAAAGCGCGGTGGCCGGCAAAACGGTTATCCTGGTCGACGACGTGCTGACGACCGGGAGCACGGCCGAGGCCTGCGCCCGGGCGCTGAAACGCGCCGGGGCCGCGCGAATCGAGCTGGTGAGCTGGGCGCGCGTGGTGAGACCTTCACAGTTGATGCGTTAGGGACATCGCCTAAGTATCGGCGTGAAAGGAAGGTCCGTGCCGCTCGTCGAAATCTACTGCAAAACCTTCTGCCCTTATTGCTGGCGGGCGAAGCACCTGCTCGACAGCAAGCGGGTCGAGTATAAGGAGATTGCGGTCGATTTCGGCGGAGAGGCGCGGCGGCAGATGATCGAGCGGGCGAACGGGCGCACGACCGTGCCGCAGATCTTCATCGGCGGAGAGCATATCGGCGGGTGCGACGACCTTGTCGCGCTCGAGCGGGCGGGAAAGCTCGACGAGCTGATCGCAATATGACCCGGATCGCCCTCTTCCAGTCCAATACCGGCATCGACCCGGCGGCCAATGCGGCGGCGCTGGTCAAAGCGATCGGCGAGGCGGCTGGCGGCGGGGCGGCGATGCTGTTCACGCCCGAGATGTCGGGCCTGCTCGACCGCGATTCGCACCGCGCTTCGGCGAACCTTCGAACCGAGGAGGAGGATATGGTCCTCGCCGCCTGCCGCGAGGCTGCTCGCGAGCACGGCATCTGGGTCCACCTCGGCTCGCTCGCCGTCCTGGTCGAGGACGGGAAGGTCGCCAATCGCGGCTTGCTCATCGACCGCACCGGCAAGATCCAGGCGCGCTACGATAAGATCCATTTGTTCGATGTCGACCTGCCGACGGGCGAGAGCTGGCGCGAGTCCGCGGTCTATCGCGCGGGCGAGAAAGCGGTGGTGGTCAACGGCACGCCGGTCGGCAAGCTCGGTCTCACCATCTGCTACGATCTGCGCTTCCCGCTTCTGTTCGCCCGCATCGCCGAGGCGGACGCGGACGTGATCGCGGTCCCGGCGGCGTTCACCGTGCCGACCGGCAAGGCGCATTGGCATACTTTGCTTCGGGCGCGCGCGATCGAGGCGGGATTGTTCGTGGTGGCGGCCGCGCAGGTTGGCCATCATGAGGACGGCCGCAACACCTTCGGCCACTCGCTGGTCATCGACCCGTGGGGCGAGGTGCTGCTCGACATGGGTGAGGAGCCGGGCGTTGGTTTTGCCGAGATCGCGCTGACGCGCATCTCGGAGGTGCGCTCGCGCATACCGGCGCTTAACCACCGCCGGCCTATCGCGGACGTGGTGAGCCAATGATCGTGTTCGATCTCCACTGCCGCGATGGCGGCGAGACGTTCGAAGCCTGGTTCCGCTCGAACGCCGACTTCGAGGAGCAACGGGCGGCCGGCCTCGTGCAATGCCCGTTCTGCGAATCGACGCACGTCGCCAAGGCGCCGATGGCGCCAAGCGTGCCGCGCAAGTCCGCCGACCGCGGCCTGGCGAAGGTCGCGGCGCTGCAGGCCGACCTGCTCAAGGATTCGCGGTGGGTCGGCGACGCATTTGCGGATACCGCCCGGGCCATGCACAGCGGCGAGATCGCGCAGGCCCAGGTCCATGGCAATGCCACGCTGGCGGAAGCGAAGGCGCTGGTCGACGAGGGCATTCCGGTCGCTCCGCTGCCGCTCCCCGTGGTCCCGCCGACCCAAGTGAATTGATCGGACGGCGCCGAATCCCTATTCGTTGCTTCGGGCCGACCCCGTAGCTCAGCAGGATAGAGCGACAGATTCCTAATCTGTAGGCCACAGGTTCGAATCCTGTCGGGGTCGCCAGACATTGGGTGGACAAGGATGATGGCGACCAATCAGCCGGACGTTCCGAACAACAAGGACGGGATCGTGGACCGCATGTTCCTTGAACACCCGCGCTCGCTGGGCATGAGCTGGGCGGGTCACGGCGTCGGCGCGGTCAAGATCGGCGCCGAGCTGATCGGCGCGGGCGCCGCCTGCATCATCCATGCGGCGGTTCCGGCGTGGTTCACCCAGACCGCGGGCAAGACGGTCGAGCGGATGCACGATCACATGGTCAAGCGCAAAGCCGGCGCTGCAAATCCGGAGGCCTGGCCTGACTACGAAATCTGACCGGGTCGTTCCGGTCGCGATCGTCGGCGGGGGCGCGTCGGGGACGATCCTCGCGGCCCAGCTCGCGCGGCGGGGCGTCAGTTCGGTGCTGATCGACGGCAGCGGCCGCGCGGGGCATGGCATCGCTTACTCGACCACCGAGCCGGCACACCTCCTCAACGTGCGCGCCGAGGGGATGAGCGCGCTGGCCGACGACCCCGAGCATTTCGTCCGCCATTTCGAGGCGGAAGGCGGCAATCGACGCGGATTTGCCGAGCGCCGCCTGTTCGGCCGTTACCTGCGCGGGATTCTCGAGCATGTGATCGGGCTTGGGCATTCCGACGTCGATCGCTCGTCCGTCCTCGAGGCGCATCGCGCCGAGGGGATATGGAACGTTGCCCTGGATGACGGTCGGGTGGTGCGGGCCAGGGCGCTCGCGCTCGCGGTCGGCAACCAGGAGCCCGAACCCCTCGGCCCATTTGCCGAAGTCTGCGAACGGTACGTCAACAACCCCTGGGGCTATGAGGCGCAGGCCGCGGTGCGCGAGCTGGTCGAAACTCAGCGGCCGGTGCTCCTTATGGGCACGGGCCTGACCATGATCGACCTCGTCCTGTCGCTCGACGCCGCAGGGCATCGCGGACGCGTCGTCGCGCTGTCCCGCCGCGGCCAGATTCCGCGCGCCCACGCCGATTTCGAGCCCGCGCCAGTCGAATTCGACGCCCTGCCGCACGGCAACCTGGTGGCGCTTTGGCGCTGGCTCAGGCGGCGTTCTGCCGCTGTCGGCTGGCGCGCCGCGATCGACAGCCTGCGGCCGCACAGCCATCAGCTCTGGCAAGGTCTCGACCATCCGCAACAGCACCGCTTTCTGCGCCATGCCCGGCCGTGGTGGGATGTTCATCGCCACCGCATCGCGCCGCAGGTGGCCGAGACGATTCACGCGATGATTGCCGATGGCCGGCTGGAGGTGGTTGCCGGGAAGGTCGTGGCCGCCCGCGCCGTGGGCGCCGGGATCGACGTCGAGGTTCGCCGGCGCGGTGCCGAGCGCGGCACGACCGAGCGATTCGACGTCGTGTTCAACTGCACCGGTCCGCTGCACGCGATGAACCGGACCAGGGATCCCTTGCTCCGCAGCCTGCTCGATTCCGGCGCGGCACAGCCCGACCATCTGAACATCGGGCTCGAGGTCGACGAGCGCTCGCGCGCCGGAAGCCGCATCTGGGCGTTGGGACCGCTGACCAAAGGCCGCTATTGGGAGATTATCGCCGTGCCGGACATCCGCGGGCAGGCGGCGGCGGTCGCGGAAGACATTGCACGGGAGCTTGACGAATGAACCCACCCCATGACCGCGGCGATCCCGAGGACGGCGACCTGGTCGAGTCCGCGCCGGCGTGCAAGGTGCCGAAGGATGTCGCCGAAGCGGTTCGGACGCTGATCCGCTGGGCCGGCGACGATCCCGATCGCGAGGGCCTGCGCGACACGCCGCGGCGCGTCGCCCGCGCCTGGCGCGAATATGCCCGCGGCTATGCGGAGGATCCGGCCCTCCATCTCAGCCGCACCTTCGAGGAGGTCGGCGGCTACGACGAGATCGTGCTCTTGAAGGACATCCCGTTCCAGTCGCACTGTGAGCACCACATGGCGCCGATCATCGGCAAGGCCTCGATCGCTTATCTGCCGCGCGACAAGGTGGTCGGGATCAGCAAGCTCGCGCGCGTCCTCCACGGCTTCGCCCGCCGGCTCCAGGTCCAGGAGCGGCTCACCGCCCAGGTCGCCGACACCATCTGGCAGCATCTCCAGCCCAAGGGCGTCGCGGTGGTGATCGAGGCGACCCACGCCTGCATGACCGCGCGCGGCGTCAACACGCCGGGCGTGGTGATGACGACCAGCCGGATGATGGGCACTTTCCGTGAGGACGAGCGCAGCCGCCGCGAGGTGCTCGCGCTGATGGGCCTCTAGCTTCTGGAAACAGCGGGGCGGCTCCGCTGGCCTCGAGAACCGCCCCGCGCCCCACCCCGGACGGATCCGAGGGGGCATTCTTTCTTCGGCCCTTAGTCCGCTTCCATCCCGTGCTTGAGCTGGCTCATTTGGTCATGGCCCGCGCGGACCGACTGGAAGGCGCTCTCGACCACGGTCCGGCTTTCGCCGCTCAGATGCTCGCTGTTGAGCGCGGTCTCGAACTTTTCCTTGAGATAGTCCTCGCCGCGCTCGACCTCGTTGATGATGGCCTTCTCGTCGCGGCCGGTGAGCGCCGCCTTGAGGTCAAGGAAGCGCTGGTGGGTCTTGCCCATGAATGAGCCGTCGTCCTCGGGATTGCCGCCGAGGCGACGAACCTCGGCGCGCAAATCCTCAACGCAGCTCTGGCGCTCGGTGGCGCGCTCGCGGAACATCTCGCGGAACCGACCGGCGTCGCTGTTCGCGGCCGCGTCCTCATAGCCGGTGATGCTGTCGATCAACGTCGCGGTCAGCGTGTTGAGCGTGGAAATCTCATCGTTGCGGTCGGTCACAATCTTACTCCTTGAACTCGGGATGCCCGGCGCATGAACGCTCGACGGTGATGAGCGATGCCGTCGGCCGTCGAAAAATTGTGGGATCGGGCCGCGAATTGCTGTCAGTCTGCCGCGCGGCGAACGGCTCAGCGCCGAGTCGCCGCGGGGGGAAAGCATATGGCACTCACTCGGCGGGCGTTGCTCGAGCAGGTCGGGGCCGTCGGCGGCGTCGGCGCCGCCTATCTCGCCATGGAAGCGCTCGGGCTGGCGATCCCGACCCCGGCGGGGGCCGAGAATTTCACGCTGCCGAGCGCGAGCGGCAACGGCCGTTCGGTCGTCATCCTCGGCGCCGGGATCGCAGGCCTGATTTCTGCCTACGAGCTGCAGAGGGCGGGCTACCGGGTCACGGTGCTCGAAGCGCGCGACCGGATCGGCGGCCGATCCTGGACCATTCGCGACGGCGAACGGATCGTCCAAACCGGCCGGCCCGACCAGATCGCGAGTTTGGCTCCCGGGCTCTATTTCAACGCCGGGCCGGCGCGCATCCCGTCAACCCACCGGGCGATCCTCGGCTACGCCCGCCGCTTCGGCGTCCAGCTCGAGGCCTTCGTCAACATCAATCGCAACGCCGGCTGGGACTTCGGCGGCCGCGTGCAGCCCGAGCGGCGCATGGTCAACGACCTGCGCGGGCAGCTGTCCGAGCTGCTCGCCAAGGCGATCGACCGGCACGCACTCGACCAGGAGGTTCCGAAGGGCGAGCTGGAGTTAATCCGCGAGTTCCTCGGCTTCTACGGCCAGCTCGACGAGCGGGGCCGTTACACCCCCGCGGGGTCGTCGGGCTATTCGGTGGAAGGCGGCGGCTACAACCGAGCGCCGGTCACCCTCCCGCCGCAGACCCTGCGCGAGCTGCTGCCGTCCCGCGCGATCGCGCTGCCCTATGGGTTCGAGCATATCTGGGACATGCAGCCGACCATGCTCCAGCCGGTCGGCGGCATGGATCGCATCGCTCATGCGATCTACGACCAGGTCAAGCCGCGCGTCCGCCTGCGGACCGTGATCTCGGCCATCCGCCGCGTCGGCAACCGCGTCCGCATCGAGCACGGCCCGGGCAAGCAGATGACCGAAGCGGATTATTGCGTGTGCACCATTCCGCTCCCGGTGCTGGCCAGGATCGCCAGCGATTTCTCGCCGGCCAAGACGACCGCAATCGCCGAAGCGGCGCCTTATCTGCACAGCGTCAAGGTCGGGTTCGAGGCGCCGCGCTTCTGGGAGCGCGACGACAATATCTTCGGCGGCCTCGCCTGGACCGAGAAGCTCAACGAGAACGTCATTTATCCGTCCGACCGTTATGGGGCGGCACGGGGCGTGCTGGTCGCAGCTTATGCCGCCGGCTGGACCAACCAGGACAATCCCGACCGGTTCGCCGGCCTCAGCCATGAGGAGCGATTCCGCATCTGCCGCGAATCGATCGAGGCGCTGCATCCTGGGCGGTCGCGGCTGCTCGGCAAGGGCATGACGGTGGCGTGGGGGCTCACCCCTTATTCGGAGGGGGTCGGCGCCTTGTGGCAGGACTTCGACCCGCGGCCCGGCGGCGGCAGGGGCGGTCGCGGCCCGATGTACGCCGAGCTGCTCAAGCCGGAAGGCCCGATCGTATTCGCCGGCGAGCATCTGAGCTACCAGCCGACTTGGCAGGAAGGCGCCGCGCTGTCGGCGCACGACGCGCTGAAGCTGCTCGCCGCGATGGCGGCGGAAAGGCCAGTCGCGAAGGTGCACCGCGGATGAGCCGCGAGGGCGGCTGCGCCTGCGCCGCCGTGCGTTACCAGCTCAACCGCGAGCCGATGTTCGTCAATTGCTGCCATTGCACGAGCTGCCAGACTCAGACCGGCTCGGCCTTTGTCATCAATGCGCTGATCGAGAGCGACCAGGTCGAGACGCTGAGGGGCTCACCCGAGCCGGTGATGACTCCGTCGGAAAGCGGCCGCGGGCAGCAGATCTGGCGCTGCCCCGAGTGCAAGGTCGCGCTGTGGAGTAATTACGGTGGGTCGACCGACATCCTGCGCTTCGTCCGGGTCGGGACGCTCGATGCGCCCGGCGAGATGCCGCCCGACATCCACATCTATGCCCGATCCAAGCTGCCGTGGGTCCGGCTGCCGGAGGATGCGCCGGCGGTCGAGGAATATTACGACAGCAGCCAGGTCTGGCCGGCGGAAAGCCTTGCCCGGCTCAAGGCCCTGTTCGGCTAGCTCGCGACTCCCGGCAGCTTCGCGGCGATGCCCGCCCAGCTCTCGGTGTAGATCAGCGCGAGCGGGACGACCGCCGCCGCGGTCGCAACCGCATAACCGGTCCAGGTCGCTGGGTGGATCTTGCCCAGGGTTCGCCGATCCCAAATGAACAGCGGCGCGTAGAGCAACGCGGTTCCGACCAGCAGCTGGATGGTGAAGCCCCAGAAGGTCGGCGGAGCGAGCGGGATCCGGCTGAATCCCGGGCCCGCGGCGAACAGAATGGTCGCGCCGAGCATCAGCCGTTTGTGCCACTGGCATTCACGCCGCCGCCGCCACGCCTCGTAGACCAGGAAGGCGAAGGCGGGGATCACGGCGAGCGGGACCGCGGTCCAGCTGAGATCATCGGTGAAGGGCGGGTGACTGTGCCGCGGAACCGCCCAGACCGCGGTCAGGTACATCACCGGCAGGAGCGCGATCGCGACCAGCACGGTCGCCTTGCCGAGCTTCATGTGGGTTTCGGTGCGGCGGGTCGCGATCAGCTGGGTCTGGAGCACCAGCAGCGCCATCCACAGGGTGAACATGAGGCCGTGGAACATGACCGCCGGCGGCAACGTCGGATTGGGCCGCGGATATTCGGGGACGATGCCGCGCAGATAGAAGCTGGGCGCGAAGCCGAGGAACACGACCACGACTAAAAAAATCGCCATCCGCGAGTAGAATTTGCGCTCTGACGCCTTGCGGTCCGCGACAGGCTCGACAATCGTCGCCATGAGAACCCCCCGTTAAATTCCCGCTCGCCGAGGCTAGCCGAAACCGCCGGTCGCGCAAGCGATTTGCGGGTGCTGGCGCGGGCGCTCGGGAATGGTAAGACGGCGCCCTACCAAAGGGGACCAAGCCCATGCGCGCTCGCACTCTCGCTGCCCTGCTGCTCATCGCCACACCGCTTGCGGCCGGCGCCGCGCCCAAGCCCTCGGCGAACATCGCCGCCGCCGTCGCGTCTCCGGACCGCTCGCCGGACAATGTGAAGCTCGATGAATCGCGCAAGCCGGCGGAGGTGCTGCAGTTCCTCGGCCTCAAGCCGGGCATGCGGGTCGCGGATCCGTTCGGCGGCAATTTCTACTGGGCGGAGATCACCGGGCGCGCGGTCGGGCCGACCGGCCACGTGACGGTCTGGGGCCCGCAGCAATTCTACACGCAGAAGACCTACGACACCTACCAGGCGGTGCAGGCCAAGCTTCCCAACGTCTGGCTGCGCGTGAGCCCGTTCGAGGCGCCCGACATTCCGGCCGGCAAGTATGACTTCATGCTGATCAACCTCGATTACCACGACGTCTATTGGGAGAACGCCAAGCGCGGCATCCCGCGCATGGACCCCGACCAGTGGCTCAAGACGGTCTACGCGGCGATGAAGCCGGGCGCGATCGTCGGCGTCATCGACCATGTCGCCAACCCCAACGACGATCCCCGGGCGACCGTCGAGAAGCTCCATCGGATCGATCCCAATGTCGTGAAGGTGGATTTCAAGCGCGCCGGCTTCCAGCTGGTCGCGACCAGCGACATGCTGCGCAACCCGGCCGACGATCATTCGCTGCTGGTGTTCGACCCGAAGATCCGCGGCAAAACCGACCGCTTCGTGTTCAAGTTCCGGAAGCCGCGTTGACCAA
>Ga0207674_10004575_pt1 | contig 16614 bp, 16 predicted proteins | sample KBSCornC72_FD_184303 | JGI IMG/M metagenome (GOLD analysis project Ga0207674, IMG submission 184303) | Corn rhizosphere microbial communities from Kellogg Biological Station, Michigan, USA - KBS Corn C7-2 (SPAdes) (version 2) | ecosystem: Host-associated > Plants > Roots > Rhizosphere > Soil ... | reverse complement strand
ACCGTCGCCGCTACGCCGCTTCAAATATCGTCCCTGCAAATCGCGAACGGTATAGCCATGTTCCGCGTCTATGATATGAGCGAAACTGTTAACCTTGAACAGGAAAGCGAGCAGGCAGGGCAACCGGTCCCATGGCAGAGTTCGTAATCAAGTTAGCCGATGAACGCGGTCGCGTTCAGGAGCAGGTGCAGACTGCGTCCACAGCGGAAGAGCTGCGTGCGCGTTTTGCGCATGCCGGCTACCACGTCTTCTCGGTTAAGGCGCGCTCCGGCCTGGGCGGCATGGGGCGACGCAAGGTCAAGCTCGAACCCTTCCTGATCTTCAATCAGCAATTCCTCACGCTCATTCGAGCCGGGCTGCCCATCCTCGGGTCGCTGCAGATGCTCTCGAAAATCCAGAAGAGCGCCCATTTCCGCAGCCAGCTCGACGACGTATCCAACCGCGTAAAAACCGGCGAGCCGCTTTCCGGCGCATTCGAGGCGCAGAGTGGTGTTCCGGTCATGTACACCACTACCCTGCTCGCGGGTGAACGCTCCGGCAATCTCCAGGAAGTGCTGGAGCGATACATCGGCTTCCAGCGCGTCTCGCTCACGTTCCGCAAAAAGCTCACAGCATCGCTCATTTATCCCGGCCTGCTCCTCACCATTGTCAGCGGTCTGCTCGTCTTCATGTTCACGGTTGTGATCCCGCAGTTCGCCCAGCTCTACGACCAGATGGGCTCCAAGCTGCCTCAACTCACAGTTGGGCTTCTAACGTTTGGAAAGTGGACGCAGCATAACTTCCTGTGGATCGCTCTCACCTTCGTCGCCATTGTCATCGGGCTTTGGCGATTCTCGATCACCGACAAGGGCCGCGATACGGTCGACTCGATTCGTGTGGGTATGCCCATCTTTGGCAAGATCTGGCTCAAATATCAGGTCGCCCTTTTCTCGCGTACGCTTTCCACTCTGCTCTCGGGCGGCTTGCCTCTTGTCCCCTCTCTCGAGACCGCGGCGCGCTCCATCTCCTCTCGAAAAGTATCCAGGGCTGTCGGCAGTGCAGTCGGCACCGTCCGCGAAGGCAAAAGTCTTGCCGATTCCCTCACCAATACGGGTGTCTTCCCCGACCTTTCGACGGAAATGATCTCAGTCGGCGAACAAACCGGCGCTCTGCCGCAGATGCTCAACTCCGTCGCGGAATTCTTCGAGGAAGACGTAGCAACCGCGCTCACCGCTGCGCTCTCATTGATAGAACCGGCGATCCTGATCGTTATGGGCGTCGTGGTCGTCTTTATATTGATCTCGCTTTACCTGCCGATCTTCTCGTTGGGATCGGCCGCTAGTGGAGGACAAGGTTAATCCTTATATATGGCTGATAGCACAATCACGGTGCCGATCGGGCAGGGAGTCAATGGGCTCGACGAACGCGCGCAGGCCGAAGCCCTCGCCGCGCGTTACCGTGCGGAATTCGTCGATCTAAAAAACTTCAAGATTCAGCACGAGTTGTTGCGCACGGTTCCAGTGGAACTGATGTTCCGCTACAACTTCGTCCCCATCGAGCAACTCGCTGATGCCATGGTGATCGCCGTCAGCGATCCCTCCCGGCTGATGGTGCTTGATGAAATTGCCGGCCTCCTCGGTCACCGCATCATCGCCCGCGTGGCGACCCTCTCTCAAATCACCGATCTGCTCAAGAAAACCGAGCAGTCCCAGCGCGTGCTCGACGAAGCCAGCGAAGGCCTCACATTCGACGTGGTCGGCGCTGAAGATGCCGCCGAAGACGAGAGCATCTCCATCGAGAAGCTCACAAGCGATGAAGACATCAGCCCCATCATCCGCCTGGTCGACACTACCATCTTCACTGCACTCGAGCGCCGCGCCTCGGACATCCATATTGAGACTTACGACGACTCGCTTCACGTGAAGTACCGCATTGACGGCGTCCTCCAGGAAGCCATGGCGCCCATCGCTCGCGAGCACCACACCACCATCCTGAGCCGTATCAAAATTATGAGCGAGCTCGACATAGCCGAGCGCCGCGTGCCGCAGGACGGCCGCTTCCGCGTTCGCTATAAGAGCCGCCTTATCGACTTCCGCGTCTCCATCATGCCGACCGTGCATGGCGAGAACGCCGTCCTCCGCGTACTCGACAAAGAGTCGATGAGCGAGAAGTTCCGCCACCTGACCCTCGACGTGGTGGGCTTCGCCGAAGAAGATCTTCGTCGCTTCCGCCGCTACATTCGCGAGCCATACGGCATGGTGCTCGTCACCGGACCCACCGGCTCCGGTAAAACGACCACGCTCTACGCCGCCCTGAACGAAATCAAGAGTGACGAAGACAAGATAATCACCATCGAAGACCCGGTCGAATACCAGATCCGCGGCATCACCCAGATCCCGGTCAACGAGAAAAAAGGTCTCACGTTTGCCCGCGGCCTGCGCTCCATCCTCCGTCACGACCCCGACAAGATCCTCGTCGGCGAAATCCGCGACCAGGAAACCGCCCAGATCGCCATCAACTCCGCTCTCACCGGCCACCTCGTCTTCACCACTGTCCACGCCAATAACGTTGTCGACGTACTCGGCCGCTTCCTCAATATGGGCGTGGAAGCCTACAATTTCGTCTCCGCATTGAACTGTATTCTCGCTCAGCGCCTTGTCCGTACCGTCTGCGAGCACTGCGTGCGCAACGTCAGCTATCCCGACGAAGTTCTGATCGCCAGCGGCATGGACCCTGCCGAATGGCGCGGCTTCGCCTTTCGTGAAGGCATCGGTTGCATCGAGTGCGGCGGCACCGGGTATCGAGGACGTACTGCAATTCATGAGCTTTTGGACTTGACCGACCCCATCCGTGAGCTGATCCTTGAAAAGAAGCCAACGTCTGAAATCCGTAAGCTGGCTCAGCGCGAAGGCATGTCGTTCCTGCGTGAATCCGCCCTCGACCGCGTTCGTCGCGGGCTTACCACTCTAAAGGAAATCAACAAAGTCACATTCATCGAGGCGTCGCGATAGTGAGTTCCATCCTGAGCAGTCCGGCAGCATCCTACGGCAAACGGCCTCCCGCAGCGATCGAGCTGACCTCCGAAGGAGTGATGGCCGCTTCCATCGCCGGCAAGCACGAAGACCCTGTCTTCGCGTTCGAGGCGCTCCGTCCCGGAATCTTGGTCCCCGGCATCAGCGAGCTCAATATGACCTCGCCCGAAGCCGTTTCGCTCGCCATCCGTAACGCTCTCGGCGCAGTCAACCCTAGTACGCGCTACATCACCGTCGTTATTCCTGACACCGCTGTTCGCGTCTTTGTGCTCGACTTCGACACGCTTCCAAGCAAGGCATCCGAGGCGATCCCCGTCCTGCGCTTCCGCCTTCGCAAGATGGTGCCGTTCGACGTCGAACACGCCGGCCTCAGTTACCAGATCCTCACCCAGACCAAGACCGAAGCTCGCGTCCTGGTCGCCGTTCTGCCCAGCAACATCCTCGAAGAATACGAGACCGTCGTTCGCGGTGCCGGCTATGAGCCTGGTTCGGTGATGCCCTCCGCTCTCGCCGCCCTCGCAACCCTTGAATCCGACGAGCCGCTTCTCGCTGCCTGCCTCAGCAAGGTAGCCATCACCACCTCCATCACCCGTGGCGACGATCTGCTCCTCTATCGAACGCTGGACTTGCCGGAAGAGCCCTCCCAACGACTCCTCGAAGTTCAGCGCAGCGTCGCCGTTGCCGCAGCTTATTATGAGGACAAGGTTTCTGTGCTTCCCCGCGAGCTATATTTCGCCGGCAACGGCACAGCTTCCGAGTTTGAACGCTGGTTTGGTACATCCGAGCTGAGAATCATCGATCTGGCGCCGCGCCCCTCAACCGGCATGGCATCGAGTTTGTCGAACATGAGCATCGCCGGACTTGCCGGCGCATTGGCAGGAGCGGTATAGCTTGCGCGTAACCATCAATCTTGCCTCCCGGCAGTTCGCGGACATCGCTCCGGTCATCAAGACCTTGCGGACCACGATGGCTGCGCTCGCCGGAGCAGCCATCCTGCTGCTGATTGGACTCTATTTCGTCCACGGCAAAGCGGAGGCCGCGCGCCAGCGCGAGCACTCACTCGATGGCAACATCGCGCAGTTGCGTCAGGAACAGCAGCGCTATCAGGCCACCATGCGCCAGCCGGACAACGCGCGCACACTCCAGCAGTCGGAAACCCTCAACCAGTTCTTTGACCAGAAGGCCTTCTCCTGGACCCTGGCGATGGAAGACCTCGAAACGGTTCTGCCGGCCGGGGTACAGGTGACGACCCTCGAGCCCACCATAAAGAACGGCCAGATCACTGTTCACATGCGCGTCATCGGCCCCCGCGATCGCGACGTTCAGCTCGTACAGAATCTCGAGCACTCGCGCCACTTCGTCATGCCTCGCATCGTTGGCGAAACCGCCGAATCAACGGGTGGCCCAAATGCGCAGGCGCAGCCCGTCAGCGCTTCCAATCGCTTCGACTACGACGTTCTCGCTGACTACAATCCCGGATCTGCCGATCAGCGGAAGAACGCCAAAAACAAGGCGCCTGCAAAAGCAGGCGAAGACACCGACGGAGCCACGTCAGGTGCGCCTCACACCGGCATGGCGAGACCTCACGCGCCAGTCCAGCCGCATAGAGGAGTCGCGCGATGACACCGCAGAAGGCCGCCACAAGCCGCGAACAACTCTCCTCGCCCCTGACATGGCACTACGTCGGTGTCAGCGTGCTTGGGCTCATCGTCCTCTTCCTTGCCGTCCGCCTTATCCTCGACTTTTCAGCCACCACCTCGGGTTCAAGCGATGCATTGATCAACCGCCAGATCGAACTCAAGACCCTTGAAGTTCAGACCGCTCCCCTACGCGGAATCGATCAACGCGTCGTCGACTCGCGCAGCCAGATCCAGAGCTTCTACGCCGAACGCATCCCCGCAAATTACTCCTCCATCGCCGTGCAGATTGGCGATCTCGCCGTAAAATCCGGCGTACACATCTCCGGCATGCAGTACACCCAGGGAGCCACCGCCGGCAACCTCACGGAAATCTCCCTGGATGCCCGCATCGGCGGCGAATATCAACAGATCATGCACTTCGTGAACGGCCTCGAACGCAGCCACACCTTCTTCGTGATTCGCGCCATGGCCTTCACCGGCCAGCAGGGCGGCCTTGTAAACCTTCGCCTCCGCGTCTCCACTTGGCTCAGGCCTTCTGACGTTCCCAGCGGCCTGCCGCCAACTCCGGCGAATATGCCGGCCAACGCTCTTCCCGCATCCCAGGAGGGCGAATAAGCATGGCAATCCCTCTCGGAACAGAGAATAAACGTCAGGTCTACACCGTGATCGCGCTGGCTGCCGTCATCGTTGGCGTTGGCGGATACGAGTTGTACAACAACTTCGGTTCTTCGCCCACGCCAGCAACGCCCCTGCCCGCCGCCGCAAACTCGCAGGCACGTCGCGCCTCTGGCACACCTGCCACCGGGTCAGCCTCAGGACCGCAGGCCCAGCGCATCACCAACAACAACATTGATCCCGCTCTGCACCTCGACAAACTGGCACAGAGCGAAGACGTGATCTACGCCGGGACTGGCCGCAACATCTTTTCGGCTGAGTCCGCACCGGTCGCCATCCCCGAGCCGGTGAAGAGCCCGCGCAACACGCACGTCGCCACCGGTCCTCCAGTCCCCCAGGTTCCGCGCCCGCCCGCTATCGACCTGAAGTACTTCGGCTACTCGCAGAGTTCTGATAAACAGCTCCGCGCCTTCCTCGTCCGCGGCGAAGACATCTTCATGGCGCGTCCCGGCGACATCGTCGACCATCGCTACAAAGTGGATTCGATTATGCCCGGCGCCGTCCAGATCACCGACCTCGGCTACAACAACACGCAGTCCGTTCCCCTAACCGCGAACTAGGGCGAAGCCCGAAGAGCGATATTGGTTTTGAAAGGGCAGGGCTTCAGCCGTGCCGCTCTCAGCATTGAAAACGAATCCGGGGCTTCAGCCCCTGTCCACGCAGCAAATGAATCAACAATCCACAATCCGCCGCAAAAAGACCTCCGAAGACGGCTACATGCTCGTCGCCGTCATCTTCATGATGGCTATCCTCGTCCTCTCCCTTGCGGTCGCCGTCCCCAAGGTGAAAGCCAGCATCCAGCGTGACCGCGAAGAAGAAACTATGCAGCGGGGAAAGCAATATATCCGCGCCATCCAGCTCTACTACCGCAAATTCCACGCCTATCCGCCCAACGTCGATGCGCTGGTAAAGACTAACGAGATTCGCTTCCTCCGCAAGAAGTACGTCGATCCAACCACGGGCAAGGAAGAGTGGAAGCCCATCATGTACGGCCAGAACAAAACCCCCATGGCCATGGGATTCTTCGGCCAGCCACTGGCAGCGGCGGGCCTGGCCGGCATCGGCCCCAGCGGCGGTAATCTCAACGGAACCGGCTCCCCGACCGGCGGCCTCTTCAATTCCAGTCCGACCACCGGCAACACAGGCGCCACCACATCAGCGGCCGGTACCGACCCAGGCACACAAGCCGGATCAACCTCTGGTGCGGCGGGAACCCCCGGCCAGCCCGCAACCCCCGGAGCTCCGGGATCTACGACCGGCACCAACAATCCAATTGGAAGCGGTCAGACCTTCGGTGGCGGCGGAATCATCGGCTTCTCGCCGCAAAGCCCCAAACAATCCATCCTCGTTTACAAAAAGAAGAACCACTACAACGAGTGGGAGTTCCTCTACAGCTTCCTCACCGACCAGCAGCAGATGACCAGCGGCACCGGCTTGAACGGACAACCCGGAGCGCCCACCAGCCCGCTTGGGCCAAATCCCTCGTCGCCCACTTCGCCCACAACACCAACGACTCCCACGAATCCAAACACACCCACCACCCCTTCTCAGCAGTAGCCCGATGTTCCCGCAGTAGCTCCCAATTCCAGACGTAGAAAAGCCCGTCCATCCCCGACGGGCTTTTCTTGTTCCCTTGTAACCTTGTCCCCTGCTTCTACGTCCCCTCGTTCCCTGCCTTTACACGCTGAACGAAGAACCGCACCCACAGGTGCTCTTCACCTGAGGATTCTCAAACTTGAACCCAGCGGCCTCGAGCGTCTCGACATAGTCCACGATGCAGCCATTCAGGTACATCAGAGAAGTGGCGTCGACAAACACCTTCAGGTCGTCGAACTTGAACACCTTGTCCATCATGCCGGCCTGGTTCTCAAAGGCCATTGAATACTGAAATCCTGAGCAGCCGCCGCCCACAACGCCAATCCGCAGACCGGCAGGAAGCGGATCCTGGGTAGCCATGATCTCGCGCACCTTGGCGATGGCCGTGTCGGTGAGCGTGAGAGGGGCTTTCTTTTCAGTTTCCTGCGCTGGTGTTGCTGTGGTCGTTGCCATGTCTTCTCCTGGGTGGTGGGCTTCCTGGATGCGCTTCGCCCCTTGGTTTTACTTTACTTCCACGGCCCCGCGGCTTCAAGGCCTTAGGACCATAACAGTTCATTGGATGTTCTCAAGGCCCAAATGGTCGCGCACAAAGTCAATCCTGAACAGCCTCCCCACCCTTCTCCTAACCCCTCTGCCTTCAGTGTTTGTTCAACTGGAAGCCGGCATCTAGGCCGTCTCAGAACTTGCTTAAACCCTGTGATTGATGTCACGAAAGTGCCGGCTCCTTCGGGGCTATGATTCACCCGTAAACCACTTGAGGGTAGCGGCTCATACCGAACAACCTCTCCGAGTGGAGGAAGCTCGCTGGAGGCACAGCAATGACATTCTTTCCAATCATGTTGTCAGTCTGGATCCTGACAATCCTCTTTATGGCAATCATGCTCCTCTATCGCTCTCGCCTAGCCCGCGACGAGGAAGATCAGCTCTTTCTTGATGACTCGTTCACCGAGCAGAAAGCAGCCCAGGCTGCAATCGCCGCCAGGGTCGAGAAAGTACAGCCCATGGTCAAGGGCTCAGAACTCATCGCAGCGGCCGCAACGCTCTTCGTCATCGGCTACTTCGCCCTCGACATGTACAACAACCTGTTCAGCAGATAGTTGCCTAACCCTCCCTCAGAAGAGCAAACGGCAGCCACCCGGCTGCCGTTTGCTTTTGAAGCCGCCTCCGCGCAAGCCTATTCCACTTGCTGCCTGGCGCGGTACCCGTCACGCGCAATGATGTCGTACTTCAATTGCTTTTTCTTTTCATCTTGCATCTTCAGCGGCTTGCCTTCATCATCCACCAGTTCGACCCGAAGCTTACGATAGCTACCATCCTGCTTGCGATTGCTAGGGTGGTAGACAAGCTCATACTTCGAGCGAATAGCCGCATTGATCGATCCGAAGATCTCAGGCATCTCGCCTTCGAACCTTGGGCTGAACCACATTCCTCCTGTGTACTTCGCAAACGTCTTCATCTCATTGTCAGCCTGTAGATAATCGATATCCCGCAACTGCTGATTGAAGCCCGGGCCGCCTTCCGTCTGGGCCCGAAGATTGCCTCCTGTTGAGATCGCGAAGATCGTGATATCAGGTGTGCTTTTTACCTTCTGATAGATCTTGTCCAGCGTGATCTTCGAGAACGTATCCCTACCCGAAGCGATCAGGATGATGTATTTCCGGCCTTCAATCCGGCTCAGCCGGTCCTCTGCCTCATATAGAGCGTCGAAGAGGTTCCGCTCGCTGAACCCGGGAATTATCAGCGACTGAATCGCGTTCAGCAGCTGCCGCTTGTCCTGTGTGAAGTCCAGCCAGATCTGCGTCCGCATATCAAATGTCATCAACGCAACGTAGTCCTGTGGCCTCAGCTGTTGCGCAAAGGCCCACGCGGCGTTCTGCATGTCGCGGAGGAAGTAATAGTTGTAGTAGTTGAACGAGGAAGAGAATTCGCAAAGCAGCAGTGCGGTGATCGGCGCCTCAACCCGCTTGAACCCTGAAATCTTTTGTTCAACGCCGTCTTCATAAACCTTGAAATTGGACGGCTTGAGCCCGGGAACGAACTGCCCCGTCTTCTCCAGCAGGACCCCCACATCGACCGTCACCTCAGGCACCTCAACCCGCAGCGAGTAGTCCCCTGCCCCCTCCGGGTTCTTGAATTTTGGCTGAGCTGGCGCCGGAGGTGGCGCCTCTTCGGGCTTCTCCTTTTTTCTGGGCAGCGCAATTGGGCCGTTCTCTCCGCCCGGACCACCCGCATCTGGAGATGTCTGATCCGGTTGTTGTCCTGGCTGTTGCGAGGGCTGTTGGGTTGGAGGATTTTGCTGCGGTGTGCTCTGGGCAATTGCAAACGGGGCCAACGCCAAAGCACCAAGAAGAGGAAGAACTTCAAGACGCAACCGGAAATTATCGTGCAGACGAATCGTTGACATGACGACCTCTGTGTTCACAGCATAGGGGATGGCCCGGGCAAACCGGCAAATGAAACACCTGCATCACTGAAACAACCTGCAGCCTCGGGCGTCAAAACCTTAGTGCATCTCCGCCACACAATTCATGGCAACCGGTCTCCCGGGGCGATGCAACATCGGTTTAATCTTATAGACGTGAAACCCTGCTTTAAGGCATTCCACCCGTTGTTTCGAATGCTCGCCCTGCCTCTCCTCGCCGCGGCGCTGCTCACCCCTGTTGGCGCCCAAAACGACTCAACCACTACCCCCCCGCCTTCCAATGGCGGCTTCTATCCCCTCAATGAAGTCCACCGCGGACAGACTGCGACAGCCTGGACAGTTTTTAGCGGCACCAAACCGGAGCCCATGCAGGTCGAAATCTTGGGCGTTCTTCGTGGTGCCCGCGGCCCCGGGCAGGACATGATCCTCGCCAGACTCAAGGGCGCCAAGCCCGAATACACCGGCGTGGTCGCCGGCATGAGCGGCAGCCCCGTCTACATCGGCACCAAGCTGCTGGGAGCGCTTTCCTACCGTATCGGCCAGTTCGCCAAAGACCCGATCGCCGGCATCACTCCAATTGCCCAGATGCTTGAGGTCAAGAACTTACCCGTAAGTGAACAATGGGCATCCACAGCGCCGGCCCGGGTCCCATCGGCTAACTCGGACTCGCCAAACAATCCCGCCACCGTCCCCGCCAGCACTATGAACTTCCAGGCTATGGAGACCCCGCTCGTTATGAGCGGTTTCCATCCCGAAGCTGTCCGGCTCTGGCAAAAACAAATGGCCGGAACCGGCCTCGATCTCATCGCCGCCGGCGGTGGCAGCGGATCCTCGAAATCCGACTCCGAGGGCCACTTTGGCGCAATCTCCCCTTCAGCAATCGCCTCCGTGGTTCCCGGCTCCGCCGTCAGCGCCCAGCTCGTTCGCGGCGATCTCGAGGTCTCCGCCACCTGCACCGTCACCTACGTAGACCCCAAGCAGCTTCTCGCCTGCGGTCATCCCATTCTTCAGGCAGGCACGGTCTCTCTTCCCATGACCACCGCTGAAGTGCTCGAAACCCTCGCATCGCCCCTCAACGCTTTCAAAATCGTGAATACAGGCGATTCCATCGGAACGTTCACAGAAGATCGCGACTCCGCCATCCGCGGAGTCCTCGGCGTCAAGCCGCACATGATCCCCGTCCACATCACGGTTCATAATCAGGGCACTGATCGCAAGCTCAACATCGAGGTCGTCGACCTGCCTTCTCTAACTCCGCAGGCCATCCTCGTATCGCTCTACGACTCGTTGCTTCAGAACAATCAAAGCAGCCTCGAGACCAGCTATCACGTCACCGGCAGCGTCAACATCGAAGGCTACCCACCATCTCCGCTCGACCTCTGGGCTCCGGCCGGGGACCAGGGCTCTGCCCAGCTCTCAGCGGCTCTTCAAGCTGACCAGAGCTTCGCCCTGCTTTATGCCAATGGCGCTCGGCAGGGCGCGATCAAAGCCGTCCACCTCGATGTAGAAACGATCCCCCGCCGCGCCCAGGTCCAGCTTGAAAACGCCCGTCTCAACACCGGGAACATTGTTCACGCTGGCGATTCAATCGTAGTCGAAGCAACCGTGCGTCCATGGCAGCAGCCCGCACGCAACATCCGCATTCCCGTCCGCGTGCCTCAGGGCATCGCATCCGGCAATGTGCGCCTGCTCGTCTCTGACGCCGGTACGCTCGACCGCGCTCTCAATCCTCCGCGCATACCCAACCGCACCATCGATCTCGAAACCGCTCTCGCCCAAGCACAGAGTCAACATCCCGCCGACCGCATCTTCGTCAGCCTCCTGCTGCCCGATGCGCAGGCAGGCGTGAACGGTCAGACTCTCTCGGCACTGCCGTTATCTATGGCAAATGCACTCGAACCTCTCCGCACCGCACAGGACGTCACTCTCAGCGGCGAATCCGCAGTGGTCGCGGGACAAGCTCCTGCTGGCGGCGTGCTCAGCGGATTCCAGCTTCTCAGTCTCCACATCGAGCCCGGCGGCGGTTTAAACTAACCTGCACTGCAGACCGAAGAATTTCATCGTATCCTTACGGCTCAGGTGTTTTCGGTTTTTTTAGCGACCCCAAGCGAGGACTGCGTAAAGTCATGGCCCAGATCCAAGGTTTAGCAGCTCACGCGGCGGGCGCCGAACTTTTGCCTTTTCGCTACGACCCAGGAGAACTGGGCGCGCAGGAAGTCGAAATCGGCATTACCCACTGCGGAATTTGTCATAGCGATCTTCATCTCATTTCCAATGACTGGGGCATCAGCCAATATCCATTCATCCCCGGTCACGAGATCATCGGCACCGTCACCGCAATCGGCTCTCAAGTCCGCTCTCTCAAACCAGGACAGCGCGTCGGCCTCGGCTGGCAATCGAACTCCTGCGGCCAATGCGAGTGGTGCAGCCGCGGACTCGAGAATCTCTGCCCCTATCAGGAAGCCACATGCGTCCATCGCCACGGAGGATACGCCAGCGGAGTTCGTGCCAACGCGCGCTTCGTCTCGCCAATCCCCGACGCTTTGCCCAGCGAGCAGGCAGCTCCGCTCCTCTGCGGAGGAATCACTGTCTACAGCCCACTCCGAGACCACGCCGTGAATCCCAGTTCACGAGTAGGCGTCATCGGCATCGGCGGCCTCGGCCACATCGCCATTCAGTTCGCAAAAGTCTTCGGAGCCGAAGTGTTCGCCTTCTCTACCTCCACCGGCAAGGAAGAGGAAGCACGTTCCCTCGGTGCGCATCACTTCGTGAATTCGCGCGAGTCGAAGGCAATGAAAGATGTAGCAGGATCGCTGGACTTCATCCTGAACACAGCCAACGCTGATCAGGACTGGAACGTCTACATTCAGGCGCTGCGTCCCAATGGAACCCTCTGCTTCGTAGGCGTGCCGCCCTCGCCGGTATCCGTTCATGCATTCCCGCTGATCGCCGGCATTCGCACCATCACCGGCAGCCCCATCGGTTCGCCGCAGCGCATTCGCGAGATGCTCGACGTTGCGGCAAGGCACCATGTAAAGGCCACCACCGAAGCCTTCTCCATGTCCAAAGCCAACGAAGCTATCGACAAGGTCAAGAAGAACAAGGTCCGCTACCGGGCAGTGCTGGCCAACTGAGCCATCCACTCGCAAAATGATTCGGGCGCCCTCAAGGGCGCCCAACCTGCGTTTAGCCTGACCGAGAAGCTTACTTCGCTTCAACCGCAGCTTGCCGATGCGGCTTCAGCCCTTCTGATACCCGTTGCAGCAGATCCTGCGGGTGCAGTGGCTTGTTCAGCAGGGTGAAGTGGTGCCCCTCCGCGCGAGCACTCGACAGCAGATCGGCCGTCGACGCCTGGCCTGAGAACAATATGATTTTGCAGTCGGGATAGATCCGCCTCACCGTGATCGCCAGTTCGATGCCCGTCATGCCCGGCAGCACCACATCCGTGATCAGCATCTCCGGCGGCGTCAGCAGCGCCGTCTCCAACGCACTGTCTCCGTCGTACACCGGGACTGCGTGATATCCGCTCCGCGAAAGAATCTCTGCAAGCGTGTCCGCGATGACGCTCTCGTCGTCTACAACCAGCACAACCGGCCTATGTGCTTGATGCCCATCGGTGTTCATGGGAACTTCCTTGAGCGGAACAGTGGGAAAAGTCTGATTCTTGCTCACAATTTATCTCCTGTAGCTTCACCGTAGCAGCTTTCATTCTTTACGTGCAGGCTCTTTCGATCTACGGCCTAAATGTTTAAAAGATTGGGTTTATACGTGTTTTTTGGTTCACGATGGTTTCACTAAGCTTTTGGATATTTTGCTTGACGGCCAGCATCAAATCAAGGATAGGATAGTCATACGTTGTTTAGTTTATCTATAGGTTAAGTTCTCATTTGTGCGGGCCCCAGTACCGAGGAAACCCGTCAACTGTAAACGGCGAGGAAACGAATGGCCAGCAGTACGGAGTCTCGTACATCCACTATGCGATATGAATCAATAAACCAAGCCGACGTGCCTAAAGGTCGAGACGGCAAACATAAGCAGATTGTTACCCAGATCCTGAACGACATCGACCTGCTCGAATCGGACCACGCGCTGAAGATTCCCTTGGTGCAGTTGCCCGACACCAAGGAGAACATCAGGTCAGCTCTCAATCGCGCCACTCGCCAGCGCGGAATTGAGGTCTCCACCTCCAGTGACTCTGAGTTTCTCTACGTCTGGAAGACGATCAAACCTGGTTCCGACGCTTCAGCGTAGATACGTGACCACCGGCCAACAAAGAAAAACCACCCGTATCGACAAGTGGCTCTGGGCCGCCCGTTTCTTCAAGACTCGCGCCCTGGCAGCCAAGGCATGCGATCTCGGCCGTATCCGCTCCAACGAAATTGAAGCAAAGCCCGCCCGCGAGGTCCACATCGGCGACATGCTGCGCATCAAGAACGAAGGCGGCGACTTTCATATTGAGGTCCTGGGCCTGTCCGACATCCGCGGTCCAGCTGCAGTGGCGCAAACTCTCTACCGCGAAACCGACGAGAGCAAAGAACGCCGCCTCCGCGAAGCCGCCGAACGCAAAGCCACGCAGGAATTCGCCCCCCTCCCTGAGCGCCGCCCCACCAAGCGCGACCGTCGCCGCATCATCCAATTCCGCCGCAGCAGCTAGCAAGTCTTCCTTCCCCGTTCCCTGCTTTTATACTCAACTTCAGAATGTCTTCAACTCCGCGCCCGCTTATGGCCCTGTTCCTCGCTGCATCCGCGATGGCTACCCTCAGTCCCCGCACCTCGCATGCCCAGGGCACTCACCTCTGGACCCAGTCACGCATCGAGGAGTTCGAGAAAGGCACGCCGCAGGGTGTCGCCATCAACAGCAATGGAACCCTCCGCGAGGGCCCCGGGCTCACGGATCTGCTCACGACACCATCCACCTTCATCTGGTCTGTGGCCATCGACAAGACTGGCACGCCGTATATCGGCACCGGCTCACCCGCTACCGTTCTGCGCGGCAGTGCTCAAAAAGACGGCAAGCCAGTCACCATCTTCGAAACCCGCGATGTCAGCGTACAGGTCGTCCGCGTCGGGCCAGACGGATCTGTTTATGCAGCCACATTACCCGGCGGAAAAGTTTACAAGCTCAATCCGAACGCCACCGCCAAGCAGGACGAATCCTCTGCCAAACTCGTCTTCGATGCAGCAAAGCTTGAAACTACACCTGCCGGCGAAGACGATCCTAAGTCAAATCGCGAATCGAAATCCCACTACATCTGGGATATGAGTTTCGACACCGCAGGCAAGCTCTACATCGCTGTCGGTGGTCCCGGGGCGATCTATCGCGTCAATCCTGCCGCACCCGACATGAAGCCCGACCTGTTCTTCAAAACAGATGAGCAGCATATCCGCGCTCTCGCATGGGACGCAAAAGGCAATCTTATCGCCGGCTCTGAAGGCTCAGGTCTCGTCTACAGAATCAGCCCGCAAGGAAAAGGCTACGTCCTCTTCGAAGCCCCGCGCCGCGAGATCACCTCCGTCACCGTCGGACAGGACGACACAATCTACGCTGCGAGCGTAGGCGACAAGAGCCACAACCCCCTTCCTCCTCTTCCCGTGCAGGGCGTTGGCAGCATCACATTCACCATCGTCCAGCCCGGCTCACTTCAAGCCGCCAACGCAAGCTCCTCCGCGCCTGACGGCACTGAAGTCTACGCGCTCGCAGAAGACCAGGCTCCGCGCAAGATCTGGTCCAGCAAAGAAGACATCGTCTACGCGCTCGACGCCCAAACCGATGGCGTCCTCGCCATCAGCGGAAATCGCGGCCACATCTTCCGCATCCAGAAGAACGGCGACTACGCCGACGTCGCCCATGTTGAAGCGCAACAAGGCCTCAGCTTCGTCAACGCTCAGGGCGGCGCCGTCCTCATCGGAACCGGCAACACAGGCAAGCTCTACTCACTCGGCAAATCGCAAATCCACGAGTACGCCAGCGATGTCCTCGATGCAGGCGCCTTCGCCCGCTTCGGCCGCGTCGAAATCGAGCCCGGCTCCGCCAACTACGAACTCCTCACCCGCACCGGCAATGTCGAACAGCCCATTCGCGGCCGCGGAGACTGGGGCTGGTCCGATTGGCAACCTCTCAAGGACGGCGCAGTACAGTCGCCTCCCGGCCGCTTCCTCCAATGGAAAGCCATCCTCCGCGACGCCGGACAACTCGGTGAAGTGGGCGTCAACTTCCTGCCCGTAAACGCCGCCCCCACCGTAGATGATCTCGTTGTCGCCCCCGGCGCACGTCTCAACCCGCAGCCCTCCAATCCAAATCAGCAGAACGTCAATATCAGCTTCCCTTCACCCAATCAACCCGCAGTCGTTCCCGTCGACACCGGCAGCGCAAACCAACCCATCCAGGCGTTGAAAGATCGCACGGCTGTGACAGTCCGCTGGGCCGCCCACGACGACAACGGCGATGACCTCGTTTACTCGCTCTTCCTTCGCGGGGATGGCGAGCGCGATTGGCACCTGCTGAAAGACAACATCAACGAGAAGGCCTACAGCTTCGACGCCGCTCTCATTCCCGACGGCGGCTACCGAATCAAAGTGGTCGCATCTGACGCACCCTCACACAACCCCGGCGAAGCCCTCACCGACTTCATGGAGAGTGATCGCTTCGAAATCGACACCACGCCCCCAGTCGTAAACGCGCTCAAAGCTGAGCAGCAATCCATCCAGTGCGTGCGCGCTCCCTGCATGGGTCCAGTCCACGTCACCTTCGACGCGGAAGACGCGGCCTCACCCATCGCACACGCTGAGTACGCCATCGACGCAGGCACCTGGCAATACATCGATCCCGTCGGCAAACTCTCTGACTTCAAGCAGGAACACTACGACTTCCAGATCCCAGCTAAGTCTCTCGAAGGCAAATCCGGTGAGCACCTCATCACCGTTCGTGTGTACGACCGGCGCGAGAACGTGGGCCTTGCCAAATCCGTAGTCACCGGGGCGAAGTAGAATCGGGCACGATGCGATTTGAACTCTTTGTGGCGGCGCGGTATTTGAGAGCCAAGCGGCGGCAGGCTGTCGTCGGTGTCGTCACCGGCATCTCCATCGCTGGAGTCACCGCCGGAGTCGCCGCGCTCATCATCGCGCTCGCCATCACTAACGGCATGCGCCGCGACATGCAGGATCGCCTCATCGACTCCAGCGCTCACGTGCAACTCATGCGCACCAATCAGAACGAAGGCATCCACGACTGGCGCCCTCTCCTGGAGCGCCTTTCCAAACTCCCTCACGT
>Ga0207674_10004573_pt1 | contig 16617 bp, 17 predicted proteins | sample KBSCornC72_FD_184303 | JGI IMG/M metagenome (GOLD analysis project Ga0207674, IMG submission 184303) | Corn rhizosphere microbial communities from Kellogg Biological Station, Michigan, USA - KBS Corn C7-2 (SPAdes) (version 2) | ecosystem: Host-associated > Plants > Roots > Rhizosphere > Soil ... | reverse complement strand
ATGTCAGAATTAGAACCAATGGAGCAGGGAGCGTTGGGATTTGTGCCAAAGAAAATGGCGCACTTCGGGTATGCAAGGGTCGAAACAACGCTGCAAGTTCACGGCATCGGACCGTTTGTAAACCTGCCCATCAATCCCGTATTTGAACTGACAGCTACGGGTGTTCTGTCCAAACCGTCGTTGCTCAAGCCCGGTGTTCCAACATCATCCAGCCCGCCAGACTGCTTTAAGTTGAAGGTCGGTACGCATGTGCAGGGTGACAAGGGTGACGGCATCGTCGTGGGAGCACTGTGCTCACCGGCCAATCAGTTTACTCAATACTGGGTTATGAAATCGAATGGTGATCGATTTTGGGCCACCCTTCAGTTCTTGAAACCCCTATAAGTCGGCCGCATCATTTGAGCGGGCCAGTCGGCACATCTAAATGTCCGCAAAGGGTCTGCCACTCCGCTAACGGCACGAATGGGTCGAGAGCTGCCACTGCGCCGATGGCAGGAATGGGTGGAAAGCTGTCGCTATTTCAAGGGTGACCAATCACCGAAAATGATGGTCGGTGAGCCGGGCGCCTCATAGTTTCCAACTCTCACTACCAAACCCACCTCCTGAAATGGGTTGGTCACGGTCGGGTGCTGCGCTGGTGTTTCCCGAGCCGAGGTTTTCGCCTGCTCGATTGCACCTTCTGGTGAATGGGCCGGGACGAAGAAAGTCCAACGCCTTCTCCAGCTCTGCATTCAACGACGAATAGGTTCACCGTGGCTTCGGCCATGCGAGGGTATCTAACGAAGACCTAATGTTTGCAATGGGTGGAAAGCGGACATTTGATGCCAACACTTGTCCGGTATTAATTCGGTCGAGCGCGCTCAACGTTAGATACGCTATCTGCGCGCCCAGGAATGCAATTGCGATGATCCCGTGGGCGCGACGGTTAGGCGTCACCCAGCCGATCAGGGACAGGATCATTACGAAAGGCAGGAACAGCCTGTATTCGATTGGAACATCCCGTAAGCCATTGGTTTGCTTGGCTAGGGTTTCCGGTATGTCAAGCGCTTGGGCGAGCGCCATCAGCCCGAAAAACCACCGACGATTGCTGAAATAATAGGCCTTGTAATCCGTGTCTTCGCTCGGTGACGGCGGGAAAAGCATCGCCGCCCACATGAAGATCACAATCGCGTAGCCTACGAGGAACAGGAAGCCCTCGAACCGCCAACTTGCGAGCTGTCGCCACCAGAACATGCCCCACCACACGGCGAGCACGTAGATGATCGTGGCGGCGGCCCAAACGATCTGCACCCAGTATGGGCGTGCGGTTCGCCGAAGCTGGATCAGAGTGCTGAGACCGAACAGGACGTTGGTCAGTGCGAGGCCGAAGATGACCGATAGCAAGACACCGAGGTAATCGAACATGGCACGCCCCCCTGTGTTCGTAATGGTGCAGGCTATCAGAAGGGCTTACGTCCGCAATGGGTCGAATGCTGACATTCCGACCTCACCAAGTCAGCGGTTGGCAGGTGACCGAAACGGGTTCTGCTCCGGAGCGATACACGGCCGAACTTTGAGGCCACGTTCGGCCATGTCGCGTTGGTTGTCGGCAATCGCGCGATCAATCTCCGCTCTGTCATCCCAGTCCAATTGCCGCATCGTCGCGGCGAGTTCGCGGGCGTTCATGAATGCGAAAGTGAACCGGCTACGATCGATATCGTAAACAGCACGAAGCATCTCGTTTCGAATTTCAGGCGTCAGCTCGATTGGCCACCCCAGGGGAGACAGCGTGGTCGCTGCGTGATCTTCGAGCTCCCGGGTCTTTTGAAGGAAATGGATCCTATCGTAAACGCTGACCAAAGTGTCGAAGCGCTCTCGGTTCATTGAACTCAATGCGCCGGTCGCGAGGGCGGACGTCCAGGCAGCATCTGTGAAGGTGTCGATCGGACGATGGTAAACGCTGCGAGCGACGCTTCCAGGAAGATTCCCTAAGTTCGTGAAAAGCGCGTTCTCTTCTACGCCTGGCCAATGCGAGGAGCCGTGCAGGAGTCCGGCTTGAAGCAGCTCAATCCTGTCTTGATGGCACTTGCTGATCGCCTGGCGCCAGATGAGGCTTTTCAGCGCCTCGCGGATCTCATCATGAATCGACTGCTCCGCGGCCTGCATTTCCAAACGCTCGCGGCGTCGCTGGTCCCATTGCTGGAGCCACAGCGCGAGCAAGACACCAGCAACGACGACGACGAACTCCATTACCCAATGGCGAACGCTCCGCTGTTGCTCGGCCGAAAGCCTGCGTAACATGATCGCCCCCTCCGAAAGGCAATCATTTCATTGACCTCCGGTTAGCGCAATGGCTCGAGGCGGAATGGGTTAGTTGCCGCCGGAAGGGAGACTAACGTCTCTTCTTTTTCCTACTCAACCGCCGCTTCATCGAAGGTCCTTCACCACTCGGCGGTGATTCTCTCATGTCGGCAATGGGTGGAAAGCGGACACTAGCCGGACTAGTAACCCGGTCGATGCTCCGGCCGAGCCACTCGCTGACCATATTCGCGCTCGCCTGCGCGCTTTTCCTGCGCGTGTGGGTGCCTGCTGGCTGGATGCCCTCGGCCAACGGCGGTGCTTTCGCGATCGAGCCATGCTCCGCTGCAGCGTCGGCGCCGATGTCTCATGCCTCGCACCACGGCTCTCAGCACAAAGGCCAGCACGACGGCGATTGCTCCTTCGCCCCACACCATGCAGGCGCGGCACCTGCTGAGTTGGCGCCGGCAATTATCGCTCCCGTCGCAATCGCCGAGGCGCTGCCGCAGATCAGCCTAACCGCATTCTTCCCGACCGGTCCGCCCGCTCCTCCGCCTCCCGCCACGGGACCGCCCTCACTCGCCTGATCCGTTCCGTTCTTCGATCGAACCATCAGGTGATTACCCATGCCAGCACTCGAAGCGCCGCAGGTTGCGCCGCCGCAGACAATTGTGGTCGTCGGCACTCGTGAAGCCGCACACAAGACCCCGAATACGAAGGAGAGCGTTGACGCATCGCGCCTTCGTGAAACTACCAACGTACGCAACACGGAGGATGCGCTCCGCTATTTTCCGAGCCTGTTCGTGCGCAAGCGGCACATCGGCGACACCCAGGCGCCGCTCGCCACGCGGACGTCGGGCGTCGGCTCGAGCGCAAGAAGCCTCGTCTATGCGGACGGCGTCCTGCTGTCGGCGCTGATCGGCAACAATAACAACTTCGCAAGCCCTCGGTGGGGAATGGTTTCTCCCGAGGAAATCCAGCGTGTCGACGTCCTCTACGGTCCGTTCTCAGCCGAGTATCCGGGCAATTCGATCGGCGCCGTCGTCAACATCACGACACGCATGCCCGAAAAGCTAGAGGCAACCGCCACCTCCGCGATCAATCTCCAGGGCTTCGGCCAGTATGGCACACACAGCACGTACCCGGCCTACCAGCTCGCCGGTACAATCGGTGACAGGATGGGGCCGCTTTCGTGGTTCCTCTCGGCCAACCACGTCGACAGCAAGAGCCAGCCGCTCGCTTACGTCACAGTAAATCAATCGCCCGCTTCCTCCACTGCGGGCATCCCTGTCACCAGCGCATTCGACAAGCTCAACCGGACCGGGACGCCGATCTTCGTCATTGGCGCAGCCGGTTTCGAGCACCAGCGGCAGAACAATCTCAAGGCAAAGTTCGCTCTGGATCTGCCGAGTGATATCAAACTGACGTGGCAGACGGGCCTGTTCCTTAACGACACCAATTCGCACGCCCAAACCTATCTCCGTAACGCAACTGGGAACGAAGTCTCGTCGGGCGTCGTGAATATCGAAGGGCGCAACATCAGCATTCCCGGGACGGCGTTTTCCAACCAAGTCTACCACTTCGACGAACGGCACTGGATGCACTCCGCGTCGATCGAACAGACGACCGACAAGTTCTTCTGGTCCATCATTGGTTCGTTATACGATTATGCCAAGGACGATCAGCGCATCCCCGGCAGCGCAGCCGCGATGCAGTCGGGCGGCAGCGGTTCGATCGTTCGGCTGAACGGCACCGGATGGCGCACGCTCGATCTTCACAGCTTCACGAAAGCGCTCGCCGACCATGAGCTCCACGCCGGCGCGCATTACGATGGGTTCGTGCTCAATAGCCGCCGCTTCGCCACGACCGATTGGGTTGACGGATCACTTGGTGCGCTGACGCAGGAGTCGCAGGGCCGAACACGGACGTTCGGATTGTGGGCCGAGGACCATTGGATGCTCGCTCCCAAGCTGATGCTGACTTTGGGCGGCCGATACGAGTGGTGGCGAGCCTGGGGTGGTCGGAATTTCAACGCGGCCCCGTTGCTCGATGTCATTCAACCCAGCCGCTCTGGGTCCGGATTTTCACCCAAGGCGTCAGTCCGCTGGCAGCCTGCGAGCAGGTGGGCCGTGACGTTGTCGGGCGGCCGTGCATTCCGCTTTCCGACAGTCAGTGAGCTCTATCAATCGACTTCCGTGGGTAACAACATTCAATCGCCAAATCCCGATCTCAAGCCCGAGAAAGCCATGTCAGGCGAACTCGCGATCGAGCGCAGCATCGGCGAGGGCCGCATCCGCCTCTCGCTGTTTCACGAGAACATCAACGACGCGCTCATTTCGCAGACCGGCTCCATCCCGGGGCAAACGCAGACCTTCAGCTTTGTCCAGAACATCCGCCGCGTGCGTACCAATGGCGCAGAGCTGGTCGTCGAGAAGCGAAACCTCTTGCCGCGCTTCGATCTGACTGGAAGCTTCACTCTGGCCGATCCGAAGATTGTCTCTGATCCAGTGTTCCCGGCGGCGGAAGGCAAAATGATCCCGCAGGTTCCGCACCGAAGGGCGACACTCGTCGCCACCTGGCGCCCCATGGACCGGATCTCATTTACTGGTGCGGCGCGGTACTCGAGCCGCCTGTACGGAACGATCGACAACAGCGATCGCGTCGGACACACCTACCAGGGCTTCGAAGGTTATTTCGTCGCCGACATCCGTGCGCTCTACAAGCTCAATCCCCATTGGAGCATCGCCGCGGGCATCGAGAACGTGACCGACAAGCGTTATTTCCTCTTCCATCCCTTCCCTGGTCGTACCTTCACTGGCGAGCTTCACTGGAGTCTGTAGATGATAAGGGTCATACGAGTGGCGGCGGCGCTAGGCATCGCGACCCTGTCCGTCGCGGCCACGGCACATGTTACTGTTTCGCCCAAGGAAAGTGCGGTGGGCGCTCACGTGAAGTACGTCGTGCGCGTCCCCAACGAGAAGCAGGTCGATACCGTAGCGATTGAGATACGCTTCCCGTCAGCCCTGCGCGTCAGATCGTTCGAGCAGAGGCCCGACTGGATGACCGAACCGATCCGCGATGCCTCCGGGACGCTGATCGGCGTACGCTGGCGCGGCAGTCTCCCTCCGCAGCAATTCGCTGAGTTTGGACTGCTCGCCGTCAATCCTGCCGCAGCCGGAGATCTGGCCTGGAGTGCGATCCAGTCCTTCGCTGACGGAACGAAGGTTGAATGGTCCGGCGCCGCCGGTTCGAAGACACCTGCGCCGCGCGTCACGATTAAGTGACTGGCTCTAGCGTCCGCTTTGGATCGAAAGCTGACGCTCGGCTAGAGTCAGCTTTGGGTCGAAAGCGGACATTCGAAACTCCTTACGAACCGCAGCGTATCGTCGTGTGCTATGAGTGCGATGCAATGAAAGGGAACGACCCATGAGCGTCGCCTTCCGGCGCGAAAGCGACGAGGAGCATAGAGAGCCGCGGTTCGAGCTGCCGGTTCCGCCCGGTCCAAACCTGGTGACCAAGCGCGGATATGATCTCCTAAAAACGCGGACCGAGGATTTGGAGGCGGCGGTCGCATCCGCATCAAGCGATGAACAACGCGCCGAGCTTCAGCGGGACTTGCGCTACTGGCGAGCCCGCCTCGCGACCGCGCAGATTGCCCCTGTGCCAACGGGCGATGCAGTTGCGTTCGGCACCCGCGTCCGCATTGAACAGGACGGCAATGTACAGACGCTCACCATTGTCGGCCACGACGAAGCCGATCCGGCAGCGGGCCTTATTGCTTTTGCCTCTCCACTTGCGCAGGCGCTTATGGGCGCCGAACCTGGCGAGGACCTCAACCGGCCGGGAAGTGACCAGGCCATCCGAGTGATTTCCGTGGAGCGCGCCTAACTCGTATGTCCCTACAGCGGTCCTGCCCTGCATTGTCTGCACTGGGTCGAAACGGACACTCCAACATTCGCATCGGGGCCTCCTTTTGTACCAGCACCGCGCTGTGAAAGCTTTGGACCGTTTTATAATCCGAGCCTGGAGAGCACCTTTGCTGTCAGTGCCGCGCAGTCCGCGCCGGCGAAAGGAAAGGTCCCGTTCAGCACGGTGCCGAGTTCCGGGGCGAGTGCTTCCTGGAGGCGATGCCGGCCACGGAACAGGCGCGTCTTCACGGTGGCGATTGGAATCGCGAGGATCTCCGCGGTTTCTTCGCTGCTGAGTCCTTCGATTTCGCGCAGCACGAATACGGCGCGGAATGCGTCGGGCAGGCCCGCTATGGCCTGCTCAAGAAGCTTTCTAATTTGTTCGCGCGCGACCGACACGTCAGGAGCATCAGGTGCCGAGCCGCGCGTCAGCGTCTCGCGATAGGCATCCAGCACAACAACGCCTCCTCGTTCCAGATGATCGCGACGGCGGCGCTCAGCTCTGCGCCGGCCGAGTGCTTCGTTGACTACAATCCGCGTGAGCCACGTCGAAAGCGCAGAGCGGCCTTCGAACGTTCCCATCTTCGCGAAACCCGAGAGATAGGCGGCCTGCACCGCATCCTCGGCCTCCGAATGATTTTTGAGAATGCTCCAGGCTGCCCGGAACAGCCGTTGATTGTTGGTGGTGATTACGTGCTCGATGGCTCCGCGATCACGCGCGACGGACAAGCGAGCTAGCTCTACATCGCTAAGCTCAGCGTAATTGATAGCGGCCCGTGCCTGCATGGTCATGACTGACCTCATTTGATCTGGAGCACGCCGCGCATGCCGGGATGATAGCGGCAAACGAACGGGATCGAACCTGTGCCCTTGAGCACCATCCTAACTTTCGCACCGGGCGGAAGCTCGACGTCGAAGCTATGGTTTGCGGCGGTTGCTGTGTGGCGGAATATGTCTCGGTTGACCCAGACGATCGCGTCCCCCTTGCGCAGGTCCGCGGCGACCGGCCCGAACTTCATCTTGTCGATGACGACGACGTGTTCGCGCGGGGCCGCTGCTGCCGGCGAGGCGGTCAGCAGCAGGGCCCCGGTGCTCGCGGCGTACAGGGACAAGCGCCGCAAGGGGATCATCACTTCATCTCGGTCGCGACATGCTCGGCGTGCACTTGGTGCTCGCGAAATAGCGTCAGGCCAGTCTTCAGGAGCGACTTGAGCTCGGCATTGTGCGCCGATGGGATCAGGGTCGATTCAAGCGCACCATTGACGGTCTTGTGAAAGGCAATCTCATTTTCGATATAAGCGCGGTCGAAAGCTGCGCCGCGGAGCGCGGCGAGGCGTTTCATGGCCGTGTTCGCTTGCTTGGTGAGCGCCTCGCTGGTCGCGTTCGATTCCGGTGTCACTTTGAGCATTTTCACCAAGGCGAGAGCCCTGTCGTTTACAGCCTTATGGTCGCGCACCATTTCCTGCGCGAACGCGTGGACGCTCGCGTTGTGCGATTTTGCAAGCGCCTGCTTCGCAGCGGCGATGTCGATGCTACCGGCGGTGTAGGCAATGTGGGCAATTTGCGGATCAGTTGGGCCCGCCGCTGCCAGCGCTGGAGTTCCGACGCCAACAATTGCGGCCGTTCCCAATAGTGCAAACTTCCAGAGCATCATCTCTTCCCTTCCGGCTGCGGCACTCGCAACATTGGTGCCATTGTTCGATTGGATGGGAGGCGGGCGGAAAGGTTCCTGGCAAGCACGCATTGCCCCGCTACAAGCGGCAGCCCGTGTACCATCTCGTCGACGTGGGGGGCGTTATTGGCGCGGCCGGAGGTGCGCTGGAGACCTCCAGCAGCGGCGGACCTCATGCACGCGTGGTCGGTCCAAAGCTGATCTACCCTCGACCGGCAATCCGACACTGACCCAAGAAAAATGGGTTGAAAGTGGACATTGGCTGTTCAGCCTGACGCGTCTTCGCGATGAGGGCATCCGGGCCAGCAACAAGGACGGCGCTTCCCATCACTCAGGTTTGAGCAACCCCATTCGATCCGCTTTCGCCTGGTCTCTGGCTTCTTTGGCGATTGGATCCAGCAGATCCATTCGTTGCGGGCGAGCGGGGTGATGTCTTGCCAGGTCGCCAAGGCCGCCGAGTCGCGGTTCAGTGCGTCTCTAAGGTCCTCGGGAAGTTTATGGACGACCCCGCCCGGGATGCTTTTGTCATCGATCATGCGGCACTGAATAGGATAGCCACAAATGTCCGCAATGGGTGGAAAGCGGACATTGGGAACATTGCCTCTTTGGCCGCGTAGTAGGTCGAACGGCGGTCTGACTGCCTTCACCGAACGTTCACCCCCTCCATGCGTTATAGTTACGCCTTGTTTTCAGGAGGTTAACTCATGCGCGAAACACTGATTCTTACCAGCGCCATTTTGGCGCTCGCAGCAGCTCCCGCGGTCGCTCAACACGGTCCTCCTGCAGGCGTAGGTGGTGGACCGGGCGGTGGGATGGGCGCGGGCCCGCCGATCACTCCCCCGGGCCAGATGGGCGGCGGATTCGGAACCTCCACTTACGCGCACGATATTGCTTCGCAGCACGGACAATTCGGCCGTGATTTTTCAGCACAGCAGCATCTTACGCCGCAGCAGTATCAAACGCTCGCGGCGCAGCATCGTGCCGACGCACTGGCGCTTGCTCAGGCGGCTCGCAATGGCGCGCGCATTCCAGCGAACGCCGGTCCTCGCATCCGCGATGCACTCAAGCAGGACATCGACGCTTGGCGAGACCAGTTCCAGGTTGATCGGCGGTCGTGGCAATCAATGCGCGACCAGTGGCTTTCGAGCCGCGGCACGATGACGGCACAGGATTGGGCCATCCAGCGCGCCAACTGGTTCGCCGCCCGCGATGCGTGGATCGCTAATCAGAAGGCGTGGGCAAGCGCTCGCCGCCACTGATTCCAACAGTAAGACTTGGAGGGGCCGGGCATTGCTCGGCCCCTTTTCCTATCGCTTGAAGCGAGCTGAAGGCAGGCCGCAGCTAATGTCTTGTGGGTCCCGCCAAGTGCACACGTCGGGCGTACGGCTCGTCCTCATAACAGCTACGAAGCAGTCGGGTTTTGGCAAATTTGCCAAAAGGTGAGCTCTGCGAATGGAACACGCGCTCGCTTTGCTCGCAGGAACGAAAAGCGGTTAGGAAAGTTCTGCGGCGCATCGGGGTTCTTTCGATGCACCCGGAAGGGCGGTCCCTCGATTACGCGTCGCAGACCGCCCTTCTTTTTCCCGAACCAGCCCAGTCTGTTGCAGAGGCATTGATGTGTTCCAGACAGACGATATGCCCATCGCGCGTTTGTCCGGAACAGGATCCGGTGCAAACGCTGATCGATCAAAAGCTGGCCGATTTGGCTAATGAGCCGGCACTTGTGGGCGCAACGCGCTGCGCTACTTGCGGCTGTGTTTGGGTTCTTGATCAATCCGGCAACCGGCGCGAACTCGGCACTCTGCGGAAAGTCGGAGGACGGTTTCAATGGCAGGCGAGGAAAATCTAGCCCGTCGGTGGTTCTAGTTTGGATTTGCCTGTGTGAGTGCGCTCGATATAACATCACAAGTGCGCGCCCGACCTCTTAGAGAACGTCTCGACGAAGAGACTCTACGCAAGCTTTACTGGGATCACGGTTTGACCTCAAAACAGATTGCCCAACGCCACGGATCGTTCTCGTCAAACGTTTATCCTGATGGCCAAATATGGCATACCGCGCCCGTCGCAGGGCGCGGGCAAACCTGACTAGCAGCGGCTAGGCGCAGTTTTTAGAGCGGCGAGGCTCGAACGAGAATACCAACGGTCTCCTGCGCCAATACTTCCCCAAGGGCACCATCCTGCTGCTCATCGCTCTCGTCTCGCTTACTGGCGCAGCTCTCGCGCAGCCGATGCGACGAGCAATCGAATCCCGCTTGGAAAGAGCTGTCGAACGTGAAGCCCATGATCGTCCATTTAGACACTTAGTTGGCCGGACGAACGCCGAGAACGGCGAAGGGTTCTCCACCGCACCTGCGCTGGTGAAGAACGATACGTTGGCCCGGCACACGCGACCATTGCAACGGCTGTCCCTCCAGCAGAATTTCCTCGCCGACGACGATGCGCTGATCCGCTCGGCCGGGCTCGTGGAATATCACCGAGGTCCCGTTGAATGTGCTCCCGTCGGGCCAAATCGGCACCAGATGGACGCGTTTATCGTCGTCGCGGAACATTAGGCAGCCGCCCTCATACATGAGGCTGCCGGTCAGAGCAGCCGTCGTAATTCCATTGTATGGCGCAATCGGGATTTCCAACGGCCGCAGCGGATGCACCGCGTTGGACGCACAGCCGCCAAGCAACGCGATCAAAACGGAAACTGAGCGCTTCATGGACTTCCCCCATTCGAACGCCCAACGTAACGACTTCTGTCAGGTTCCCGACAAAGCTCTTCAAAATGAGACACTTGTCCCATGTTTGAGCATCGACGATGCTTGCAATTCCTCCAATTGCTGTCAGCATCCCGAGTCTTGCTCGGTTGGGTGAGAACGGAGGGAATCATGAATTTCAGAAAATGGGGGCTTGCCGCCCTCGGGTTCGCGTTGACGCTCGCCGGGATTGCCCCCGCGAACGCCGACGTCGTTCAACTCGAGCGCAGCGGTCCGACGTATCACGTGGCGGCTTGCCCCCGGGGCAATCCGAACCTCACTGCGCGCTGCCATGCGCATGTCGTCACTGACGCGCGCGGCAATCCCTTTATCGGCAAGCGCGACGGGGCGCAGCCGAACGCTACGCCATCCGGTTACGGTCCGAGTCAGCTGCAAAGCGCATACGGACTGACCTCCGCCTCCGCCGGCAACGGTGCCGGCAAGGTGATCGCCATCGTCGACGCCTATGGCTACACCAATGCTGAGGCCGACCTGCAGGTCTATCGTAGCCAGTTCGGCCTGCCGGCATGCACCGTCGCCAATGGATGCCTGATCATCCGTAACCAGACCGGCGGCACCAGCCTTCCGCGCATGGACACCGGATGGGCGCAGGAACAGGCGCTCGACCTCGATATGGCGAGCGCGATCTGCCCGAACTGCAAGATTCTGCTGGTCCAGACGAACAACAACTCGTTTGCCAATCTCGCGGCAGGCGTGGACTATGCAGCAAGCTATCCCGGCGTAGTCGCCATTTCGAACAGCTACGGTGGCTCGGAATATAGCGGCGAGGTCAACGACCAGAGCCACTACAACAATCCGACGACCCGCGGCATCGCAGTTACAGTGAGCTCGGGCGACGCTGGATATGGCGTCGAATTCCCGGCCGCGTCGTCGAACGCGACCGCAGTCGGCGGCACGCACCTGATCCTCGGCTCGCCTGAGACCGTCTGGAGTGGTGCCGGAAGCGGATGCAGCGCCTATATCGCGAAGCCCAGCTGGCAAACCGATACCGGTTGCGCTCGTCGTACTGTCGCCGACGTATCAGCAGTCGCCGACCCGAACACGGGCGTCGCCGTATATGGCCCGGCCAGCCGCAAATTCTCCGCTTGGCTGGTGTTTGGCGGAACCAGTGTTTCGGCTCCGCTGATTGCCGGCGTCTATGCGGTCTCCGGCAGCGTTGTTCCACTGTCGACGACCTACAGCAGGGCATCGGGCTTCCATGACGTGACCAGCGGCAGCAACGGTAGCTGCGGCGGCACTTATCTGTGCACTGGCATGCCGGGCTACGACGGTCCGACCGGCCTCGGGACGCCGAATGGCACTACGGCATTCTGAGTTAACTGCGTTATGATTGGTGCGGGCGTCCTTTGCGGCGTCCGCACTTTTCATTTGGCGGATGATGAAAAAGCTATAAAACTCAATCTGGTGCGGGTGGGGACAAGAATTTCAAGGAATGCGCAGCTCGGGCGCCTGATCGCGCTCCTCTTTGCTGTCTTGCTGGCGGCAATGCCGGCGAGCGCTGCGGAGCAGTTCACGCCAATCAAACGGCCGCCGACCTATCCCGTGATCCTCCAAGAGATCAAACTCATCACTGACACGACTTCCGAATCCCGGTTCGAGCTGACCTTCGACCCAACTGCGACCACCTTCACTCCGGCGCTGGGTCGACCCGATCAGCCGGGCATAGGATTTTTGGCGAGACGTGGTTCCGGCGCGGTGCAGCCGTCGGGGATGAAAGGTCTGGTCAGGTCTCTCTCATTCGATCAGGAAGGCGACCTCCTGATTGTGCGCTTTAACGCTATTGCTGCCGCCGGGTTTTCAGCCGTCCAGACGAGTCAGCGAACGATTGAGGTGACGATCAGCAGCGGTGCGGTTGCTACGAAGAAATCGGAGGAGACTGCATATGGTCGCCTCCCAGGCGGCCTTCCACCGGCTGCCGAGCCTCCGCCGGGTGAGGAAGGCTATGAACTAGTCCTTTTGAAATATGCCGACGTGTCCGAAGTTGTCGGCCTCCTCACCGATGGTGTCACTGTCAAATCAAACGATGTCTTTGTACCCCGGGAACCAGGGTTTGGATCGAACAGCCTGACCGGCAATCAGTACCAGCCTCCGGCCGCGACGAGCCAGGCGCCCGGCAGCAGTGACGAGCCTCTGGGACAATCGGTCGACGCATCGATGGCGATCGACCGACGGCTGAACGCGATCTGGCTTCGCGGCTCGCCCGATCGGATCGCGCGAATGAAACAGATGATCTCGATGATCGACATTCCGCTCGACAGCGTTGTCCTCGAGACGCAGATGGTCGAATTGACGGAGACTGGCTCAAAAGCGATCGGCATCGACTTCACCAATGCTAACGGCCAAATTGGGGTCGTCACGTTCCAATCCGGCCAATACATTCCACCCGGCGTGCCTGCCGGCGCGCATCTTACGAGCGCTGCATTCCAGGCCGCGCTTTACGCGCAGATCGCCAAAGGCAATGGCCGAATCATCTCCAAGCCGCGTATCGCCGCCCAGAGCGGATCGACCGCGAAAATCATCACAGGCGACGCGCTGCCGATCCTCACCGCGATTACCCTTTCCGGCGTCAATGGCGTCTCGCAGCAAGTTCAGTACGTGAACGTGGGCGTGACGCTGCAGATCGCCCCGCGCGTCAGCGCGGATGGGTATGTGTCGAGCCACGTCTACTGCGTAGTTTCCAGCGTCACTGGGTTCAGCCAAGGCTATCCGACGATCAGCCAGCGCCAAGCCGAAACGGCGGCGACGGTGCGCGATGGAGATTCCTTCGTCATTGGCGGTCTCACCCAGGACGAGAATATCACGACAAAGAGCAAGGTACCGTTGCTCGGCGACATTCCGATTGTCGGTCAGGCATTTCGCACCGATCGGCAGACCCGCTCGAAGACCGAGCTCTACATCATCGTCACGCCGCATATCGTGCATCGCGTCGGCACCATGGCGCTCAGCGCGCCGCGTCAGGAGACGTACGAGAGCCGGCCGGTCGCGACTGTGCCAGCACCGGCGCCACAGCACTAAACTCAGGAAGCGTCAGGCGACCGACTTCGCCTCGTGCCCGCGAGCGTGGCTGGTCCAGGTGAGAAACTCGTTCTCGAGCATCGCAGCCGCGAAGACATAGCCCTGGACAATATCGCGGCGCATGGCGCGCAGAATGTCGGCCTGCGCGACCGAACTCGGTGTGATTTCTAATACAGCCGATCGCGGCAGCGCGAGAATGAGCAGAGCTAGGCTGTTCACGAATCTGCCTAATGTCTGATTTGGGTGGAAAACGGACGTTAGCTTTATGGTACGCCACGTGGCATTTCTCCCCTCCGCAATGATCTTGAGCCTGAGCCCATGCGCGGGGTAGGCCGCACCGACTTCGTGAAGAACCAGAGGAAATGCCTGAATCTATGAAGATGCTGTGGACCGCCGTGGCAGCGATCGCGGCTGCAGCCATCTCTAGCGGAACTCAAGCGCAAGTCACCGATGAGCAAAGGTCAGCCCTGAAAGCCAACCAGGCCGATCAAACGCTCGCCCCGGAGCTGAAGCTTGCAGCCGCGGACATGGCTTGGTGGCGCGATGCAAAATTCGGCGTGTTCGTGCACTGGGGTCTCTACGCCATTCCCGCCAAAGGCGAATGGCACATGTTCAATGATAAGGTGCCGGCGAAGGACTATGCGAGGCTGGCGGCGCGCTTCAACCCCAAGCATTATGATCCCGACGCCTGGGCCAAGTTGGCACGCGACGCAGGCGCCCGTTACATGGTGATGACCGCGCGCCACCACGACGGATTTTCACTGTTCGACAGCCCCGCCAGCTACCGTCGCTTCGATTCAGTCCATTCCGCCGCCCACCGCGACCTGATCGCGCCTTTCGTCAAGGCCGTCCGGCGCAACGGCCTCAAAGTCGGCATCTATTATTCGCCGCTCGACTGGCGTTTCCCGGGCTACTTCCGCCCAAAGGAGCTGCCGGATAATGCCCGGCTCCTGAAGCAGCAGACCTACAGCCAGGTCGAGGAGCTGATGCGCAACTATGGGCCGATAGACATCTTATGGTGGGACGGCGGCTGGCTCGCCCACCAGGGCAGCGATGCCGACGCGGCGTGGTTTTGGGAGCCGGCCAAGCTCAATCGCATGGTCCGGCGCTACCAGCCAAAGATCGTCATCAACCCGCGCTCCGGCTGGCAGGGCGATTTCGACATCGCCGAAGGCGGCGCTGCGATCACCGGTCCGATCCGCGCCCGACCTTGGGAAAAGACCTTCTCGCTCGGTTCCGCGTGGGGTTTCACTCGTGACGACAACGTGATGAGTGTCGACCAGGTCGTGACGATGCTGGACAACGCAGTGACACGCAACGGGAACCTGCTCGCCAATGTCGGCCCCGACCCCGACGGTGTGATCCCCAAGAAACAGGTCGAGACGCTGCGGGGTGTCGGCGCATGGCTCCGTCAATACGGACGGGCCATCTACGGGACGCGCGCGGGCCCGCTTCAACCGGTCGACGGCGTCTACGGATCGACGCAAGCGGGCGACAGCATTTTTCTGCATATCCTGAGCTGGCCGGACGAGAAGCTGCTGGTGCCGCTCACCGGCCCCGTCGCGAATGTAACCAATCTTTCGGGAGGTGCAGTCGAGTGGCAGGTCGGCGCTGGCGGTCTCAGGCTTGAAGTTCCGCCTTCCTCGCGAGGCAATCCGGTAACTATCCTTGAGATTAGCCGCTCCAAGAAGTGAACGGCAGGAATGGGTGGAAAGCCGACGTTCGCCTGATGGTCCTAAACGCCTAGGCGCGAAACAGGTACACCGTCCCGCCTAATGTCCACCTCTTGGAATGGAAGATCTTATCACCTTCCCTCGTAGCAACTTGTCTTGCTGCCGATTATTCGTCCAAGGCCTTTCCCGCGGCCGCACAACTAGCCCCACCGCAGCGATAAGACGACTTGCCGCGGCACGTGACGTACCAGTGCGACCTGAGTGCGGCGAGCGCCTTCGCGACGACGGGGCGGGCGTGCTCGTCGTCCAGGCGCGCGAGATCGGCGAGGCTGCGCTGTCTTGCTGCTTCGGCAGCCAGCCGATAGCCTACGTAGTAGCCGAACCGTCGCGGGAGTAATGATGCGCTGTTATCACCGCCGGTGAATGCTTCGGCGATCTTCGCCTCGTCCGTCCGGTCGAATTGCGCATCGACCAAGCACAACGCCTCCTTCCAGCGCCTATCGGTTGCTTCGCGGAGCGGTATCGGCTGATCGAGCAAGAGCTGATGGTCGCTCGCGTCCGGAGTCATTCGGGAAGCGGCGTAAGTTGCAAGTCTTAGCGGATGCCCGTCCATCTGCTTGCACAGCTTGTAGATGGCTTTCGCGATATGCAGCTCGACCTGCCGCACCGACAGGCCAGTGCGGCTGGCGATCTCGACATAAGACATGGCGTGCACCCCGTGGGCGAGGAAGATTTCGCGCTGGATGCGCGGCATCGCGGCAACGGCCTGCTCAAGCCTGCGGAGCTGGTCCGCATCGACTTTGTCGGACATGTTTTTCGCTCCTTCGAAAAGACCGCAACCGCACCGAAATGGCGGGGTGGGCGGCGAGGAGCGGACCGGGAGGCCAGCCGATTGAGGCGGCCGGCACCCGTAAGGGCCGGAACGAAGTGGAGGACCTGGAGCGAAGCTTAAAGGTTGCGGGCCGCCGCGGCTGGCCTAGAGGGGGAGCGCCGACCGCCCCGCCTGAAGACGCAGCGTTGGGCTCCATCGCGGAAAACCGCGATGACAAATCGATCGTGCAAAGCATCCCAATCTGCAGCTGTTTGTCGCACGAAAATTGCTTATCCCGGCGACCTGCCGAGCCGATTCGGTTACTAATGTTCGGAATCGAACCACCCAACTGGAGCGGGTGACGGTACATTTGTCGGTATCTCTGGCGGATGGCGCACGAAATACTTTAGGCTTTGCAGTTAGTTAGACGATTTTTTCGATTCCGTCCCTGCCGGATTCGGCCGCAGGCGCCACAACGGATTCGTCTAAAGAGGCGGTC
>Ga0207674_10004571_pt1 | contig 16620 bp, 14 predicted proteins | sample KBSCornC72_FD_184303 | JGI IMG/M metagenome (GOLD analysis project Ga0207674, IMG submission 184303) | Corn rhizosphere microbial communities from Kellogg Biological Station, Michigan, USA - KBS Corn C7-2 (SPAdes) (version 2) | ecosystem: Host-associated > Plants > Roots > Rhizosphere > Soil ... | reverse complement strand
TGTTGGCCGAACGGTCCACCACATTGTCACCGTGCAGCGCGGAGATCGGGATGAAGGTGAGGTCGCCGATGTCCAGCCGGGACGCGAAGGCGGAGAACTCCTCGCAGATCTTCTCGAACACCTCGGCCGAGTAGTCGACCAGGTCCATCTTGTTGACCGCGAGCACCATGTGCGGCACCCGGAGCAGCGTGGTGAGGAACGCGTGCCGGCGGGACTGCTCGGTCAGCCCGTTGCGGGCGTCCACCAGCACCACCGCGAGGTCAGCCGTGGAGGCCCCGGTGACCATGTTGCGGGTGTACTGGATGTGGCCGGGGGTGTCGGCGATGATGAACTTCCGCCGCGGCGTCGCGAAGTACCGGTAGGCGACGTCGATGGTGATGCCCTGCTCCCGCTCGGCCCGCAGCCCGTCGGTGAGCAGGGCCAGGTTGGTGTAGTCCTCGCCCCGGTCCCGGCTGGTCCGCTCGACCGCCTCGAGCTGGTCGGCGAAGATCGACTTGGAGTCGTAGAGCAGCCGGCCGATCAGCGTCGACTTGCCGTCGTCGACCGAGCCGGCCGTCGCGAACCGCAAAATATCCATCAGAAGTACCCCTCGCGCTTGCGGTCTTCCATCGCCGCCTCGCTGGTCCGGTCGTCGGCCCGGGTCTGGCCGCGCTCGGTGATCCTGGTCGCCGCCACCTCGGTGATCACCTCGGCCACCGTGCTGGCCGACGAGGAGACCGCCCCGGTGCAGGTCATGTCGCCGACCGTCCTGTACCGGACGGTGGCCGTGAACAGCGGCTCGTCCTCGCCCCTGGTTATGTAGGGGTTGTCGGCCAGCAGCAGCCCGTCCCGCTCGAACACCGGCCGCTCGTGCGCGAAGTAGATGGCCGGGATGTCCAGCTTCTCCCGCTCGATGTAGGCCCAGACGTCGAGCTCGGTCCAGTTGGACAGGGGAAACACGCGGATGTGCTCGCCGCGCCGCAGCCGGGTGTTGTACAGGTTCCACAGCTCCGGCCGCTGGTTCTTGGGATCCCACTGGCCGAACTCGTCGCGGAACGAGAACACCCGCTCCTTCGCCCTGGCCTTCTCCTCGTCCCGGCGCGCGCCGCCGAACAGCGCGTCGAACCTGTGCTCCTCGATCGCGTCGAGCAGGGTCACCGTCTGCAGCCGGTTCCGGCTGGCGTGCCTGCCGGTCTCCTCGGTGACCCGGCCCTGGTCGATCGACTCCTGCACGGACGCCACGACCAGCCGGACGCCGAGCTCGTCGACCCGCCGGTCACGGAACTCCAGCACCTCGGGGAAGTTGTGCCCGGTGTCCACGTGCATCACGGGGAACGGGATGCGGGCCGGCCAGAACGCCTTCTCGGCCAGCGCCAGCATGACGATCGAGTCCTTGCCGCCGGAGAACAGCAGGGCAGGCCGCTCGAACTCGGCGGCGACCTCGCGCATGATGTGGATGGCCTCGGCCTCGAGCACGTCGAGCTGGGACATCTGGTAATCAGGACGCATGGGTGACTTCCCGGATCGCTCGCAGCAGGATGCCCGCCACCGCGGGCCGGCACACCAGGATATCCGGCATCAGCAGGTCGGGCTGGTTATAGGCGAGGGCCGACCCGTCGATGCGGGACGCGTGCAGGCCGGCCGCGCGGGCGACCGCGACCGGCGCGGCGGTGTCCCATTCGTAGAACCCGCCGCCGTGCACGTACGCGTCGACCTCGCCGCAGATCACGGCCGCCACCTTAGCTCCGGCTGACCCCAGGGGAACCAATTCAGCATTAATAAGACCGGAAATATTCCGAACGAAGCCGGGTGGCCTGCTCCGGCTCACCACGATGCGGATCCGGGCGGGCGCCTCGTCTCCGGGCGGCCCCGGCGGTGGCTCGAGCGTGGACAGGACCGTGTCCTGGGCCGGGAGCGCGACGGCACCGGCCGTGAGGTCGCTGGTGTCGCTTTCCCAGAGCGCCACGTGGACGGCCCAGTCGCTGCGGCCCGGCTCACCGAACTCCCTGGTGCCGTCCAGCGGGTCGACGATCCAGACCCGGCGGGCGCCGAGCCGCGCGGGGTTGTCGGCACCCTCCTCGGAGAGCACCACGTCGCCCGGCCGCTGGCCGGCCAGCGCCGCGGTGAGGAATTCGTGCGACAGCCGGTCGCCGGCCTTGCGCAGCACGTCCGGGTCGCCCCCCTGGGCGCGCAGTTCGAGCAGCCGCTGGCCCGCCTGGCCGGCTAGGTCGCGGGCGAGCACGTGATCGTCGCCGGTCATCCGGGCAGCTCCTCGTGGTAGGTGTTCTGCGCGTCGGCCAGGCCCTTGGCGATCAGCGCCTCGGTGGCGTCGGCGGCACGGTCGATGAAGAAGGGCAGGTCCTTGCGCTCGGCCGCGGAAAAGTCGCGCAGCACGTAGACGGCCGGGTCCATCCGGCCCGGCGGCCTGCCGATACCGAACCTAACCCGGTAGTAGTCCGGCGTGCCGAGCGCCTGGGTAATCGAGCGCAGCCCGTTGTGGCCTCCTGCGCCGCCGCCGAGCTTGAGCCGCAGCGTCCCGAACGGGATATCCAGCTCGTCGTGAATGACCACGAGCCGGTCCGGCGGGACCTTGTAGAACGCGGTCAGCGCGGCGACCGGCTTCCCGGACAGGTTCATGTAGGAACGCGGCCGGGCCAGCGTGACCGGGACCTCGGCCAGCCGTCCCTCGGCGACGTCGCTGCCCGACCGGTGCGCCTTGAACCGTGCGCCCGCCCGTTCGGCCAGCAGCGCCGTCACCATCTGCCCGACGTTGTGCCGGTTGCCCGCGTACTCCGGTCCGGGGTTGCCGAGCCCGGCGACGATCCAGCGCTCTGCGGTCAGCCCGCCGACTCCTCTTCGCCGCCGCGGCTCTCGTCCGCCACGCTGTCGACCGACTCGGGCACCTCGGCCTCGCCCTCGCCCTCGGCGGCCTCGGGCTCCTCAGCCGCCTGCTGCGCGATGACGTGCAGGACCAGGGTGTCCGGCTCGACCTGCAGGGTGACGCCCGGCGGCAGCTTGAGGTCGCTGGCGTGAACGGCGTCGCCGATGTCCATGCCCTCGACGTCCACGTCGATGCCCTGCGGGATGTTGGTGGCGTCGGCCTCGACCGGGATCTGCACGATCTGCTGGTTGAGCAGGCTGTCGCCCGGGGCGATCTCGCCGCTCACCCGGATCGGCACCTCGACCGTGACCTTCTCGCCGCTGCGGACCAGGATCAGGTCGACGTGCTCGAGGAAGCCCCGGACCGGGTCGCGCTGCACCGACTTGGGCAGGGCGAGGTCGCCGCCCCTCTGCAGGCCTTCCAGCCGCAGCAGCACGTTCGGCGTCTTCAGCGCGAGCATCAGGGCGTGCCCGGGCAGGGTTAGGTGGCGGGTGTCGGTCCCGTGACCGTAGAGCACGGCTGGCACCTTGCCCTCGCGGCGGCTGCGGCGCGCAGCGCCCTTGCCGAACTCGGTGCGAGCCTCGGCGGCGATCTTGACCTCGGGCACGGTGCTGTCTCCTCGTCTCAACGTGCGATGCGCGTACGAAGTGTAGCCGACAACGCGGGCGGGTGCGGATCCATCGATCCGCACCCGCCCGGTTCGCTGTGGCGGTGCCGCGTTCAGCCGACGCGGCACGCCCTTACTCGTGCGGCATTCCCTCGGGCTTAATACCGGTGCCCTCGTCGTCCTCGGCTTCGTCTTCGTCGTCCTGCTCGTCGTCGTCTTCCGGCTCGTCCTCAGGATCGCTTTCGCTCGCGTCCAGCCGGTAGAGCTCGTCAAGTTCGTCGCAGCCTGCTAGTTCCTCGGCAACGGCCACATTCCCCATGGTGGTCCTTTCGCTTTTCCAGGCCCCCGGAGCCAGAAGGATGCGTGCGGGGGGGACGCGCAGCATCGTATCGACCCCACATGATCGTTACCGGAATCTCAGGAGATGTCCGATTCCGCCCGCCCGGCACGGATCTCGTCGGCCTGGGCGTGGTCTCCGAGGTCATCGAAGATCGCCGCGGCCTGCGCCCACGACACCTCGGCTTCGGCCGGCCGGGCCGCGCGGCTCTGCGCGACGCCGAGGAACCTCAGCGTGAACGCTTCCCGATGCCGATCACCCGTGGCGCGATGCACGGCCAGCGCCTGCCGCAAGTGCTCGAGGGCCTCCGCGTCACGTCCCAGCCAGAGATAGGAGCGCCCGACGTTGTGCAGCGCGTATCCCACACCGTGCGGGACCTTGATCTCGGCGAACGTGCGGTTTGCTCGGTGGAAGCAGTCGATGGCCTCCTCGGTCCGGCCCAGGTCGAGAAACGCCTCGCCCAGGTTGTTCAGGGCGACGCCCTCGCCGTACCGGTTCCCCGTCTCCCGGTTCAGCTCCAGGGCACGCCGCAACAGATCCAGCGCCTCGTCCTTCCGGTCGAGGATCACGTAGGCGTCGGCCAGGTTGTTCGCGGTCTGCGCCTCTCCCTTGCGGTCCCCGATCTCGCGCCGGATCATGAGAGCCTGCTCGAGGTGGGCGATGCCTTCGGTCTCACGGGTAAACCCGAGCGCCTCGCCCAGGTTGTTCAGCACCCACGCCTCGCCCGGGCGATGGCCGGCCCGGCGAGCGCTCTCCAGGGCGACGCGGTGCGTGGCGATGCAGTCCGCCCAGTTGCCGCGGCGATTGAACATGGTGAACAGCGGAGCGGGCAGGCGCCAGGCCACCTCGTCCAGGCCGGACCCGGCCGCCTGACGGGTGGCGGCGACCAGGTTGGCGCGCTCGCTGTCGTACCAGGCGAGCGCGTCATCGACGTCGGCGAAGGCGAGCGGCGCCGAGTCGGCGGCGGGCTCGAGCGGGATGTTGTAGCGGTGCGGCGAGATGACGCTGGCGGCGGCGTCGGCGGAGCGCATGTACCAGGTGAGCAGGCGGGTGACCGCGGCGTCGCGCTCGGCCGCGGGCAGGTCGGCCTCGGCCCGTTCGGCGGCGTAGACCCGGAGCAGGTCGTGGAACCGGTACCGGTCCGTGGTCACCGATTCCAGCAGGTGCGTGTCGACCAGCACCTCGAGGGCGTCTTCGGCCGAGTATTCCGGGACGCCGAACAGGGCCGCCGCGGCGGCGGCCGAGATCGAGGGGCCCGGCCACAGGCCGAGCAGGCGGAACGCGAGGGCCGGGTCGATGCCCTGCTTGTCGGTGCTGAGGGGCAGGCTGGTGAAGCTCACCTCGAAGCTGGCCCGGACGGCGAGGTCCCCGGCGCGCATCTCGTCCAGCCTGCGGTGCTCGTCGGTGAGCCGCCCGGCCATCGCCCGGATGGTCCAGCCGCTGCGGGTGACCAGCCGGGCCGCGCAGATCCTGATGGCCAGGGGCAGGCCGGCGCAGGCGTCGAGCAGCTCGGCGGTGGCCTCGGGTTCGGCCGCGGCCCGCTCCTCACCCACCACCTTGACGAACAGCTTCAGCGCCTCGTCGTCGTCGAGCACGTTCAGGTCGACCAGCTTGGTACTGGCCAGGTCGGGCATCCGGCTCCGCGTCGTGACCAGTACCGCGGACGACGCGGAGCCCGGCAGCAGCGGCCGGACCTGGGCCGCGTCGCGCGCGTTGTCCAGCACCACCAGCATCCGGCGGTGGGCCAGCGTGGTCCGGTACCTGGCCGCGCGCTCGTCTTCGTCCACCGGGACGTCCCGGCCGTCCACCCCGAGATCGCGCAGGAACCTGGCCAGCACGTCACCGGGCAGGAGCGGGGCCGCGGTCGCGCCCAGCAGGTCGACGTACAGCTGGCCGTCGGGGAACCGGCGGCGGACCCGGTGCGCGGCGTGCACGGCCAGCGAGGTCTTGCCCAGGCCGCCCGAGCCGGCCACCACGGCGATGCGGACCGCGCCGGGATCGCCGGTCGCGCCCGTTCCCGACAGCAGGTCAGACAGCCGCTTCACCTGCTCGTCGCGGCCGGTGAAGTCGGCGATATCGGCCGGCAGCTGCGCCGGGCCGCTCGCGGCCCGGCGACCGCCGCGGCCTGCCCGCGGCCCAGGGGGGTCTGGGGGGGCGGGCAGCCCCCCCAGGACCGGGGGGGTCGTCCCCCCGGGAGGCAACACTGCACCGGCTGTGATAACTCCTGCGGGGGCGGTGTCCTTGGCGAGGAGGTCGGCGTGCAGCTGGCGCAGCTCGGCGCCGGGGTCGACGCCGAGCTGCCCGGAGATGGCGTCCCGCGCCTGCCCGTAGGCCTCCAATGCCTCGGCGTGCCGCCCGGCGCCGTCCAGGGCACGCATCAGCAGCAGCCACAGGCCCTCACGCAGCGGATGGTCGGCCAGGAGCCGGCGCACCTCGGCGACGGCCTGGTCGTGCCCGCCGAGGGCGAGTTCGGCCGTGATCCGCAGCTCGTCGGCGCCGAGGCGGAGTTCGGAGAGCCGTTCGGCCTCCGCCTCGACTAGCGGCGTCGGCGGGACGTCGGCCAACGGCCGGCCGTACCACAGACCGAGGGCCTCGGTCAGCCGGCGGGCCGCCCCCTCGGGGTCCCCGGCGGCGAACGCCCGCCTGCCGTCCCGGACCATGGCCTCGAACAGCAGCGCGTCGGTGTCGTCCCCGGCCACCCGCAGCAGGTAACCGGGAGCCCGGGTGACCAGCAGGTGCCCGTCGGGGTCGTCCATCAGCCGGCGCAGCCGCAGCACGTAGATGCTGACCAGGTTGGCGGCCCGGGCCGGCGGTTCATCCCGCCAGAGCTCCCCGATCAGCGTGTCCGCGGAGACGATCTGCCCGGGGTGGATCAGCAGCGCGGCCAGCACGGAACGCCACTTGGGGGCTCCGATCCCCCGCCAGTCTTCCCCGGCCCGGACCTCAACCGGCCCGAGCAGCCGGAACCTCATCATTACCCGGGATCACTCGCCTCCGGTTAGACGGTCGGCCGTCAGAGCTTTCACTTAACCACGGCTCAATCGGCGCGTAAACCGGCGGCCCCACGATGGCATCGCGTGGCGATGGAACCTATGGCAGGCATTCCGTGCTGGACGGAACGGGGGTCGTCCGACCGGCGCCCCGGACGCCCGCTCGCCTAGCGGGGTGGGCGCGGCGGGAAGCGGTCCTGGTCCCCGGCAGGGGAGTGGGAGGGACCGGCCTCGCGGCCAGGACCGCCCGGGAGCCGCCACGTGACCGTCGTCCTCGCGCCTCTGGCGGGGGCGGGGACGACGGTCTCCGGAGCCGGAGGTCAGGCGGATCAGCTCTGGCCGTCGAACAGGCTGGTGACCGAGCCGTCGCTGAACACCTCGTTGATCGCCCGGGCCAGCAGCGGCGCGATGGACAGCACGGTGAGCTTGTCGAACCGCTTCTCCTGCGGCACCGGCAGCGTGTTCGTGATGATGATCTCGCTGATCCTGGAGTTCTTCAGGATGTCCACGGCCCCGCCGGACAGCACACCGTGGGTGGCGGTGGCGATAACCCGGTCCGCCCCCTGCTCGAACAGGGCCTCCGCGGCCTTGGCGATGGTCGCGCCGGTGTCGATCATGTCGTCCACCAGGATGCAGGTGCGGCCGGCCACCTGCCCGACCACCTCGAACATCCGGACCTGGTTGGCCACGTCCGGGTCACGCCGCTTGTGGATGATGGCCAGCGGGGTTCCCAGCCGGTCGGTCCACCGCTCGCAGACCCGGACCCGGCCGGCGTCCGGCGCGACCACGGTGACCTGGCTCAGGTCGAGCTTCTTCTCGAGGTAGCTGGCCAGGATCGGCAGCGCGAACAGGTGGTCGACCGGACCGTCGAAGAAACCCTGGATCTGGGCGGTGTGCAGGTCGACCGCCATCAGCCGGCTGGCGCCCGCGGTGGCGAACAGGTCGGTCATCAGCCGGGCCGAGATCGGCTCCCGGCCCCGGTTCTTCTTGTCCTGCCGCGCGTAGCCGAAGAACGGCGTCACCACCGTGATACGCCTGGCCGAGGCCCGCTTGAGGGCGTCGACCATGATCAGCTGCTCCATGATCCATTCGTTGATCGGCGAGGTGTGGCTCTGCAGCGCGAACACGTCGCAGCCGCGGACCGAATCCAGGAACCGGACGAAGATCTCGCCGTTGGCGAAGTCGAAGAGCTTGGTCGGGGTCGGCTTGATGCCCAGGCACGCGGCCACTTCCTCGGCCAGTTCCGGGTAAGCGCGCCCGGAGACCAGCAGCATCTTCTTCGCGTCCGACAGCATCATCTCGCTCACCGATCCTGCGCCCCCTCGGCCCCGCCGCGCTCCTCGTCCTGCTCGCGGGCGCGGGCGGCGGCCGCGGCCGAACCCGTGCCGGGCCGCTGCCGTTCCACCCACCCGGCCGAGTTATGCTGCCGGCCGCGGGCGATGCCCAATGCGCCAGGGGGCACGTCCTCGGTGATCACCGAGCCGGCCGCCGTGTACGCCCCGTCCCCGATGGTCAGCGGGGCCACCAGGACCGTGTCGCTGCCGGTGAACACGTTCGAGCCGATCGTCGTGTGGTGCTTGGCCACCCCGTCGTAGTTCGCGAAGATCGTGGCCGCGCCGATGTTCGAGTGCTCCCCGATGTCGGCGTCGCCTACGTAGGTCAGGTGCGGCACCTTGGCGCCCTCGCCCACGGTGGAGTTCTTCAGCTCCACGTGGGTGCCGATGTGCGCCCCCGGGCCGATCCGGGTGCCCGGGCGCAGCCGGGCGTACGGGCCGACGCTCGCGCCAGGGCCGATCTCGGCCGATTCGCAGACGCTGTACAGGACCGTCGCGTCCTGCCCCACCGAGGTATCCCGGAGCAGGCAGTCCGGGCCGATCCGGGCGCCGGTCCCGATGTCCGTCCGTCCCTCCAGGTGGGTACCGGGCAGGACCTCCGCGTCCGGCGCCAGCGTCACGTCCACGTCCATCCAGGTCGACGACGGATCCATGATCGTGACGCCGGCCCGCATCCAGTCCTCGAGCAGGCGGCCATTGAAGGCTCGCTGCGCCTGGGCGAGCTGGACCCGGTCGTTCACCCCCTGGACCTCCGCGGCGTCGGCGGCGAGGACCGTTCCGGCCAGGTGGCCGTCGCCGCGCATGATGCCCACCACGTCGGTGAGGTACTCCTGGCCCTGCGCGTTGCTGGTGGCGACGCGCTTGACCGCGTCGGCCAGCAGGGCGCCGTCAAAGGCGTAGCAGCCGGAGTTGATCTCGTCGATGGCCCGCTGCGCCGCGGTCGCGTCGGCATCCTCCACGATCTCGGCCAGCGAGCCGCCGTCGTCCCTGATGACGCGCCCGTACCCGGACGGATCGGGGACCCGCGCGGTGAGCACGGTCACCGCGTTTCCCGCGGCGGCGTGCTCACGGATCAGCGCGGCCAGCGTCTGCGTGCGCAGCAGCGGCATGTCCGCGTAGGTGACCACGACGATGCCGGGCAGGTCGCCGAGCGCCTCGGTCACCATCCGGACCGCGTGACCGGTGCCGCCCAGCCGGTCCTGCACCACCACCCGCACGTCCGGGGCGCACCGGGCCGCTTCGGCGGCGACCTGGTCCCGGCCGTGACCGGTCACCACGACGAGGCGCTCCGGGCCGAGTCCGGCCGCCGCCGCCAGGGCGTGCCCGAGCATGCTGCGACCGCACAGGGAATGCAGCACCTTCGGGATGCGCGATCTCATCCGCGTACCCTCGCCCGCGGCGAGGACGATGACAGCGACCGGGCGAGGTTGGCTCACGGCGGCAAGTCTCCTCGGGTTGCGCGCCGGCCGTTGCGGTCTGCGGAAGAATCAACCCGCCGAACCGCCAGCCGGCACTGGTCAGGATGCTTCGGGCTCCGGGATGCGACGGCGCATGTGTTTACCCGCCCCTCATCTGCAGGATACCGTCCGGCGGCCATGATCGGATGGCCAGTTGCGTGACGACCCGGAAGGTTCCCGCCCCGGGATGCGCTCCTCAGGGTATGGGGGCCGGCGCGCGGAACCGTTCGGCCCGATCAGCCGGGCTTCTTCCCGGCGGACTTCGTAACCGCAGGTGACTGCCCATTTCCTCGTGATCCGGACGCGCGTGTCTGCGGTATTTCCTGGTCCGATCCGACGATTTCGCTGGGCTCGAGCCCGGCGTCTCCGGCTACCCCGGCCAGCTCGGCGCCGAGCGACTCGGGCGCCGCGTCCGGCCGCGGGCGGGGCCCGGTGAGCAGGGACGCGATGGCGGCGATCAGGCTGGCCGCGATCGCGAACGCGAACGCGACCCCGAGGCCGTCGTGGAACGGGGCGGTGATCAGGTTCGGGAAGAACTGGCGCCCGGTGACGTAGGCGGCGTGGGCCGCGGGCAGGTGCCCGAGCAGCGGGCCGAGCAGCTGCTGCATCGGGTTGTAGCCGAGGAAGGCCGCGAACAGCACGCCGATCGGCGGCAGGTGCGAGATCTGCTGCGCGGCGGACGCCGGGATGCCCTGCGCGACCAGGCCGCCGGACAGCGCGCCCGGCAGCTTGCTGGAAAGACCGGCCACCATCAGCGAGAAGAAGACCCCGATGGACAGCACGAACGCGGTGTTCATGAACGTGGCGATCATGCCGCCGGCTGCGCCGCGCTGGTTGGCCGGGACCGCGTTCATCATCTCGGCCCGGTTCGGCGAGGCGAACAGGCCGGACCCGAAGCCGTTGAACGCGATGATCAGCGCGAATTGCCAGTAGGTGAAGTTCACCGGCAAGAACAGCAGGACGAAGAAGGTCAGCGCGGTCAGCAGCGCCCCGCCGCAGGTGAAACCCTTGGCACCGAACCGGTCCGAGAGCACGCCGGACAGCGGCGCGGAGAGCAGGAAGCCGATGGTCAGCGGGACCAGGTAGATGCCCGCCCACAGCGGCGTCTGGCTGAAGCTGTACCCGTGCAGCGGCAGCCAGATGCCCTGCAGCCAGATGATCAGCATGAACTGCATGCCGCCGCGGCCCAGCGCCAGCATGAAGTTGGCCAGGTTGCCCCAGGCGAAGGCGCGGATCTTGAACAAGGAGAGCCGGAACAGCGGCTCGGCGACCTTGGTCTCGACGAAGCCGAAGATCACCAGCATGGCCACCCCGCCGAAGATCGCGGTGAGCACCCACGGGTTGGTCCAGCCCATCGGGTGGCCGCCGTAGGGCAGCAGGCCGTAGGTGATGCCGACCAGGATCGCGATCAGCCCGGCGGCGAACAAGATATTGCCCCACCAGTCCATCCGGGCGTGCTTGCGGACCCCGATGTCGCGGAGCATGAAGTACGCCCACACGGTGCCGAACAGCCCGATCGGCGCGGAGACCAGGAAGACCAGGTGCCAGTTGATCGGGCCGAGCACGCCGCCGAGCAGCAGCCCGAGGAACGAGCCCGCGATGGCCGCGATCGAGTTGATGCCCAGCGCGGTGCCACGCTGGTTGGCCGGGAAGGCGTCGGTCAGGATCGCGGTGGAGTTGGCGAACAGGAACGCGCCGCCGATCCCCTGCACCACCCGCCAGATGATCAGCCACAGCGCCCCGGCGGTGCCGTGCTGCCAGGTGACGGTCAGGAAGATCGAGGCCACGGTGAAGACCGCGAACCCCAGGTTGTACATCCGGACGCGGCCGAACATGTCGCCGAGCCGCCCGAAGCTGACCACCAGCACCGCGGACACCACGAGGAACCCCATGAACATCCACAGCAGGTAGCTGGTGTTCTCCGGGCTCAGCGGGTTCAGCCCGATCCCGCGGAAGATGTCCGGCAGCGCGATCAGCACGATCGACTGGTTGATCGTCGCCATCAGCACGCCCAGCGTGGTGTTGGACAGCGCGATCCACTTGTAGTGCGGACCCGGCGCGGCGGCTGCCCTAGCTGGCCCGGTCGCTCCGTTGCGCGAGCTCAAGGCGCTGTCCGGGTCCTGCCCGAGCGCGCCGTCGGGGGTCGGCCCGGGCGTTCCGCCCTCAGCCTCACCGGGCATGCCAGGGCCCCCCTGACCAGAGTGCGAATTCATATGGCCTAAGCCCTCACAGGTAACTTTGGCATCATCAGAAACTTGCTTGGCGTCAACTAACTATAACGCATCGCCCCAGCGAGCCACCGGGCCGGGCCGATCCGCCCGAGCCGCGATATCGCGGGGGTGGCAGGTCCCAGAAAACCGCACTCAGGACACACCGGCACCATCAGCATCACGGTTCGTAGGCGCCGAACCAACTGGAACGCCATGAAACCCCGGATCCAGTGCGTTCAAACGCGCTGGATCCCCGGTTCCATTGCGTCCGGCAGGCGTCCGCGATCCACCGATACCGCCGTCGCGGTTCGGCCGGTATCGTGTACGTACGGCTGCGGCGGCCGCGATGTTCGCGTGATGCGACTGCCAGAATTCCGGCGTTGGGTAATTGGCAGCCCACCAGCCTTTGAAGCTGGCTTGTGCTGGTTCGAGTCCAGCCGCCGGAACTATTTTCGATTACCCCAATAACGCAGCGAATTTACTGACGTAATATTTCGCGCCCCGGAACGCTCCATTAGCTGGACGCCCGCCGTTCCGCCAGCTGGCAATCTCAGGCGACCGCGAACTCTGCATGGATGCCGATCCGGCGGGTAGTCGCGACCGCGAACCTGCCAGCAAGACGTGACGGGCGCGGCACGGCGCGCTGATTTGTCTCGCATTACGAGACACCTCTAGTGACGCGCATACGAAATTCATGGATCTATTTGCAGAAATTCATCCGCCCGGCCTTGCCGAACCTACGGTGACGTAGGCTACGGTTACGTAAGCGTACAAACGCGCCGTGCCCGTTTCGTCTAGTTCCAGAGGAGCACGATGACCACTTCTCCCGACACCGTCAACGCGGCCGAGGCCACCACCACGGCCGACGCCTTCACCGCGAACCAGGCCACCCCTGCGTCCGCCGGGACCACCGGGGGAACCGTCACCGCGACCGCCAGAACCCAGCCACGCCCGGCCCCGAGAGCCCGGCCGGACCTCGAAGAGGAACCGATCTCGTCGGCCCAGCGTTTCCTGGTCGGCCTGTTCGTGGCCGTCCCGCTCGCGGCGCTGGTCGCCGCCATCCCGCTGATGTGGGGCTGGGGCCTAGGGTGGCACGACGTGCTGATCGCGCTGGCCTTCTACTGGCTATCCGGGCTCGGCGTCACGGTCGGCTACCACCGGTACTTCACCCACGGCTCGTTCAAGGCCAAGACCGGCCTGCGGGTCGCGCTGGCCGTCGCGGGCAGCCTGGCCATCGAGGGGCCGGTCATCACCTGGGTGTCGGACCACCGCAGGCACCACAAGTACAGCGACAAGGAGGGCGACCCGCACTCCCCGTGGCGGTACGGCGATGACGCGAAGGCGCTGTCCAAGGGCCTGCTCTACGCGCACATCGGCTGGCTCTTCGACCCGAACAAGACCTCGCAGGAGAAGTTCTCCCCCGACCTGCTCGCCGACCGGCGGATCAAGACGGTAGATGCCTGGTTCCCGGGGCTCGTCGCGGTCACGCTGCTGCTCCCGCCGCTTATCGGCGGCCTGTGGGGGATGTCCTGGCAGGGCGCGCTGACCGCCTTCTTCTGGGCCAGCCTGGTCCGGGTCGCGCTGCTGCACCACGTCACCTGGGCCATCAACTCCATCTGCCACACGTTCGGCACCACGGAATTCGAGGCACGCGACAAGTCGAAGAACGTGTCCTGGATGGCGATCGCGTCGTTCGGTGAGTCCTGGCACAACCTGCACCACGCGGACCCGACCTGCGCGCGGCACGGCGCGCTGAAGGGCCAGCTTGACCCCAGTGCGCGCGTCATCTGGGCGCTGGAGAAGCTCGGCTGGGCCTACGACGTGCGCTGGCCGGACGAGAACCGGCTCGCGGCCAAGCGGCCCGCCACGGCGAAGAAGAAATTCGGCTCTATGACGCGGCGCGCCGGCCGGGTACGTGGCGTGGTGTCCGCGGAGTCGCGATGATGCACAGGTGAGTGCGCAACCGCATCCATCCGGCCGCAAACGGATGACCGGGAAGGAACGGCGGGAGCAGCTACTCAACATCGGCCGCCGCCTGTTCGCCGAGCGCGGGTTCGAAGGCACCTCGATCGAGGAGATCGCCGCGCAGGCGGGCGTGTCCAAGCCGGTGGTGTACGAGCACTTCGGCGGTAAAGAGGGCCTGTACGCGGTGGTCGTCGACCGGGAGGTCGAGCGCCTGCTGGCGATGGCGACCACGCTGCTCGCCGGCGCCCGTACCAGGGAGTCGTTCGAGGTCGCGGCGGTCGGCCTGCTCCGCTACATCGACGACAACGCCGACGGCTTCCGCATCCTGGTCAGGGACTCCAACCCCGGTTCGGGCACCGGCACCTACGGCACGCTGCTGAGCGACATCGCCGGCCAGGTCGAGTACATCCTGGCCGACTTCCTCGCCTCCCGCGGCCACGATCCCAAGCTCGCCCCGCTGTACGCCCAGATGCTGGTGGGCATGGTCGCGTTCACCGGGCAGTGGTGGCTCGACGCCCGCAAGCCCAAGCTGGAAGAGGTCGCCGCCAACCTGATCGACCTGGCCTGGAACGGCCTCTCCCAGCTGGACGCGAACGGAAAGGGCTCAGCCAAGCACTAGCGCCGGGGCGGCCCCGGGCGCCAGCGTGACGGTGTCCGCACCCGCGGGCGCGGACGGCAGGCCCTCGGCCACCCAGGCGCGGTACCCGCCGATCACGTCGGTGGCACGGTGCAGGCCCAGGTCCAGGAGGGCCGCCGCCGCCAGGCTGGAGGTGTACCCGTCCACGCAGAAGACGATAACCCGGTGGTCGTACCCGGTGACCCAGGCCAACCGGGCGTCGGAGAACGGATCCAGGCGCCACTCCAGGTGGTTGCGCTCCACGATCGTCGACCCGGGTATTTCCCCCTGCGCCGCGCGCTGCGCGGCCGGCCGGATGTCGACGAGCACGGCGCCCCCGGACAGCTCGGCGAACGCCTGCCGCGGCGTCACGCGGATCAGCCGGGCCCGCGCGGAGGCCAGGATCTCGTCGATGGTGCGGGCCCCCTGCGGCCGGACGGCTACCATGCTGCCGAGCCTTCGGTGCTCAGCGTGACCAGGCCGCCCGGCGTCAGCTCGTAGCGCGTCATGGCCGGCAGCGGCGGCGAGTAGGCGTGCACGCTCACCGCCACCGACGACGCGGCCGCGTTGCGCACGTCGTGGATGTAGCGGGGGCCGAACGCGCGCGCCCCGCCCGCCCCGACCGGCTTGGCCAGCACCTGGCCGGTGGTCCGGGCCCCGACCACCCGGCGCTCCACCAGCGTGCCCCAGACGACGGCGAACGCGCCGGCCGACCCGCCGTGGTCGTGGAAGCCGGTCGCCTGACCGGGCAGCCAGCTGATCACCCACACCTCGTGGCTGTCGTCGAGGTGTATCCGCTCGTACCAGCGGCCTTCCGGGTTCAGGCGTACCCGGCCGAGCCAGTCCGCGGGGGTTGTCGCCAGCCGCCGCACCACGTCGGCAAGCTGGCGCGCGCCGAGTAGCTGGCTGGGACCCACCCGGGCCGGTGCGGCCGGCCGGATCATCGTGTTCATATTCGCGTCTCTCCTCACGTTGACACCGCCGGCGGCAGGCGCCGGCGAAAAGGGCGAACCGAAGAGACCAGACGTGCTGGCGGCGGGGTCCGGGCCGGGCGGGTCTGGTCAGGGCGTGCCGGCCGGACATCGCATGACGCCGGGCACCAACGGGAGAGCGCCGACGTGAACGCGCTGACGGGCAGGCGTTGACAGGTGAGGCAGTCCAGGCATGCCACGGCGCATGCGGAGAGCCTGCCAGAGTTTCCCTATTAAAGCAATAGGGAAAAGAGGGTTAGCAGGTCAGCCGGGCCGATGGGCCACGGCGAACACGCGGCGGAACGGGAAAATGGTGCCGAACGGCCGGGGTGGATACGCCTGGCGAAGCTCCGTGCCGTACTCGGCGAGAAAGTCCCCGGCCCGTTCCGCATCCAGTGCGGCCAGAACGGGACGGAGCCCGGTGCCCCTGTACCACTCGAGCACCGGGTCCTCGCCTTGCAGGATGTGCACGTACGTCGTCTCCCAGGCGTCGACCTCGCAGCCGGCCCTGGACAACAGCTCCGCGTAGTCCGCCGGGTCGGCCGATTGCCGGTTCAGCTCCACGTCCCGCAGCAGCGGGCGCCACCGGGCCGAGGCCGCCATCTCACGCATGATCGCGTGCGACGGCTGGTCGAAGTTGCCCGGGACCTGAAAGGCCAGCCAGCCGTCGGGAGCCAGCCGGTCCGCCCAGCGGACCAGCAGCTCGCGATGGCCGGGCACCCACTGCAGCACCGCGTTGGAGATGATCACATCAGGCAGGCTCTGCGGCTCCCAGTGCCGGATATCGTCGACCATGAACGACAACCCAGGTGCCTGGCTCGTCGCGACCGGGCCGACGGCGGCGGGCGCCGGCGACCACGGGACGGTTTCCTGGACGAGCCTGCGGGCCGCCTCGATCATCTCGGGCGAGCTGTCCACGCCGCACACCGTGGCGGCGGGCCAGCGCTCGGCGAGCAGGGCGGTCAGGTTGCCTGGGCCGCAGCCCATGTCGACCACGTATCCGGGAAGCTCTGCTCCGACCCTGGCGAGCAGGTCAAAGAACGGTCTGGCGCGCTCGCCTCCAAACCGCAGATAAAGGGCCGCGTCCCACATGGTGGTCATTCCTTCTCTGATACCGAGAGACACATGCCGACTGATCTCCTTGTACCGCAAGGCGAGTCTTGACGTCAAGAGATACCCTCTAGTAATGGGCCAGCGCGCCGGTCCCGGCATCGAGCCGACAGCACCGGCGGACTCCGACGCCGAGATTCTCGGCGAGCCGCTGCTGCGGGAC
>Ga0207674_10004569_pt1 | contig 16624 bp, 16 predicted proteins | sample KBSCornC72_FD_184303 | JGI IMG/M metagenome (GOLD analysis project Ga0207674, IMG submission 184303) | Corn rhizosphere microbial communities from Kellogg Biological Station, Michigan, USA - KBS Corn C7-2 (SPAdes) (version 2) | ecosystem: Host-associated > Plants > Roots > Rhizosphere > Soil ... | reverse complement strand
CGTTCGAGCGAAAGCCGCTGGGTTCCCGCTTGCGCTCGAACCGTCGTCGTCCCCGCGAAGGCGGGGACCCAGTGGCGCATTCGAGCGAAAGCCGCTGGGTTCCCGCTTTCGCGGGAACGACGGAGCTTTTCAAATTGTCATGGAGTTCCGTGATGCTCAATAAGGTACGCGGGTCCGCCGTAACCTAAGGTCCGTTGGTCCGCTGTAACCTGGGTACGCTGGTCCACTGTAACCCTGGGTACGCTGGTCCACTGTAACCCGGAGTGTAATGCGATGGCGACCGAATGTCTGTTCAGGGACGATGCGTATCTGAGGTCGGCAACCGCGCGGGTCGTCGCCGTGCACGAGCGCGGCGTCGAGCTCGACCGCACGCTCTTCTACCCGCAGGGTGGCGGCCAAATGGGCGACACCGGTGGCTTGACCCGGGCCAGTGGCGAGCGCATCGGCATCGTGGACACGCGCAAGGGCGATGTGCCCGACAGCGTGCTGCACGTGCTGGCAAACGGCGCGCCGCGGCTCGACGTTGGCGAGCCGCTGACGCTCGACATCGACTGGCCGCGCCGCTATGCGTTGATGCGCCTGCACACCGCGCTGCACGTGCTGTCGTGCGTCGTCGTCGCACCCGTCACCGGCGGCAACATCGCGCCCGACAAGGCGCGGCTCGACTTCGACATCGACATGAGCAGGCTCGACGCCGCCGCGATCGAACGCGAGACGAACGCGCTGATCGCGCGCGCCGTCGCGACGGAAACGGTCTGGATCAGCGATGCGGAACTCGACGCACGGCCGGAGCTCGTCAAGACGATGAGCGTTGCGCCGCCGCGCGGCGCCGGACGGGTGCGCCTTCTGCGCATCCCGGGCATCGACCTGCAGCCCTGCGGCGGGACGCACGTCGCCAACATCGGCGAGATCGGTGCCATCCGCGTGCTGAAGATCAAGAGCGAGGGACGGCGCAACCGGCGCGTGGAGATCGCGCTGCGCTGAAGGCAGCGTCGCACACGACTTTCCCGCCATCCCGCGTTTCGAGGGAAAGTCGTCTCTGACCCTACTTTGTGTGCTGCGCCAGCGCGTCGAGGATCGGCCGCTGGCCCGTGACGATCCGCGCCCGCGCTTCGTCGAGCGTGAGCCAGGCCGCGCGGTCGATCTCGGGGAACGGCTGCATCGTCCCCGAGCGCGGCGGCCATTCGAGCTCGAACGTGTTGCTCGTCACCGTTGCGGGATCGAGATCGCCCTCGACGGCAAATGCATGCACGGTCTTCGCGCGCGACTGCACGAAGGTCCCGAGCGGAACGAGCCCGGCGCCGGGATCGTGGCCGATTTCCTCGATGAACTCGCGCCGCGCCGCATCGGCGGGTGCCTCGCCGGCGCCGAATTCGCCCTTCGGGATCGACCACGCGCCGGCGTCCTTCTTTGCCCAGTAGGGGCCCCCGGGATGCACGAGCAGCACCTCGATCGCCGGCCCGCGGCGACGGTACAACACGATGCCGGCACTCTGCCGCGAAGCCATGACGCCGATGCTACGCTGGGCGCCGACCCCCGCTGGCGCGATAATGACCGCTCTCCCGCACCTTTGAAGGAGGGACCATGGCGACGCTCCATGACTTCACCGTCGACGACATCGAAGGCCATCCGGTCAGTCTCGATCGCTACAAGGGCAAGGTGCTGCTCGTCGTCAACACGGCGAGCAAGTGCGGCTTCACGCCGCAATACAAGGGTCTCGAGGCGCTCTACCGCAAATACCGCGAGCGCGGCCTCGAGGTCCTGGGCTTCCCGTGCAACCAGTTCGGTGCGCAGGAGCCCGGCAGCGAGCAGGAGATCGCCAAGTTCTGCGAGACCAACTACGACGTGACGTTTCCGCTGTTCGCAAAGATCGACGTGAACGGCGATGCGGCCGCACCGCTGTATCGCTATCTGAAGCGCGAAAAGCCGGGCCTGCTCGGCACCGAGGCGATCAAGTGGAACTTCACCAAGTTCCTCGTCGATCGCAACGGCGGCGTCGTTGCGCGCTACGCACCGAACGACACGCCCGAATCGCTCGAAGCCGACGTCGCGAAGGCGTTGTGATGAACGCGCTCAAGGCGGCGTGCATCGCACTCGCCGCGTCGTGGCTTGCGGCGTTCGCGCCGCTCGCGTTCGCGCAGGGCGCTGCAGCGAAGACGTTGCACGTCTCGTTCCCGGTCGCCGAAACCGGCTTCGATCCGCAGGCCGCGGGCGACATTTACTCGAACTACGTCAATCGCGCGATCTTCGATCCGCTCTATCGCTACGACTACCTGGCGCGGCCGTTCCGGCTCGTGCCGAACACCGCGACCGCGCTGCCGGAGGTCACCGACGGCGGCAAGACGTGGACGATCCACATCCGCAGCGGCATTTATTTCACCGACGATCCGGTGTTCAAGGGCAAGCGCCGCGAGTTGATTGCGGCCGATTACGTGTACGCGCTGAAGCGCATTCTCGATCCGAGGATGCGCTCGAATTCGCTGCAGATGATCGACGGGCGCTTCGTCGGTGCCGACGCCGTCGTCGCGAAGGCGAAGGAGACCGGGCATTTCGACTACGACGCGCCGATCGAGGGACTGCAGGCGACGGATCGCTACACGCTGCGCTTCAAGCTGGTCTTCGCCGATTACGAGCTGCTGTCGAACCTGACCACGACGGCGACGTCCGCCGTTGCCCGCGAGGTGATCGAAGCGCACGCCGACGGCAGCGGCTGGGCGATGGCCAACCCGGTCGGCACCGGCGCGTATCGGCTCAAGGACTGGCGGCGCGGCCAGCGGATCCTGCTCGAGGCGAACCCGGGCTATCGTGACGAGCGCTATCCGGCACCAGTGAGCGCCGACGACCGCGCGCTCACGAAGGGCCTCGCGGGACGCCGCCTGCCGCTCGTGGCGAACGTCGAGATCAGCATCATCGAGGAAGCGCAGCCGCGAATGCTCGCGTTCCAGCAGAAACAGCTCGATTTCGTCGCGGTCCCGGTCAATCTCGTGACGAACGTGCTGGATCCCGACAACCGCCTGAAGCCCGAATTCGCGAAGGCCGGCGTGCGGCTCGAACGCGCAGTCCAGCCGGCGATCGTCTACCTGTACTTCAACATGGACGATCCGGTCGTCGGCGGCTACACACCGGTACAGATCGCGCTGCGGCGCGCGATCGCGATCGGCTACGACGTCAACGAGGAAATCCGTGTGCTGCGCCAGAATCAGGGCCTGCCCGCCACGCAGGTCGTGCCGCCGAACATGACCGGCCACGACCCGAATTACGACGGCCGGCTCAAATACGACCCGGCGGCCGCCAGGGCGCTGCTCGACCGCTTCGGCTACGTCGATCGCAACGGCGACGGTTTTCGCGAGCTGCCCGACGGCAAGCCGCTCGTGTTGCGGGTCGGGTCGGGCACGACCGAGCAGGATCGCCAGTTCGAGGAGCTGTGGAAGCGCTGTTTCACGACGCTCGGCATCCGCGTCGAGTTCGTCAAGCAGAAGTGGCCCGACATGCTGAAGATGGCGCGTCTCGGCCAGTTGCAGATGTGGCAGGTCGGCAACATCAACACCACCCCCGACGGCTTCGGTTTCTTCGGCCTGCTCTACGGCAGGAACGCGGGCTTCTCGAATCTTTCGCGGTTCGCGCTTCCCGAATTCGACCGGCTCTACGAGCAGGCGCGCGCGATGCCCGACAGTCCCGAGCGGCTCGCAGTCGAGCGGAAGATGTCGGACCTCGTCAACGCATACGCGCCTTGGGTGCTGACGGCGTTTCGTTACGAGAACGTGCTCGTGCAGCCGTGGCTGCGCGGTTACAAGTACAACCCCACGTTCCAGTATCCGTTCGCGTATCTCGACATCGATCATACCGGCGCTGCGCGCGGCAGCGGACGCGACTCGGCGTCGGCGGCGCCCGCCGCGAGCTACGCCGCCGAAAGCGGCCCGCAGGGCCGGCGATGAGCGATCGCCCTCGCCATGCGATGTCGCGGCGACGCGTCCTCGCGACGCTGGGCGCCGCGGCGCTCGCACCGCATCTCGCCATCGCGCAGCCGCGGGGAAGCGGCAGCGCATCCGTTGCGAGCACGTTGCGCGTCGCCTTTCCTGTCGCCGAAACGGGCTTCGACCCGCAGGCGACGAGCGACCTCTATTCCGACCACGTGCAGCGCGCGATCTTCGAGACGCTGTACGGCTTCGACTATCTGGCGCGCCCGTACAAGCGCGTGCCGCGCACCGCCGCCGCGCTGCCGACGATCGAAGACGGCGGGCGCACGTGGACGATCGAAGTCAGGCGCGGCATCCATTTCGCCGCCGATCCGGCGTTCGGCGGCCGCGCGCGCGAGCTCACCGCCGCCGATTACATCTATGCGTGGAAGCGGCTGCTCGACCCGCGCATGCGCTCGCCGTTTTCCTGGTACCTGCAGGGCAAGCTCGTCGGCGCCGACGCGGTGATCGATGCGGCGAAGGGGAGCGGCAAGCTCGACTACGACGCACCGATCGAAGGATTGGTCGCACTCGACCGCTACACGATCCGCATCCGGCTGAAGGAGCCCGATTACATCCTGTTCGGCTACCTGTGCTCGAGCCCGATGGCGGCGGTGGCGCGCGAGGTCGTCGAACGCTACGGCGACAACAACGGCTGGACGATGGATCATCCGGTCGGCACCGGCGCGTTCATGCTGAAGTCGTGGCGGCGCGGGCAGCAGATCGTGCTCGAGGCGAATCCCGGCTTTCGCGACGAGCGCTTTCCCGAGCCGGCCGAGGCAAGCGATCGCGAGCGTTTCGCATCGCTGATCGGCAAGCGCCTGCCGCTCGTCGACCGCGTCGAGATCGCCGTCATGGAAGAGTCGAATCCGCGTCTCCTCGCGTTCGACAGCAACGCGCTCGATTACGTGAACCTGCCGCCGGAGCTCACCGATCACGCACTCGATGCCGCGAATCGGCTGAAGCCGACGTACGCCGCGCGCGGCGTTTCGCTGCAGCGGCTGACGCAGCCCGCAATGCAGTACGCGTACTTCAACATGCAGGATCCGGTCGTGGGCGGCTACGACAACGCGAAGATCGCGTTGCGGCGCGCGATCGCGATGGCGTTCGACACGCCGGAGCTGATCAAGGTCGTTTATGAAGGACAGGCGCTCGCGGCGACGCAACCCATTCCGCCGAACGTTCCCGGGCACGACAATGCGCTGAACGTCGCCGCACCCTACAACCCGGCGGAGGCGAAGGCGCTGCTCGACAAGTTCGGCTACGTCGATCGTAACGGCGACGGCATGCGCGAGCTGCCCGACGGCAAGCCGCTGTCGCTCGTGATGGCGTCGACGCCGACCGCGCGCGATCGAGAAATCGACGAGATCTGGCAACGCAACCTGAAGGCGGTGGGCATTCGAGTCGAATTCATGAAGCAGAAATGGCCCGACCTGCTCAAGATGGGGAAGGCCGGGCAGCTGCAGTTCTGGCGCGTCGGCTGGATCAATGCGTACGCGGAAGGCGACGCGTTCATGCAGCTGCTGTACGGCGGCAACATCGGGCAGACCAACTATTCGCGCTTCGACCTGCCCGCATACAACGCGCTCTATCGCAAATCGCGCACGCTCCCTGATGGTGCCGAGCGCAACGCGGTCTACCGGAAGATGTCCGAGCTCGTCGGCGCGTATGCGCCCTGGGTGCTGCACGTCTACACGATCGAGGACACGCTGGTTCAGCCATGGGTGCGCGGCTACCGGAAGAACGCGTACTGGGAGCACCCGTGGCAGTACATCGGCATCGACCAGGCGCGGCTCGCCGCAAAGTAGGCGCAGCGCGAGGTGGGCCCGGGCGACGACTTCGGGGTCGGAGCTCCAGGTCTCGGCACGTTCTCGCTGCGACTAACAAATAAGCGGGGTCAGAGACGACTTGCCGCGCGCGGCCGCGCCGATCGCAGCTTCCGCTGCCCGTTCCAATGCATCGAGCCTGGCCTCATTTATCCGCGGGTGCCCGTCGTCGCGCGAATGCGACAGGTGGCCGCTTTCGTCCGCCGCGGGGCGACTATTCGCATTGCCGCAGCCCCTGCGCGCACCGTAGAATCGAAGCACGTCAATCGACATTGCCCCGACTTGCCATTCCCTTCGTTGACTCCGCCATGAATTACCGCTCCCTCCACCTCGCCGATGTCATTCGCCGCGCGCCGCGCGCGCCGATGGGCATTGCCGCGATCGGATGGACGGGTGGCATGAGCATCGACCAAGCCGTCCTGCACGTCCTGAAGTAACTCCCGCGCGGGTGTCCGCCGGGAACGGCGGACTCTCCGACAATCGGGAAAACTCCCGGCTTCGAATCCGCCGATCGTTGAATCGGAGGTCGCGCTTTTCGCGCGGCCGGAGAAGAAGCATGAAACCGCACGAACGTTTCGCGCGTTTCGCCCGCCGCAATTTGCGCGGCCTGTGGCGCGTGGCCGATTTCCGCAAGTTGTGGCTGTCGCTGACGATCACCTCGTTCGGCGCGCAGATCACCAACCTCGCGCTGCCGCTCACCGCGGCGCTGCTGCTGCACGCGACGCCGCTGCAGATGGGCATCCTGGTCGCCCTCGAGGCGCTGCCGTTCGCGCTCGTGTCGCTGCACGCCGGCGTGATGCTCGATCGCATCCGCAAGCTGCCGGTGGTCATCGCGTCCGACCTGAGCCGCGCCGCGGCGCTGCTCGCCATACCGCTTTGCGCCTGGCGCGGCGTGCTGTCCGTCGAAGTGCTGTACGCGGTCGGCTTTTTCTGCGGCGTGCAGAACGTGGTGGGCGGCGCGGCGTACCAGGTGCTGATCGCGCAGATGGCCGGACGCGATCGGCTCGTCGAAGCGAATGCGAAGATCGTGCTCGGCGAAACATCGTCGGCGCTGATCGGTCCCGGCATTGCGGGCGGGCTCATCCAGCTCCTTACCGCGCCGTTCGCGATCGCGATCGACGCCGTCGGATTCATCGCCTCGGCGCTGATGCTGCGCCGGCTCCGCGTCCCGCACGATGTGCCGCCGCCGCGCGTCGCGCGCACGTCGATGGGCGCCGAGATACGCGAGGGCCTGGCACTCGTGTTCCGCAACGAGACGCTGCGCTCGCTCGCGTTCGTCGCCGCGGCGTGGCAGGTCTTGCATCACATGCAGGTCGCCGTGCTGATCCTGTTCGCCACGCGCGAGCTCGGCTTGTCGGCGGGCACGATCGGCCTCGCGTACATGGCTGGCGGCCTCGGTTGCGTGATCGCCGCCGCGTCGGCCGAGCGGCTGTCGCACCGCTTCGGCGTGGGTGCCGCGATCGTGTACGGCCTGCTGCTCACCGCATTCGGCTGGCAGGCGTTCGGCCTGATCCACGGGTCGACCGCGACGTCGACGCTGCTGCTTGGCGCCGCGATGCTTGTGTTCGACTTCGGCGCGGTGCTCTATGCGATCAATTACCTCGCGCTGCGCCAGGCGCTGACGCCCGACCGGCTCCTCGGACGGATGACGGCGACGATGCGCTTCCTGACCGTTGCGGCGGCCCCACTCGGCTCGCTCGCGGGCGGTGCACTCGCCACCGTGATCGGGCTGCGGCACACGCTGTGGGTCGTCGGTTCGCTCGGGATCGTGCTGTCGTTGGTGGCGATGCGCTTTTCGCCGGTGCGCCTGCACCGGCGCCTGCCGGCGGTCGCCGCCGACTATTGAGCTTTACGTAATCGCACGACGTGTAGCTCCCGAAGCTTCGTCCCCCCCGCGAAGGCGGGGACCCGGTGCGCGCGACCTGCAGTTCCCGAAGCTTCGTCGTCCCCGCGAAGGCGGGGACCCAGTGGCGTGTCCCAGTGGCGCGTTCGGGCGAAAGACGCTGGGTTCCCGCTTCCGCGGGAACGACGAAGCGCACGTTCGGGCGAAAGACGCTCGGTTCCGAGCTTTGTCGTCCCCGCGAAGGCGGGGACCCAGTGGCGTGTTCCAGTGGAGCGCGCGTTCGGGCGAAAGACGCTGGGCTTCCGCTTCCGCGGGAACGACGGTGCCCCAGGAATGCGGCAGGTTCTAGCAGCCGCGGATCGACCGGCTGGTGAGGCTTTCCTCGGGCGCAATCGGGTTCTGCAGTTCGCGCGGCTCGTTCTTCTTGACGCCGGCGAGTGCCAGGCGCCCCTCGGCGCGCTTCATGTCGTCGGTCTGCGTGCTGTCGGGCCGGTTAGCGAGCCGCATCTGTTCCGGCGTGTTGGTCACGACACTCACGCTGTCGCGGCAGCCTTCCTGCTGTGCCTCGGCGTTGGCGTACGCCTGCTGACCGTTGAGCGTTTCGCAGCCCGCGAGCAGCAACGCGGCGAGGGCGAGGGTGCCGATTGTCGGTGCGTTCATGGTCCGCTCCTATGCGGTGATTGCCATCGAAATGTGAACAGTCGCGCTCCAGAGCTTAATCCCATCCGGGCCGCGCACAAAATGCGGTTCACGCTCCCTGAAATCGATAGACCGGCGGCAGCCGCAACAATTGCGTGAGCTCGTCGAGCGCGCGTCGCGTCTCGTCGAGCAGCGAGGGGTCGCGCAGATCGGTGGGCGCCAGGCGATCGCGGTAATGGCGCCGGATCCACGCGTCGAGCCCGGCGTCGAGCGCGCCGTCGAGGATTACATTGCCGCGAATTGCCGCGCGCTCGGTGGTCGTGAGCGGCACGCGCAGCCGCAGGCAGGCGGGCCCGCCGCCGTTGCGCATGCTCTGGCGCAGGTCGAACGTCAGCACTTCGGCGATCGGCGAGCCGCTTGCAACGAGCCGATCGAGCAGTTGCGCGGTGGCGGGGTGCGCCCGGCATTCGGCGGGCGCTACCAGCAGATAGCGTGCGTCGTCGCGCGGCAATAGCTGGCTGTTGAAGAGGTACGTCGCCACGGCGTCGGCGAGCGGAAGCTCGTCGTCACGCACGACGAGGGCGACGAACTCGGGACCGACCGCCTCGGCGAGCTCGTCCAGCGCCGCCGGCTGGTCGACGAATGCGCGCTCGTGACAGAACAGGAACGTGCCTTCGCCGACGGCGATCACGTCGTTGTGGAACACGCCCGCGTCGATCGCGTCGGGCCGCTGCTGTGTGAACAGCGTGCGTGACGCATCGAGCAGATGGCGCCGGGCGATCGCCTCGCTGGCTTCGCGCGTCTGCCGCGCCGGGAAGCGCGACGGCGCGACGCCGCTGCCGAATCCGCGGCGGCCATACACGAACCACTCGACGCCGGCCGTGCCGACGTTGGCAGCGAAGCGCATGTGGTTCGCGGCACCTTCGTCACCGAACTGCGGCGCGGCCGGGAGCGGATCGTGCACGCGAAAGTGCGCGTCGTCGGCGAAGATGGCGCGCAGCACGCGCGTGGTGGTCGGCGCCTCGATCGAGCGGTGAAAGTAGGTTGCGAGATTCGCCGGCGTGAGGTGAACGCGGCCGTCGGCGCAATCGGCCGACGCGCTGACGGTCGCCGCGTTCGCGGCCCACATCGGCGCGGCCGAACAGCAGGCGGCCAGCAATTCGGGCGCATCGCGTCCGGCATGCACGATCACCTCGTGATCGCTGCCGTCGAATCCGAGCGCCCGCAGTGCATGCACGTCGGGACGCTCCTGCGGCGGCAGCACGCCCTGGGCATAGCCGCGTGCAGCCAGCGCGCGCATCTTCGCCAGTCCCTGCAACGCGGCCTCGCGCGGATTGGCGACCTGCAGCGCATTGCGCTCGGCGGCGAGGTTGCCGTGCGCGAGTCCCGAATAGTTGTGCGTCGGCCCGGGAATGCCGTCGAAGTTGGTGTCGGCGAAGCGCCAGGCCGTCGTCATCGCGCGCTCAACGATCCGACGCTGCGAGCGGCACGGCGCGCACGCTGTCGCCTTCGCGCAAGCCGAGTGCGTCGGCGGCGAAGGGCAGCAGCGGAAAGCGGTCGACGCGCGCCGGAGCGGCGGTGACGAGCGCCCGCCAGCCGCCGAACTGGCGATTGCAAACGAGCCACAGCACGTCGTCGGTCAGGCTGTCGGGCACCGGATCCTCCTCGCCGAGCGTACACGGCATCACCGATGCGCGGCGGATCGCGTCGATATTGTCGCGCGTGCATTCGACGGTGGGGCCGGCGTCGAAGATGTCGACATAGCCCTCGTAGCGAAAGCCCTCCTGCTCGAGCATCGCGCGCGCCGGAAGCGTGTCGGCGTGCACGGCACCGATGGCATCGCGCGCCGCCGGCGGCAGCAGGTTGACGTACACCGGATGCTTCGGCATCAGCTCGGCGATGAACGATTTCTGTCCGGTGCCCGTCAGGTAGTCGGCGCGCGAGTATTCCATCGCGAAGAAATGGCGGCCGAGCCCTTCCCAGAACGGGCTCGTGCCGTCGGCCTCGAGACGCCCGCGCAGCTCCGCGAAGATCTTCGTCGCAAAGAGCTCGCTGAACTCGGCGATGAACAGCAGCCGGCTCTTCGCGAGCAACGGCCCGTTCCTGCCGACGCGATAACGCTCGTCGAGGAACAGCGAGCAAAGCTCGCTGTGTCCGGTGTGGTCGTTCGACAGGAACAGCGTCGGCGTCACCGTATAGACGCCGAGCGTGCGCGATGCATGCACCAGCGTGCCGACGTGGTAGTTGTACCAGGGCTCGCTCAGCCCGACCGCCGCTTCGATGGCGCTGATGCCCACGACGCGCTGCCCGCTCGCACTCGCTTCCACGAGCACGAACATGTAGCACGCGTCCTGCCTCGCGGCGACCTTGTCGAACGACGCGAGCGAGCGCTCGATGCGCTCGAGCAGCCGCTCGCGGTTGGCGGGGAGGGTGGTCAGACCGCTGCCGGTGCGCTCGGACAACGCGAGCACCGCCGGCAGATCATCGCGGGCAATCGGCCGAATGACGAACATCGGGTGCTCGGCGTCAGCTAAGCATCGACGCGCGGCGGCGAGCGTTCGGGAAACGCATCGGCCGCCCCGATCGCGTTACGCCAGTGCGCGATTCAACGCCGACTCGAGCCGGGCGAGCCCTTCGAGGATCTCGTCGAGTGAAATGACGAGCGACGGCGCAATGCGCACGACGTCGGGGCCCGCCATCAGCACCAGCAATCCCGCGGCACCCGCGGCCTTCACGACGTCGGCGGCCTTGCCGCGCCACGCGTCAGCGAGCTCGCAGCCGATCCACACGCCTTCGCCGCGCAGATCGCGGAACACGGGACGGCGTGCGTTGATTGCGCGCAGTCCCTCCATGAACAGCGCATGGCGAGCCTTGACACCGTCGAGCACCTCGGTGGTGTTGATGACGTCGAATACGGCGCCTGCGACCGCGCAGGCGAGCGGATTGCCGCCATACGTGGTCCCGTGCACGCCGACGGAAAACGCGCTCGCTATGTCGGCGGTGGTGAGCATGGCGCCGACAGGAAAGCCGCCGCCGAGGCCCTTGGCGCTGGTCAGGATGTCGGGGACGATGCCCTTCTGCATGTAGGAGAACAGCGCACCGGTGCGGCCCATGCCGCTCTGGATCTCGTCGAGGATCAGCAGCGCATCGTGCGCGCTGCACAGGCGCCGCGCCGCCTGCAAGTACTCGGGCGTGCCCGGCGTCATGCCGCCTTCGCCTTGCATCGGCTCGAGGATCACCGCGCAGATTTCGTTGCCGTGCGCGGCGAACTCGGCTTCGAGCGCCGCGACGTCGTTGTACCTGAGATGCGTGAATCCGCCCGGATTGGGACCGAAGCCGCTCGAGTATTTCGCCTGTCCGCCCGCCGTGACCGTGAACAGCGTGCGGCCGTGGAATGCGTTGAGCGTCGATATGACCCGCGTTCGCGCCGGACCGGAACGGTCGTGCGCATAGCGGCGCGCGAGCTTCAGTGCGGCCTCGTTCGCCTCGGCGCCCGAATTGCAGAAGAACACGCGCTCGGCGAACGTCGCATCGGTGAGGCGTTTCGCGAGCCGCAGCGCAGGCTCGTTGGTGAACCAGTTCGACACGTGCCACAGCGTGCGCGCCTGCGCTTCGAGCGCGCGGACCATCGCCGGATGGCAATGGCCGAGCGACGTGACGGCGACGCCCGCGGCGAAATCGATGTACATCCGCCCGTCCTGGTCCCACACGCGCGAGCCTTCACCGCGCACCGGAATGAACGGCGCGGGCGCGAAGCACGGGACCATCACCTCGTCGAACAGTGCGCGCGTGACGGGCAGCGTTGCCGCTTCGGGATGCGGCGTGGTGGCATCGCGCCGCGCGGTCTCGGCAACGAGCGCTCGCGCGCCGGGGGACAGGGGCATCGGCGTATTCGCTCGCGTCAGCCGGCCGCGGCGACGATCTGCATCTCGACGCGGTAGCCGGGATGCGCGAGCTTCGCTTCGACCGTGGCGCGCGCCGGCGTTTCGCCCGCCGGCACCCACTGGTCCCACACGGCGTTCATCGCCTGGTAGTCGCTCATGTCGGCCAGGTAGATCGTTGCCGACAGGATTTTCGTCTTGTCGGTGCCGGCCTCTCCGAGCAGGCGGTCGACCTGTGCGAGCACCGAGCGCGTCTGCAGCGTGATGTCGGCCTTCGGCTCCTCGGCTACCTGTCCTGCGAGGTAGACGAGCCGGCCACCCGGGGGCGGCGCGTAGATCACGAGATCGGAAAGGCGCTTGCCGACGTTGCGGCGTTCGATGGTCATGGTGATATTGTAGGACGTGGCTTCGTCTCGTAAGTTTAGTCGAAAATGAGCGCTCGCCCGGCACTCGTCGCCGCATCGATGCTGATGGCCGTGGCCGTCGCGCTCGGGGCGTTCGGCGCGCATGCGCTGAAGGCGCGCGTGCCACCCGAAATGCTCGCCGTGTGGCAGACCGGCGTCACGTATCACGCATGGCATGCGATCGCGCTGTTCATGCTCGGGCTGTTGATGCTGCACGCGCCCGATAGCGCGGCCTGCCGCATTGCCGCCTGGCTGTTCGTCGCCGGCATCGCGCTTTTCGCCGGCAGCCTGTATCTGCTGGCGCTCGGCGCGCCGCGATGGGTTGGCGCGATCACGCCGTTGGGCGGCGTGTCGTTCATCGCCGGCTGGATCGCGGTTGTCGCCGGCGTGTGGGGCTGGCGAAGCTAGCGGCTAATCCACCTTCGCGCCCGACGCCTTCACGATCCGCGCGTACTTGACGAGCTCGGCGTCGATGAATTTCGTGAATTCGGCCGGCGTATCGGGCGCCGCCTCGGCGCCCTGCGACGCGAGACGTTCGCGCATGTCGGGCGCCGACAGGATCTTCGTCACATCGGCATTCCATTTGTCGACGATCGCCGGTGGCGTCCCCGCGGGTGCGAGCAGGCCGAACCACGTCGAGATGTCGAACCCGCGCAGTCCCGCCTCGGCCATCGTCGGCAGGTCAGGAGCAAGTTTCGAGCGCTGTGCGGTGGTCACGGCCAGCGCGCGCAGCTTGCCCGCCTTCACCTGGCTCATCGCGCTCGCGAGATTATCGAACATGAGCTGCGTGTCGCCGGCGAGCAGCGCCTGCATCGCCGGTGCGGCGCCCTTGTAGGGCACGTGCACCATGTCGACGCCGGCATCGACCTTGAAGAGCTCGCCGGCAAGGTGACCGGCGCTGCCGATGCTGCCCGAGCCGAACGACAGCTTGCCCGGATGCGCCTTCGCGTAGTCGATCAATTCCTTCACCGAGTGCACGGGCAGTTCCGGGTTGACGACCAGCACGTTCGGCGTGACGGCGACGAGCGTGATCGGCGCGAAATCCTTCTTCGCGTCGTACGGCATCTTCGGATAGAGGCTGGGGTTGACCGCATGCGTGGACAGCGCGCCCATCACCACCGTGTAGCCGTCGGGGCGTGACTTGGCCACGTAATCGGCGCCGATGTTGCCACCCGCGCCCGGCTTGTTCTCGACGATCACGCTCTGGCCCCACGCCTCGGTGAGCTTTTGCGCGATGGCGCGTCCCGTCGCATCCAGCGGACCGCCCGGCGGAAACGGCACGACCAGCGTCGCGGGCTTCGCCGGGAACGATTGCGCCGCGGCGCTCGATCCGCCGCCGAGCCCGCATGCGAGGAGGCTGCCGGCAAGGGCGACGACCAGCGCGCGCCGTGCTCTCGCTTCGACATTTGATTGCGACATGATTACGCGTACCGGATTTCGAAAGCCGCGAAGTGTAGCAGGGGCGGGGTCGGAGACGACTTTTCCATGCGCCCCGCTGCGCGCCGTCGAAGGGTCCGCACATCGCCCCGACGGGTGCCATCGCCCCGCATACGGCGTTTTGCAATAGAATCGCAACCCGAAGTTGGCAGGTTACGTATTCAAACGCCTATGGAGGAATCATGACGAATCGCCCGAAGCGCTTCGCCCGCATCGCGGCCGCGCTGGCATTCGCCTGCGCCGCGACCGCCGCGCAGGCCGCCACCGAGATTGTCTGGTGGCACTCGATGACCGGCAAGCTGAACGACATCGTCAACGAGATCGCGGACAAGTTCAACAAGTCGCAGTCCGACTACAAGGTCACGCCGGTCTTCAAGGGACAGTACGATGAATCGATGACCGCAGCCATCGCCGCGTACCGCGCCGGCAACCCGCCGCAGATCGTGCAGGTGTTCGAGGTGGGCACCGCGACGATGATGGCGGCCAAGGGCGCGGTGAAGCCGGTCTATCAACTGATGGCCGAGCAGCACGAGCCGTGGGATCCGAAGGCCTTCCTCGGCGCCGTCTATTCGTACTACGCCGACACGTCGGGTCACCTGATCTCGATGCCGTTCAACAGCTCGACGCAGGTGCTCTACATCAACGACGACGCGTTCAAGAAGGCCGGGCTCGATCCGGCGAACCCGCCGAAGACGTGGGAAGAGATGGCCCCTGCAATGGAGAAGCTGAAGAGCAGCGGCGCCGCCTGCAGCTTCACCACCGGCTGGCAGTCGTGGGTGCAGCTCGAAAGCTTCAGTGCATGGCACAACGTTCCGTTCGGCACGCTGCAGAACGGCTTCGGCGGCCTCGGCACGCGTCTCGAATTCAACGGCCCGGTGCAGGTCATGCACATCAACAATATGAGCAATTGGGCCAAAAAGGGACTGTTCACGTACAAGGGCCGCAAGGACGAGCCGCTCGCCGCGTTCACCAGCGGCGAATGCGCGATGATCACGACGTCGTCCGGCTCGTACGCGAACATCAAGGCGAACGCGAAGTTCAACTGGCGCGTCGCGACGCTGCCGTACTACGCCAGCGTCAAGGGCGCGCCGCAGAACACGATCATCGGTGGCGCGACGCTCTGGGTGCTGAATCAGAAGAACAAGGAGAACTACAAGGGCATCGCGAAGTTCTTCACGTTCCTCTCGTCGCCGGAAGTGCAGGAGAAGTGGCACGCCGATACCGGTTACGTGCCGATCACGACGGCTGCGTACGAGCTAGCGAAGAAGCAGGGCCTCTACACCGAGCGTCCGGGCTTCGACATCGCGATCAAGGAGCTCACGAACAAGCCGCCGACGGCCAATTCGAAGGGCGTGCGCTTCGGCAACTTCGTGCAGATCCGCAACATCATCGACGAAGAGCTCGAATCGGTGTGGAGCGGGCAGAAGACCGCGAAGCAGGCGCTCGACGAGGCGGTCAAGCGCAGCAACGAGCAGGTCGAGCGCTTCCAGAAGGCCAACGAGTAACGCTCACCGGGAAGGACCGACTCCCGCCCGATCCCCGCCGCGGCCCCGCGGCGGGGAGTCGCGCTGACGAGCCACCATGGAGAAGCGAGTCGTATTCCAGTCGCCGTGGTTGCCTTACGCGCTCGTCGCGCCGCAGCTCATCATCACGCTGGTCTTTTTCTTCTGGCCGGCGACCCAGGCGGTCTACCAGTCGCTGCTCATCCAGGACGCGTTCGCGTCGAAGGTGCAATTCGTCTGGTTCGACAACTTCCGCGATCTTTTCAACGACCCGCATTACCTCGCGTCGTTTCGCGTGACGGCGATCTTCTCTGCGCTCGTCACGGTGATCGGCCTGTCGCTTGCGCTGCTTCTCGCCGTCTTCGCCGATCGCGTCGTGCGTGGCGCGCGCATCTACAAGATGCTGCTGGTGTGGCCGTATGCGGTCGCCGCGGCCGTGGCGGCGGTGCTGTTCGTGTTCCTGCTGAACCCGACGCTCGGCATCGTCACGCACCTGCTGCGTGCCATCGGCTACGACTGGAACTACCTGCTGAATCCGCGCCAGGCGCTCGCGCTGATCGTCATCGCCGCCGTGTGGAAGCAGATCAGCTACAACTTCCTGTTCTTCCTCGCCGGGCTGCAGTCGATTCCGAAGTCGCTGATCGAGGCGGCGGCGATCGACGGCGCGGGCCCCGCGCGGCGCTTCTGGACGGTCGTGTTTCCGCTGCTGTCGCCCACGACCTTCTTCCTGCTCGTCGTCAATGTCGTGTATGCATTCTTCGACACGTTCGCGATCGTCGACGCCGCCACCAGCGGTGGACCCGTGCAAGCGACGTCGATCCTCGTGTTCAAGGTGTACCAGGACGGCGTGCAGGCGCTCGATCTGTCCGGCTCGGCAGCGCAGTCGGTGATCCTGATGGCGATCGTCATCGCGCTCACGGTGATCCAGTTCCGCTTCGTCGAGCGGAAGGTGAATTACTGATGGTGGACGCTACGTCGATGCGCGATTTCTGTAAATCGTCATTCCCGCGAAGGCGGGAATCCAGCGGCTGGCGTGCGCCAATCGTCATTCCCGCGAAGGGGGGAATCGAGCGGCTCGCGTGTACCAATCGTCATTCCCGCGCAGGCGGGAATCGAGCGGCTCGCGTGCCCCAATC
>Ga0207674_10004565_pt1 | contig 16628 bp, 15 predicted proteins | sample KBSCornC72_FD_184303 | JGI IMG/M metagenome (GOLD analysis project Ga0207674, IMG submission 184303) | Corn rhizosphere microbial communities from Kellogg Biological Station, Michigan, USA - KBS Corn C7-2 (SPAdes) (version 2) | ecosystem: Host-associated > Plants > Roots > Rhizosphere > Soil ... | reverse complement strand
CTGGGACCGAGGCGGCCCGCCACGCTCGCCAGCAGGTTGGACACTCCCCGGTTCACGTCGAGATGCGGGATGATCCCGAGCACGGGCACGCCCGTGGCCACGAGCAGCTCGCGCCGCGTGTGCAGCGAGCGATCGGCGCGCTCGAGCAGGAACGCGCCCGAGATGCCGAGCAGCATGCCGGCGACCAGCGCGAACGACAGATTCACCAGCGGCTTGGGGCTCGCCGGCTTGCGGGGCAACACCGCGGCGTCGATCAGGCGAACGGTCTGGTCGCTCGAAGCCGCGGCGATCTCGGCCTCCTTCAGCCGCGCCTGCAGCATCGAGTAGATCTGCTCCGAGCCCTTCGCGTTTCGCTCGAGCTCACCCAGGCGAATCTCCTTGCCGGGAATCGTCCGCAGCGTGGCGTCGGACTGCGACAGCAGCGCGTCGAGCGCCTCGACCTGATCCGTCAGGCCCTGCAGGTACGTCGTGACGAGCGCACGGATGCCGCGCTGGAGCTGAGCGATGCGGGCGTTCACCAGCACGACGTCGGGATCCTGGTTCGTGCGACGCGTCAGCAGCTCGCTCCGGCGCTCCTCCGCCGCGGTGAGCGGCGTGAGCAGATCGGTCGCCATGCCGCTCCGGAGCAGCGTCGGAAACGCCAGCAGCTCGCGGTAGGCCGCCATGTCGCCCGCTGACGGCGAGCTCGCACCGGTCGCGCGCAGCAGGCGGTCGAGCGCCTGGCGCTCGGCCTCCAGGGTATTCCGCTGCGCCTGCAGCTCGGCGCGGCGAGTGACGCCGGAGCTCGCCTCTTCGGGGAGGCTCACGATGCTCTGATGCTCGCGAAAGTCGCGCAGCCGGCGCTCCGCACCCGAGAGCTGTCCCGAGACACGGTCGATCTGCGAGCGCAGGAACTCCACCGTGCTCCGAGCCTCGAGCTGCTTCACGCCCTGGCGTCCCTCGATGAAGCGACGGACGAGCGTGTTGGCCACGTCGCGCGCGAGGGCGGGATCGGCATCGCGCACCTCCACGTCCACGATGTCGGCCTCGCGGTTGCGGCGCGTTCGTTCGATCGCGTGCTGGAGCGTGTCGACCGCGGCCTCCACCGAGATCACCTGCACGCCCATCGGCGACAGGCTGGATGCGCCCGGTGCGAGGTCGAGCGTCACGCCACCGTGCTGGATGCGACCGCCCGCCGCGACGCGGCGGACGAGCGTGTCGCCGGCGGCTCCGAGGAGCGCGAACGTCCCGTCCGGCGCTCGGACGATCTGATACGTCGCGGGCGGCGCGTCGTGCGCGACGCCGACATGCGAGAAGAGCTCGTCGCGACGCGTCGCGCGCGGACGTTGCACGCGAAGCCGATAGCCGACGGAGTCGGAGACCTCTTCCGCGAGCTGTCGGCTGTCGAGCATCTCCAGCTCGGTGGCGAGCACGTTCGCGCCCGCGATGCCCAGCGCCTCGAGCGCGGACGCCTGCGATGGCCGCGGGTCGATTCGCAGCGACGCCTTCGCCTCGTACATCCTCGTCTGGCGTGCCGTCAGCAACGCGGCGACGACGGCGGCCGACATCGCGCACACCACGATGAGCGCGAGATGACGCCGAATCATCGCCCACAGGGTGGGGCCGTCGCCGTCCATCGGCTCTCGAACAGCGGGCGGATGGATCGCCGGCTGGGGGACCGCCGGCGGTCCGAACGCGACGCCACCGTTCGGCGCACCGAGGTGAACTCTATCTGACATGTCGGATCGCGTCTGCTGTCAGCGGCGGATTGCCCACAGGAGCGTTGCCGTCGCCGACATCGCTCCGACGATCGTACCGGGATTCCGGCTCAACCAGCTGCGTTCGGGCACGAACACCTGATCGCCCGGTCGCAGCGGAGAGTCCGCGAGCGACGCATCGGGCGTCAGCGCGACGTCGAGCGGCCGTCCGTCGCGAATCAGCCGGATGCGCTTGACGTTGGCGTCCGGTGACGTGCCGCCAGCCAGCGCGATCGCGTCGGCGAGCGTCATCGCCGGCTCGACCTTGTAGATGCCGGGCGTCTTGACGGCTCCGAGCACGCGCACGCGAAGCACCGGCGTGACCTCGACCGGTTGCGTGATGTACGTCGCGTACGACGAGATGATCCGCGTCTTGAGTGCGCCGACCGGTTCGTCGACGGCACGCACGGCTCCGAGCTTCGGCAGCATCACGACGCCGCTCTCGTCGATCGTGAACTCGCCCGAGAGGTCCGGCTCGCGCCAGATTCGCACGCGCAACGCGTCACCCGGACGCAGCGAGGAGGACGCGAATCCCTGGACGGCGGCGGATTGCGTCACGACCGGCGACTGCGGCGACTGCGCGGACGCGGGGTCGCTCGCGAAGTGCGCCAGTGCCAGCGTGGCCAGCGCGAATGCACCACACCGCACGCGCACGGCGACCACGACTCTATCGGAGGGGAACGGGTGAAGCATCGTCATTTGGCTCCCTTCGCCAGCAGGACGGCGGGTAGCGTTCGAAGCAGCAGCGTGAAGTCGAGCCGCAGCGACCACTGGTCGATGTACCGGAGGTCGAGCTGCACCCAATCCTGGAACGTCAGCTCGCTGCGCCCGCTCACCTGCCACAGGCCCGTCATGCCGGGCACCACGCTGAACCGGCGCATCAGCCACGAGTCCTCGAACTTGTGGACGTCGCGGATGGGCAGCGGCCGCGGTCCGACGAGCGACATCTCGCCGCGCAGCACGTTCCAGAGCTGCGGCAGCTCGTCGAGCGAGCTCTTTCGCAGGAACGCGCCGATCGGCGTCACGCGCGGATCGTTCGCGATCTTGAAGACGGGACCGACGGCCTCGTTGCGCGCTTCGAGGCCGGCTTGCTGCGCTTCTGCGTCGGAGACCATCGTGCGGAACTTGTGCATCCTGAAGCGCCGCTTTCTCCAGCCGTAGCGCTCCTGGCCGAAGAACACCGGTCCGCGACTCGTGGCTTTCACCGCGATCGCGATGATCGCGAACACGGGCGAGAGGAGCACCAGCCCGAACGCCGCGCCCATGATGTCGATCGCCCGCTTCACGACGAGCCGATAGTCGTCGCTCACGACCTTCATGGCGATCGCCGGCTCGCCATCCGGGGTCTCGAGGCGTGGACGCGCGAGGCGCGACGGAAACAGATCGGGGCTGTAGCGCGACTGCACGCCGGCGCGCTCGCACTCCTCGATGGTGTGCTGGATCTCGGCGTAGTGCGACTTGATCGGAAGCGCGATCACGACCTCGTCGACGACTGTCCGCATGAGGATCGATTCGAGCTGCTCGAGCGAGCCGAGCAACCGCTCCCGGATCTCGGGCGGCCGGATGTCGACGTTGGTATCGACGAAGCCGAGGACCTCGTACGTCAGGGTCGGATCGCCGAGCATCCGGTCGTACAGTCGCACGGCGAGCGGACCACTCCCCACGATCACGACCCGTGTCACGCGGCTCGTCTGCACGCGCTCCGCGACGACTCGAAGCCAGAAGCGCACGTAGAGCGTGGCGACCAGCGTCAGGGGCCACGCGATCAGGACGACGCGCAGGCTGTACGCTCCACTCTCGCTCCAGCTGACGGGGAGCAGGCTGACGAGCGCACCGAGCGTGCAGGCTGCGGCCACGCTGGGAGCCTCCGTGCGGAGGGTGCGCGGCTCGACGCTCTCGTACAGCCCGAACAGCAGGAAGAGCAGCTGCCAGGCGAACGCGAACAGGCCGAGCGTCAGCAGGTTGCCGAGCGAGAGCCGCAGCAGCAGGAACTCGTTGAGGCCGTTCGGCATCGCGTCGGCGTTGGCGACGACGTAGATGCTGCCGAAGACGAAGAGCGCGACCGCGGCGTCAGCTGGTCGGCAGAGCTCGACGAAGAGCTTGCGGTTGTAGGGAAGGACGCGGGGTTCGGCACGTGGTGCAGCCGAGGCGCCGGCCGTACGCGGAAGCTCGACGCGCGGGTCCGGCTCTTCGGGCGCGTACGGCGGGTCGAGGTATGTCCGCTCTGCGAGGCTGTTGCCTCGGCTGGGAATTGTCGACACTGGCGCAACGGTGTAGATGACCGACAACACTGGCGGCGTGTTGGCGGGTGACCACCGGGACCATCCAGGACTCGCTCGGCGAGCCTCAGACCCCAGCGAACCGCGATTTCACTGTCTGCCTGACCGGCTGTCGCCGGTCTTTCCTCGAGTCGAAATAGAGAATTTCCGACGGCGAGGAACTGACGTTTATTCCCCTGAGCACGAGTGGCGCTCGAGGGTCTTCGCGATCTGTACCGACGCTATAGGTTGCTGGGGCAACGAGACTTACGGCCTAGCTCGCCAGTCTTCGTTTTCGAGAACCGAACTGTTCCACCGTCCAGTATTGGACACCCTCGGCTCACATTTTTTGGGGGAGTCAATCTTCGGGCCAGCACGCAAACAGATGAACCTGCGCCTTCGCCCGGGTAATTCTCGCAGCACCGAGGAGAGGCGCTGCGCTGGCGTACTCGGCCTGCTGCCAGCCTTCCACAGATGTGTTGGCGTGTCGCATCATGTGCCAACTGCACGGTCCGTTGCGCCGGATTGGACCAAAGTCCAATGAGGCGGATGTGCAACAGGTGAGGACGATGCGCCGATGGCCCAGCGACGACTTGACCGGAGACGCGTCGCTGCCCAGCCTTCATGCGAGTGGGGAGTAGCCGGCCGGCGCGAGGGCGCCGGAGCAGCCGATCGTCAAGACGGAGTGCGCGAGCGCTTCCGGTCGGCTGAAGGGAGCGGGTGAGCCTTGGGCGAGACCACTACGACACCGCGCGTGCCGTAGTGGCTCGCCCGTCGTGTATCGGCTCACCGTCCAGGGCTCTCAATGATCGCCACCAACATCTGGTTCTGGGTCGGGTTCGTCGGCTTCGTGCTGGCGATGCTCGCGCTCGACCTCGGCGTCTTCAACAAGCGGCCGCACGTCGTGCACCCCAAGGAGGCGGCGATCTGGACAGCCGTCTGGGTGGGTCTCGCGCTGCTGTTCGCCGGCGGACTCGCCTTCTTCGCCACGCCCCAGACCGCGCTGACGTTCCTCACGGGCTACCTGATCGAGGAATCGCTCAGCATCGACAACATCTTCGTCATCGTGCTGATCTTTCAGTACTTCGCCGTGCCGGCGCAGTACCAGCACCGCGTGTTGTTCTGGGGGATTCTCGGCGCGCTCGTGATGCGCGGCCTGTTCATCGGGCTCGGCGCGGCGCTGCTGGCCCGATTCGAGTGGATCATCTACATCTTCGGCGCGCTGCTCGTCATCACCGGCGTGCGCATGGCGCTGAAGCAGGACGAGGAGTTCGACGCCGAGCAGAACCCCGTCGTGAAGGGCGTGCGGCGCTTCCTCCCGATCACGGAGAGCTACCGCGGCAAGCACTTCTTCTCGACCGAGAACGGGAAGCGCTATGCGACGCCGCTGTTCCTCGTGCTGCTGCTCGTCGAGGCGACGGATCTGATCTTCGCGATCGATTCCATCCCGGCGATCTTCGGGATCACGCGCGATCCGTTCATCGTGTTCACGTCGAACATCTTCGCCGTGATGGGACTGCGCTCGCTGTTCTTCCTGCTCGCGCACGTCGTGACGAAGTTCCACCTGCTCAAGTACGGCCTCGCCGTCATCCTCACCTTCGTCGGCGTGAAGATGATCATCGAGTCCTGGGTGCACATCCCGATCATGCTCTCGCTCGGCGTCGTGCTCGGGGTGCTGTTGATCTCGATCGTGGCCTCGCTCATCTGGCCGAAGGCGCACCAGGTGAGCGAGGGGAAGACCGGTTCGATGTTCGGGCGGCTCCCGCCGGAGACCTGACCGGCGTCCGGATCGACGCTACCGGCGCTCGATCGCGTCGCGGACGTCGAGCAGGATCTCGAAGTACAGCTGCTCGCGGCGGTAGGCGAAATCGAGCGACGCCATCTGCGACTCGTCGCCCGTGGCCTTCGCGCGCTCGAAGGCTTCGCGGTACATGTCGTCGAGGTTGGCGAGGATGCGTTCGCGGGTGCGAGACATGCTGTCCTTCTGAAGGTCGTGTGAAGTAAGACGCGGCGGTTCGGCCGCGGCGCGTTCCAGCTGTGCCTCGGTCGGCTCCAGGAGATAGCGCTGGGCCGCGTTGATCAGATTGCGGCGGGAGGGAAAGGGGTTGTCCATTGCGACGTGAGCAGATCTTCGCGCGCGACGAGTACCAGTGCGTGTACTGTGGCGAGCGCTTCGAGCCCGAGCTGCTGACGGTCGATCACGTACAGCCCCGGATGCGCGGCGGCGACCGCTCCGGGGGCAACCTAGTGACCGCGTGTGGGGGCTGCAACGCCCGCAAGGGCTCGCTGCGCCTCGCGGAGTTCCTGCGCGCCGACGATGACGCACGCGCGCACTTCTTCCGACTCGCCCGGCCGCACGTGTGGCCGAGGATCCTGCGGGCGGTCGAGGAAGAGCTCCGAAAGATCGGTTAGTCGGTTCATCGGTTCAAACCGTCAACCGCGCAGTCGAAAGAACACCGCCTCCTCCACGACCTTCCCATCCCGCAGATGCTCCACGACGATCCGCTCCAGGAGCGCGGGGGTCACACCGGCGTACCACACGCCCTCAGGGTACACGACGACGATCGGGCCGCCGGTGCAGACTCCGAGACAGGGCGTCTCGCCGCGTTTCACGCGCCGGGGCCCGAAGAGAAGGCGCTCGCGCTCGAGCAGGCGCGCGAGCAGTGCGTAGAGCGCTCGTCCCTCGCGATTCGGCGAGCAGAACCCGCCGACGCAGACGAGCACGTGGCGCGCGTAGGGCTCCATGAGCGCCGCGAGTTGCTTCGGAGGGAGAGTTGGCACGGCGCGAAGTCTAGCGCTCCCGACGCATCGAGCGGGGTTGAGCGAGGGCTGTGACCGCCGAACGCACGACGGCGCCGGAAGGTTCACGTCGAGGTAGATTCAACGCTCACCCGCTCCCCTGCGTCGCGTGCCTCACCCACAGATCGTCCCACACGCCGTCGCGAAGCCGACGATCACCGTGCGCGCCGTCTGGATGGGCGAGCACCGGTTCGACACCGGCCGGCCCGACGGCCCCACAGCGCGCTTCGATGGCTCCGCGAAGTCCGGTCAGAACCCCGTGGATGCGCTGGTGAGCGCACTCGCGGCGTGCACGGGCATCGACGTCGTCGACATCCTCGGCAAGCGTCGCACGCCACCCGAGCGACTCGTCGTCGACGCGTTCGCGGAGCGGCGTGCGGAGCACCCCCGGCGGGTGGAGCGCGTGCGGCTCACGTTCACCGTCGAGGGTGAGGGGATCGAGATCGGGCACACGGAACGCGCCGTGGCGCTCGCGCTCACGAAGTACTGCTCGGTGGCGGCCACCCTCGCTCCCGCTGTGGTCGTCGAGACCATCGTCGTGGTCAACGGGGCGGCGGGCGAGGTGATTGCGCAGCCGGGATCGGACTGGTCGACGCCTCTCGAAGCGGATGGAGAGGGCTGAGCGCTACAGGTCCCGGCTGACCTTGTCCCAGCAGCCGCAGCCCTGGCCCTTGAGGCGGACGGCGAGGCGCTCACGCAGAGAGTGCGGGGCGTTGAGCTCCTGTTTGAGGCTGGACATCGCGCGCAGGAAGCACTCCTGATATTCCTCGTACCGTCGGCACTGCGCACAGGTAGCGATGTGCGCCCTGAGTCGCTCGGCGCTAGTCGGAGTGATCTGCTCGTCGAGGTAATCCCAGAGGTGGGTCAATACCTCGGCGCACGTCGCCGACAGGCCGAGCGACCGCAGCTTCGATCGCGCTGGAGCGCTCATCATGGCACACCTGCTCCCTGAAAGCCGAGATCCTCGGCGACGGTGACCAGCTTCTCCTGCAGCAGCCGGCGTCCGCGGAAGAGCCGCGACCGCACCGTACCGATCGGCACACCCATCACTTCCGCCGCCGACTCGTACGAGAGATCCTCGACGTCCACGAGGATCACCGCCGACCGGAACGGCTCCGCGAGCTCGTCGAGCGCATCGCGAAGGGCGGGCGCGAGGTCCAGCCGCGCGTAGATGTCGTCATACCCTCTCTCACGGGCTGCAGCGTATACCGAGCCGGCGGCCACTGCGTCCTGCTCGCCGTCTTCGAGGTCGACCGTCGGCCGTTGCCGCTCGCGCGAGCGCAGGAAGACGTTCCGACAGATCGTGAAGAGCCAGCGACGGCAGTCCGTGCCGGGGATGAAAGTATGCCACGACCGGTAGGCGCGCAGAAAGGTCTCCTGCACCACGTCGTCGGCGTCCGACTCCTCGCGCGTGAGCGACAGCGCGAAGCGATAGACGTCGTCGAGCCACGGGAGCGCGTCGCGCTCGAAGGCGGCATCTCGTGCGACATCGCTGGCGGAACGGGCTCCCTGGAGCCCGGCGTCAGCCGTCACGCCCGACTCCTCGACCGAAAGGCCGGGTGAGTGCGGCATGACCGGAGAAGCGGTAGTCATCGTGCCCCCATTAGTTTACACTGCAACTATACACTTACCGAAGCTTTTCGGCAAGGGGGGATCCCTGGTTCGGCCTGCTATTTTAGGTCGATGCGCGCCCGCCTGATCGCCGCCTTCGTCGCCGTCTACGTCATCTGGGGCTCGACGTACCTCGCCATCCGTTTCGCGGTACAGACGCTCCCGCCGCTGCTGATGGCGAGCGCCCGCTTCGTCGTGGCCGGAGTGATCGTGCTGCTCTGGGCACGCCTGCGCGACGGCGCGGCGTGGCCGACACGGGTCGAATGGCGGGTCGGGTTGATCAGCGGAGCCCTCCTGCTGCTCGGCGGGAACGGTGGCGTCAGCTGGGCCGAGCAGCGAGTGCCCTCGGGAATCGCCGCGCTGCTCGTGGCCGTCGTGCCCGTCTTCATGGTGCTGCTCGAGTGGCTCCGTCCGAATGGCACGCGGCCGAGGGCGGCGGTGTTCGCCGGCGTGGGACTCGGCCTCGCCGGTCTCGCGCTGCTCGTCGGCCCAGATGCGCTGCGCGGCGGCGCGCGCTCCGATGCGATCGGCGCCCTCGTCCTGGTGCTCGCCTCGCTCTCGTGGGCGGCGGGATCGCTCTACACGAAGCTCGCTCCGAAGGCGACGTCGGGCACGATGGCCACCGGGACGCAGATGCTCCTCGGCGGCCTCGCGCTCCTCGCCGCCGCCGTCGTCGCGGGCGAACCGGCGCGCCTCGATCTGGCGCACGCGTCGAGCAGCTCGCTCATCGCGTTTCTGTATCTGCTGACGTTCGGCTCACTGATCGGCTTCACCGCGTACGTCTACCTGCTGGCGCACACCACGGCCGCGAAGGCGTCGACGTATGCCTATGTCAATCCGGTGGTGGCCGTGCTGCTGGGCTGGGCGATCGGCCACGAGCCGGTGACGTCGCGCACGGTGCTGGCCGCGGCGGTGATCCTCGGCGGCGTCGCGATCATCACGATCACTCGCGACGCCGTCCCGGTCACCCGCACCGACCGGTAGCCCACCCCTCGCGCACGGCGCGCTGCGCCGGCGTGGCATCGGGAATTTCCTCGAGCGTCCATGCGTCGCCGCCGCGTACCAGGCGGAGGCCGGCGCGGGCGAGCAGCGCGTCGTAGTCCACGTCCTCCGTACCGCCGACGTGCCGCTCGAACCACGGGTGGAGATCCTCGCCCGCGACCTCGCTCGCCGCGAGCTCGACGTCGCGCTCGGTGTATCCCCTGCCCTGCAGGTAGTACGACGCGGTCGGGGCGCTCCACGAGCGCTGCCGCAGCGCACGGAAGACGTCGTCGAGGGAGCGCCGGTTACCCGTCTTCGCGCGAAGGTACAGGTCGAGATACAGCGCGAGCCCGGCGCCCTTCGTGTAGTACGAGAAGAACGTCTGCGAGCCGTTGTTCGCCTGCGGCTGCGCCGTGCCGTCCCAGAACGGCGCGTGGAACGACGCCATGCGCGCCGAGACCTCCTTGCGGCCCGGTGCGGTGAGGTTGATCTGCATCAGCCCCGCCATCGTCGCGTAGAACGCGTCGCGGTTCACGATTCCCGCGCGCCCGAGGGCACTCATGCCGTAGTACTGCGTCCACCCCTCGGCCACCCACAGGCTCGGCTGATACTGCTCGCGCGTGTAGTCGAACGGCCCGAGTGCGGCGGGACGCACACGCTTGACGTTCCACACGTGGAAGTACTCGTGGGCGGCAGTGGTGAGGCCGGGCAGGACCGCGACGGAGTCGTTCCATGGCGCCGCGTTGATGACCTGCGTGGAGTACAGATGCTCCATGCCGTCGCCGCCGCGGTAGCCGATGTGGAAGAGAAAGGTGTACTGCTCGAGCGGCGGCGCGCCGAACACCGAGTTCTCGTAGCGCACGATCTTCTCGACGTCCCGCACGAATCGCTGTCGCGCCGCGGCGGGTGCGGTGCCGTTGTGATGCACCATCGTGTGGTAGCGCTTCCCGTCCACCACGAACGAATCGAGGAGCACCGCGGGCGCGACCTCGGTGGGCGTGTCGATCAGGCGGTCGTAGTTCTCGAATCGGAAGTGGGACTGGCTCGCGCTGCGCGTGTCGCCATTCACGATCTGCCAGCCCGACGGGGGCTCGACGTCGAGTGTGACCGGGTCCGGCTTGTGCCCCTCGACGTACAGGAACAGCGCAGCGCCGTTCCAGTTCGCGTGCGCGGTGTCGAGCACTGAGAAGGTGCCGGACAGCTGGTTGGCGAACACGCGGTAGCGCACACGCACCGTGCGCGCGCCGCCCGTCTGCACGACCCAGCGCGATCCGTCGGACTTGTCCCACTTCAGCGCCTGGCCGGTGCCGCTCGTGACGCGGAACTCCTGGAGGTTCCGGGCGAAGTCCATTCTCGCGTACCGTCCCGGCGACCAGACGGGCAGCTGCAGCGGCAGTGTGGCGCCGCGCACGTCGTCGACGTCGAGCGAGACCTCGTAGAGGTGCGATGCCGGATCGGGCATCGCGACCCTGTAAGCGATCCGGAGCGGTTGCGCGGTGAGCGACTGGGTGAGAACCAGCGAGAGGGCGACGACGAATGCTCGCACGAGCCTGGGACGGGTAAAGGAAGAGCGCCCGCCCCGGCGATCCGGAACGGGCGCTCCCTGAAGCTCCCAATCTGCGGCGCAGTTCGCAAGGCGCCGCGGTCGTTCGTCAGGGCTTCTTGGTGGCGCTGGAGTCCTTCTTCGCGTCGATGAGCTTCTGGCTCTCCTCGGCGTTCTCCACCGCGGCCTTGACGCCGCCGAACTTCTTGTCCTTCACGACCTCGCCGGTCATCGCGTCGACGTAGACGGTCGAGGCGCCGCTGCCCTTGACCATCTTGACCTGATACACGAGGCGATGGTCGGTCATCTCGAGCTCCGCGGAGCTGATCTGACCCGCGTCGGGGCTGGCCTTGGCGAGCGCGAACGCGGAATCGGCGCTGATCTTCACGGTGCTGGCGAGGCTCTCCGCCACCTTGACGTCGACCTTGATCGAACCAGACGTCGGCTGGACCTTTCCGGTCTCACCGGAAGGCGCAGCGGAGACGGAGGCGCCCGAGGGGGCCGGAGCGGTGACCGACGCGCCAGCGTTCGAAGGCGCCGGAGCGGTGACCGACGCGCCAGGGCTCGGCGATGCCGGCGACGGCGTCATCGAGGATGGTGTCGTGGGCGCGGCGCTCGTGCTGTCGGTCGCTTTCGCCGGTTCGGCGATCGCGCCCGGCGACGTGGTGGTCGTGGTGCCGCTCACGCCTGCCTTCTTCGACGTATCGGGCTGCGGCGCGCTCACGCCCGCCTTCTTCGACGTGTCGGGCTGCGTGGTCTGCTGCGCCGCCGCCGGGATCGACATTGCGGCGAGCATCAAGGCCGCCAGTGTGTACCGGTGTGTCATGGTTCGACTCTCCTGCATCATGATGTTGTGGGTGTTCCGCCCTCCGTTCGACGGACAGCATTCGCAACACCGCACATACCATGCGACTGCACCGCAAAATCGTGATATTTGCGAGAGAAAATCGCGGACAGTGATCGAGTGCACGACACGCGTGTGCGACGTGTCACGCGTGCCGCGCCGAGCTCGCCTCAGACGCCGCGAAAAGTCGGTTGGCGCTTCTCACGAAAGGCCGCGATCGCCTCGGCGACGTCAGCCGTAGTGAAGCACTGCTTGATGTAGACGAGCTCGTCGCGCAGTGCCGCATCGAGCGGCGTGTCGAGACTGCGTGCGAGCAGTCGCTTGGTGAGCGATTGCGCGAACGGCGGACCAGCGGCGAGTCGCGATGCGTACTCACGCACCGCGTCGGCGAATGCCGCATCCGCGACGACGTGCGCGGCGAGGCCGATGCGCTCCGCTTCCGCCGCGTCGAGGTCACGGCCGGTGAGCAGGATGTCACTCGCGCGAGAGAGCCCGACGTGACGCGGCAGCAGCCAGCTCACGCCGGCGTCCGGACTGAGGCCGCGCCGGACGTAACCCGCCGTCATGCGCGCCGAGGCCGCGACGATCCGCACGTCGCACGCGAGCGCGAGCCCGAACCCTGCCCCGGCCGCGGCGCCGTTCACCGCGGCGATGACGGGCTTCTCGCAGCTCAGGACCGTGCGCACCCACGTTCCGACCCAGGCGTAGGGATCGAGTCGCTCGATGCGCGTCGACGACGGCAGCGTGGGCGGTTCGGACAGATCGAGGCCGGCGCAGAAGGCGCGTCCGGCGCCCGTGACGACGACGACACGAACGACATCCTCCGCCGCGGCGTCGGCCACGGCGGAGGAGAACGACGCGGCGAGCGCGCCGTTGACGGCATTGAGCTTGTCGGCGCGATCGAGCGTAAGCGTGCGTACGCCGTCGGCGGTCGTCTCGACGAGAAGGTGCGGGTAGTCGGCCATGTGGAATCATGACGGTCCCCGCACCTTCTGTCGAGCGCGATCAGTCGCGAATCCGCACGGGCGCGGCGGCGAGCGGTTTGGAGATCTCGCTCGCGAGCTCGGCGAGCCGGATGAAGTCGGCGCGGTAGCCATCCCGGTCGTCGCCGCGCGCACCGCGCGCCAGCTCGACGACCTGCGGCCACGTCAGGGAGCCCGCGTTCTTCGAGCCGCGCAGCAGCATGCCGAAGCCTGCAACGGCGCTCGCGAACCGCATGGACTCCGAGGGCGCGCCACGTCGCGCGAGCACGGGATGCGTCACGAGCCTGCTGCGCTCGCCGTCGGGTTCCTTGTACCGCATCGCGACGTGAAGCAGCTCGTCCCTGGGTGCGCTCACCGACTCGGGGGGCCGCTGATAGCGCAGCGCGCTCGTCTCCGGCAGCGACACGTCCAGTGGGGCGTCGGTGCGCACGATCTCGTACAGCGCGGTCACGACGTGCCCGGCGCCGATCTCGCCGGCGTCCTTCGCGTCGTTGGCGAAATCCTCGTCGCGCAGCAGACGGTCCTCGTAGCCGAGCAGGCGGTAGGCGCGTACGCGCGCCGGATTGAACTCCACCTGCAGCTTCACGTCCTTCGCGACGGTCACGAGGGTGCCGCCCATCTCCTTCACGAGCATCTTGCGCGCTTCGAGCAGGTCGTCGATGTAGCCGTAGTTGCCGTTCCCGGCGTTGGAGAGCTTCTCCATCTTCGAGTCCTTGTAGTTCCCCATCCCGAAGCCGAGGATGGTGAGGAAGGCGCCCTCGGTGCGGCGCTGCTCGATGAGATCGACGAGCGCGCCGTCGCTCGACGCGCCGACGTTGAAGTCACCGTCGGTGCAGAGGATGACGCGGTTGTTGCCGCCGCGCACGAAGTTCCGGCGCACGACGTCGTACGCGAGGCGGATTCCCGCGCCGCCGGCCGTCGAGCCGCCCGCCTCGAGCCCGTCGAGCGCGGCGAGGATGCGCTGCTTGTCGCTGCCCGGCGTGGAGGGGAGCGCGAGACCGGCGGCGCCGGCGTACACGACGATCGCGACGTGATCCTGCTCGCGCAGCTCGTTCACGAGGAGCGCGAGCGACTGCTTCACGAGCGGAAGGCGACCAGGTCCCTGCATCGAGCCCGAGACGTCGACGAGAAAGACGAGGTTGGCCGGAGGTGCCTCGCGCATGTCGACCTCGCGAGCGCGGAGCGCGATGCGCAGGAGATCGTGGCGCGTGTTCCACGGCGCGGCGGCGATCTCCGTCGTGATGCGCAGTGGCACGTCGCCCCTCGAGGGCGCAGCGTCGCCGTACGGGAAGTAGTTGACGAGCTCCTCGATGCGCACCGCATCCTTCGGCGGAAGCGTGCCCTGATTGAGGAAGCGGCGCACGTTCGCGTACGATGCGCGGTCGACGTCGACGGAGAAGGTGGAAAGCGGCGCGACGCTCACGGGACGGAAGGGATTCTCGTCGATGTGATCGTACGCCTCCGTGTTCCCCGGCTCCCCCGCGCGACGGATGCCGCGAGGAACGGTGGATCCGTCGAACGGAACGCGCGTCTTCGCCATCGTCGCCGGCATCGGGGCGGCGTGCCCGACGGACGCCGTGGCGCCGGTGATCTCGCGACGACGACTGTCAGTCGCTGCACGGGAGGCGTCCTGGCGCGACGGCGGCGCGTTCAGCACCACGACCTCCTCGAGCTGCGTCGTCGCCGGGGCGAGCGCGATGTCGACGCGGATGCTGTCGCCGACGAGGTCGACGGCGCGCTGCGATGGCAGGAAGCCGATGCACCGCGCGATCAGGGTGACGCGATCCCGTTGGCCGGCGCGAGAGACCGTGAGCGCGTAGCGGCCATCGCTCGCGCTGATCGTCGACGTCGCGCGTCCCGCCACGGACACCGTGGCGCCCGACACGGCTCGACCGTTCGAGGTGACGCGTCCGGCGACGACGGTGGAATCGAGCCGTCGCGCCTCGACGACGGAGTGATCGAACAGCGTGGACACGAGGGTCAGCGCGAACAGCGCGCCGGTGCGGAGAGTACTGGGCATGGCAACCTGACCGGTTGGGGGTTGCCAGGGAGACGCCGAGCTCGCGTCCTCTTGCACAGTCTTGCGGGGGAGGCCGCAGGCGCCCCGGAAGGGGGTCGGACCCCTTGCATCCAGATTCGTATATATTGCCGGGGACCAGAACCCTCCCGCCCATGCCAGTCCGCCGACCAGCTTCTTCGAGCCGGACCGCCGCCGCACGACCCGTCCGCGGCACGCGATCACACGACGACGACCTCGCCGCCGACGCGCCGCACGGCTCGCGGCCCGAGCAGGTCTATCAGCGCCTGCGCGATCTGATCGTCCAGGGCCTGCTCGCACCCGGCAGTCGCGTCGTGGAGACGGAGGTCGCGACGCGCCTCGGCGTGAGCCGCACGCCGGTGCGCGAGGCGCTGCAGCGGCTGCAGCAGGAGGGCTTCGTCGTCGGCGCGCCGGGTGCGCAGCAGGCGCGACTCACCGTCGCACCGCTCACGCGCGCCGACGTGCACGAGCTGCTGAACATCGTCGGCGAGCTGGAAGGGCTGGGCGCGCGCTGGGCCGCCGCGCTCGGCACAGCCGATCGCAGCGCGCTGGTGGCCGATCTGCGCGCCCTCAACACGGACTTCCATCGCATGGGCAGCGCGGTGCCGCTCGACCACAGCAGCCTGTACGAGGCGGACGAGCGGCTGCACCGCAAGCTCGTCGAGGCGAGCGCCGGGCCACGCCTCCTCGCCCTGCACGACAGCGTGAAGCCGCAAGCGGAGCGCTACATCCGCATGTACATCAGCATGCTCACGAGCGACATCCGCGCATCGGTCGCCGAGCATGACGCGATCATCGCGGCGATCGAGCATGGCGACGCGGACGAGGCGCAGGTCGCCGTGCAGACCAACTGGCGCCACGCCGCGGAGCGGATCGCGAAGGTGATCGAGGTGGCGGGGGAAAGAGGCAGTTGGTAGTTGCGCGAAGCGCGATGCGCTTTGCGCGATGCGTGACGGCCTCGGGACGCAGGAGTGTCCCAAGGCCGTTGTATCGTAGCGCATGGCGCACTGCGCCATGCGCACCGCGCTCACTCCTCCAACTCTCCCCTCAGCTTCAAATAGCTCTCGTAGCGCGCCGCGCTCACCTCGCCTGCGTCGACGGCCGCGCGGACGGCGCAGTCGGGCTCGACGCCGTGGCTGCAGTCGGCGAAGCGGCAGTGGGGGAGATAGGGGCGCAGCTCGGGGAAGCAGCTGTCGAGCGAGTTGGGCTCGAGCGCCCACATCCCGATCTCCCGCAGCCCCGGAGTGTCGGCGACGTAGCCGCCGTCGTCGCCCGGCAGCGGATGCAGGTAGCCGCCGACCGTGGTGTGGCGTCCCTTGTTCACCGATTCGCTGATCTCGCCGACGCGCAGGTCGAGGCCGGGGAACATGGCGTTGAGGAGTGACGACTTGCCGACGCCGGACGGGCCGGTGAGGACGCTCACCACGCCGCTGAGCGCACCGTGCAGCGTGTCGAGCCCCTCGGACCGCTTGGCGCTCGTGAGGTGCACGGGATAGCCGGCGCGCTCGTAGTCCGTCCAGCGCGCGCGGGCCGCCTCGGCGCCCCCCACGAGCTCCACCTTGTTGATCACGACGCGGGCGGCGAGCTCGTTCGCTTCGGCGATGACGAGGAAGCGGTCGAGCATGCGGCGGTGCGGCTCGGGATTCGCCGCGGCGAAGACGACCACGACCTGATCGACGTTGGCCGCGACGATGCGCTCGCCCTGTCCTCCCCCAGGCGCGCGGCGCGCGAGGCGCGACCGGCGCGGCAGGATCTCGCCGATGGCCCACGCATCGCTGGCGTCGTGCTGCAGGAGCACGTGATCGCCCACCGCGAGCTTGAGCGTCTCCATCGCC
>Ga0207674_10004564_pt1 | contig 16633 bp, 12 predicted proteins | sample KBSCornC72_FD_184303 | JGI IMG/M metagenome (GOLD analysis project Ga0207674, IMG submission 184303) | Corn rhizosphere microbial communities from Kellogg Biological Station, Michigan, USA - KBS Corn C7-2 (SPAdes) (version 2) | ecosystem: Host-associated > Plants > Roots > Rhizosphere > Soil ... | reverse complement strand
CGCTTCAGCGGCAGATCGCTTGCCGTCCCGGCGCGGCGTGCCGCACAGTGGGCGGCGACCGGGCACTCACCGCACAGCGGTTCGCGCGGCAGACAAATGGTGGCGCCGAGTTCCATCACCGCCTGATTCCATCGCGCCGGATCGCGGCGCTCGAGCAGGCGGTCGGCGATCGGCTGCGCGTTTGCGTGTCCGTCATTCGTCCAGCGCGCCAGCACGCGGCGCACGTTGCCATCGACGACGGCATGCGGCAGTCCAAACGAAATACTCGCGATGGCCGCGGCAGTGTACGTGCCCACACCCGCCAGCCCCAGAATCGATGCATAGTCATTTGGGAAAGCACCGGACTCCACGATCTGCCGGGCGGCCTTTTGCAGATTCCGCGCTCGAGAATAGTAGCCCAGGCCGCTCCACAACGCGAGCAATTCGGACTCCGGAGCCTGCGCCAGCGCCGCCGCGTCGGGGAAGCGATCGAGGAAGCGCTGGTAGTACGGAATCACCGCGGCCACGCGCGTCTGTTGCAGCATCACTTCTGAGATCCAGATGGCGTAGGGATCGCGGGTTCGCCGCCACGGCAGATCGCGCTGTGCGCGGTCATACCAGCGAGTGAGCTTCATGCGCAGCGAACGGATGGTGGGCAAAACCAAACTTCTATAATAAAAGATGGCCTTCTCTGCTTGAACGACTTCATCTCCATCCGTGGCGCGCGCGTTCATAATCTGAAGAACGTATCGCTCGATATCCCGCACGACCAACTCACCGTGATGACGGGCGTGTCCGGCTCGGGGAAATCCTCGCTCGCCTTCGATACCATCTACGCCGAAGGGCAGCGTCGATATGTAGAATCGCTCTCGGCTTACGCCCGCCAGTTTCTGGAGCGCATGGAGAAGCCGGATGTCGATGAGATCGAAGGCATCGCGCCGCCGGTCGCCATTCGCCAGAAGAACACTACGAGGAACCCACGTTCAACTGTAGCGACGTCTACAGAACTGTACGACTTCTTGCGCCTATTATGGGCGCGCGCGGGGCGCACTTACTGTCCCAACGACGGAATCCTGGTAGAGCGCGACTCGGTTGACCACGTCGCCGCCAAAATGCTGGCGCAGCCGGAAAGCTCGCGCTGGTACGCGCTGTTCCCGATTCAGCCGGAGCCGACCACCGAACTATTGCGTGAGCGTCTGTTCGATCTGCGCAAAAAAGGCTTCACGCGATTGTTCCAGGCAGGACGCGTGTTCGAGTTCTCGACGCCGGAATCGTTGCTCGATATCGATTTCACCAAGCCGGTATTCGCGCTGGTGGATCGTATGGCCATCTCGCCCGGCGTCCGCCAGCGCTTGGTCGATACCGTGGAAATCTGTTATCGCGAAGCCGGCGAAGTGATTTTTGAGAGGGCAGCCGGTGAGCCGGGCGGCGGGGAACAAGTTCGCTTCAACGAAAGGTTCCAGTGCAAGGTCTGCGGCATGGAATTCGTGGAGCCGGAGCCCACGCTGTTTAGCTTCAATAGCCCGTTCGGCGCCTGCAAGCGCTGCCAGGGCTTCGGTAACACTATCGATTACGACATGGATCTGGTAATTCCGGACCGCATGTTATCGCTCGACGAGGGCGCGGTCGATCCCTGGACCAAGCCGCAGTATTCGGGCCACATGCCGGACTTCCGCAAGGCGGTACGGGGGAAGGTGCGCATGAATGTCCCCTTCCGCGAGTTGCGCGAAGAAGAAAAGGCGCTGGTCTACGAGCATGTAAGCCGTTTCTTCAAATGGCTGGATACCAAGAAGTACAAGGTCCACGTGCGCGTTTTCATGAGCCGTTATCGCGGTTACACGCGCTGCCCGGATTGCGGCGGATCGCGCCTGCGCCCCGAAGCGCTGTATATTCGCGTCAGCGGAAAGACGCTCGCGGACGTCGTCAAGCTCAATATCGCCGAGGCTCAGGATTTTTTCCTCACGGCGGAACTGGGCGCCGAGGAAGCCGCCATCGCCGATAAGATTCTGCTCGAAATCCGGCAGCGCCTGAAGTTCTTGAACGATGTCGGCCTCGAATATCTGACGCTGGATCGTCTCTCGTCAACGCTTTCCGGCGGCGAAGCCCAGCGCATTCAGCTCGCCACCTGTTTGGGTTCGCGCCTGGTGGGCGCCTGCTATGTGCTGGATGAGCCCTCGATTGGACTGCATAGCCGCGACACCGGCCGGCTGATCAAGATCCTGCATGAGCTGCGCGATCTGGGAAATACCATCGTAGTGGTGGAGCATGATCCCGAAGTGATGCGCGCTGCGGATCACATCGTCGACCTAGGTCCCGGCGCTGGTGAAAACGGCGGCCGCATCATCTTCGAAGGCTCGTTTGAGAAGCTAATGGCTCCCGGCAATGCCTCGCTTACCTCGCGCTATCTGCGCGGCGATCTTACGACATCGCATTTTTCCAGCAGGCGAGTGCCGCATCCTAAACGCGTGATCCGCTTCGTGGGCGCGCAAGCGCACAACTTGAAGGGCATCGACGTGACGATTCCGCTGAACATGATGGTCGCCGTGACCGGTGTTTCGGGTTCCGGAAAATCCACGCTGATGCACGAAGTGATCTATCAAAATCTGGTGAAGCGCCTGAATCGTGATTCTCCGGTCTCGCCGGACGAAGCCGAAGCCTGGGGGCTCGCGCCCGAAAAGCTCACCTGCCAGAAGGTGAAGCACGCGGAGCTACTGAGCGCCGTCGTTCTGGTGGATCAGACTCCCATCGGCCGCACGCCGCGCTCGAACCCGGTGACTTATATCAAAGCTTTCGACCTGATTCGCGAACTGTTTGCGAAGACTCCCGAGGCGGACCGGCGGGGCTACACGGCAGGTCATTTCTCCTTCAACATTCCCGGCGGCCGCTGCGAAACCTGCCAGGGCGATGGCACGGTCACCGTCGAAATGCAGTTCCTGGCGGACGTCGAACTAGTCTGCGACGATTGCAAGGGAACCCGCTTCAAGCCCACGGTGCTAGACGTGAAATACCGCGGCCTCAACATTCACGAAGTGTTGCAGCTTACGGTGAAGGAAGCCATCTCGTTTTTCGCAGCTACGCCGCGCCTGGTTCACAAACTGCAAGTGCTGGATGACGTCGGACTGGGTTATCTGCGGCTGGGCCAGTCCGCTACCACGCTCTCAGGAGGCGAAGCGCAGCGCGTGAAGCTCGCCGCGCATTTGTCGCAAGCCACCAGCGAAGGCACGCTCTATATTTTCGACGAACCCACTACCGGCTTGCACTTTGACGACATCGCAAAGCTGCTCGACGCCTTCGAGCGCCTGCTGCGCTCCGGCGGCAGCATCCTGATCATCGAGCACAACCTGGAAGTGATCCGCTGCGCCGACTGGGTGATTGATCTCGGCCCGGAAGGCGGCGACCGCGGCGGCCGCATTGTCGCCGAGGGCACTCCTGAACAGATCGCCGAGGTTGCGGAGTCTTATACTGGCAGATATCTCAAAAAGGAACTGATTGCCTCAAACACCCCACGTTGAAAAACATTTCCAGTCCTCGGAGGTGGTGCGCGATATCGTCATCGGCATGGCGGACGGCCTCACTGTTCCCTTTGCATTGGCCGCGGGACTCACGGGCGCCGTGGATCGCTCGCATATCATCGTGGTGGCCGGACTGGCGGAGATCGCGGCCGGATCCATCGCGATGGGCCTGGGCGGCTACCTGGCCGCGCGCAGCGATGAGGATCATTACGCGAGCGAACACAAGCGGGAGGAACTTGAAATCGTCGAGAGGCTCGACGATGAGCGGCAGGAGGTCCACGAGATTCTGGAATCTTACGGCCTGGAGCGCGAGCCACGAGAGCTGGTTCTCGCCGCCTTCGAACGTAATCCTACAACCTGGGTGGATTGGATGATGCGATTTGAGCTGGGTCTAGAAAGACCACAACCGGGGCGTGCGGTGCGCAGCGCCGGGACCATCGCCCTCTCTTACATCGCGGGCGGAATGATTCCTCTAGCGCCCTATCTGATTACGCCGCACGCACTGGTAGCCTTGCGCTACTCGGTGGTTGCAACCATTTTAGCTTTGGCGATCTTCGGGTTCGTCAAGGGACACTATACCGGCGTCTCTCCGGTGAAGAGCGCCTTTCGCACCACGCTTATCGGGGGCCTGGCGGCAGCGGCTGCCTTCTCGATTGCAAAGCTGTTTTCGGCATAGCGGGCATGTCGAGCGCAGCCGGATCATAGGCTGTCAGCGCAGCCGGCTCGACGTTGGGATCCACCATCCAGACCCTGCGGCCCGCCATGGACGCGGCCAATCGCGCATTCTCGGCATCGCCTAGATCGCGCGCCCAAACGAAGCGCGAGCCTTCTATATCGGCGTCGTTGTAGATCCACTGAAACAGGTTATGAGTATCGGTTTTGGCTTTGATAAAAACCAGATGGTTCCCTGGCGTCTTGGCCAATTCAGCCATGATGCGCGGCTTATTCCGGTTGCCTTCCACGCGGCAGCACCAGGTCTGGAAATTCAGTTCCTGCGTATAGGAGAGCCCCGCTTGCTCGGCTCCAATGCGCAGCGCCAGTACCAGCGCCATCACGGCCGGCAGCAACGGCAGGATGCGGATGCGGGCGCCCTGCAGGTGCCGGCAACATTCGACCAGAATGGCAATCAAGACCGCGGCTGCCGGCGCCAGGTAATGCGGTGAAGCGGCGCCTTCCAGCAGAATAGCGGCGAAGGCTCCGGCCAAGCCCGCGAATAGCATCTTCCTGCGCTGCCAAACGCGGCCCAACATGATGAGCGGGATCGTCAGCACGGGCCCAAAGAAGAAACGCCAGTATTCCTCGATTTTCAGCGTGAAATATTCGATGATGTTGACTGGATCTGCCACTTTTTCGTGTTCGCCAACTTCATAGTCATAGTAGTTGGCCATCTCGATGTGGCGATTGTGGATCCGCGGCGGCGGAGTCCACGCGAGAGCCATGGGCCACCCGTAAGTCTTCTGGCTGATCTGATAGGCGGTGACAAACGGGCTGCCGGTGACGGCTTTCAAATAGACGCCCAATCCGGCGAGCGCCGCGCCAGTAATAAGCAGCGCGGGCGCCGCGATCCTCAGCAGCGCTGCGAGCCGCGCGCGATATTGCCATGCCAGCAAGGCTAAGAGAGGTGTTGCATAGGCGACACCTTCAAACGGCCTAGTGACGGCAAGAATCGCCAGGCCCAGCCCCAGCGCCGCGCCGCCGGCTACCGAAGCGCGGCGATGCAGACGCGCGTATGCTCCCAGGACCAGCGCTCCCCCCGCGGCCGGGACGAATCCGCCGTGGTAGGCGTTCACCCAATAGCTCGCGACGGCAAAGCGCAGCGCCGCCAGCAGCACGCCAAAGAGCGCCCAGCGCGCCGGCATCCATCCGCGCAGGGCCCAATAGAGGGCCAGCAGGAAGCACGCGCATCCCGCCAGCACGCCAGCCCACGGACTGTTCAGCGCAACCTGGCCAGCCGCCAGCAGCAACGCCTGTCCCGGGAAGTAATTGGAGACGTAATGCGGCTGCTGAAGGATGTGGAGGCTTTCGAAATGCGGCCAGAATTCTGGGGTGGGATTCGCCAGACGGCCGTGCGCCAGCGTGTCCGCCAACAGCAAATGACTGAACTCGTCGCTGACCAGCGGGAACGGGACCGGCAGGACCGGAATCAGCGCCAGCCGCAGCGCAATCGCGCCTCCTGCCAGCCCCAGCGCCGTGAGCGCGGGGTAGCGCAGCCAGACTTGCGGAATGCCTAACCACGCCGGATAACGCGGACGCCAGCCTCTCTTCCAGGCCCACCATCCAGCCGCGATCAACGCCACTTCCAGCAAATTGAAATCCTGGCGCACGCCCTGCCAGACCCCCGCGAGCGTCATGATCAGGATTTCGAGCAATCGCATCTTAGATGTCTATCGAGCCCCATCTAAGAAATCGACCGGCGGCGAGTTATTCTTTACCGATGTTTGGGATCCGTGCGCCGGTATAGACACGGATTCTGCAGTGAGCCCGAGGGTTGACTGGGGCTGCGTTCGGCGGCAGCTTAAGTCTTTGTTGGCCGCCGACAGCGGCGTTCGGCTAGTAGCAGACGCGCTTGCACAACTTATGCGACGCCTTGCAGCTCTTCCTCGCGGATTTTGAATGGGCGCTCTTTAAACAAGTCTCATAGTCCAATTCACAACGGTTGCCGCAATTGCGCTTGGGGGCCGCCGCTTCCGCCAGCGGCAGAGCGCCGGCCAGCAGCAGTACAGCGGTCAGAAGACGAATGCCTTTTTTCAACGGTTCCTCCCTAGGGCCACGATCGCGCCCTCTCTAACTACCATCGGTCTCAGCCACCAATTTGTCCACAGCGATCCAGTAAATTGCTGGTTTTCCGTGGCGATCGCTCACAAATACCACAAACTGGCTGTTGGGGGCAAAGACCGGGGCCACCAGGGCCGGGTCGCTGGCACGGTGCTCGGCCAGGGCCAACTCACGCCGGGCCGCCCGGATCAGCAGGAGCAGATAAGGCGAAGCCTTATTACCGCTAGCGCCTACATATACACTGGCGTCGGCGTTGGCGTGGAAGCGCACGAACTGGCTGGTGTCGGCGATTTTGGCGTCGGCCCCTTGATTAGCGCCGGCCCCAGGGATCCATTCGCGGAGCGCGGTCAGCTTCCCCGGATCGGGCGGGCGGTTCAGGTACTCGATCGCATGTCCGTCCGCGGCCCATTGCGCCTGCGGTGTTTCCCCTTCGGCAAGAGGCAGGCGCCGGTTTTCCTTCCCGTTGAAACGCATGCTCCATAACTCGCCGCGGCGGCGGTACATCAGCGAGGCATCGCGCGGGCGCAGCAGGGGATCGCTCAGCTCCCCGGATGATTCGAACAAGGTTTCGGCCGCGCCGCCTGGCGTATGCAGCAGCCGCAGGCGGTAGCGCGACGCGCTCTTCTCGATGAACGCCGCGTACCGGCCGTCATCGCTGTAGCTGGCGCCGGGTAACTTATCGAAGCCCTCGGGAACCCGGTAAATCACGCGCGACTTCAAGGCGGGAAAGGACGTCTCGACCAGACTCGGCCCGTCGAAATGCCAGAATCCTCGCTCGTTCGCGAGCAGTGCGATGGACGCCGCATCCAGATCTTCGGCCTCGGTCAGTTGCCGCGATTCCTTGCTCTTCAGATCCATGCGGAAGGCTTGCCATTTGCCTTCCAAATCGGAGGCGTAAAGTAGTTGGCGCGCGGTTACGCCCCGGTTGCCGATGGCCGGCAGGGAGCTGGTGAACTGCGGATCGGTGAGGCGCACCACCGTAGTTTCGGTCGCCGGGTCCGGATAACGCACTGCGACTGAGGCGAGAATGCGGCCCTTAGCGGTGGTTTCCGCGGCGTGAGCTGCGACGGTCAGCGAGGCGAGAAACGCACGGCGGGAATACCGATTCCTCCAGATCCGGCTGCGCATTCTTTGATCCTAGCATTCGGAAAGGACAGGGCCATAGGTCTTAGGCGTCAATTGTGGACGCCCACTTGCCGCCGGCGTCAATAGATGTGACCTTCCTCTTCGCCGTTCTAAATTCATAGCGCACCACTGTCACCGCGAAACTGGAGGCATCGCAGCGCACTACTTTACCTACCGTGACGAAGCGGAGAGGGACCCTTCCATATAAGAGCGATGGCCATTCAATGCTCAACTTCATCCGTGCGCCTAGGCCGATTTCGTGCTGGGCTAAGACCAGTATCCCTGCCCTGCTCATATTCACTACCCAGCCCGTACCGTCGCGGTGAGGCCCGCGCCCGAGAGTCCGGTAGCTGACCCTCAGTTCGAGTGGGAAACGAATCCTGGAGCGCCGTTCTATGGGGAACGTGCCAGAAAATGCATTCGGCTGAATATTTTTTACTGGGATCGGCGAGGTCATAGTGTGTTTCCTCGTTCTTGTGAGCAAGTCGCGCGCCATGCTCCCGAGCCGGGCAAGAGAATACAGCGTTGGGCCTAGTGTAGGTCGGACTATCCAGATCTTCGGCTTTTAGCACTGCAAGCCACTGATTTAAATAGGTTTAGCTCCAACACGTCAAGACCGAAGCTGGACTGTGACCGCCGGTAGTCATGTGACGATCGGTAGTCGTTAGCCCCAAGGGGAAGTGGCAGTATTACCAACATCCTGTGTTGACATCACTTGGCAAAACGATTGCAGTATTATTCGCATAATTTAGCGGCGATCCATTCCTTTTCGGACGCGAAGGGGTGAACGTACGGGGCCAGTGATTTTAAGTGCTGGCCCACCATTCGCTCTGGACATCGTCTAGAGTAGTCGCGCGAGGAGAATTATGACGTTGAATACAGGCGTTTCAGAGGACGACGATCTACCCTCGATCTCGGTCGACACAGACGTATATCGGAAACTGATCGAGCAGTTCTACGAAAGCTCAATCCGGCGGTATGGCATTGACAGCGAGCAGACCCGGATGTTTAGACTGCATTTAAGCGCGCACGCCGCGCAAGATTGACACGCCTCAATTGACGCGCCGCGTGGTTATCCCGTCCTTCTCTTGCCAAGCCGCAAGCACTGCGCCATCGGAGAGCACGGCAAGCGCCGGAAAAGCTCCATCACTTGACAGTGTCATTAGCGCCGCATCCGGTCTTCGCAGTTCGATTCTTGAGGCGCTGACCCAAGCAACGTAGACTCCCTTAGGGCCGGCTGCCACAGCCAAGTCTTTCCCTTGACCGAGCGCGGTTTCGTGTCCCCGAGGCTCCGCGAGGTAAACCGTGCCTTCGCGGCGCCACGCTGTAAATACGCGCTGCCGTGATATCACAATGCCACCGCCATCCATCGGACACCCTTTCAATTTCCAGGTGCCCATGCCGAGTTTCTCGGGCGGGCTAAACTCGGCGCCCGCGCGCGATCGTGTCAGGTACATGTCGCGCGAACCCTCCAGCCAGTTGCGCCACATGACCAGAAGTTCTCCGTCAGGCGCAAACGCTGCCGAAGGATGGCAGCACTCGCAGATGGTTCCGTCCGGCGATTGATAGACCAGAAAGTTTTTCGACCAGGTGGCGCCGGCGTCGGCGGAGCGCGCTCCATAAAGCGTGGTACCCTTGCCGGAGCGATGGTCCAGCCAGGCCGCGAACAAATTGCCTTTGGCGTCGGCGGCCAGGGTGTGGAGGCCTTCGTTAGGAGCGTTGGGGACATCATTGACACGGATGGCCGGGGACCATGTCTTGCCGCCGTCAGTGGAGCGCCAGACGAACAGGTCTCCGTCGGGGCCCGCGCCGTGGGCATGCGCATCCAGGCTGGCGGTCTTACTGGTTATCGCGCTGATGACGATGGTTTTCCCGGATATGGCGATACGCGGACCGCGGTGGTGGTTGAGCAAGACGTTGCCCGCCTGCTCGACCTTGACGGGCGCGGAAAAGGTGCGTCCAGAGTCATGCGAGACGGTGAAATAGATGGCAGCGCCCGCACCGAAGGTAAGCGCGACAGTAGAGCCGCTAGCCGCCAGTTGGGGCTCGCGCGCCGGAGCATCCGGACCCATAGGGCCGAGATTCAAGGCCAGCATGGCGGCCAATATGATCGAGTGCATGGATCCTCTTTTTCGACGCCGTGTTTGACTCTACCTGGGTGTGAGTTTCAATAGCTTGCTGGTAAGCGGCGTACGGTATGACATCGAAGGCGTCCCGCTGTCGGTCAAGACATAGACGGCGCCATCCGGCCCGACGCGCACGTCGCGGATGCGGGTGTTTAATTCCGTCAGAAGAGGTTCTTCAGAGACAACTTTGTTGTCGACGATGGTAAGCCGAACCAGCACCATGCCGCGCAGACCGCCGACGAAAGCGCTGTTCTTCCACTGCGGAAATAGATTGCCCGTATAGAAAGCCAGGCCCGAGGGCGCGATTACCGGGTCCCAGTAATACACCGGCTCCTCCATGCCTTCCTTGTGCGTGCTCCCGTCGCCGATGGGCGTACCGGGATAATCGATGCCGTGCGCAATCACAGGCCAACCGTAGTTCTTGCCTCGTTCAATGATGTTTAACTCGTCGCCGCCGCGCGGGCCGTGCTCGGTTTCCCACAAACGCCCTCTCGGATCGAAGGCCAGGCCCTCCTGGCTGCGCAGGCCAGTGGCCCAGATCTCGGGCAGAACGCCGGGTTTTCCCAGGAAAGGATTGTCGGGCGCAGGCGCGCCGTCGGCCGTGATGTGGATGATCTTGCCGAGATCGGTGTCCATGCGCTGCGCGACGTCCCAGGGCGGCGAATCCGAGCGGTCGCCGATGGTCACGAACAGAGTGCCATCCGGCGCTATGGCGATGCGGCCGCCGGTCTTGCCGCCGAGTCTCTTAGACGGCATGGCCGGCTGGGCCCGAAAGATGACTTTGGCGTCCGTCAAGGCGCACTTGTCTTCGTCGAGTTTGGCGCGAACCACATAGGTGTTGCTGTCGGTAAAGGTGTCGCTGCCGGGGTTATTGACGTAATCGAAGAACGTGAAGAAGATTTGGTGGTTGGTGGCGAAGCGCGGATCGAGCATCACATCCAGCACACCAATGTCTTTGGCGCCGGGAGACATCAGCGCGGACACGCCGGCCACGGGCTCCGAGAGCGCGCCTTTGGGGTCGCCTTTCGGGTCAAAAATGCGGATGCTGCCTGGCAACCTTTCGGTGAGAAGCAATTTGCCATCGGGCAGGAACGCCAAGCTCCAGGTCACCGGCAGATTGTCGATCAGCGTCGTTACTTTAAAGGGTGCCGAGGCGTGATACGGCGCGCGGGTCTGCTGGGGGAATGCGGGATGGTTGTCGCTCTTTTCCGGGGGGCGGGTCTCGGTAGGTTTGCCCTCGATCCTGGCGGGCTCTGGCCTGATTGACGTCTGGGCGTTAACCACAGACGGAATGACCGCCAGGCAAGTCCCCAAAGCCGCGATCAAATAAGGTTTCATGCGCATTCTTCGATCCTATCACCCAGGGCGCTGGAGGCAAGGGCCATGCATGCTGTGCAGAGCCGTTACGATCTGTGATAACAGTAGGGCCATGTCGCGTTTGCTTACCGCCGCCTTTGCCGCGGGCCTGATGGCACAGGCCCAGATTCCCGCCGTCGATTCGCGCAATACCTATACTCCGAATGTTGACACCCATTTCGTGCCCCGGACTTACAAGACTCTGGCGGAGTGGGAGGCACGCAAGCAGGCGCTGCGCACTCAAATACTCTCTGCCGCCGGCCTGCTGCCGCTGTTTCCAAGGAACGATTTGCATCCGCAGATTTTCGGACGCATCCAGAACCGCGACTGTACTATCGAAAAAGTCCTGATCGAGACGCTGCCGGGCTTCTATCTGGCAGGGAACCTGTACCGTCCCCTCGCGCCCGCGCCGGCCGGCGGATACCCCGCGATCATCAGCCCGCATGGCCACTGGAGCTACGGCCGCCTGGAGAACACCGACATCGTCTCCATTCCCGCGCGCGCGATTAACCTGGCCCGTCAAGGCTACGTGGTGTTCAGCTACGACATGGTGGGCTATGACGACACCATTCAGACGCCGCACGATTTCGGCGACAAGCCGGTGGAGCAACTTTGGGATTTCGGCCCCTTTGGCCTGCAATTGTGGAACTCGATTCGCGCGATCGATTTTCTGGAGAAGCTACCGGGGGTTAATCCGAATATGATCGGCGCCACCGGAGCATCGGGCGGCGCCACGCAAACCTACAACGTCTCCGCGGTCGACGACCGAATCAAGTTTTCCGCGCCGGCCAACATGGTCTCGCTGATCATGCAGGGCGGGGGGCTGTGCGAGAACGCGCCCGGCCTGCGGCTGGACACCAATAATGTCGAGATTGCAGCCATGATGGCGCCGCGCCCCATGATCATGTCAGCATCGACCGGCGACTGGACGCGCAACATGCGTACGGAAGAGTATCCCGCGGTGCGCGCGATTTACGATCTCTATGACAAAGGTGGCGACGTTGAAATGTTTTTCCAGGACGCGCCGCACAATTACAACAAGCCCAATCGAGAGGCCACGTATGCCTTCTTCGGCAAGCACGTGCTGGGAGAAACGGATGCCTCCAAACTGAAGGAACGGTCTATCCAGATGGAGAAGCTGCAGAACATGATGGTTCTGCACAATCGAACGCTGCCCGCTAACGCCGTGACCTTCGCGCAACTATTCGAGGAATGGACTCGCTTCGCCAAGGAACAGGCCTCCGGTTTCCGCGAGCGCCTTACCGCGGCGCTGGCGGCGGAGTGGCCTTCGGAGGTAGTCAGCGAAGGGACAGGCGAGCGCATCGCATTGGGCCGCCCTGGGAAGGGTGACCGCATCCCCGCCATTTGGATCAAAGGCTCGAATCCGCCGGCGCTGGTGATTCATCCGGAGGGCGCGGAAGCGGCGCGCAAAGATCCGGCAGTCGCGCGCCTGCTCCAGGCGGGCCGCGCGGTTCTGCTGATCGATGCCTTTCAGACCGGCTCTGCCAAGGCTCCGCGCGACCGTTCGGTGAAGATGTTCCTCACCTTCAATAAGACTGACGATGCCAACCGCGTGCAGGATATCCTCACCGCGTTGGCTTGGCTGAAGCAGTCGAAAACCCAGTTGATCGGATTGGGAAAAGCCGCGATCTGGACTGAATTCGCGGCTGCGGTCGCGCCGGTCGCGGTCGACTTGCGGGCCGATCTCGCGGGTTTCCAGGGCACCGACGAAGAGTTCGTGAAAGAATTCTTCGTCCCGGGCATTCAACGCGCCGGCGGTCTGCGCGCGGCTCGCGCGCTGGTGAAATAGGCGGCCCGTGGGGCCGCCCTACAATTCCATCCGCTCCAGCTTGCGGTAGAGCGTCTTGCGTTCGATGCCGAGGATCTTGGCGGCGCGGGTCTTGTTGCCGTTAGTGGCCGTCAGCACGCGGCGGATCTGGTCGGTCTCGGCCTCGGCCAGCGATTCGTTGCCATGATCGCGGGAATCCATCTGCTCGATTGCGGCCTCGACAACCGCTTTATCGATGCGGCCGCCCGGCGCCAGGATCGTCAACCGCTCCATTAGGTGCTGGAGCTGACGGATATTGCCGGGCCAGCTGTAGTCTTCCAGCGCCTTGACGCCGCTGTCGGTGATCTTGGTGTTAAGTCCGTAGCGCTCGTTATAGCGCTTCAAAAAGTAATGCGTCAACAGTGGAATGTCGCTGGTCCTCTCGCACAGCGGAGGCACAGTCAGCCGCACCACATTCAGGCGGTACCACAAGTCCTCGCGGAACTTGCCCTCTTCCACCATCTTTTGCACGTCTTTATTGGTGGCGGCGATCACGCGCACGTCCACTTTCTTGGCGCGCGCGGAACCCAGCGGGCGGATTTCGCGTTCCTGCAAAAAACGCAGCAGCTTGAGCTGGAAGCCGAGGTCGATATCGCCGATCTCATCCAGGAACACGGTGCCATTGTGAGCTGCTTCGAACACGCCCATGCGATCGCGGTCGGCCCCGGTGTAGGCGCCCCGCAGTGTCCCGAACAGTTCGCTCTCGAGCAGCGACGGTACGATCGCGCCGCAATCCACCGGCACAAACGGTTGTTGCGCGCGTTTGCTGTTGCGATGAATCATGCCCGCGATCAGTTCCTTGCCGGTGCCCGTCTCGCCTTCGATCAGCACGGTGGCGTCGGTGGGCGCGACGCGCGAAAGCGTCTTATAGATCTCGACCATCCGCGGCGAGCTGCCGATCATTTCCGTGTCCGGCAGATCATCGATGGACGCCGCGTCGTTCTCATCCTCAACCGCGTCCAATGATTTTTCCGCGCGCCGGATCGTCTCGATCATCTGCGCCATCTCGAACGGCTTCGCAAGATACTCGAATGCTCCGCCCTCGGTCGCCGCCATCACCGTTTCCATACTGCCGCGGCCGGTCATCAGGATCACGGCACAGTCTGGATTCTGTTTACGCGCGGCGTGAAGCACATCGATGCCGGTGCGCTCGTCCAGATAAATGTCGGAAATAACGATGGTGTAGGGCTCGGCCGCCAGCCGCTCGATCGCTTCGCGCGTGGAGGCGACCGCTTCAGGCTGATAGCCCTCCAGTTCCAGTACGGTCACCATAGTGTTCCGTACCGAGGGATCATCCTCGACGATCAATAGCTTCTGCAATGCTGCTCCTCGGGACCCTGCTCTTTAAAACCATGGTAAAGCACGAGCCCTTTCCCGGCTCGCTGGTCACTTCCATCCGCCCGCCATGATTAGTGATGATCTGCTCAACAATAGAGAGACCGATGCCGGTGCCCACCTCACCCGATTGCTCGGCGCGCTGCGTCCGATAAAACTTCTTGAATATATTCTTAATTTCTTTCGCGTCCATGCCGATTCCCTGGTCGCGCACCGAAATTCGAAGCTCTTCACCGTTTCGTTCCGCAAATATCGAGACCCGAGTTTCTCCCGGAGAATATTTTACGGCGTTGGTCAGCAGATTATAGAACGCGTATTCCATCAGCTCACGATCTCCGGTCAGCGTTCCTTCTATCGGCGTTTCGAGCGACAAACTGATATGCTTCCGGTTGGCGAGCGGCTCTACGCGCCGCATGCAGGTGTCGATCAAGTCCGCCGCCTCGAACACGTCGCGCTTCAATTCCATCTGGCCTTCCGCCAGGCGCTCGACGTCGAGGAAGGTCTGTATCAGGCGGGCCAGGCGTTTCGACTCGGAGTTGATCATCTCACTCAACTGCTTCTGCTTGGCCTCCGGCAGCGAGTAGTTGGTCATGATCTCGCTCGATCCCTGGATGGCCGTCAGCGGCGTGCGCATCTCGTGCGCGGCCCAGTGGATAGCCTCCTGATAGCGCGACTTCTCGGATTCACTGCGCCGTAGTTGGCGGCGCACGAAGAAATGCTGATAGGTGGCCGCACCCGCGCTCGCCAGCCATGCCACAGCCGCCGGACCGAAGAGGGGGAACACCACGCCTCTGCCGAAGAACAATATGGGCGCGGCGAGGGCCGCAATCACGATCACGACCGCGACCGCGTACGCCGTCCATCCGGAAAACAGTGCGAACGCCAGGCCCGCGCCCGCCGTGAATAATACCGATAATCCCAGGGGCGCCAAATTGCCGGCGCGCCGCAGGAAATCGCCGAGCGCCATGGTCTCGAAAGCATGTGCGTGAACTTCGACACCGGGAACGTTCACGCCCTGGGGATTCAGCAGGCGATCCCGGGCCGCCGAGAGCGCGGTCACGCCCAGGAATATTGTCTTGCCGCGTAGGTATTCCGCATTCTCCTTCACGTGGAGTGCGGACACGGTGCGAATTCCAGTCGACAGATAGTGAATCATCATGGGCCGCCCGGCAGCGGCCCGCGCCGCGGGGATCACGGTACTGCCCACTGTAACGTCGTCCGGCGATTCTATAATCTCCTGTCCGCGCGAAATGCGAAATGCTTCTAAGGCCAGCGCCCAACGCCGTTGATGATTGGCCGTCGCCTCGAGCGACACCTCGCGGCTCACACCGTCGAACCGATCGACTTCGGGATGCACATGGCCCACGGCCGCCGCCGCGCTCGCAAATCGCGGCAGAGGGTCTTCCCACGCTCCGTCAACCAAATCACACGGAAGTACCAGGTTCTTGGTGTCATGAAGGGCAGCTTCGAGGCGCGTATCTTCGCCGTCATCGCCCTTGTCGCTCAGAATCACGTCGAGCGCGACGGCTTTGGGTTGCGCTGCGTCGATCTGTTCCAATGCGTCTGTAAGGATCGGCCGGATGCTGCGCATGCCGCCGCGCGCCCTTAGCGTGGCCTCGTCGATGGCTACTACGACCGCTTCAGGATCGAGTGAAACGTACTTGGCGTCACTGAGGCGCGTCATCAAGTCGTAGGCGTAGTGATCCACGCGCGCTGCCAGCGCGGTCCAACCCGCCAGCGTCCCAGCGGCAAAGCATACGGCCAGCACTGCAATGTAAACGAGATTGCGCCTACTTGCCAACAAGCTTCTCGATCTCTTCGGCTTCTTTGGGCAGGGGGGAGCTAAGCACCTCGGCGCCGGTTGCCGTAACCAGCACCGTATCCTCGATGCGAACTCCGAGGTTCTCCTCCGGAAGGTAGATGCCGGGTTCGATGGTGATCACCATGCCCGGCTCCAGCCGCGTATCGAAACTGCCGGGGTCATGCACTTCCAGGCCCACGAAGTGCCCCAGCCCATGCACGAAATATTTACCCAGTGGCGCCCCGTGCAAATCCTTGCCATGCGTGTTGATGTAGTCCATCGCGATTTTGCGCAGACTGGTGGAACTGTCGCCCAGCAGCGTCATGCCGGGCTTGGCAGCCGCAATAGCTGCCTTCTGCGCCGCCAATACGATGTCGTAGATCTCTCTCTGCCTTGGCGTGAACTTGCCATTCGCCGGGATCGTGCGCGTGACGTCGGTGGTGTAGCCCGCGTATTCGCCGCCCACATCCATCAATACCAGGTCGCCGGATTCGATCCGCCTCTGGTTCGCCGAGTAGTGCAGCACCACGCTGTTGGATCCGCTGGCCACGATGGGCGTGTAGGCGCTGCGCTCGCAGCCGAGTTCCAGATAAGTTTCCAGCATAGTCGCCGCGATCTGATATTCGATCAGGCCAGGCTTCATACGCTTCCAGGCCGCACGATGGGCCGCGACCGTAGCTTCCGTTGCCTTGCGGATCAGCGCAATTTCCGCCGCCGACTTCCGCAGACGAAATCGCGCGATCGGATCCGCCGCGTCGCGCCGCTCATGCAATGGAGCCAGCCGCGCCAGATCTCG